>JAESFH010000074.1_pt1 | contig 111405 bp, 114 predicted proteins | sample 9269381 | NCBI WGS metagenome assembly JAESFH01 (sample SAMN14504062, study PRJNA617094) | algae metagenome | isolation source: Aphanothece sp. CMT-3BRIN-NPC111 and co-occurring heterotrophs from well... | place: USA: Clark Mountains Wilderness, California | collected 2010-04-18
AGCCCACGGGGGTGCTCAAGGAGACGACGGGTCCGAACCAGCAGGGTGGGGCGCCGCTGCTGCGGGCGACGGCCGCCACCGAGCTGAACCTGCGCTTCCCCGGCCAGTACTTCGAGAGCGAGGCCGGAAGCTTCTACAACTACTTCAGGAGCTACCAGGCGACCACCGGGCGGTACACGCAGGCGGACCCGATCGGGCTGGAGGGCGGGTGGAGCAGGTTCGGGTACGCGTCTGCAGACAGCTTTGACTTTGTGGATCCGGACGGTCGCATTGCATTGCCCGCGCTTGCCCCGCTGCTCCCACTCATCCCTGCCGCTTGCAATCTAAGTCCGGGCTACCGAGGTCTTTTCGATCGAGATGGCGGCAAGATGTACATCAAGCCTCCTAGGAACGCACATGATCCGCACGGGGGCACCGGGAAAGCCGACAGAAGCGGATGGCTTCAAGGATCCAAAATGCGGTGAAAATTGGGTTAGGAACCCTAACCCCGGACGTGGGGGCGCTGACTGGGGCTTGGGAGGCGAAAAGGAATGTGGAGGCTGTCCAACATGAATGTTGACGACGAAGAATATCTACAGCGGGCGTTCGCAGATTTGTTGAACTACGAAGCCGACGATGTTTCAGAGCCCATCAATCCATTGCGGTATAAGACTCCAGAAGGCGATACCTGCCTGCACATTGCCGCCTCACGTGGCGATGCGAGGTCTGTTCAACTTCTCTTGAATGCAGGTCTGGCCCCGAACGAGCCGGGCGATATGGGTAATACACCTCTGCACTACGCGAACAAGGGGCGACACGTACAGATTGAGTCGCTCCTGATTGCTGCTGGAGCCTCTCCAAGCCAACTCAACGAGTTTGGAACTGCTGCCAAGGGCTAATCGCTTTCTCTCCGGCGCCACTTTCAGCTCACTGCAGCCCAGGAAGGCGACGTTCTCCAGCGCCATCGGCACTCCGATAAGGTTCTGACACTGCTTCAATCGATGCCGTTCCGTCGGGGCTGGGCTGAGACAGGTTATCCGCCACAGGGCGATGCAAAGTAGCCAGCTGAAATGAAAAAGCTTACTGCTGTCGCGAACTTAGCTCGAGGTCGTCGTCCAGCTTATTCGGCAGCTGACAGGTTATCCGTCGACCCCATGCCGTCTGAATCACGTTAGGACGCAGAGCAGAGTGAACTACTGGGCCAAAGACGACCCGCTGTTTGCAGACGGCCACTACGTCGAGGCGTGGGAGCGAGCCCGCTTCAACCAGCTTTCGCAGCCCGTACGGTCTCTTGTTCTCAGTGAGATCGCCGCCGGGAACAAGATTGCCGCGATTAACGCCTCTTACGTGAGACTTCAAAACCCTCCGACCTGCGGCGTCTTGGATCTTCCTGAGGGTCTGGCTTTCTTCTGCCCCATTTACCACGATGGCACGCGCGTGTTCGAGGGGGCAGAGGACGGCATCATCAAAAATCCCGAAACGGGTGAGGTGATACTCCCGAGCGGTCATGAAGGCCCGGACCCACGGCTGCCATTCGAAGACGCCAATGCCACAAATCATGCGTCCTAACAGGTCGTTCGACACGGTCACGCACCGGGCTGGCGCTGCCAGGCCCTCTGTCGATCATTTGCCCGCCGGCGCCAGCCTGCTGCGCGCCGGTCAACTTCGACGTTAGACCTCATGGGACAAACACTCAGCCCAGCAGAACTTGAGCTCTACCGAGCGGTGGACGAAGTCCTTCATTACGTCTGGGACCCCATCGGAGTCGCCGGCGCCCCGGAAGCCCGAGACGAGTACTACGGCTACTTGCCAGCCGTTTACTCGATGGTGAAGGATGGGCGGATTGCAGACGACATTGCCAAATACCTCACCCAGATCGCCGTAGACCGCATGGGACTGCCCGAGAGGTCGGATCACGATCTGAGGGTCGGTGAGGTGCTTGTTCGCTGGAGAGAGGTCGTTCATGCAAGAGCGCTCTAACAGGTCGTTCGACTTGGATACGCAGCAGCATTGACGCCGCAAGCGTGCCGGTGAGCGTGCGCCTCACGACGTACTGCCACTGAGTGCCGGTCAACTCCAACGCTAGACATCACAGGATATGAAGTTCACGAATGAAGAAAGACAGATGATCACTTGGCTACGCAAGCAGCATGAGGGCTGGCGTAGCGTCCGAATGATCATCCTTGTCGCATCCCTGCTGTGCGCCGCATTCGCCGCTCACGAGATCCTTCAAAGCGGATTTGGCGCGCTGACGATCTTGCTGATCGTCATTGCGGCATACGGAGCTAGCTACACCCTTGGCAGTTGGGCCGGCCGTCCTGAAGTCTCTCTCCTTCTTAAGCTGGTTGAGGCGCAGGAGGGTGCGCATGATGTCTAACAGGCCGTTCGACATGGACACGCACCAAACTGGCGCCGCTAGGCGCTCTGTCGATCAGGTGCCCGTCCGCGCCGGTCAACTTCGACGTTAGACGGCACGATGCGCAGCATTGCACTCGACGATCTCCTGCAACGCAAGCGACCCGGCGCTTCGTTGCACGACGCGTCTGTCGAGGGCTACTACTTCGACGCGCGGAGACGATCGTTGGAGTTTTATGTCCGGGTCGCCTTCTACGGTCCAGCGGGCAAGAAGCCGCGGCATGTCTCGGGTGTCCTCACGTTCTCGGAAGTTCTTTCCTTCCAAGCGGAGCCTCCGGGAAACGGCGGTACCGCACAGCGCTCCGAGGGTCTTTGGCTCACGGCGGAGGGTTCTGTGGAGTCTCTGGCTGAGATGGACCGAGCGCGGGTTCCCGCACTGCTCTCCGCACCAGAGCGCGCCTTCCACCACTACCTATACTTCTCCGACCTGAACGCGTTCATGTTCATTGCGGCGTTGCACGCCGAGTTCGCATGGCGCGAAGTGGCAGATCAAAGGAGGGGCGGTGCTGTCTAGCAGGTCGACGTGGACGCGCACCGGCAAGGCGCCTCGCGCCGTGCGCGGGAGCATACGCCCCGCGGCGCACCTGCCGGTACGTGCCGGCCAACTCCAAAGTTAGACCGCATGGGAGAGCCACTTCATCCAGCCGAGCTGGCGCTGTACCGGGCCGTTGACGAAGTGCTGCACTACATCTGAGATCCGTGTGGCGTCTCAGGCGCGCCCGAAGCTCGGGACGAGTACTACGGCTACTTGCCAGCTCTCTACGACCTCGTAAATGGCGGCCGGGGTGCGGGAGAAATCGCTGAGTACTTGACCCGCGTTGCAGAGCACGTCGGATTGTCCGAGACTGCCGATCGTGACCCGCGGGTCGCTCAGACTCTGATCAGATGGAGGGAAGTGATTCATGCGCGCGCTGTCTAACAAGTCGTTCGACACGGACACGCAGCGGGCTGGCGCCCTCACGCGCTCTGTCGATCATTCGACCGCTGGCGCCAGTCCACTGCGTGCCGTTAAGCCGCAATGACCGCCGCACTTGCACCTGCTACTCACTTTGAATTCATGGCCTGGCTGGTGAAGGAGCTCGCACTAGCTCGGATTCAATTGGAAGAGCACCAGTACCGTGCAGGGGCGTCCGGTAGCTTCGTCGTCGTATTGACGGGTGGCCTGAAAGAAGTTCGAATGACGTGGGATGGACGTGACGCCCTTCTGTCTGTCGACTGTCGGCAGACTGGCAGCGGAACCTGGAATCATGACGCCAGCATCAGCGTTTCAAAGGCGGAGGAGTTGTATGCCGAGATCGCGTCTCAAGCAACCGAAATGCTTGCGGCCTGAGAGGGCGATGCGTGCCGGTCAGGTCCAACGCTAGGCCGCAGCCACCATGGGTCTTTTCGAGCTTCTACTTGTGCCGGAAGCGCTCATCGGGTGCCTTTTTCGGCGCCATCGTCGCATCAGGCGTAGCGCTCCTATTTCACTGTGGATCCAGCGGGAACTGATACTGTCGCGGCAGAAGTTTGGTTCGTCGGCGGCGGCGCGGCCATCGGCGAATTGTGGTGGCTTCGGAACGTGAGAGAAGGGGTGACGTTGACACCTGCACCCGTAGATGCGGCGGAGGTCCATGGAATGCTTCCAGAAATCGTCGGCTTGAGCTGCGAGGCGTTCATTTGCCATGGCTTCGCCGAGGGATCCAAGGTCCATGAAACAGCTAACGTGACGTACATGCGATTTGCAGGAGAGTGGCACCGATTCGTCATCGACACGCCGAACGTCTTCTGGCGCCGCGCTGCGCCGAGTCCTGTTTTTTTTGGCGCTCACGAGCCATGGACGTGCCCCGAGTTCGATGTCGCAGCCGAGGCCGGTCTCGTAGGGCGGCGCCTTACGGCTCTTCGAGGCCTCTATTACCAGGCCGACGAACGCACTGAGTTCGAGTTCGTTTTCGGGAGCCATGCAACAGTACGTCTAGTCGGCACTCACGATGGAACTGTCTACCATGTGATTCAACCGCTCGGCCCAAGCAACAGACCAGAGTCTGCTCCGCTGCCCTGAGTCTGCGCCTTATCGGCAACGTTAGAGCACATGAAGAACATCCAGGCCATCGACGCGCCGACAACTGCGCATACGACATTTTTGCTGCCACCGATGAGAGTTCGGCCTTATCTTTCCCCGGGGCAGAATGTGGCATTCATCGACGAGGTCATTGCGCGAGGACCCCGCGCTGAACTAGACGCGGCTTTCGCGCGCATTTGGAAGCGAGCAGTCCAGAAGGCGGAGGCTTTGGGTATCCACGGGATCCTGTTTTTTTCGAGCTGGAGCACACGAAGTGGTACAACCCGTCCCGCCGGGATGCAGATGCTGTGAACCCCGATGGCAGAGGCTGCGTTGATGCGCCCTAACTGGTCGTTCGACACGGACGCACACCTTTCTTCTCGCGCTGTGCGCACTCCGGCCGTGTGCGCCGGTCAACTCCGACGTTAGAGCGCATGACCACAGTTCGTCGGCTTCGTCCCGTGCTCTTGGCCGCCTACTTGGCAATCGGGCTGGCGGCATGCGGCGCCACTTACTCGTACAAGAACTACATGGCTGGGAGCATGGCTGTGCTGCCCAGCGTGAAGGCGATGGCACCAATAGAGCCTGGAATCGCCTTGCGAGCAGTTGTCCCCCACATCGCGTCGGAGCAGAGGGAAGGCGTCTCAGGCGTTCTGCGAAGCAGACTTGAAGAGGCCGCATTGTTCCATCGTGAGTGGGTGAAGCACCTCGAACTAAGGCAGGAGCTTCTCAGAAATCAACTGATTCTCTGGCTTGTCACGCTCGCGGCGCTCTTTGGTGTCCTCGTAGGCCTTTATCTGCCAAGAGGTCGGAATGCGCCCTAACTGTTTGTTCGACACGAACGCCCGGCGGCGGCCCTTCGCTTCGCTCCGGCCCTCTCCGCTGGGCGCCAGTCAACTCCAACGTTAGATCGCAAGATGCCGTCCCTGCAATTCCCCGACGTTCTCTTCTGGCTGGTACTGGCCGGGATGGTCGGCTACTTCCTCTTCAACACCGTTCGGCGCGGAAGCTTCAGGACCGCCATGTTCAATGCTCACATAACTGGGACATTGGGAGAGGTGGAGGCAAGCGGTCCTAAACTCGTGAGTCAACGGCTGAAGGTGCATGTACTGGAGCGTGACGGCCGACCTTTGGTGGGCGTAGAGGTCACTTCAAAAAGCGTTGGAAGCTGGGAAATGCTCCCCGTCGTCCTCTCTCCCAGCCAAGCCAGGGAGCTCTCCGCCTTGCTCAAGCTGGCGTCGGAAGGAAAATAGAAGTGCTGCGATCTAACAGGTCGGTCGACACGGACACGCAGCGGCCTGGCGCGGCCAGGCTCTCACTCGATCATCTGCCCGTCGGCGCCAGCACGCTGCGCGCCGGTCAACTCGGACGTTAGACCGCATGTTCCCCATCCCTTTGCTCGCGCGTCAGCTGGAACAGGAATGGTCCAGCGAACTTGCCTCCCACCTTGGGTGCACTGAAACAGAGTTCCGCGCGAATCCCGAGCGTCACTTGGACTACCCGAGCCAGCGCGTGCGAGTTGAGCTGATGGACGGCTCGGTCGTCGAATTCCGGCGCGCGTTCGCCCTGGTCAGCGAGGAACGCAGAGCCATCGCGGTTTTCACCGAGCACTGTGGGCACCACCTGTTCCCGTACCATGAAGCCCGCGTAGTAGTCGACGGGAAGGTCACATATGAGCAGCGTGCGGTCTAACAGATCGTTCGGCACGAACGCCCGGCGGCGTCCTCACCGTGCTCCTCTTGAGTCCGCCCGTCTCGGGTGACGCCGGACACGTTTCTCTCATCTGGCTGATTCTGTTCTTCGGCGTGCTCGCGGACAGCGGCCGCATCTTCTTCGGCACGTACATGGTGGCCGCGGAGGCCGGCATCTTCATGCATTCGCGGCGAAGGAAGGTCTGATGACCTTTAGCTTGTTGTTGAGCGTCCGCTCACATTAACGTTCCGGAACTAGGCTGCCGCGAGGAACTGCGGGACTTACTCGCTAGGAATGGCTGCCAATCGCGCGCGAGCGGCACCCACCTCTGCATGAAGCGCTAGCAGCCGCTCTGATGCCGAGGGGCTGCTGTTGAGGGCGTAGATCTTCAACATCTGCTGCAGCCTGGCAGTGGCCGCGAGCAATACTGGTCGTTGTTCGCTCAGGCCGGCGATGAGGTTTCGGTTCAGTGGACGACCCGGTCCCTCCCGCCAGTCCCAGATGTCCATGGAGCCGATGGCGACCTGCACCGTCCATTCAACGCGGTCCAAGAACTCGGCTTCGTTTTGCCGGAAGTCTCCTCTGTCTGCGGCGTCGTACCGCTGAATCAGTGGCTGCAGCTTCTGCAAGAGGGGATACGGCTCGTGCAGCCTGCGCTTATCGGCGTAGAACGCTCCGACGACAGCCCGCGCGCGGCTCGCATTCATCAGCCGTCGCAACGCGGCGCCCCCTTGTTCGTCCGAGTAGTAGATCAAGTTGGGCCCTCGTGCGCGCTGCGTCTCTTCGAAGCGCTCGAGCTCGTCTGCGAACTCGAGCACAACAGGATTTGCAGAGGCGCTCGCCGTCAACGCTGCAAGCATTGCGGCGCGCAGGACAATGAGCAAGCCTTCGTGTAAACGAGTGCGCGTGAGGACTTTCAAGTTGAAGAACAGTCTCGCGTGCTGCGGTGCTTAGCGCTGCAGCTCGTGTTTCACGCTCCGCTGGGGAGCCGCGCTCGCAGGCTGGGGAACTTCGCCAGCGTTCAAACGGTTCTGCAGGGTTGTGCGCAGCTGCTGCAGCTCCGCCACGTCGCCGCGCACTTTGGCGACGGACAGCGCGTTGAAGGCAGGGCGCAACTCCGGGAAGAACCTCAACGCGTCCTCGCGGGTGAGCTTGTTGTCTGCGACGGCCTGGAAGGCCCTGGCGCGTGCCGGCGTGTCGGCTGGCCTGTCAGCTGCTGCGCGGGCGATATCCTTCGCGGGGGTAGGCAGCTTGCCAGAGTCGAGCTTGCGCATGATCTCGGCGCGCGTTTGCTGCGCGAAGTGGCTGCGGGCCTTCTCGTTGTCGGGATACTGCTTCGCCAGTGATTTTCTGACGCTGTCCAGGTTGTCGTACGCCACTCGTAGCTCCGGGAACCTGGCCGTCGCCAGGTCCTCGGGTAGCACCTCGAAGGCAATCGCCCGAGAAGGCCGGATTGCTTCGGAGAAGATCGCCTTCAGCTCGGACAGATCGCCGACCATGCTGCGTTGCGATGCGTGGTTCCAGCGGTCTTTAGAGTTGTCGATGCGTTCCTGATCCAGTTCGTATCCGGCTTCCTTGGCCAGCTGCGCCATGAATTCTCGTGTGCTGCGACCGTTGCCCTCGCGGAACGGATGGAGCGCGTTCAGCTCGCTTTGGTAGTGCACCAGACGTTCCACAAAATCGGGCTTCTCCAGGCCACGCAGGTGTTTTTCTTTCGCAAGGTCGCGCGTCAGGCGGGCTGCTTCTGATTCGATGAACTCGGCGCGCGCGAAGCTGCTCGTGCCCTTGCTGAGATTGACGACCCGAGTCTGCCCGGCCCACTCATAGACGTCCTGGAAGATGTGCTTGTGGATCGCCTTCAGGTGCTCCAGATCGAACTTGCCTTGAATCGGTTGTTCGCGCAGCTGGTTGATGCGGTGTGCAGACCGCCGGTACTCGAACTTTTTGAGGGCCTCGGGGTCGCGGATCTGCAGCCGATTGCCGAGCGTGCTGGTCCCCGGATAGGTGTAGGGGTCCGCAGAACGGTGGTCCACTACAGGCCTCGGGCAGCGCGGTCCTCAGCCAGTGCCCGCTGGATGTCCCGCTCCAGCACTTGATCATGCGTTTCCTCACCCTTGATCACCGCTTCACAGTCCGCGAGGAACTCTGCATCGGGGACATGCCCTTCGATACGCGTGTTGGCGATCGCTTGCCTGTAGTTCCAGCGGCGTTCGGCTTCGGTGAGTGGCGTCGTCATCGCGTTGCTCCTTGCGTTCTACGAGGGACTATTTTATCCAAAACATGGTGTTTTGGACGGCTACTCTGGGGTGCTCTTGCTGCTCCGGCGCCATTGCCAGGGCGGGGTGGGAGATGCCTCCGACCAGAGCCCGAGGCGCGCCGCACGCGCGCCTTGCTCCTCGCCGAAGAGAGGACTGTCTGCAGGTGCGTAGCGGCGGTACACCCAGGCCATCCCTTGCCGGACCTGCAGCGCCGCGGCGTCCTGGCCACTGCATGTGACGCTGGCGACGATGCGACCGTACCTGTCGACATCCTGCCGCTCGACTGAAACACGTTGGCCGAAGCAGTGAGCCGCCAACGTGGCTTTGGACTTTTGTCCGAAAGCTTGGCCCGTCTCCGGTGCGTCAATCGCGTGCAGCCGGATTCTCAACGTGCCCGTTGGGGCCTCGCAGCGAACGGTCATGGTGTCGCCGTCGGAGACGCCCACGACCAGGCACTCATCAGAGGCTTGGGCAGCACTTGGGATTAACGTGAGCAGCAGCAAACTCGTGATGCGGAGCATGAAGGTGTGTGCTTGGCGAGCCAGGATCGGTGCAGACGTTCCCGATGGCTGGGGGGGAAAGGGCAGCGTGAGGGCAGCGTGCAGGGTACAGCCTTTGCGCGGGAGGCAACCGCGGTGCGATCGTCGCGCATCTGCACGGGCGTGGTCGCCAGGGCCATGCAAAGGTCGTCCTTTCCCTAAACACGCCCCGGTCCGCTCGGGACTGCTCGCGAAACATTGTGAGCAGTCGGCACCGCTTTGGCGCCTTCCTCCTCAGCAACCTTGAGGCTGCTTTGCACTCGGAGCGGGGCAGACCTGGCTGGAGCGCCAATGGCGCTTGTGGCGCTCGCCGCGCGGCGTCTGCTGTCCCCATGGGCACCTGTCGTTGCTCCCGTACACCGTGGGTCCTCGCCATTTCCGGTGAACCGTAGCCGGCGCGTCTCTGCGGCAAGCACCGGCCCGCGCTGCGGACCGGTGTCAAGGCGCTTTCGCGGCATAAACGGCCGCCTCCCAGCGCTGCTGGGGCCCTCCATTTATTCCACGTCGCCTTGACCGCTTCGCCTGTCTGCGCCGGCAGGACGGTCACCGGGCGATGACTCACGGGATACGGCGACAGGACGGCCGGAGGCCTCTAGGGCCAGCAAACAGAAAGACGCTGGGCTCAGATCTTCGGGTCCGGTGTCGGACGGGAGTCAAAGCCCGGTTTCCAACTCAACTTCAGGAGAAAGCACATGGCGAACATCAACGGCAGCAAGGTCAAGTTCACGGAGCGCAAGCTGCACATCGAGCAACTGCGGTTCTCGGCGGATCACAACGCTCGGGCGGGGGACGAGCCGAAGGCAGCGGGGAAGCGAGAGGAGGACGATGGCGGTGAGGAGGGGCTGCACGGCGGCCTGCCCATGCCCATGCTGATGGCGTCCATCGAAGCCGTGGGCGGGATCATCCTGCCGCTGATCGTGGTCGATCTCGGGCAGGAGGACGAGCAGGGGCGGGCGCTCTACTCGGTGGCGGCGGGCAAGCGCCGCACGACCGCGCTCCTGGCCCTGTGGAAGGCTGGGCGGCTGTCCGATCCGGTGGTGTCGTGCCGGGAGGTCGAGAAGGTCGATCCGATGATGATCAGCCTGATCGAGAACATGGCCCGCGAACCCATGCACCCGGCTGACGAGTGCGTTGCGTTCGGCAAGCTGGTCGAGGGTGGGGAGAGCGTCGAGCAGGTGGCATCCGCCTTCGCGGTGGACGTGCGCCACGTCCAGCAGCGCCTTGCGCTGGCGAAGCTGCACCCGACGCTCCTGGCGGAGTTCCGTGCCCGCAAGTTCAGTCTGGACGTTGCCAAGGCCCTGACCCTTGAGCCGGATTCCGCACGACAGCTGGCGGTCTGGAAGAAGCTGCCTGCGTACCAGCGCAGCGCCTACAGCGTGCGGCAGGCACTCACGGCGGAGGATGTCCGGTCGGGTGACCGTCTGGTGCGGTTCGTGGGTCTGGAGGCCTACAAGCAAGCCGGTGGCGAGGTTCGGGAAGACCTTTTCGACACCAGCGGCGACAACCTGATCCTGACTGATCCCGGGCTGCTGGAGACGCTGGCCGCAGCGAAGCTGCAAGACCGGGCGGCGTCTCTGGTGCAGCAGGGTTGGGCGTGGGCGGAGGTCGTGACGCACTCGTACAGCTATGACGTCAGCAGGCATGCGACGTCGCAAGGGCTGGTTCTGATCGGTGCTACTGGGGCCGATCGCAGCAAGGCGGGGTACTTCGTGTACTGCGACGGTCTGGGCAGCATGAAGGTGGAGGGCCCCTTCGCGTCGAGGAAGGATGTCCGTGCAGCCAAGGGGCAGGGGCAGGGTGATGCCGGGGAGGATTCGCCCGCGAAGGTCTCGGAGTCGCTCCTGACCTCGCTGACGGCGCACAAGACGGCGGCGCTGCAATGCGCCCTGCTGGGCAACCAGCGCGTCACGCTGGCGCTGCTGGCGGCCAACGCGGTGTCGCTTCGCTACGAGCGGCGCGGGCTGGAGGTGCGCTTTGATTCGCAGGGCGGCCACATCGAGCGGACGGCTCGTGGGTACGAAGGCACGCGCGCGGCGACGGTGCTGGCGGAAGCGGACAAGGGGTGGGAAGGTCGCATCCCGGAGGATGCGGACGCCTTCGCGTGGTTCTTGGAGCAGCCTGAGTCGGTCGCGCTGGAGGCCATCGTCTGGGCCACGGCTCGCAGCTTCACCATGGTCAATGGCCGAATCGGCACGCCTGATGGAGTGGACAAGCTGCAGGACGCGTTGTCGTTCAACCTGGCCGAGTATTTCCGGCCCACGGTGGACACGTACCTGGGGCAGGTTCCAAAGGCCAAGATCATCAGCGACGTCACGGACGCGCTGGGTGCCGAAGCCGCCGCTCCGCTGGCAGGTCTGAAGAAGGACGAACTGGCGGCTGCTGCCGCTGCGAAGTTGGCCGACGTCGCGTGGGTTCCCGACGCGATCCGCTGACCTCCGACCCCCGCGCCACGGCGCGGGGCACCACAGGGCTTCTCCTGCGGTCGGCTGCGCCGACCGTTTGCCCCGAGCTTCACGGCTTGGGGTTTTTTGCTTCCGCAAAAACGGCCGGGCCTCGGCCCGGCGTGAGGCGTTGCCCCTTACTTGGCCAGAGCCTTCTCGACCTTGGCGCGCGAGTTGCCTACGCTCTTCACCGCGCGCTTGACGTCCGCTGCCTTCGCTCCCGTCTTCTTGGACTCGTAGCGGACTTCGTGCTCCTGGCCGCCGGCGACCTTGGAACGGTCCTGTGCGCGGCCACGGCTGGACTTGCTCACTGATGCCATGTCGTTGCTCCTGAAGTTAGAGCGCCAGATTGCCGCGCTGTGCGGCTTGCAGGCGCAGGCAAACGCCGGAGTTGTGTGTCAGCTGAGGCGGACGCCTTCGCCGGGTCCACCTGATCAGACCGGGAGGATTGCCTGCGCTGCTCCTGGAGGCGAGCGACTTGCGGATCGGACCACGGCAATCGCCAGGGGCCATGCGGTTTGGTGTGGTCTAGGCTGACAGCATTGGACCGCCCGGCACAGCTAATGGCGTCGGAACAGTTCCTCCATCACCGCCTCGATCTCCTTTGGATTGGCCGGCTTGGTCAGGTGCGCGTGAAAACCAGCCTCAGTTCCTTTGCGCTTGTCCTCATCCGAACCCCAGCCGGACAAGGCGACGAACTTGGTCCCCGCGAGGACAGGTTCCTTCTTCAGGCGCCGACATACCTCGTAGCCGTTCAAGTCGGGTAGGCCGATGTCCAGCAGAATCACCTCGGGAACGTAGGAGGTCGCTGCGTCGATGGCATCCCGGCCGCCGTGTACCGCCTTCGCTTCATGGCCGCCCAGGCCGAAGATGATCGCGAGCGAATCAGCCGCGTCCACGTTGTCGTCAACGATCAAGATCCGCCGTCCGGCCGCCCTGTCAGCCTCCTGGACCGGCCCATCGATCGCGCGTGGTGCAGCCCGGACCAGCGGAAGGTCGACAGTGAAAGTAGACCCGCGATTCAAGCCGGCACTCCAAGCTGAAATGTGACCGCCATGCATCTCAATCAGCTTTCTGGCCAAAGAAAGACCAATGCCTAGGCCGCTGCTGGGACGACCGAGATCGCCGTTGACTGGCGAGAACATCTCGAACACTGATTCAAGCTTGTCTTGCGGGATGCCCCAGCCTTCATCGGCAATGGTTACCACAGCGGCATCCCGAGCAGAACTGAGTGTCAGCGAGACCTCCACCCTCGTTTTCGGCGGGGAGTACCGGGAGGCATTCGTGAGGAGGTTGGTGAACACCTGCGTGAGCCGCACGTTGTCGCCTTCCACCCACATCGGCTGCTCTGGGAGCCTCATCAGCAATGTTTGTTGACTGGAGTCGAACATCACCTGAACTGTTTCCTGGGCACGTTCAAGGGAGCTCCTGATGTCGAGCGGCTCCCGCTGCAGTTCCACCTTTCCGCGCGTGATCCGGGACACGTCCATGAGGTCGTCGATCAGGCGAACCATGCTGGAGAGCTGCCGCTCCATCACGCTCAACGCCTTCTGTGCGGCCGGGTCCTCGGGCGCCTTTCGGACGATGTGGATGCCCGTTGCGATCGGAGCCAACGGGTTGCGCAGCTCGTGGGCGAGTGTCGCAATGAATTGGTCTTTTCTCCGATTCGCCTCTTCGATTGCCACAGACGCTTGCGCCCGCTCAAGTTCCGCGAGTTTCCTTTCGCTGATGTCAATCACCTGACCGACGTGTCCGAGGAACGTTCCGTCGCGTGAAAAGCGAGGCTCTCCCTGGTCCATGCACCACTTGTACGTGCCGTCCCGAGTGCGCAGGCGATACTCGAAGCCAAATGCCTTCTTATCCACCAGGGCTTGCTGAAACGCAGCATCCGTCCTGGGTTTGTCTTCAGGGTGCGTCGCATCCAACCATCCGAACCCAAGTCCAGCATCTTCCGCTTGCCCCGTCGTTTCGTACCATCGATGCGACAAGTACGTGCAGACGCCAGCACTGTCCGTCACCCAAAGGATCCCAGGCGCGACGTCCGCGATCTCGGCGAACCACCGGTGTCGCTCTTCGAGGGCCGCAGCGGCTGATTTGATGTCGGTGATGTCGAAGCACGAACCGACGTAACCGATGAACCGCCCGTCTTCGTACCGTGGGAGGCCCACTGTCTTGTGCCAGCGGTAATCGCCGTCAAAGCGCCGGAAGCGGAACTGCGCTTCGAATCGTTCACGCTTTGCGAATGCTGCCAGGTAGTCCGCCACGTACGTCTCGGCGTCGTCGGGGTGCAGCGCTGTCGCCCACCCCATTCCCACCAACTCTCGTAGTGGCTTGCCGATGTAGTCGCGGTACTCGCGGTTCATGAACACCGCGCCGTGTTCGTCCGTTTGCCAGACCAGGACCGGTGCGCTGTCGGCCAACTCGCGAAAGCGTGCCTCTACCGCCTTCTGCGGGTCCTCGGCCGGCACCGATTGGACCGCGGCAACCAAGACACGGCCGGCGGGGGTGCTTTCGAGTACGGCGAGCTCTTCAGGGGTGATGACTCCACTTTGCAGGAGCTCTTGCAACTTGGACAGCTTCATGCACGCAGAGGACTTGGGGTGAAACGTGCCGCCAACGTGGCAGCGCTGCCCCCATTGTGGCAAAGGCAATGCCCGCCCGGTACGCCCCAGCTCAACAATACGGCAAAGACGGCTTGGCCATGCGCGCTTTGCTTCCGATGGCTTAGCTAGGGCGACTTACGGGGCGTCGCGAACTGTCGCTGGCAAGCCAGTCGCCTGGCTGATGGCCATTTGCCAACCTCGGCCGGTCTTTACGAAGGTTTGGGTCCAACGCACATCAAACCACTTGCCATCGCTGCCCCGCTTGATTGGGCTGAGCGCCCGAGCGATGCAAACCGACTCGCCAAAACAGGACCAGTGCAGCTCGGGCGTCGGCGCCATCTCCACAGTGGGCTCATTGGACAGGACGCTCACGATGCGTGCGTCTTTCCCGTCCACCTTGCCGGAAGTATGGGTGTGCGTGAAGTCCTCTGTGTAGAAGCGCTTCAGCGCTGCGGCGTCCCGCGCGGCCGCTGCAGCGGCGAGCTCCTTTCGCATGGCTTGAATCTCTGAGATCGCCTTGCCATTGACTGGAGCAGGTTCAATCGGGTGGGACATGGCACCCGTGCACACCAACAGGAGAAGGGTAGAGACCAGACGACGCATGGGAAGAACCTCCTGCCAAGAGTATCGCAGCTCAAGCGGACGCAACGCCCAATTCCCAGTTCCAGCCTCGCCTCTCCGTATATGCGATTTTTATCCCCGACCGGAAATAGTCCGCCATCTTCATCAATGGTGCTGTGTATGGACAAGACAGATGGCGGAGCAAAGCGGAAGGGCGCAGCGGCCATGGCATTGGCTGCCTTAGGTGTGGTCTATGGCGACATCGGGACCAGCCCGCTGTACACGATCAAGACGATCTTTGACCCGGCCACTGGCGTGCCCCTGAATCCGGGGAACGTGGTGGGGGCCATTTCGGTTGTGTTCTGGACGTTAATGGTGGTTGTGACGCTGAAGTACGTGACGCTGGTGATGCGGGCGGACAACCGGGGGGAGGGCGGCGTCATGGCGCTCCTCGCTCTCGCTTCACGCGCCGTCGCAGACAGGCCACGCCTGCGCGCACGCCTTCTCGTGCTCGGCGCTTTCGGAGCCTGCCTCTTTTACGGCGACAGCGTGCTTACCCCGGCAATCTCCGTGCTTTCGGCGGTGGAGGGTCTCGAAATCGCCACGCCGGCGCTCAAGCCCTGGATCATGCCCCTGGCGCTCGGGATCCTGATCGGACTCTTCGCCATTCAGAATCGGGGAACCGCAGCCATTGGCCGATTCTTCGGGCCCGCAATCGTGACCTGGTTTGGCGCCCTGGCAGCGGTCGGCATCTACCAAATCGCTCAAGCACCAGAAATCCTTGTTGCTCTCGATCCGCGGCACGCTTGGCGATTCTTGTCCGAGCGCGGTTGGGGCCTGTTCCTGGCCGTGGGGGCAATCCTTTTGGCCATCACTGGCGCTGAGGCGCTGTATGCCGACATGGGCCATTTCGGAGCGCGGCCGATTCGATTGGCATGGACCACGTTTGTGCTGCCGTCGCTCGCCATCAACTATGCCGGTCAGGGTGCGCTGCTGCTCCGCACGCCTGCCGCCGCTTCAAACCCGTTCTACCTGAGCTTCCCCGACCCGCTGCTCCTGCCGGCAGTCGCATTGGCCACCGCGGCCACGATCATCGCGTCACAGGCGGTCATCTCAGGGGCGTTCTCGCTCACGCAGCAAGCGATCCAGCTCGGCTTCTTGCCACGCATGAAGATCGTCCACACGTCGGCAAAGGAACGTGGCCAGATCTATCTCCCCGCGGTCAATTGGCTGCTGCTGGCATCCGTCGTCTATGCCTGCTTCTTCTTCGGAACGTCATCCGCCATGGCGTCGGCATATGGCATTGCAGTGACTGGGACGATGCTTGTGACAACCCTTTTGACCTACTTTGTGGTCCGACAGGGGTGGGGTTACCCAGCGTGGGTCGCAGTCGCAGCAACCGCGTTCTTCGTTGCCATTGACGTGCTGCTCCTGACGTCGGCATCCATCAAGATCATGGAAGGCGGCTGGTTCCCGGTGGCGCTCGCGGTGATCTTGCTGATCTTGATGCTTACCTGGAAGCGAGGCCGTGAGCTGCTGGCACGGTCTCGCCAAGGCGACGCGCTGCCGCTGGCGGAGTTCGCCGCGTCCCTTTCCTCGCAGCAATGTGCCCGCTCGGAGCGAACCGCCGTCTTCCTGTCAGCAGCGCCAGGAGCCACGCCCTCTGCCTTGTTGCACAACTTGAAGCACAACATGGTCTTGCATGAGCGAAACATCGTGCTTTCGGTGTCGTTCCTGGAGGAGCCGTTCGCGGCTCCGGGCGAGCGCCTGTCCATACGCGAGATCGCCCCCGGATTTTGGGAGGGAGAAGCGCGCTTCGGCTTCATGGAGCGTCCCGACCTGCCCGCCGCGCTGGAGCTGGCCAGAGCTCAAGGGCTTGACGTCGACCCGTTCGCCACATCCTACTTCCTGAGTCGGGAAACGGTTGCGCCAGGGGGTTCTACACGCATCGCACGCTGGCGCCAGGCACTCTTTGAAGCGATGTCGAGGAACTCGGGCCGGGCAGTGGAGTTCTTTGAGCTGCCATCCAACAGCGTCATCGAGCTTGGCGCACGCGTTCAGCTATAGGCCCTTGACGCGCTTCAATGACTGGCCAGCCGGTAGCCGACACCCAGCTCGGTGAGCAGGTAACGAGGCTGTGCGGGGTCGCTCTCCAACTTCGCTCGCAAGTGGCCCATGTAGATGCGCAGGTACTGAAGCTGGTCGACGTTCTCCGGCCCCCAGACCTCAGTCAACAACTGCCGGTGCGTCATGACTTTGCCGGCCTTCGCTGCCAGCGCTGCCAAGAGCGAGAACTCACGCGGCGAAAGCTTGACCCTTTCGCCTTCCAGTCGAACCTCGCGCGCTTGTAGGTCAACTTCGAGGCTCCCGATTCGAAGTGGTAGGTGCGGTGAAGCCGGCGGCGCACGACGAAGCATCGCGCGCGTCCGCGCCAACAGTTCACCGACACCGAAGGGCTTCGTCAGGTAGTCGTCCGCCCCCGCATCCAGCGCTGCAATCTTCTGATCCTCTGCAGATCGAGCGGAGAGAACCAGAATGGGCAGCGCCAGCCCGGACGACCTGATCTCGCGCACCAGATCTACCCCGTCACCGTCCGGGAGGCCCAGGTCGAGGATCACGAGTTCGACATCTGCGGCCTGTGCCAACTCGGCACGCGCGCCGGCGAGCGTCCGAACAGCTCTCGCAAGCCAGCCAGCGGCACTTAAGCTCGCGCAGACGAACTGCGAGATGGACCCCTCGTCCTCCACCACGATCACAGACCGGCTCAAGATTCCTCTCCTGGATTGGAGGCCGGCAGGTCGATGCGGAATTCGGTGCCCGGCTGCGCCCGTTTGGCTGTCAGCTGTCCGGCATGTAGCCTGGCAACCAGCTGGCAAATGGCCAAGCCCAGCCCAGAACCGGCAGCAGAGGACTGGGCACCAGGCTGATACCGCTCAAACAGCGGTGTGGGATCACCGGGGGGCAGCCCTTGCCCATGATCGCGCACGGCGACAAACACTCCGGCGCGTGAGCGACCTGCTTGCACGACGACTTTCCCCGGCTGCCCTCCATGGCGAACCGCGTTATCGACGAGATTGGCGATCGCCTGGGCAAGCAGCCCAGCCTCGGCCTGAACAAGAGGAAGGCCTGTCGGACACCGCAGTTGGATGGACGCTTGCGGCCACCTCCGGCGCATTCGGATGACTGCATCGCCGAGAATGTCCTCGAGCGACTCCCATTGAAGCCTTGCCGCTGAGCCGGGTTGTGCGAACCGGGCCGTCGCGAGCACGTCCTCCGCCATCGAAGATAGATCCAAGGTTTCAGCTTCGATGTTCGCCAGCAGGCGGTCTCGTTGTGCCTGCGTCATGGATGATCCTTGCTCCCGCAGCGCGCTGGCCGAACCTACCAGGCCAGCTAGAGGCGTGCGTAAGTCGTGGGCAAGCGATGCCAACATGGTGTTTCGAGCCGCCTCGGCGTCCGCTCTTGCCTTGGCCGCGCGAGCGGCAGCGCTAGCACGCTCCCGTTCGATCGCCGTGCCAATAATCGCGACCAGTTCCGCCCAATGGGCAAGGTCCTGCGGGCTCAGCTCGGCTGAGCGATCCACCGCCACCTGTACTGCGCCTGACGCGCCGCGACGTGAAAAAGGGGCGCACCATAACGGCAAGTCGGGCCAGTCGGCACAGCCGCGGCCGGCAGCTCGACCGCTTTCCACCGCCCATCGCGCCAGCTTCTCCTCGAATCCGACGTTTGTGTCTTCTGGCCAGCGACGAGCGACCGTGCCGTCAAACGCGAAAACGGCTGACGGATGCCCTGTCAAGCGGAAGAGCACTCTGGCCGCAGTACGCGCCATCTCCTCCCACCCACCGCTATCCTGCAATGCGCCAGAGAGCTCCCGCGCCTGGGCCGACCTCAAGAAAGCAGCACGCGCGCTGGCTCGCTGCGACCGAAGCCTCTCGACCAATGTCGAGAGCCCGAGGGCAAGCGCCAGGTAGCCGCCAAGAACCCACAAGTACTCAGGTTCCGCCACCGAGAGGGAGCCGCGAGGCGGTACGAAGAAGTAGTTGAGCACCGTCACGGACAGGACCGCGCAGAGTGCCGCCTGAGAACGCTTGGGGAGCATCGCCCCGGCCACCACTGCAAGCAGGTAGAACATCGACAGACCGGCAATGCTGAAGCGTCCGTCGAACGCACTTGCCGCAGCAGTCGCCAAGACGGGCGCAGACAGCGCACCCAACCAGCCGGCGGCACCTTGCATTAAGTCAACTACGACGTGACGATCCTGAGTTGCGGTCGCTGATTCCATGCTGGTGCTTCAACGAGCTCCACAATGCATCGGTTCTGCGTCGTGATAGCCGTCAGTTCGGTTCACTCGCGATTGTCGTCGTCGGTGCGCCTGCTCGCATGGACTCATCAGTCAGCATCTTAGGCGTCGGGAGCCGTTAACCCTAAGCACAGCTTCCCTCGTGTCTGATAGGTTGGCGTGGGCGCTACATTCCTTGCATGAGCGCTTTAGCGGCTCGGTTTCGGAGTGGGAGTTAGCAATGCGCCGTCGAGACCGCATCCGGTCCGTGCTCGACTCGCTGTTGGCGCTCCAGCGAGATGAAGCGGTGTTCCAGGCATCGACGCTGGCCGATGTCGACAAGCAACTGGCCGCAGCGGAATCGGCCGTTGCGGACCTTCAACGCCAGGTCCTTGGCTAGTGGTCTGTTTGCGCAATTGCGACTGCATCAATTTGTCCAGTGACGGCCTTCCCGCCAGCCAGCGCGCTTGATCTTGCGCCAACTGTCGCTTCGCACACCAGGCAGGTAGCGGCTGTCGCGCCGCTTTGCGACCACGCCTTCGATCGGCAGGCCGGCACCCACCATCAGCCGGAACAGGTCGGCGTCGGCTGGCATGTCGTCGACGAAGAGCACGGCGCCCGGCTCAGCCTCGAGGAGGAGCAGCTGCAGGAGCACCTTTCGGCGCTCCAACGGCCACCCCGTGATGTCCTGACCGTCGAATTGCGGCATATCGAACGCGCAGAATGTGACCGCGGGGGCGTTGGCTGAAATCCTGGTCCGGCCTCGCCAGAGGTGGAAGGCGTTGAAGTCGGACACTCCGTGCTCCCCAAGCACCGCCAGCTCGCCGTCGATGACGTGCGGGCCGCCGGCGATGCGAGACAGCCCGCTAACCACCTCGGGGAACGACCGCGTGCAGTCGCGCAGCGCCTTCGTGTGGAGCCGCACCTGGCCGTCATGGATGCTGGCCAGGCTTCGCCAGCCGTCGTACTTGATCTCATAGAGCCAGTCCGGCGAGCTGAAGGGCGAGTACAACTGCTCGGGAGCTTGCATTGGGGCGGGGACAGGGGTCACGCCGTCCGTTATAGGCGCGCAGATCAGACCGATTCGTCGGAGGGCGGCGGGCGTCTGGGTGCGGAAGGAACCGAACTGCAGAGCTCCGGTGATTAATTTTGCTTGGGCGGAGGCACCTCCGCGAGGATCTTCTTGAGCAACGCGTCTGAGGCAGCCCGCAGCTCCTCCGCACGTTGCTGATCCTCTTGCGAGGGGAGTGCGGCTTGGCCGGCCATCGCTGCCTCCATGGCTTCGCGAATCTCAATCTCTGCCTTCATCGCAAGCCGGTCGAGTTCGGCCCAAGCTCGTATTTTCTCAGTGAGCGGCATCCCGAAATGATCGGTGTGTCTAGCTCCCGGAGCAACTCGGCTGTGCCAGGCACTACGCCAGACGCCGCCGACAAACCGCTTGGTCAGAAGCAAGACGTCACAGTCATTGCCAACCTACAGACGGTTCGTCCAGCGTCCATAGATTCGAGCTTTCTTTCCCCAAGGAGTTCGTATGACCTACCAACAGACGCGCCGTACGCTTTTCGTCGGCGCTGGCGCTGCGGCCGCCGCAGCGCTTCTACCGATGCAACAGGCCGTCGCCCAGGCGGCAGCCGAGAAGGGCGACTGGATGGCGATGATCAAATCGCACCATGCCCTCATCGCCAAGACCTTCGATGAGCTGCTGGCTGCCGACCCCAAGAAGGGACCGCCGGCGGCCCTGGTCAAGAAGCTGGCGTACCAGCTCACCGCGCACTCGGTGGCCGAGGAGAACGTGCTGTACGCCGCCATGTCTGCACAAGGCATGAAGTCCGAGTCGGACAAGCTGTACCTGGACCAGGCGCACGCGAAGGTGATGAACCACCAGGTCGACATGCTGTCGAAGATGAAGGATCCGAAGTGGCAGGAGGCGGCGAAGTCGCTGCAGGCCGCCGTGCTGAAGCACGCCAAAGAAGATGAGGAGGGCAACCTCTACCCCAAGATGCAGCAGAAGCTCGACCCGAAGATGAACGCGATGCTGACTGCGGAATATCAGCGGCACTTCTCGTCGGTCAAACAGGCGTAACGCCGAGAAGCCAGCCGCACACATCAGAAGAAAGCGCTGGGCCCTCATCGGCCTAGCGTTCGCGATCCCCTTCGCTCCGCGTCGGCGGCGGTGTGCGGGCGCGGAACGACGCAGCGCGGTCCGTCAGGATCGTGGCCTCAACCTGGCGCTGGTAAGTGGCCGACATGAGTTGGCGCTGCCAGGGCCACCCGCGCTCCCAGTACCTGCTGGTGCGAGGCACGGTCAGAGGATCGATGGCGTCGGCGACGTGGATGCCGTGGCGCTCGGCGACCTTGCGGCCTGCGTCGTCGCGTGCCCAGCGCGCGATTGTCCTGATGGTGCTGCGCACCTTGTCTGGTTCGCGGTCAGCGAGGTCCCGAAGGTATTCGCGCCCGACGTCGATGGCGAGCTGCAGCTGGAATCGACCTTTGTCGTTGTTCTTCTCCGGCAGCTGGTGCACGTTCACAAGGCGGCTGTACAGCACGTCAAGCGGGTGCATGATGAGCGCTGCGGCGTCATCGTTCCCGGCTGGAACCGCCTGGCTTCGCACCATTTCCGATTCGAGGCCAAGCACCTTGAAGATGACGTCGACGTTGAGGTACTCCTCTGCCGACACATCCCGAACAGCCTGGCCGACAAGTGCAGTCAGCGCGCGCCAGCTCGTATACACCGTCTTCCCGCCCAAAGCCTTCGCAAACAGGGCGACGGACTCCCGATCTGCGGGCGATCGGGCGAGGAAATCGACGTCATTGCTGATGGCTCGCAACGGCGGCAGGTCGGTCAGCAGCTTGTAGTAGTCGGCCCAGTAGGCCAGTGCTTGGCCGCCAACCAGGACGATCTCGGTGCCGCGTGCGGCATCGATCAAACTGGCGACGACGTTCGGCGGCGTGACCGCCTCCCGCTTCCTCATCGCTTGGAGGTGACAGCGCTTGAGCGGTAGGCGGTTTTCGGAAACTTCGGCCGCAGCTCGCGGCGCGTGTAGCCGGGCGGGAACAGCAAGAGGCTCTGCGGCGACCGCTCGCCGGACGCCACCTCGGCTTCGTGCCGCAGGTGCATCGCCTTCACACGAGCCGCGATCAACTCCGCCTCTTCAGGCGTCGTTTCCAGGTGATCGTGGGTGGTGGAGCTCATCGCATGTACATGTTAGCGGTCATCGACCAACATTGCCACCGAGTGCTCTGGGCGGCAAGACTGCTCAGGCCTCGTCATCATCTGAAGGATCGAACCCACGGACGCCGCTTCGATGGAGCGGCACTGCCGCCCACCGGATCGGCGGGATCTTCTCCGCCGAGCACAACCAGGTCTGCGGATAGCGCTCGACGTCCTTTCGCCCCTGCGGCACCTGTTCCATGCCGACGATCAGCAGCGATCGGCGCACCCCCAGGAGCCGGGCATCGAGCAGCGAGGGCAACAGCTCTTCCGACGTTCCGGGCTTGAGCAGACGCGCCAGGTACACCGGGCGGCCGCGCCACCCAGCCTCATAGGGCAGCATCACAAGGTCGCCGGGGATGCCTTCGTTCTGCATCCGGTCAGGCGACTGCTTCTGACCCATCCACCTCAACCGGTACACCCAGAACAGCACTGTATAAGCATACAGCTACACGCGACAAGCGCCCCAGCTGGCGCCGGACTCCGTTGTCCTGCTGAGGGACGCATTGCAGGATCAGGACCAAGGTGCCAAAATGACACCACGTGATGTTGGAGGTGTCGCCATGCCGCAGACGGTCAAGATTTCGGACGGAGAGATGGAGAAGGTTCGTGAGGCCGCTGAGCTGAACTCCCGCTCGATCGCCGGCCAGGCCGAGCATTGGATACGCCTCGGCCGCGCCGTTGAGCGTGACCCGCGCTTCGGGTACACGCGGATCGAGCAGGTGCTCAAGGGCCTGATGCGCGTCGAGGACCTGACCGACGACGAGCAAGAGGACTACCTGGATCGCCTAGGCGACCTCATGAGTGTGCCGAACGCTGAGGAGAAAGCCTTCTTCGCTGATCGCGAAGCCCGCGGCCTTGGCGTTGGAATGGACGAGGATGGGCAGCTGACGTACTCGCCGAACGCCAAGCACTGAGGCGCGGCGTGGGGCGGCCCATCATGTACATGCTTGCTGGCCCAAACGGTGCCGGCAAGTCCACGCTCTATGAGCGGCGCGTCCGGCCTGTCGTCTCGCCGGAAGAAGTGCCGTTCATCAACGCCGACATCATTCAGCGCGACGAGCTCAAGGACCCTTCGATGCAGGCCTCCTACAAGGCCGCAGAGATCGCGGAGTCCCGCCGGCGGGCGCACTTGGCCGAAGGCAAGAGCTTCGTCTCCGAGTCCACGTTCTCCCATGAGTCGAAGCTGGCCTTGATCCAGGAGGCGAGGGACGCCGGCTTCCGCGTGGTGATGTACCACGTGAACGTGCGCAGCGCAGACCTTTCAGTCGACCGTGTGGCCAAGCGCTTCAAGGAGGGCGGCCACAACGTGCCAGAGGACAAGATCCGCGAGCGCTACGCACGGAACCAGGGGCTGATCAAGAGAGCCGTCTCCATGGCAGACCGGGCGTTCGTGTACGACAACTCCACCCGCAACGCTCCTCCAGAGATCGCGCTCCGGCTCGAGCATGGGAAGGTTGTCGCCGTCGCGGACAAGGTACCCGCTTGGGCGCGTCAGCTGTACGCAGAGGAACTCGCCAGGTTCAGTCCTGCGCGCCTCAATGCAGCTGCGGCGTCCTTCGCCGACGCCAAGAGCATCGTCGCCAAGCTGGGCGGACCAGACGCGCAGCTGCGCATTCCAGAGCACGGACATGGGAAGCTGTCGCGAGGCGAGATCGTCGGTGAGACGGCCGAGCACTGGCTGCAGAAGACGGGCGAGGCGACGTTTGTCGCGCACTTCAAGACGGCTGTGCAGGGCAACGTCCGCATCCATCGTGAATACGCGATCGGGTACGTCCAGCGCGGGCGCGGACTCGCGCAGGAGCTGCCTGCTGATCTGCCGGCGCGCGCGCAGGCGTTCCAGGCTGTGGCCGAGCAGCGGCTGTCCCGCGACGAGGCGCTGAAGCGCCACCCCGAACTCCGCCCTGCGTTCAATGCACTGAGCGTGGCGAAGTTGAAGTTCGCTCAGGAACCGGAGCGGCTGGCTGAGGTGCGCGATGGGCTGCAAACCCGGCTGAATGCAGGCGAGATCCCGGGGGCGGAGAAGACCGACCGGGAGTTAGGGCCTGAGCAGAGGAGGGCGCGCTGACCATGGCCAAGCACAAGTTCACGGCCGCGGAAAAGCTAGGCGTCTGGCAGGCGTTCGATGGACAGTGTTTCTGGTGTGGAAAACCCGTCGCCTATACCGACACCACCGTTGATCACGTGATTCCTGAGACGGTGGAGGACAAGCCAGCGCAACTCGATGAGATCAGGCGAACCTATGGCTTGGGCGCATCCTTCGAGATCAACAGCTTTCGGAATTGGGTTCCATGTCACGGCAGCTGCAACTCCTCCAAAGGATCGCGTCTATACGGCCCGTCGCCCGCGATGATTGCCTACCTCGAATTTGTTGCTCGCAAAGCGGAATCAGCTGCGAACGTCGCGCGCCGCGCCACTGAAGATCGAGAGAAGGGCCGCATCCTCGGCAAGCTGGAATCGGCACTTGAGGCGAATCTCATCACTCGGGAAGAAGTCATGGTGCTGATCGGCGATCTCGATCCGCGGCCGATGATTCCTGGCACGCAACCGGCGCTGCAGTTGTTGCCAGGTTGGTCCGTGGTGCGAGGTGGCAACGGGTTTGTCACCGTCACGGACGGTGTACGCGCCGGCATCGCTCCAACTGATCCGAACCCTCATATCTCGTGGCAGTGCCCGACCTGCGGTCAGTTCGGCCCTTGGAACGGGGTGATATGCCTTTCCTGCGGGCAAAGGAGCGATCCGTGGGACTGAAGGCAGTTCAGACCGGTAGGACAAAATGAGACATAAAGCGCTGCGGGCGCCATCGCACACAATAAAGCTTATGTCAAATAACCAATGGGCGTTTGGCCGCTTGGTGCCCTACTCCGGGACTGAATCGAACGCCAAAAAGCGGCGGCAGTCCGTCGCTCTGGCGTGATGAAGAACTCCCGCTGACAACCTCGAAGAAAGAGCCATCGCATGTCCGAATCGCCGAAGTCCTCCGGCCGCGCCGCCAGCGCGAAGGGGCAGCCGATGGTCTCCATTGACTATCGCTCGAACCAGCCTCTGCCGAAATGGGTCCGCGATGTCATCGACGAGTCGCTTGCGATCGAGTCGGAATCCGCGCGATCGGCGGGGACGCTCGGGTTCATGTCTCGGGCGCTGGTCCTGGCCACCATGCCCTACCGCGATCCCAAGTCGGTGGTCTTCGAGAGGCAGAACGGCGACTTCAAGCTGCGCATCCTCGCAGGCTACGAGGGCGGCGTCCCATATGGCGTGTACCCGCGCTTGCTGATGAGCTGGGTGACAACCGAAGCCGTGCGCACCCAGTCGCCCGAGTTGAACCTGGGCGACAGCTTGGCTGCGTTCTTGCGCGACGTGATGGACGTCCGGGTCGGCGGCGGTGTGCGTGGCAGCGCGACGCGCGTGAGCGAGCAGATGAAACGTCTGTTCGGCTCCTTCGTCACGGCCCAGTACAGCGGGAAGCTGCAGGACCGCGGCTTTCGACTGAAGAACATCATGATCGCGGAAGAGGCCGAGTTCACGGAAGCGGATCTCCGCGAGCTCGATCGCATCTCCAGCGGCAAGAAGGCCGCCGGCAAGGATGCGGCGACGCCTGCGCCAGCACCAGGCGCAGGCGATGCCCTGTGGCAGCCGCAGGCCCCAGCTGTCCTGGGGCAGTGGCAATCGAAGCTACGGCTGACGAACACGTTCTTCCAGGAGTGCGTCAGCAACCCCGTGCCGATCGATCTGCGTGCGTACAAGGCGCTGCGCGGCTCGGCGATGGCCATGGACATCTACACCTGGCTAACCTGGCGCATGAGCGGGCTGGCGAAGCCCACCCGGCCGATCCCTTGGGAGGCGTTGCAGGTGCAGTTCGGGACGTCGCTGGCGCTGGACGAGCAGGGCAAGCGTGACTTCAAGAAGGCGTTCCTGAAGTACCTCAAGATCGTGCTGACGATCTATCCGCAGGCCAACGTCGAGGTGACTGATCGGGGCCTGGTGCTCAAGCCTTCGCGGCCCCACATCCCAGCTGCGGCGCCTCAGCAGCGGCTGTTCTGACGACGATGAAAAACTCCCGGAATCAGCCGTTTTGGGGTGTTTTGGTCGCGTCGGCCTACCATTGCTAGTCGTTTTGGTGGTTTCGCGCCCGCGAAACCGTTGATGAAAAACTCCCGCCGAAAATGCCGCAGTGGCGCGGACTTAGCCGCGAGAGTCGCCAAACTGGATGATGAAGAACTCCCGCGGGGCTTGATGAAAAGCTCCCGCAGGTGCACCAAAGCTGCATGTTTTGGTGCTCGCCTGGAGTGTGGACAAGTCGCCGATCTGATCAGCTTGTCCATGATGAAAAGCTCCCGCGGATTTGTTTAGCAAGCTCAACGGCTTAGGTCGCTTATCCACAGAAGTGGATGATGAAAAACTCCCGGGACCTTTGATGAAAAACTCCCGGGACGGAGGCCTCGAAACCGCCGTAACTGCGCGCCCCGCATCAGGATTCCAGCGTCGCGCGGCCGCCCCCCTGTATTCCTGTACCTGTATTCCTAACCTGTCTTTGGCCTGCGCCTTCAGTGGATAGCGGGGACAACCCAATGTCCGAGGCCGCCAAGGGCGGCGCCGCCTCTTGGGGGCTTCGCCCCCGCCGGCTCGAACCCGACGCTTCGCGTCGTCCCGCCCGGCATCCCCCAGGGGCTTCGCCCCTCGGCCTGCGGCCTCACCCCATGGCTAGGCCCCAGAGGGGCAAGAAGACCCCGGCCGCGGAGGCGGTGCCCGCCTCCCTGTCCGTGTAGCCGCTGCGCGGCTCACGCGGCCTCGACCCTCCCAGGGGCCACCTACGGTGTCCCCCGCCCAAGGGCGGCTCCCCCTTCCCTTTGGTCGACCAGGAGAAGGGGCGGTCCTCGCCCGGCGCGGAATGCGCCTGCCAAGGCCCGGAATGCGGCCCAGGAGCCGCAAATGCGGCATCGGCGAGGGGTGGAGGCCTGGCCAGCTTTCCCCGCCTTGGCGGCTTCTGCCGGACGGGCGGTCTTCTCTCCACCCTTGGCACACCGAGGCAAGCGAAGCGCGTCAGGCCCGAAGGGCGGCGGTCGCGGGGAGGCGGTGGGCAGCTGCAGGACCGGCTGGACGCCGGCCGTCCACGTGCTTGGCGGGTGGGCGGTGCAGCTGTGCACGGCCGGGCGCGGGATCAGCCCGAGACGCCCGGTCGTGGATCTCAGTAGCGAACGCGCGTCTGCAGCTTGCCGTCGACGAAAACGTCGATGTACGAGCCCGAGCCGTGCGGCGGCAGCGTGACGACTTGCTTGAACGCCGTCGCCTGGATGAACCCGTCTTCGAACGTCGGTCCGGCGAGGACGACGGTGCCCATCTCCCCGCCCACGCACACCTTGTGCGGCATGCCGAGCTCGAGGCTGTGGCTTCCCTCGCCCTCGCCGATGCCGGCGGCCGGCTTGGCGTTCTTGAGCGCGGCTGCCGTGGCCGGGGAGAGGTCCCGGCCGAAGTACATGGGATTGGACTTGGCCAGCTCGTTGTACGCGCTGGACGTCATCTGGATCGCCGACGTGCCGGCGGCGAGCGCCTTGGTGCCCGCCGGGCAGCTGTCATACAGGCTGTAGCCCTGCTTGGCGAACGAGTTCCCGGCCTCCTCGCAGGTCGGGAAAGGGTCGGGCTTCGGCTTGCGAAGCGCGTTCCACAGCCTGGTGATGGGCGGCACGCAGGCGGCCGCCGCCATCGGGCCCGCCGGGTTGGCCAGGCACAGGAGCACCTGGCAACCCCATTCCGACGCGCGAGCCGGGACGGCCGTGCTGCACAGCACGGCCGCCGCGATTGCGCACAGCGCCTTGTTCATCGGCGCTGCGATCAGTGCTGCCGCTCCAGCTGCGGGGCGCGGTCCGGAGCGCGCGGCGCGGCAGCCTGTCGGGCCGGCTGCGGCGCGCCCTTGGCCATCTCGGCGGTGAACGCCTCGAGCTGCTTGACGAACAGCGCGCGCGTCTTCTCGGCCTTGATGTTCTGCTCGGCCCACGCAATGCCTTCCTTCTTCACTTCCGCGGCGCGCTGCGCGCTGAACGGCACAACCTCGCCGACGCCGCGCTCCTCGCCGTACTTGATCACGACGTGCGTGCGCGGCCGCAATTCCTTCTTGTCGAAGGACTGCGCCAGGTTGACGCCGTTCTCCAGCTTGCTCAGGTCGTGGATCACGGCCGAGTTTTTCCCCACTTGCTGCACCAGGTGCGTCTCGGTCATGTGCAGCAGCTTGCCGGCGTATTCGTTCTGCGGTTTTGGGAGAAACACCTTCCCGTTGTTCTTGCCCGGATCGCTGACGGCGTCTCGCGCTTCTGCCCACTGCGGCTTCGGCATCGTGGCTCCGATGTATTTGGTGTCGGCCGGCGCGGCTTCTTGAACAGTGCTCATGTGTTTCCTAGTTGCGTGGATGAACGCCAGCGCCCGAAGGCTCTGGTCTTTGGGGATGTGGGCGTCACCCGCCCACCGGAGAAACTCGTCTTTCGAGCTGAATTCGATGCGTGAAAGCCCGCCAATCGTGAGGCGCGCGTAGGTGATTCCGTGATCTCTTCGAGCGAAGACCGCGCCGTCCCAGAACTCCACCAGCTCGTCGCGCCGCATGTCGAGCTTGAGGCTGATGGCATCGGCGACCTTGCGCGCTTCCTTCTCGGCCTCGAGCCCGCGGTACTTCGCGTGCATGTCGCCAAATTCGCCGGCGTAAGACATGGCCATGTCGACCAGCTTCGCTTCCTGCAGGCGTTCCCAGAGCAGGTCGTTGAGCTGGTCGTAGGTTCGATACCGGCGGGCTTCAGGGGTGAGCTCCCCGCCTTTCGCTCGGACCGCAGCAGCAGCCTCGTTGACGGTCTTCAGCGCGTAGGTGCCGACTAAGTCGGAACGGGAGGAGATCTGGAGGAACTGCGCCGCCGACATAGCGGCGGGTTCGATGGACTCTTGCGAGAAGGCCATACGTCCTTTCGTTCACACCCCCCAGGTGGGCACCGCTGCAACCGTTACGAGACGAGCTGCGCGTAGGGCCCCTGCGCAACTGCAGCGCTGTTGTCCTCGTTCAGCTCTCGCATGAATTGCTCGGCCTTCCGTCTGGCCAACGCCTGGATCGCTGCCTCCACGCGGGCCGGACTGGCGTCCGGTGGCGGGGAGTTCACGAGGCCGAGCAACATGTCCTCGGACTCTTCCTGAAGCGCTGTGGAACTCAAGTCAGAAAAGTCATCCCCGAGGTAGTAGCTACTGCGTTCGATGGACGTGTTGTAGAAGCGCCAGTTGGCTGCCGGCAGTGGGACGGGGATCGGGACCTCTCGCGTCTGGCCGTCGATCGTCACCGTCCGCATGGGGACGGCCCGGAACCGCTCCAGGAAGTACGGGTCCTTGAAGTAGCTGATCTTGTCGGCCTTGATGACCGGGATGCCGCTGCGGACGATCAGCTCCTGGTCCTTGGGCATCTGGCGCAGCTCCTGCGGCAGCATCAGCGCGCGCGATGCCGCTTGCGTCGTCTCAGAGCGGCTGCTCTTCGCATTCATGATGCCGACGTTGCTGTACTGGAGAGACCCCCCTCGCACGGTGTCGGTGCCGATCATCTTCGAGTACTCCTCCGCCTCCTTGATGTCGGAGGGCGTGAAGTACACGACCGCGCCCATGTTGCTCAGGATGTTGTGGGCGTCCTCCTTGCCGTAGGTGGACTCCAACTGCGTCTTGTCTTGGATGATGATGGCGAGCCGCATGTTGTAGCCGGCCATGAAGCCAACGCCCTTGGCCAGGATCTCCACCTTCCCCATGGCTGTCGCTTCATCGAGGAGCAGCAGGCATTGGTGTTTGAGCTCGGGGTTCTCCTCCGGCAGCTGCTTGACGTTCTCGTTGATCAGCTGCGAGAAGAACAGGTTCAGGATGAAGCCGGCCTGCTTGACCTCGCCGGCAGGCACGTGGACGTAGAGCGCGATCTTCCGCTTGCGCAGATCGCGGAAGTCGAAGTCGTTGCCGGACGTCGCCTTGTCGATGATGGGGTTGCCCCAGATCGCCAGGGGCGCGATGAACGAGGACAGGACGCCCTTGAGCACCGTCTCCGAGTTGTTCAAGAAGCGGTTCAGATAGTCCGTGCACGTCTCGCTGAGCGGCATCGAGCTGGCCGCGCGCAGGTCGATGATGTGCTTCAGGTAGTCGCCGATCGCCTGGCCTTTGCCCGAGCCCTGGCGCAGGATCTCGCCGAACGTCTTCGGCAGCGCTGGGGTCTCCAGCACCATCAGCGCCAGGCCGACGAACAGGTTCTTGGCGGAGTCGTTCCAGAACGGGTCCTTGGGGTTCGGCGGGTAGATGTCCGCCGCGAGCGCCGTCAGTCCCGTGACCCGGAACTTCGGATCGGACGAGATGTAGTGCAGCGGGTTCCATCGCAGCGAGTTTTCGGAGAACGGATTCCAGTAAACGACTTCGGCGCCCATGTAGCGCCGGCGGAATTCGGACGTGAGGTTGTAGTTCTCGCCCTTGATGTCGTGCACCACGACCGAGCCCTCGTAGGTGAGCAGGTTCGGGATGACGAAGCCCACGCCTTTGCCCGTCCGGGTCGGCGCGGCCAGCAGGACGAACTCGTAGCCTGGCAGCTTGAGGAACTCACCGTCCAGGCGGCCAAGCAGGATGCCTCGCGGCGCGTCGAGGCCTTCGGCCTTGATGTCCTTGCGATTGGCGAACCTGGCGCGCCCGTAGAGGCCGTTGTCAGGCTGCCGCATGGCCATGACGATGACGAACACCGGGGCGCCGAAACACAGAGCGAGGCCGCCCAAGGCGCTCAGGACGATCTTCTGCCGGGTCGCGCGATCCTCGTAGGACTGAATCGCCTGCAGCATGGTCGCGTGCGTGGCGCCGGATGGGTCCTGCCGATGCAGCAGGAACAGCAGCGCGCCGGCCACGAAGTTCGCGGCGATTGCAGCGGCGAGGACGCCGGCGGCGATGCCGGCCCCGATGAGGGTACGGCGGTGCTTCATGCGGCCGCCTGCAGCTTCTTCTCGGGGGCGTAGTAGATCTCGCTGATCGACCGTGCGCCGTCGTCCGTCTTGCTGAACTGCACGACGACGTCGATGGTCAGTGTCAGCAGCCGCTTGATCACGTCGAACGTGAGGTTCGCACCACCGGGCGAGTCCTGGATCATGATCGCCAGCTGCTCGAACGCGAGCGCCGGCGTGCCGGCGTGGCAGCTGGTGATGCTGCCTGGGTGGCCAGAGGCCGCATTGCGGATGTAGTACAGGCACTCGCTGCCCCGCAGCTCGGCCAGGAGGATGCGATCCGGCTTCATGCGCAGGCAAGCCTCCAGCAGGTCTTTCGCGTCCACCTTCGAGCTGTTCTGGCCCCCCTTGCTGTACAGCAGGTGAACCGTGTTCTTGTGCGGGAGGAACAGCTCCCGCGCGTCTTCAATCGTGATCAGCCGCTCGCGCGCAGGAATCTGCTGCACCAGGCTCTTCATGAACGTGGTCTTGCCGGAGCCCGTCGCGCCGGACACGACGATGTTCAGCTTCGACCGGACCGCGAGCTCGAGGAATTCCTTGTACTGCCCGTCAGCGAGCAGCTGCTGCAGCCGGGTCTCCGTTGCGCTCAGCGCGGCGGCCGCCGGTCGGATGCGGGAGAACAGGCCTTGAGCGGCATAGTCGTCCAGCGTGCGGATGCTGCGCGCTGGCTTGCGCAGTGTGAACGAGTAGCGGCCGTCCTCCACCGCCGGCGGCATGACAAGCTGGATGCGCGTTCCGTCGGGAAGCGATGCGCTCAGAAGCGGCCGTGCCGCGTCCCATACCTGGAACGAGAAGGTGGCGACGGCGACGCCGAGCGCCTTGATTCCGTCCATGGTGACGGCGGGATTCGGCTCGGACGACCACCCCGAGTTCTTCTCGAACCAGACCTCCCCAGGCCCATTGACGGCGATCTCCGTGACGTCGTCGTCGTTCATGAGGGTCTCGAACGGTCGCAGGAAGTTGCGGACGGAGGTGTCTGGAGGCAGCTTCACGGGCGCTTCGCGATCGTGTAGACGGAGTCGAACCACAAATCCCGGTTGACCAGGATCATCAGGCGCTCCCCGCGGCTTCGTGTCAGCGTCGGCGGGATGTTGATCGTGCTTTCGAGGACCTTCTCGGCCATGGTCTTCGACGTGGTGTTGGTGTTGATGACGGTTCCGCCGCCGCCTTCGTCGCGGGTTCGGGCCTCGATGACGTCCTGCACCATGGACAGCAGGAACGCCGCGCCGATGCGCTTCATCCAATGGTTGTTGATCTCGCCTTCGACGCCGACGGCGCCAGTACCGTCGGCAGCTGGTGAATCGACGTCCACCACGATTCCGGATGGGGTGCGAACCCGGTTCCACAGGACCGCAATGCGGCTGTCACCGGGCTTCAGGGTGTTGCGGTACTCGCCGAGAACCCGGGCGCCTTTCGCAATCAGGACGACGCGCCCGTCATCCGAGTAGACGTTCGAGGTCACGATGCAGGAAGTGGGGCCGGGAACGTTCGAGATCAGATCGGTTTCCAGGACGCAAGGCACATACGCGCCGCGTGCCAGAAGCATTGAGCGGTCGCCCAGCTTGGCCGCCGAGGACTGATTCGTCGACGTCGGCGGGCTCTTCAGTGCCTGCTCCTTCGCGAAGTCCTGCACGTTGCCCCGGCCTTGCGAGGTGCCGGGGGATGCTGCAGACGCAGTGGCCAGGCTGGGCACAGCCGCAGGCGGTGCGGATTTCGCTGTGGCCGGTGGCTCCTCCTCCGGCAACATCATCGATGGCTTGCGGGCTGGCGGCGGCGGCACCGCGGGCGCGGGCGCGCCGCTCAAGCTGGCTATGTTGGTCGGGTGGGTGACAAGGGGGATCGGGTCGGCAGCCGGTCCGGCTTTCGGCTGCCCGAAGTTGGCCGGAAGGGCTGTCGGCGCTGAAGCCGCTGGTTGTGGCGCATCGACCGCGAAGGTCTTCCCTTTTCGACCTGTGTCGGCCGTCTTCTCGCGCTCGATCCGCTGCTTCTCTTCTCGCTCGGCCATGAAACTGCCGTAGGCGCTCTTCGTCGCGAAGCCGGCAGCGCCAACAGCGGCCAGCACAGCGATCAACACGAGCAACGCCGAAGCGGCGCGTTTACCTCCCCTGGGCCTACGCGGCTCCGAGCTGAACCGGTGCTCGTCGATGGTCGGGTCCGGTCCAGTGTCTGGCGCGGCTTCCGCTTGCTCCGCGAGGCGAGGCTCTTGGCTCATGGCTTGATGCCTCTCTCCAGGCCGAGCACGGTGGTGCCCCCGGAGGGCGGCACTCCGTCCGGCTCGTAGCTGTCGTTGAACACACCCAGAACGGACCCGCCCAGGCGGAAGGTCCACAGCGCGCTCACCGCGTGCAGGACGACGTAGTCGCCGTGGCGGTGGGAGTTCACCAGCCACTCTTCCTTGCTGCCCGGGATGCTCCGGTAGATGGCCGGGATCTCGATGTTGTTGGGGAACTTGAACCAGGTGAAGCGCCCGTCGTCAAACGCCTCGCGCGGCCGGATGTCCACCGTCTCGGACACGACCTGGAGCGAATAGTTGTTGTTCCGGTAGCCGGACACGACCGGCTCCACATCTTGCGCGCGCTCGAACCGAGCCTTCTCAGGCGCCGCGGCTTGCGTTGGCGCTGGAACCGGCGCGGGTGGCGCCGGGTACGAGAAGACGACCTTGGAGACGCGGTCCTTGTGCTGGGCCGGCGTGCCGGCGACGAAGTCGAACACGTAAGACCGTGTCTTCGTCGTGACGAGCACGGTGACCGGCTCCTTTGGTGCCGAAAGGACCCGAGCGAATAGGCGTGAGCCTTTGCGCACGATCTCGACGGGCGCGGCTTCTGGCGAGGCGACATCGGAAATCGGCTCGTCCGGGTGGAGCTCGATCACCAATGGGCTGTTGGGGAAGCCCGCGATCCGCAGGATCAAGTTGTCCTGGTAGGCGACGCGCTGCACGCGCGCCGCTTCGTCGTAGACGGCTGCGAAGGGCGTCGCAGCCGCGGAACCGGCAACGAGGTTGGCGCCCAGGCCGACGGCGGCCGTCAGGATGAGCTTGAATCGCATCATTTCGCCGCTCCGTCGCCTTGCACCAGCTCAGGATCGGTCTGGTAGCCGGTCACTGTGAATCCGAGCGGGTTCTCGATTGCCTCCGACTCCCTGACGTTCGCCTTGACCTCATACGCGTAGCGCACGGTGGCCACGCGTCGGGCCACCGTCGGTTCGGAGCTGGCGCGCAGATCGCGGGTCCGCAGCTCGTACCGCACCGTGGCAAGTCCGCCGTCCGCCAACGTGATGCTCAGTACGGTCGGTGTGATCTCCACGTTCTCGCCATGCTTCTTGTCGAGCGCTCCCTCGCCCTGGAAGAGCCGGTCGTAGGCGCTCCAAGGACTGTTGCCTGCCATGCGGCGCACGTTGTCGTAGTCGTGCTGCAGCAGCCTGAAGTTGTAGCGTTCGCGCGAGATGACGAACTGCTTGACCCAGTGCTTGTCGTTCAGTGCGGACGTTAATACGAAGTCCTGCGCCGTTTGCACCACGTTGGCCTCGCCGGTCAGCTTGTCGACCATCACCACGTACGGAACGACCTTGCGCAGAGGCAGCAGGAGGATGAGGGCGACGATCAGAAGAGCCGAAAGCGCAAGGCCTGCGGATGCGATGCGCCAGGCGTTCCGCTGCGAACGCCGCAGGTTCAGCACGATGTCGGTTTCCCAGTCCAGGCCTTCGCCGTCGTTCGGGGTTACACCGCCGGAGGGTCTGAGTCGCATCTAGTGGCCTATAGGTTCGGAGGGGTCAGAGGACGCCCATTGCTGATCACACCGGTTCCGCGGCCAGCTGCCGCGCCGTGGAAGGCGGCGCCGACACTGCCGGACTTCATGTTGCCGGTGGCGCTCGCAAAGCGTCCTGCAGCAGCGCCGACGGCAGCTGCACCTTTGCCGACGGCGGTGTTCGACGCCCACTGAGCAGCGCCGCTTGCCCACTTGGAGCCTCCGATCGCTCCTGCCGCCGCACCGGCGACGTGAGCGCCGGCATTGAGCGCGCCCCTGGCGAGGGACTTCCCCGCATTGCTGGCCGCTCCGAGCGCACCGCCACCACTGCCACCACCGCCGGGACTAGGCGCGCCAAGGGCCGCCGGGCTGGCGAGCGATAGGCCGATACCCCCGACCAAGTCGGCGGCCAGGGCCGGAATCCGGAAGGCGAGAAAGATCATCACGCCGGTGGCTCCGAGTGCGGCCATCGCGGCGGAAATCAGCAAGCCGTTCTCTGCGTTCTTTTCGAGGCCATTGCAGAAGTCCTCCAGGATTCCATTGCCCAAACCAGCCACGGCGCAGATCACAACCATCGTCATGGTGTGCTTCAGGACGGCTGAGAGCCACGAGTCGAAGAAACGAGCGAATGCGGGGAAGGCCAGGGCTGCGATGGCAATTGGGCCAACAGCCCAGATGAAGGCGAACGCGAAATTGATGTAAAGAAGGTTGGCCGCCGATACGAGCGCGTAGAGCACCAGGCAGCCGAGCATCAGTGCCATGGAGCCAAGTCCCACGAGACCCGTCATGTTCCCGGTGAAGGGCTTGATGTTCGCGAACACCCACGGGAGCTGGTCGTTCACAGCCCTCGAAGCTTTTTCGATCGACAGATCCAGTGCTGCGTAGGGATTGAGGGCGGGCGATTTTGTGAACAGGCCAACAAGCCAGTTGCGAAGCTCCTCGAAGAATCCAATTACGTTTGCGGCGTAGGCGCCTCCGGCGAGCGCCAGGCTCACCACCAAGAAAACCCGGAGGTTCTTCACAAGGACATCGGAGGCGTGGAAGCTCGCCTGGCCGTTCATCACCTGAATGCCGTACCAAATGATCTGGATCGAAAGTCCTGTCAGGACCAGCGGCAAAACCACGATGACGACCGCCTCGTAGACCTTGGCCCACACCGCGATGGTTCCAAGGACCTGGGTTGCGACATAGTCGAACATGCTCAGCTCTTGCCGCGAAGCCGGATGAACGGGTCAGCGGAACAGTAGTCCGCTGTGTCCTTGTGCTGGCGTCGTGCTGTGTTGCACGCATCAACAGCATCCACCCAAGACTTGAACCCGTACTTCTTGATCTCCGGTGACTCGTCGCGTCTGTGGGCGACTGGATCGGCCATGCATGGGTCGCGCCCGGAAGCATTTGCCCTCTCGGCGCGGATCGCTTTCCTGCACGCTAGGCTTGCGTCGCCTAGCGACGTGTACCCATAGTGCTTCGCTACGAGCGTCTTGAACTCTGTGACCTGCGCGTTGCTGTGAAAGATCGGCATGCCGGGCATCAAAAACGAGCCATATGGCGGCGGGTACTTCGGCAAGTTCTTTTCGGTGATCGGCTGTGCAAAGGCGTAGCCACTGCTGGCGGCGACGGCGAGGGAGATCAGGCGAAGAAGTTGCTTGTTCATTTGAGGCTTTCGGTGATCGGGCTACTGCTTAGGCGTGAAAGGGCGGTAGCCGCCTTGCTTGAGCTGCTTCATGCTCGCTTCCATCGTCTGCTGTTCGATGAGCTTCGCCTGGCGCTCTTGCTGCGCGAGCGCCATGTCCATCATCATTTTTTCGTTGTGCAGCAGCGCGGTCTCCAGGCTGATGCGGTTGGCCAAGTCCTGTGCAGCCTTCGTGTCCTCGGCCCCGTCGATCGCACTCATCAGGCCTTGCAGCTGCGTCATGCGCGACTGACTGGCGCTGATCGAGCGCCCGATCAGCGCGAGATTCGTCGGGTTGACCATCGCGCTCGCTTCACAAGCCAAGCGGGCCGGCTGATCCTTCGGGTATTGCGCGCTGCAGTCGAAGGTGCGGATGGAGTTGTAGATCGCGAGCGAGTCACTGCTTGCCCCGCCGATGCCGAGGGACCGCAGCCTGTCGAACTCACCGAGGAAACCCTCGGGGAGCTGCTGCCGGACACCTGGCAGGTTCAGCAGCTGGCCCATCCCTCTGGGGCCTTTGATGGCGTTGAGCTGTTCCGTCATCCGCTGGTACTGCTGCACCATCTGCTGGTACTGCTGCGCCCAGGCCGCAACCTGCTGGATCTGCTGCGTCAAGCTGGCAGCGTCAGTGACCGGGATCTGTGCATGCGAAGCAGGTGCTGCGAGCAGCGCCCAGGCAGCCACGAGGGTTGCGAGAAGCTTCTTCATGATTCGCCCTTCAAGAATGGCGTGAGCCACGCCGTCGGTTCATCCCCGTACTTGGCGCGCAGCCGGTCCAGGCGCGCGACGTTGTCGGTGGTGCCGGAGAGCACCTTGAGCTCGTCCGGAAATCCGTGCAGATCCAGCGTCGCAAGGCTCACGCGATCGCCTTGCTTCACCACGAACATGCGCGATGCATCGCCGAGACTGCGCACCAAGTCGAACTCGGCCTCGGTGAGCTTGAAGCCGTCCACGTAGTCGGCGCGGTCGGCCGTCGGATTCGGCAGGAAGACGAACGTCGCGGTCTGCTCGATCAGGGACCGTGCGATCGGACTCTCGAGGGTGTCCGAAGGGCTCTGCGTCATGTAGACGCCAAAGCCGTTCTGCTTGCGGATCGTCTTCTGCTTGTTCTTCGCGAAGTTCTCAAAGTAGGAGACGCTGAGCGCCTTCCAGTACTCGTCCATGAAGAACGCGAACCGCCGGCCGTCGATGAGCTTCTCGACGCGGAACATGAGGTACATCATCACGGCCGGGCAGCTGGCGGGGTCGTCGAGCAGCTCGGTGTAGTCGAAGCCGTAGACGCGCCCGTCCTCGAACGCCAGCTCGTCGGCCTCGCAGTCGAGCGCCCATCCCAGCGCGCCGCCCGAGCACCACTTCTTCAACCGCTCATGCGTGCTGTTCGCGTCGACGTTCGGGAGGTTCTGCAGCACCGCGCTGAAGCCTCGGCTCTCTGTGTCCAGCGTGGCCACGGCCCGCACGGCATGGGCGATCTCAGCCTGCTCGCGAGGCGAGTGCTCCTGGCCCGCGAACATGGTGCAGAACTTGACCAGGTCCTCCCAGAAAAGCACGTTCTCCGTGGTGGGCTCGAGTTTGAATGGATTGAAGCCGGTGGGTTGCCCGCGCTCCATTGAAAGGTACTTGCCGCCGGTCGCGCGGATCGCGATCTCGGCGCCGCGGTCCTTGTCGAAGTAGACGCACTGCGTCCCGTACTTCAGCAAGTTCATGAGCAGGAAGAGCGCCAGGACGGTCTTGCCTCCCCCCGACTGGCCGATGATCTGCGTGTTCCCCAGGACCTTCAGCCCGGTGGCGTCGTCGCCCGGCGCCGACGCATGGAAGTTGAAGTACATCGGCTGGGCCGCCGGCGAGCGCAGGATTGCGACGGCCTCACCCCATGGATTGCCGTCCCTCTTGCCCGCAGTGAAGTTGTGCATTGCGCACAATCCGGTGAAGTTCCTGGAGCTGAGCTTGGCGCTGCGCGGGCGCGACCGCCAGTTGCCGGGCAGCTGCGACGCATAGGCTGCGTCGACGACAAGATCCAAGGGGACACCGAGGAAGCCGGCGCCTTGGAGAGCTTCGATGGCGGCGGAACGCGCCGCCTTCACCTGCTCCACGGAGCGGCCTTTCACCTGCATTAGGTAGTGGTACTCGCCCAGCGAGAAGTTGCCGCTGGTGAGGTCGTCCATCGCCTGGTCGATCTGAGCGATCTGCGTGAGCGCGTTGTCCTCGGCGCTGAGCATCTGGTTGCGCTGCCGCTTGAGCGCTGCCCGTGCGTCCAAGGCGTTCAGGGGCGAGAACGAGTGCGTCTCGACATACTCGCACGGCAAGCCGAGCATCGTGTTCAAAATGCCCGGCTCCGAGAAGTCCGCGTAGTCCTTGATGTCGACGAATGCGGAGAACGTGGAGCCGTACACGTCGCGGGTCTCCATCACCTCGTTGCCGAAGAGAACGCGGGAGGTGGGCAGATACCTGTGCAGCGGCACGTTCTTGACCGGAATGCGCCACCAGTGCCCATTCACCAGGTAGGCGTAGAACTCCAGCTGCTTGCTGAAGGTGAGGCCCTCGAACTCGTAGGTGCCCTGCGGCTTGACGCCGTAGGCCGCGAGCGTGCTGGCCACCTGGCGGCTCACGTTCTCCAGGATGTCAAGGGCTTCCTCGTTCTCGCGCCGCTTGTCCTCCAGCGTCGACCCAAGGCGACCAACGAGCTTGTTCCCTTTCTGCGGGAATGGGCGGTAGATCACCGTAAGGTAGATCTCGGTGGCCATCAGCGATGTCTTGAGGCCGGCGTAGTATTTTTCGAGGAACTCGCGGGCGAACCCCGGTCCTTCAGGAACAGACAAGGCATCGGTGACCACGCGTCTCACGCGATGCACCCAGAAGGCGAACTTGCCGTTCGACAGGCTGCGCACGAACACATTCAGCGCGTTCATGCGCGCGAGCGCCTCCTCGGCGCTCAGGGCTTCATAAGAGAGCCCGGACACCCCCCAGGTGCTCATGAAGTCGCCACTGTGTGTTGAGACGACCGTGTCGGTCAGCTGCGCCGAGAACGGCAGCACGCGGCTTGTAGCGTCTTCCAGGCTGGCGAGCCTGGCGCTGGATGCGCCGGTCACCAGCTCGACTCCTGCCGCTTGCGGAAGTCGATGGGCGACATGCTGTGCGCGTTCCAGTGCCCGGCGTTCTTGCGGAAAGCGGTGTCGCGAAACCGAAGCAGGTACTGATTCAGCCGCTGATCGTCCTGGCTGCTGATGTAGCGCAGGACGAGCACCACCACCACGCCCAGCATCAAGAACGAGAAGGACGCGAACAGGCTGCCCAGCAGCAGGGACCACATCGCAAGGAGGAAGTCCAGGCCCACCACCAGGATGAAGGGCATGATCGGGACGCCAAGCATCATGGCGGGCCGCGTTGCGCCCTTGAAGATCGTGTCCCGCATCACGACAGCAAGAGCGCCGCGATCCCGGCGGCACCGCCGACGATCACGGCCCCCCAAAAGACCGGTGCGACGTCCTTGAACTGGGCGGCGTTGAACATCATGCGGAAGCCCACGAACATGAACGCGATGGTGCAAAGCACGCCGGCGATGCCCAGGAGCCAGGTCTGCACCATGTTGAGTGCCTGGTTCCCCTTCTGCAGCTGGGCAAAGGCAGGAGAACACGCCGCCGCGGCGACAGCGAAGACGAACGGGTTGAGCAGTTTCTTCATGGTTGTGGAGGGTTGGAAGTCGCGCGCGGAGTGGCTTGGGGGACGTGCTGCAACGCGACCGCGGGCTGCGCGTTCAACACCTTGGTGACGTATCCCAACTGGGCGCCGCGACGGAGGTCGCCCGAGTAGTAGCAAGACAGCGCGGCGTGGACCGCGTCATAGGTGTTCCGGCTGGCTGCAGGCGTCGGGTAGCCGGCGCGCCTGGCCTTGTCGTAGCAGTCCTGAAGGACGCCCAGCGATGCGCGCACGTTCGTGCAGACATCGAAGCCGCGAGCGATGTCATCGCGCCAGCCGAGACGGCTGAAGTGAACCCGGTTGATCTGTCCCGTCCCGATCGAATAGTTTCGGCCGAGCTTTTCAAGCATCTGCACGGTGGCGACGGCTTCCGGCAGGTTGCGCGGCTGGCGGACCAGGCGGCCTCCGACGACACCGATGGCGAAGGGATTGCCGCCCGATTCCACGGTGACGATCTGGCGCATCAGGGGTGCGCTCAGGATCTGCAGGCAGTCCGGGGGTGCGTCCGGGATCACACCCACCCTCCCGCTGAGTTTCTCGTCCGAGAAACTGCACCCCCTCTCGCCGACGAGTTTGCCGGGCGAGAAACTGCGGCCGGGCCCAGCCCTGCGGCCTCTTCAGTTTCTCGGACGAGAAACTGGGGATGCGAGGAGCGGCTCATTTCAACGCCACCAGGTAACCCAGGAGCAGCAGATTCAGGGCGCCTAGAGCTGCGTTCACCCAGAGCTGCCGCCGGAAGGTGCGAAGCGCCTTGCTCGTCGTCGCGGCGTTACGGATCGTGGATTGCTCGATGTCCTCCAAGACCTCCGCCTTTCGCTTCTTGATGAACTCGGCCAGAGCGAAGGCCTGAGCCTGGAAGTCCGTGCACGCCGAGCCGACCGCAGCGGCCGCGTCGTCTCCGCCCTTCTTGATCTCGGCCATCAGCTGCGGCACTTCGCTGCGCAGGGAGCCAAGCAGCTGGACGACCTCCTGCAGATCGCCAAGCATCTCGGCGTGTAGCGCGTCGAGCTTGGTCCCAGGGTTCATGCAATGGGGAACAGGTGCGCGAACGCGGAATCCAGCTCGGTCTTCGCGCCCTTGGCCAGCCGGCTGACGATTCGCGCTTCCGCGATCTCCATCTGCAGAGCCGGATTGCCAACCGCTGCGGCGAGCTCCGCCTTGAAGTCGCGGTCGGCGCAGATGGCCTCCTCGATGCTTCGTGTTCCTAGCAGCGGGAAGATCTCGTTCTGGTGGATAACCGCCTGAAGGCTCGGGGCCACTTGGAGCGGCTTCAGAGACTTCAGCAAGGTGGCGAACACCTTGGCCACTTCGTCACCTTCTTCCACCTGGTTGAACAGCACCTTGATGCGATCTGGCTTGACGCCCATCTCGTAGAGGGCCTCGGCCACCTTGCCGGTGTCCGCTTGCTGCTTCGCTGCCGGGACAGTCGGGATCACGAAGGCGTCGAAGTCCTCGTGAGCGTCTTGCATCTTCTTCAGCTGTCCGAAGACTGATTCGACATTGGAGGACCCGATGTCCACGACGACGTGCTCGTGCGCGGGGATCTCGCGCAGGACTTCCTTGAAGTCGCGCCCCTTGATGTTCGTCTTGGCGTCGCCGCCTTCGTTGATCGACTCCACGAACAAGATCGGGCAGCCGTTCAGCCGCGGGCTGAGGAGATGCCGAGCGACCGTCGTCTTCCCGACGTTGCCCGAGTAATTGACGACCGCGACTTTCATTCACCCGCCCTTCTAGGTACTGCGATCCCGACCTCGGAGTGCCCGCTCAACCGGGCTAAGGAATCCCGCCTCTCGGATCGCTCGCGCTTCGGCCAACGCTGCTTGCCGTTCGCCAAAAGTAAGTGTTTTGGTGGGCGAGTCTATGGCCGGGTTAGGGAGATGAGGAGCCGTGGCCTCCTCAATCTGTGTGTGACTCGGGGGTCGGGGCGGCTCAGGCCGCGTCGACGACGGCGCCGCCGATTTCTCGCGGGTTGGCGCCGCGCGCACCGCCTCAAGGGTTGTCGTGCCGAGCTCCACCCTCGGTTCTTGTTCCAAGTCGAGGTGCTTCTTCACCCACTGCCTAAGCGCCTCAAGGGAGCATTCCAGGCCACGCGCCTTCAAGTACGCGTGCGTCGTCCGCAACGAGTACCCCCGCTGCAGCAGATACGCAATCTCTTGACGGCGCGCTGCGTACTGACCGCGCGCCGGTGGTTTGTGGCTCAACTCGAACTTGGCCAGTTCTTCTCGGTCCTCGGGCGTCATGCCGCGATGGTGGGTGCTGGAAGTTGCGATTCCTCTGGCCGCCTCCTCCACGTTGACCACCTTCGGCGCGAGATGGCTGCTGTCGTCCGCGATCGCCTATCGACGTCACGCTTCACCTGCTGATGACCTTTCCTGACCGCGTGTGACCACATTTGCCAACCCCGAGGCGAGGCCGTCCCGTCAGAGCGGATGAGATAGGCACGTTGGGCATGTTTACGCCGGCTACGCCGTCGTGAAAATGCCGTGCCAAAGGCGCTGCCTTTGAAACCGCGCTGGTCGAAGCCAGCGTTCTTCCTAAAGCGGGCGACGCCCGTCAGCTGGCCCTTGGCCGATGGAGACCCTGATGCTTGGCGAAGCGCCGCGGGCGCCCTCCCCTTTCGCAAGCGCCATGTGTACGGCACAGCTTCACGAAGTTTCTCGGGCGAGAAACTGGCGTGGCCAGATTCAGCGCTCCTCCCCCTCCCCTCCCCCCCTCCTCCCCTCCTCCCCTCCCCTGCTCCCTGCTCCCTGCTCCCTGCTCCCTGCTCCCTGCTCCCTGCTCCCGCGCGCCAGCGGCGGGGATGTTTTGAATGACCGCCTCAACGTCTGCATCTGAGTTTCTCGCCCGAGAAACTGGCGGGGAGCCGCCCTCCCCTGCCGGCCGCCGCGCGGCCGCGCCACGGACCATCCCTGCTTCGTTCCGGCTGTCCCCTGCGGCGCACGAGAAGCTTCACAGGCAGGCCGCGCTGGCGGGCATTTCGGCTCGCGCCTGGCTGGAGGCTGCGGTGCTGGACAACCAGACGCAGATCCTCGCCAAGCCAAAGCTGCACCCCAACCTCTCCGACCTAATGTTCCAGGTCGGCCGGGCCGGCAACAACGTCAACCAGCTGGCGCACCGCTTCAACACGCTCGCCCTGAAGGACGGCATCCGGCAGATCGATGTCGCGCTGGCGCTAAGCGAGCTGGAGCGCATTTCCCAGACGCTGCAGGAAGCACTCGACCGTGCTCGTTAGGGTCAACAGCGGGGCCTCGGGAATCGCCGACTACCTGGAGACGGGCCGGAAACGGGGCCGCGAGTTCGACCGGGACCTGATCGACGCCCGGCTGGTCCTCGACGGCGACTTGGTGCTGACGGACGCCCTCATCGACAGCATCGAGACGGCGCAGGAAGGCGATGCCCGCTATCTGCACATTACCCTGGGGTTCGCGGAGCGGTTCACGACCGCCGAGGTCTGCGGCCCGGGCGAGGTGAACCTGGCCGTGCTCAAGGAGGTGACCGACGCCTACCGCGAGCAGCTGATGGCCGCCTACGACCGCAACGAGTACGCCTGGTACGCGGAGGCGCACATCCCGAAGGTGACCCACGAGCTGCACGAAAGCTCGGGGGAGTACGTGGAGCGCCTTCCGCACGTCCACGTCGTTCTCCCCATGCGCAACCTCGAGGACGGTCGCTACCTGAACCCACTGGGCCACGGCCAGGCCGTGGTGAACGCCGGCTGGGCGCAGGGCATCCAGGAGCGGGTGAACGCTCGGTTCGGTCTGCGCAGTCCCGCGACCTCGCGGCGCGCCGCGCCCCACAACCCGGTCGCCAAGCACAACCCGCGTTTCCAGCCGGGCACGCCGAAGGAAATCCGGGAGATGGCGGCCAGGCTCCTGCGCGAGGGGCGGGCGGCCAGCTTCGACGAGCTGGCGGAGTGCCTCGCCGAGTACGGCGAGGTGCGCATCCGCAATGGCCAGCAGGGCGAGTACATCAACGTCAAGCCGTCTTGGGCGGCCAAGGGGATCAACCTCAAGGAGTTCGCCCGGCCGCAGTTCGCCGACGCAGTGGCTGCGGCGCGAGCGGCTGCGGACAGCTCGGCGCCGGCGGCAGACTTCGAGCGGCTGGCGGACGAGTGGGTCCAACGCGGCTCCTATGAGGCGCGCTATCTGACCAGCGCCAACCGCCGCCACTACAAGGCGATGAGTGAGCCGGAGAAGGCCGCGTGGCTCGCCGGGAAGATCCAGCAGACGCGCGCGCGGCTGGAAGCCCGCGAGCGTCAGTGGGAGGAGGGCGCGTCCGCGCCCGGTTCAGACCGACCTTCGGAGAAGCACGATGAGCGAGCAAGAGACCCAGCAAGAGCCGGCTTTGAGGCCGCAGCCGCCGCGTGGCGCGCCGCCCATCTACAGCAGTCCCGTGCTGCAGAAGCTGCACGAGGACAGCCGGCCGCAACCCTCTCCCGCGTGCGCCACCTGTCCAGCGTCCCTTTGGTACGTGACCAACGAACAGCTGCAGTGCTTCTGCACCCGGATGCACCTGATCGTTTGGAACGGCGCCGAGCCGCCGGTCATGAAGTGCGACGGTCGGGAGCTCGCGATCGCGGAGCTGCTGGCGACTCTCCACGACGACAAGCCCTGACGGTCGCAGGCTCGCTGCGCGCGGCGCGCGAGCCTGCGGAGCCGGACGCCGCCCGGCTGAAGTCCGACACGAGCCCGGCCATCGTCTTGGAGGCGGCCGCGCGCCTGTACGGCATCGATCCGGCGCGCTACGAGATCGGCAGCGGCCGGGACGGCACGCCGCGCATCCTCCACGCCGAGCGCCAGTACAACCTCGGTGACTTCTTCACGAAGCACCTAGAGGCGCCTTGGGACACGGCCAAGGCGATCCTGGTCGACTGCTACAACGCCACCTTGTCGGACGGACTGCCGCCGCCCGACCGCGATCTGTGGCGTGCCTTCACTGAGTGGCGCCGGCGCGCGTTCGAGGAGAGGAGGGCGGGCGCCGATACCGCCCGTGTGCGCGGCCGCCGCGCCTTGTTCGCCGCGCGTGACGACTACAAGCGCGTGAAGATGAACAGCCAGAGCCTGCCTCGCCCCCAGCGCGTCCTGGCTGTCGCGGCTGCGCGCGCGGCCCGGGTCGTTGCGGAGCTGGAGGCGCGTCGCGCCGCCCAGCCGGGGCGCCGGCCCAGCCGCAATGCCGAATACCGGTCCTTCCTCACTGACTTGGCCAACAGCGGCAACTTGGCCGCGCTGGGCGAACTGCGCCGGGCGGCGCCGCCCGACAAGGAACCGTTCGACGGGCTGACCGGCACGAAGGGGAAGCCGGTCCTGCCGCTGCCTACCTACAAGATCGATTACACCGGGAAGGTGACCTACTTCAAGGAGGAGCAGTCCATCGTCGCCGACTCGGCGAAGGGGGTGGCGGTCCTGCGGCGCGACGCGGCCGCCTATGAAACGGCCTTGCGCGTCGCGGTTGCTCGTTACGGGCGGAACCTCACGCTCCGCGGCGACCAGGTCTTCATCGACAACATGTTGGCGGCGGCGCGCCAAAGCGGACTTGATCTAACAATCAGGTATGCCGATCGGCCGCGGGTACTACCCCTTGTCCTTCGCGCCCTGACATCAGATTGGGCGCGCTCGGCTGAGCGCTACTGAAGCGGCGGGATGTGCAAGTCAGGCTCTCGGGGCTTAGAGCCGCGATGCACGGGTAACGTACGTACTCAGATAGTGCCGCTCAATCTCAGCAATAAGACGATTGCGCCGGTAGAGAATGCCTTGGACTACTTCGGATCTAAGGCCATGCACTTGGCGATTCGCCGATTCGAAATCAGCTCCAGTGCACGCCTCGTGAAAATCACTCATGCGATTCATGACCTGGGAAGAGGCGTAGCCTTCTAATCTCTCCAACTCAACCTCAAGTAACTCTAAGGAGTTCTTGATTTCGTCACTTGCGACACTGTTCGCGTCCGTGAAGTAGGCCACAGCCAATTTCGCGATCGCCTGAACGTCTTTCTTGGCCGCATCAACAGCGGACCTCGCCTCTTTGCGTGTTTCTCGCTGGTTATTCGTGCGGTTGACGTACCACCAGCCTGCAACCACGAGCAGCCAGCCGACCCACTCCCAACCGCCCTTCATGCGTGTGCAGCACGGTCGATGTAAGTCCAGACCTTCGTCTCGTAGGTCCGACGTGAAGACTTCAGCTTCAGCTTCTGGTGCAGCTCCGCCGCCGACATGCCCGCGCGGACCAACCCGCCAAAAGCTTCCTCCAAAAAGGAGGATCCATAGCCACCAGTGTCATCAAGGTTGACTTCCACGACGTCATGCTCCTTGATCGCTGGCAACAACCAGCGCTCACGGAACAATTCTCCGTTGTGTGGTCCGTCCTCCGGGTATCGCCCAGCAGGCGACGGAGAGAAGTCTCGGGCGATGTAGATCACTTTCGATGTCATGCTGACTCCTTCGGGGTCAACGGCAAACTCCACAGGATTAATGTGCCACCAAAGCCATTGGCGCAGTCGTAAACCGTGCCCTTTCCTGCTCCCGCTGAGCACGAGTACTGCGCCGAGCCCGAAAGGATGTACAGCCTGCCGCCGTCAGTGCTCATCACGAACTCTTTCATCTCAGGTAAGCCCAAGCCTCTGTTCTTCAAGCCAGTCCGCGATCGTTCATGCTCGACAGCAGTTTCGAGGAGCTTGCGCTCCAACAGCCGACCCCCGACCGAAAGCAACTCATCTGTAGCGTCCAGAATCCATTCGCCAGTTCTCAGCTTGTGGCGCAGCGAATTCTGAATCCCGACTCCGATGTCATACACAGCGATATAGAGCGCCCCTCTACTTCCGGCTTTGGGAGCCACATATCGGGAAAACAGCCACCACCTCTTCAAGAACTCGGGTACTCGACTGGCTGCTGGAAACGCGTGGTGGCGGACGTTCGTGAAAGCTTCCGCCAAGACGTCGTACAAACCTTCAGGAATCTCCGCGTCAATCTGATCCTTATAGGACGCTAGCAGTTCACTAATTAGGACACCGTCAGAACCGGTCCCGGTAAGGTAGCGCCAATTGACTACAGACTCGTGATTTGGCGCTGGACCGGCCCGGGGCGCGCCGAGCATGCTGTACACGCCTACGTGTTCCAGCAGCTGTGAGGCGACCGAGCCACTCGGTGCGCGTACGGCAACTCGACCTGGGTAGATCTGCGCAAGTAGATAGAGGTGGGCGATGAACACCAGCATCCCGCCAGGGTAGATCTTCGCAACCCTGGAGAAGTCAAATTTGACTTTGGTCCGCGGCTGGGACAGCACCGAGTCAGCACTATCTAGTACGCGTCGGAGCTTTGCTCTCTGGTCGTCCTTTTCAACGATGAGGTGTGCTGGCATTGCAAGGACGGACGTTCTCGTCCCGCGCTGCACACCAAGCCGTCGAGTTCGTCTGCGACGTCGACCGGCTTCAAACAGATGTGAACGCTGCAGCCGCTGATCTCTGCGCGAGAGCCACCATGTCCGATGCGACCCTTTCACTCTTTTTTTTGCCACCTTGGGCGTCCCTCCGGTGAACCCGCGTTGGTGTGAATGCCTGCGGTGAGTCGTGCGGCGCAACCGCCGCGGCCGACTTCTGCAGTGCAACGTGTGCCGTCGGCTAGGACCGTCGGTGTCGTTGCTTTTGATGAGTCGACTGCGAGTATACGTGCGCCAAAATACCATGTTTTGGTTCTGATGCTGTGTCCGCAAAGGGAGGCGAGTGCGACTGTTCATTGCTGAAAAGCCGTCGGCGGCCAAGAGCCTGGCCGCCGTGATCGGCGCCACACTGCGAGGGGAGGGCTACTACTTCGACAACCGCGGCCACATGGTGACGTGGTGCGTGGGGCATCTTTTTGAGTTCGCGCAGCCGGAGGACTACGACGCCAAGCTCAAGCAGTGGCGCATGGAGGACCTCCCGATCGCGCCGACGCGCTGGAAGGTCCTGCCGAAGGACTCGATGAAGAAGCAGATTAAGGCCATCGGGGCGCTGCTGGCGGACGCCACCGAGGTCGTGAACGCCGGCGATCCCGACAACGAGGGGCAGCTGCTGGTCGACGAGGTCCTGGAGCACTTCAAGTGCCGCAAGCCCACGCTGCGCTACTGGTCCTCTGCCATGGACGAGCAGTCCGTCCGCAACGCCTTGAACTCCATGCGCGACAACCGCGACTTCGCGGGCATGCGCGATGCCGCCCGGGCGCGCCAGCGCGCCGACTGGCTGATCGGCATGAACTTCAGCCGCGCCTTCACGTTGCAGCTGCGCGCCGCGGGCGGCGATGGCGTGATCAGCGTCGGACGTGTGCAAACGCCCACTTTGGCGATGGTGGCGGCCCGGGATGAGGCGATCGCCGCCTTCAAGCCGCGGCCGTTCCACGTGCTGGTCGGGCGCGTGTCGCACGGAGCGAGCTCCTTCTTCATGCGCTGGAACCCGGGCGACGGGCAGGCTGGCTTGGACGAAGAGGGACGCCTGGTGGACACCGCCGAGGCGGATCGCTTGGTGGCTTCGCTCAGCGGTCAACAGGGCCGCATCACGCTCTTCTCGAAGACGCGCAAGCGCGAGGAGCACCCCAAGGGTCTGTCGCTGACGCACCTGACGCTGCTCGCGTCCAAGGCCTTCGGCTATGGCGCCAGCGACGTGCTGGAGATCTGCCAGGCGCTGTACGAGACGCACAAGGTGGCCACGTACCCGCGCACCGACTGCGAGTACCTCCCGGAGTCCCAGCACGCGGCGGCGCCGCAGGTCCTGGCCGCCGTCGCGGCCAACCTGCCGGACGTCGCCGGCTGGGTGAAGATGGCCGACCCTGCGACACGCTCACGCATCTGGGACGACAGCAAGGTCACCGCACACCACGGGATCATCCCGACGGTCCAGCGCTGCGACATGCGCGCGCTCAAACCGGCGGAGCTTGACGTCTACCAGCTGATCGTCCGTGGCTACGTGGCGCAGTTCTTCCCGCTGCACGAGTACCTGCAGACCGCCGTGGAGGCCGGGGTCGGCGGTGAGTGCTTCGCCGCCAAGGGCAGGACGGTCCTGGTCGGCGGCTGGAAGGACCTGTACCAGGCGCCGGCGGAGGAGGGCGACGAAGACGAGGACCAGGCCCTGCCGGTCATGGCGGAGGGTGACGCCGTCACGCTCGACCAGCTGGAGCGGCGCGATCAAGTCACCAAGCCGCCGGTGCGGTTCACCGAGGCGACGCTCGTCGTTGCCATGGAGAACGTCCACAAGTACATCGACGACCCTGCCGACAAGAAGGCTCTGAAGGACGGCGAGGGGATCGGCACGCCGGCCACCCGGGCCGGGATCATCAGCGAGCTGAAGCGCCGCGGCTTCCTGGTCAACGAGAAGAAGTACATCGTCAGCACCCCCGCTGGCCGTGCAGCCCTGGCGGCGCTGCCGGCGGCCCTCAAGAGCCCTGCCTTGACGGCGCTGTACCAGCGCCAGCTCCAGGACGTGGAGCGCGGCGCGCTCAACCTGGACCGCTTTGTCGACGAGCAGCTGCGCTTCGTCGCCGAACAGGTGGGCAGCGTGCGCCAGGCCACGCCGGCGCCGAAGGTGATTCATTGCCCCATGTGCGACGCGGGCCGGCTGCGCCGGATCGCCCGCAAGGACGGCTCGGGGCACTTCTGGAGTTGCAGCGAGTGGCGCAATGGCTGCCAGTGCACGGCCAATGACAACGCTGGCGAGCCCGATCTTTCTTGGACGCAAAGGATCTGACGGATGTACACCCTCGAACAAGTGGAACGTGTGGCGGTGCAGGTGTTCGCCGGCGTGACCGATCCGCAGGATGCGGCGAGCAAGCGCCGCATGGAGGTGATCACCGACCTGTTTGGGTCGATGCTGGCCAGCAAGACCCGTTCGGTGGATTCGGACACCCTGGACGATGGCACGCGTCGGCTGCTGGATCACTACTTGGCTGAAGGCGCGGCGTGAACAAGGTCGTCTACGTCCAGGCGTTCTTCAAGCCCGTTGGCTATGAAGTGAATGTTCGGGTTCCAACCGGAGAAAAGACACGTGGTTTCTTCGGCGAGAAGGACGTCACCGTCGCTGAGAAACGCTTCAAGCAGACCGGCTCATCGGATCGCGAGATTGACGGTCAGCGACTCTCGGAGGACATGGCGGTGGCGATTGCAGCTCTGAATGCGACTGGGTTCGAGGTCGTCGCCGTGACACCCGTTGTCTCTGGCGCGTATGCGTTTGATTTCAAGGCGCAGGGAATCACGAGCTCGAAGCGCTGGACGTCAGAGACCGAAGCGGTTAGCGGAGGCGCGAGCTACGGCTGGGGATACGGCTACAGCTACACCGAAGGCGTGACGATCATCGCGAAGAAGAGTCCTTGAGTCCGCGGGATCTGTTCCGGCTCTCGTGAACCGTGCCGGCGCTGCGCTGGTCACGGCCGGGCGGCTTCGATCCGGGATAGCGCTCGTCGCTGCAGTCGAGCCAAAAAGACTACTTCCCATTTACTCAGATTAGAGGATGATCCGCCCACAACTTCCGACGCATGACGCGCCGACGAGAGCGCCACACATGACCGACGACGATGTTCTGAAAGGCTGGTTACTTGCCGAGCGAGAAGCGGTGAGTGCCGAGATGGCAGTATCCGCCCTGGGCCAGGGCGCAGCGGACCCTCGGGCTGCTGCGCTGTATGCCGAAGCTCGAGAAAAGCGCAAGAAGGCAGATGAGCTCTTCCAGGAGGTCTACTCGGAAGTCGGCAAACCTTCCGTACCGCCTCACAAGGCCGGCTGATCCGCGGCTAGCCTGGATCGGGGTAGGGGGGCGACTATCGCCCTCTGCAACAGTCCTTGTTACTGGGTGGGCGGCGGCACGGTGTTGCAGCCAACGGCCACGCTACCTGCAGGACAAACCGGCGCCTTCGGTGGCTGCAGCGCTCCGCGCGAGGTCCGACAGACGAACGTGAAATCCCCGCCGCGCACTTTGCGCCAGAGGAGAGTGTCGCCCCCAGGGCCGTCGGCTTCGTGGTCGCCTTGCAAGGTGAGGGTACCAACAGTTCCGTAGATGTAGAACGTCGAGTTCTCAGTCCGAAGCTCGGCTCCATCGCTCTCCGGGTACGTCGAAGTTCCCTTGCGAAACGTCCACCACCCCTCGCTAACCCAATCGCCATTCAACTTCTGGTAGCGCACAGCAAACTTCGCAGGCATGTCGCACTTGTTCGTGACCTTGATTCTCCAGCCGCGTTCTCCTGGTGGCGGTGGAGGTGCTGGCTTCTGCTTGGGCACCAGGATGGTGATCGACGGCGGACTCTGCGAACGGCAGTTCGGGTCACCTTGCCTGCAGACCCGTCCATCAACGCAGATGTCTCCGTTTGCCCGCCTGTAGCAGGTGCCCCTTCCGGGGCCTGCGATGCAGACGTCGTCACCGCTCTTGCACAGCACACCTTGCGTGCACTGCATCTGGGCTGCGTTGAAGCATGTGAAGGCACTCGTCCCAGGCACAACACAGATGTTCTCGGTGACCTTGCACCGCGAGTCCTGTGCCTGCGCGCCCAGGCTGAATGCCCACAGGATGACGGCAAGAAGCGCTCTGTACATGACCGGAATCCCTCCCGGATGCCGTTTGTACAGCGTCGGCGCGGGCCTGTCACTCGGGCTGACCTTGGGGCCGTCGCTGGGCCGGCTCCCCGACGTGAGCCCGCCGCAGCCCGCCAGATGCGAAAGGGCCCCGAAGGGCCCTTCTTTCTTTCGCGCCCGAACGATCAGGCCTGGCGGCCGGCTTCGAGCGCCGCCTTGATCTTTTTGTCGGTCTTGTACTGGCCCAGTGCATAGACCGACCAGATTGTGGCCGGGAGCCAGCCAATGATCGTGATCTGCAGGAAGAGGCAGATCAGACCTGCGAAGGGCCGGCCGATGGTGAAAAACTGCAGCCAGGGTAGGAAGAGGGCAAGGAGGAGGCGCATGTCAAGGTCGCTGATGGGCTGACCTGCATTCCACGCGACTCGGCGTGTCGCGTCAACCCTTCAAGAAGGTAGGGAAGCTAGTCTCGAAACTCTCCCATGTAGTTAATTTCAAGATCGGCTCCCTCCGTGGCGACTGTCATCTTCCATTCGCCCACCCAGGGTCGGCCACGAACATCGAAGTAGCTGATCTGAAGAACACCGGCCGGCCCCTCGCTTGCACGTCCAAAGAACCGTTGAACGACTGCCTCGCCCCGAGTAAGTCGATGCACTTGAGCAAGGGCTACGCGCATCGGGCTGTCTACCAAATTGAATCTCAACCCGGAACAATCTGCGGCCGCGTTGGCGATCTCGACGGTCCAGGACCTCTCTCCATTGCCGATGGTGCCAACCTCCTGGGTTGTGAACATGAAACGGGGCGTGCTCCGTAGTTCGGCCTCTTCTCGTTCGTCCTCGAGTCGCTTCATTTGGAGGTTCAGCTCCTTCGTGGCGATGTCGACCATTCCCTTTTGCTGCTCAACCGAGTTCTTGAGCTCCTCCGCCTGCAGGCGCAGCGCGCGGCTGTTCTGCCGCAGCTCAATGCCTTGCTGGACGAAGCCCAACACAAGCCAGAAGAACGCCAGCGGACCCGCTGCGCCCCCAAGGAAGTCGCCCAGATTGTTCATCGGCATCGTCTTGAACTCTGCCCACCGAGGGTGGATCAGATAGCCGATCAGCACCAGGTAAGCGCCGGACAGAACGACGCCAACGGACCCAAGAACCCATCCCATTGCATGCCCTCCTTGAGGGGATTCTCGTTCAGACCACCGAGGCCTCCAGCGCCGCGACATTGGGCGGCCGACTGCTGCCTTACCGTCTGAGTTGGCCGCGAGGGCCGATGCGAGGCGAAGCGAAGGCAGACCTGCTAGGCACGCTCGCCCGCCGGTGCACGACTGCTTTGGACATACAACGGCGAGAAGCCGTGCAACTCCGGCTTCTCCTGGTGCCGGTGGTGCGGCCCCTCCAGTGGCCGGCCGCTGGCGCCCTCACTTCTGCAGCTCTGTAGGAACTGGCGCGTGGAAGTGCTTCAAGCCCGGATCGATGATCAACGTCAGTTCTGCGCGCATGCCATCTGGATCTTCGAACCAGATTGATTGGAAAGCGCCGAGATTGTGCACCACGCCGTCGGTGGCGCCAGCAGCGACAAGGCGGGTTCTAGCAGATTCGAATGCGACTGTGTCAACTGCTTCCAAAGCGAGGTGATCGAGGTGTCCCCGCTGGAGCATCGCCCCAAGTCCGGAGCCATGGATGTTCTCGGTGGTGGTCTCGATTGGATGAAGCCACGAATGCTCTCCGCATCGGAGGATGGCGTGGCGGAAAGCCTCTGTGGCTTCGTGGAAGACCAATCGAAGGCCAAGACAGTCGGAATAGAAGTTGATGAAGCGATCAAGATCGCTCGTGACGATCGCGACGTGGTTCAGGCCTCGAACCAAGTCTCTAGATGGTGGCGCAGGCGGTGAAGATGTTGCCGGAGTCGCGGTCATCATGGGAAAAGTGCGAAGTTTGACTGCTCTGTGGGTCAAGTCGCTGTCACGCGGCTGGTGCGACTCGCGCATTCGGCGCGTGCAACCAAGAAGGCGAAGGTCCGTACACCAGCGCTCGGCCTCCACCTGCGTCGCAGAGGCCCACGAGCCCTTCTGCAATGGCGGATTCGTGGGCAGTCAAGTCTTCAATATCGATCACGCGCACGTCGTCAGACCTCGTGACAGAAAACATGGGCCTTCCTACTGAATGGACGGAACCAATAAGGGCTAGAAGAGGAAATCCAAGGTCATGGCGCATCCCCACCACGACCATGCCGCCCTTCAGCAAGTTACGCCAACTTGGCCAGTTCTGGACGTGTGCGCCGGCGCACACCCAACGGCTGCCGGACGCAGCGGCATATCGCTTGCGAGCGTCGACCAGATGCCGCTGGAGTCCGGCGCCGCGAGCATCGGGGTGGACCATCGTGCCGCCCAAGAAGGTTGCGCGGCCCGGCCAGTCCTGCTTCGGAACGCCCGGAAAGGCGCCGAGGCTGGCGGACGCTTGCGGCGACGGATGGTGCAACATGCCTACGCCAAGGAGTCCGCCGGAACCTTCCGCGCCCCAGGCTACTCCTATCGAGCCAGCGAGGCAGGCACGGACTTCTTCGTCCGTTTGCGTCCGCATAAAATTTTCAGGGAGGTCGCGCGAGACGGCCTTCCTCAAGGCCAGAACGGACTCGAAGTCGTCCTCGTCCAACTGGCGCAGGAGAGTTACCGCTGTCATCAAAGGCCCGCAATCAGGACGGCCACGCAGCTCCCAACCGCCATTGCCGCGACGATCCAAGCCACCATCGCTCCCCGCCTTGCGCGCAGGATCATCCGCTCCGCATGCGGCATCGATTCAAGTGGCACCGTGTCGTATTCCTCCAGCACGGTGGGCAGGACGTCATTGCTTTTGACGCGACGAAAGAGTCTGAGGCGGGGCATGGCAGCGGCGCACTATAGACACGCCCGGCCTATGCGTCTTGGAGTTTCGCGACATCAATGCATTGCAGTGATCACGACCAGTGTTGACACCAATTCGCTTTCACTCATTCCCACAGCTGCCGCTGCATCTCAGCACGGTGTGGAAAAAGCGGATCATGTCCCGGTAGTTCTCCAGGCCGATGCGCTCGTCGTTTCCGTGGATTCGCCCAAGGTCATCTGGCCGCACCCGCATTGGTGAAAACCTGTAGATGTGGTCCGACAAGTTGACGAAATGGCGGGAGTCGGTGGCACCGATGACGAGCCCGGGGGCGACCACGGCGTCCGGGAACGCGGTGCGTACGGAGGCGGCCACGTGCTGCCAGGAAGCAGAGGCGGTCGGAGCGACCGGGGACGCCTCGCTGCTGCCAGGAAGCGCCATGAGTTCGAAACGAGCGTCCTTTGACCTGGCGCGCACATGCTGCATCACGTGCTCACGTGTGTCGCCTGGCAGCAGCCGGAAGTTGATCGTGGACTCGGCAGACGACGGCAGCACATTGTCCTTCGTGCCTGCCTGAGTCATCGTGATCGCGGTCGTGGTGCGGATCATCGCATTCGTCGTCGAACTCTTCTCCAGCTGGCTTTGTATAAGTGGAGAAAAGAGCCACAGGTTCGAAAGAGCGATCCGACTGAAACCATGCATCTCCGGCGCAAGGGTCTCGAACATCTCTCGTGTGACCCCACGGATCCCAGCGGGTAGCTGCTCGTCGTCGATGCGCCGCAAGGCGGCCGACATCATCGCGATCGCACCGGTGCCCTTCGCGGGGGGCATCAACGAGTGTCCAGGTGTTCCCGGAAAGCGGAGAACAACCGATAGGTATCCCTTCTCGGCGATGCCAATCAAGGCCGCGGGCCGCGTCAGACCTTTGAGCACCCCGTCAGTCACGACCAAACCCTCATCCAGCACGAAATCCAGCTGCGCGCCACGCCGCTGCAGCAGAGCTGCAATCTGCGCCGCTCCTTGGAGTCCACCGACTTCCTCATCGTGGCCGTAGGCGAGATAGACGGTCTGGCGCGGACGAAACCCTTGCGCCAGCAACAATTCGATGGCCTCGAAGTGTGCTGTCAGTGTGGACTTGTTGTCCCAGGCGCCACGCCCCCAGACGTATCCGTCTCGGATGACGCCTGCGAAAGGATCGACTGTCCACGAGCGCTCGTCCGCCGGCACCACGTCTTGGTGGGCCATCAGGAGGATCGGTTTCAGGCCGGCGTCCGTGCCTTCCCAGGTGTAAAGCAGGCTGTGCTCGGAAACGGTCTCCCGGCGCAGTGCAGCGTGCGCCAAGGGATAGGTGCGGGCCAGCCAAGCGTGGAACCTCTGAAATTCCTTCGTTCGGTGCAACTCACCTCCCGAAGAGATGGTTCGAAAGCGGAGGGCCTGGGCGAGCCGGTCTGCCGCCGGAGCCAAGTCGACTGACAAGGGCTGGATGGAGTGCGGCGCCGGTTGACGGGAGGGTGCAGTCGCCGTTCGGAAGCCCACGACTGCCCCCAAAAGAAGAACGGCGGCTGAAACCAAGCCGAGTGCGACCAAGGTCCTGCGTGAGAAGTCGGACATGATGACTGATGAATTGTTCGGGCAGACGGGGTGCCGCCGCGCGCAGCATCGTGGCCTCTCACCGCACCGGCGTCTTGTGCTTTCGCGCCATCCGCGGCCAAATTCGGAACGTGTTGTCACAGCGGAGTCGCAAATCTTCAAGACCCATGGACCCGTGCTGGCGAGACTGGGCTTCCATGATCTGCCTTCTCGTGCGCCTTCGGAGCTTTCCTGCTTTGCCTGCCCATTCCGACTCTGGAGCTGCCTTGCCATGCGTGTTGTGATCTTCGGCGCCGCAGGTGGCACTGGACGGCAACTGATTGCTCTTGCATTGAAAGAAGGGCATCGAGTGACGGCGGCGGTTAGGAGCAAGCCGGACCTGCCTGCGCACCCAAATCTTCACGTGGTGCCGTGCGACGTGCGCGACCCAGTAGCGGTTTGGAAGGCGTTGCGTAACCAGGAAATCGTGTTTTGTGCGTTGGGTACGTCTGAGGGGGCGGCATCGCTCCACTCTGAAGCGGCGCGAAACCTGGTCCAGGCAATGGCAAGCCTGAGGGTCCGTAGGATCGTTTTCATGTCCAATTTCGGCGTGCTCGGGGAAGTGGGGCAAGGTCTGCTGTCTCGTGCACTGGTGTGGTTGGCCAAGATCGTGCGGGCCAGCACTTTGACCGACCATCGGAATGCTCTTGGCATCCTCAAGGATTCCGCAGGAGAATGGGTGGCAGTGCGACCCATGGCGCTGACGAACGGCAAAGGCCGCCGCAGCTATCGCCTTGACAAAGCAGGCCTGCCACGGAACGGCACGCACATCGCCCGCGCCGACGTCGCGCACTTCATGCTGCACGCAGCGCTTTCTGACGAGTATCTCTACCAAGCTCCTGCTATCGCTTATTGACCCCCGGAAGGCACGCGTCCAAAAGCGCCATCCCCGCGTATGTCCGACATGACCCCTGGCACCACACTGCACCAAGACGAGAGCTTCAGCGCGCGAACCCTGGTCTGCGAAGGCCCGGTTGCCCGGTTCTGCAAAGCGTTGCTCGTCGTGGATGTTGCGTCGGGGCCTCTGGACATGACGATCGTTCCGCACGAATCCGTGCTGTTGTCGCTGCAGCTCGCTGAAGGTCCGGATCCGTTCGCTCGGGTCGCGGATCGCGGTGTGTTACCCCACCTGTGCAGCTGGCGGTCGCACCTGCATGCGTACGTGGCCAAGGGCGGATGCAGAAGCTTCTTCGCGCTGCTCTCGCCGGAGGGCGCGATGACGCTCACTGGGGGCGGTGGCCTGCCTGGCACGGAATCTCCTCGCAATCCCATGGCCACAGTGATGGACCGCCGTGCACTCGTTGCGCTAGAAGACCTGCTGGCCAGCACGTCTGTGCCGGACCAGCAACTGGCCCTGTTAGGCGGCTGGTTGCAGGAACGCCTCACGGCCCGTGTGCATGTGCCTTTGCAAGCCGCACGCGCCGCGCGCGTCGCTGCCACGATGTTCTCGGAGCCCACCCTCAATATGGAGCGCGTGGCGCAGGCCGAAGGCCTGAGCCGGCGCCAGCTCGAGCGTGACTTCCGCCGCTGGTTCAACGCCACCCCGAAGCAGGTCAGCCTGCTCGCCCGTGGACAGGCTGCAGCTCGCCTGGGCCTGAAAGGCGCCAAGCCCGCCGACATTGCCCACGAACTAGGCTTCGCCGACCAGGCGCACCTTAACCGGGTGATCAAGAAGCTGTTCGGCGTGTCGCCACCAAAGATCGCAAGTGCTGGTCGTAACGCTTTGGGACGCGCGTTCCGCCAGGCGTCTGGCGGCGGCGTCGTGTACCTCTGACGCACTAGGCTCGCAGGTCAATCCAGAGGCATGATGCGTCCGTGCAGACGCGTCACTCATGGCTCAGCCGTTGTGGCTACGTGGCTTAGCTCTGGCTGCGGGGGGTTCGCCATGGCGTCGCACGGCACAACGTGCGCTAGGTATGCCCACCGAGACTTCAACCGGCCGAGAAGCACGACTTGGCAGCAAAGGTGTCGCTCGTCCGCGGGTTGTCGCCGGTGGTCGGATGGGAGCCGGCACCGTGAGTCTGCCGCTGGTCGCGAAAGTATTTACGTTCCGAGTGGCGAGCGCGCTTGCCCGCTCGGGGCCTTCCTTTCGCCGCGTCCAGGTGCGTGGCCAAGCGCGATCACCTCGACCTCGCCTGCGGCGGTGAAGCGAACAACGGGCAGCGCTCGGTGTTCGGGTTTTAAGACTGAAGCAGACTGTGAAGCTCTTGATATGTACGCTTAGGTCGGATGTCTGCCGGCAAGTAGGGAACCACGCAATTGACGAAGAACTGATCTGCGTCAGCCTTAGTTTCCCAGACTTCAACAAGGCGCCAGGTGCCTCCGTCGTCTAGCGCCGCGTGCATGATGAAGCCTGGCGCATCGCGGATGACTTCCGAGAGCATGACGAGCAGTTTGTCGTAGCCCTCTGCAGTTTGGCCATTAACTTCTGAAGTCATCAGGATCGGCAAGCAGTTCTCCAATGGAAATTGACGCCGATGATTGCGCGTAGGTCGTGACGGGTCTTGGACAATCGCGTCCCGGAAGAGGTTTCCTGGCGCCAACTGTTCAAGCGCCAGACGACGAGGCCGATGGTGCGCTCGGTATCCGCTCCTCCACCCCGCACGTAGGTGTCGTCCGCGGGTGCTCGTGTTGAAGTGCGAGCCTGGAATTTCTAGGCACTGGAGCGGACTGCGAGTAAGTCTTACCGCATGACGCCGTCGTGCATCCACCACTTACGTTTGGGGACTGGCGCTGCCGTGGAGTCGGTGGGAAGCGCCGACGGCTGCCCTGTGCCAGTGCTGCTTTCGAGTTGCGTCCGAAGAGCTTCCAAGAAGCCGTTCAATTGGCGCTGGTAGTACCACTGCACGACTGGACGGAAGAAGGCCAGTGCCGGCAGGTTGCTGATGTCACTGCGCAGCGCGTAGGTGAACACGCTTGCCTTGTCTGCACTCGTGACGGTTCGCTCCACTGTGACGGGCGCCGGGCCTTCAAGGGTCCGGCTCAGAATGCGGTGCGGCGGCTGGAACTCGACGACCTCCGTGACCGTGACAAGGGTTTGCCCAAAGGCCTTGAGTACTTCCTCGGTGCGGGCACCGGCGCGGGCTGGCCCAGGCGTTGTCCGGCGGATGCTAACGATCCCACCACGCCAGTGAATGTCGTTCTCGACATCGGAGACGTAGCCGAAAACATCGCTTTGGTCACGCTGAATGAGGATCGAAGCGCGCACGGTCACGATGCTCTCTGCGTGGGCTCCAGGAAGCCAGGCGACAAGGCAGGTCGCCAGGGCGGCGCGAATGGAGTTGCGGGTCTTGTTCATGCGCCGATTCTTCGCTCGGCGGGGCGCGTGGTATTGACCGAATGCGACCAGCGCGTGCGAACACGCCCATTCAGGCGAACGGACGGCCGCCTGCGTCAGCGAGGCCGAACGCGGTGGAAATCGGCGTCGCGGGCATTCGCATGAATTCGCGCGGCGTCATGCGGGTCAACCGCTTGAACGACCGCGTCATATGGGCCTGATCCGCATAGCCCGCTGCAGCGGCAACGTCCGACAGTTTGTGGCCGCTGTGCGCCAGCCTGCACGCGTGCTGCAGGCGCACCGCATGGGAGAAGCCCTTCGGAGTGGTGTTCATCCACCGACGCATGTCGCGCTCGAGCTGGCGCCGCGTGACGATTTGGGTCGCGGCCAAAGACTCGATCGATTGACTGCCATCCTGGATCAGGTCAGCACAGACCCGGGCCGTGCGCAGGGCGGCCGGGGGCAAGGAGCGGCGATCGAGCATCCAGCTCTCAAGCCACCGGCCCACGCGGTCCATGCTTTCGCGCAGCCCGGAGTCCAGCCTCGCTGCCTCAGACAGTCTCCGCGGCGCGGAGCCGTCGATCACTTCCTCGAGGCGGATGCAGTCGGCCCGGCCCTCCAGGGCTTGGCCGCGGGTAAGGTGCAGTGCCCCCAGAGGGGAGAGCAGGGCGAAGACGCCCACGAATGGGCCTGCCACCTCCCGGATGGCTGGTTGCCCGCGGATGCCGCTGAGCAGGCTGGTCCCCACGTCCGGAGGATGCCGCTCGTTTCCACCAAAGTGAACATGGACGACGGTCGCTCCGGTGGGCACGGCCAGCATCGAAAGGGGATGACGGAAATCCCCATGGACGGCGACAAGACCGGTCACAAAGTCAGCGAGCGAGCCATCGACGGGGCGAGCGGCGGCCTTGGGCTGGTCCTCAAAATCGGGGAACTTGCTCGTCATGGCGCGATTTTCCCCCGTCCTCCCGCATCCGGCATTGAACAATTGCGACATCCGGACCGGCTGACGGCCGCTCATTGAGGAAGAACAATCGTGATCAGCTCTGCAGATGTTTGTTTCACCCCAGTGCCCGCGACTGAACTGCCCAGAGGATCTTGGCGAGCCTCTTTGCAATTGTGTGTCCGGCAAGCGCTTTGCTCAGCCATCTCGCCGCGGCGACCGCACCGTTCAGCGCATGACGCCGTGGTGAATCAACCAGTGTTGATGCGCGGCGGCTGCCGCATGCTTTGCAGAACCACCTTCGATCACATTCGCTGGCCCCACTTCAGACTCAAGTTTTGCCTGAAGTGTACGGAGGAAGCCCTCTACCTGACGCTGGTAATGCCACTCTACGACTGGGCGGAAAAACGACAGCAGGGGGAGCTTGCTGATGTCACTGCGTAGCGCATACGTGAACACGGTTCCCGTTCCTGACGGAACAAGGGTCCGCTCCACCGTGACTGGGGCCGGCCCTTCCACGCTTCGAACCAACATCCGGCGAGGAGGGACAAGGTCCACGATCTCGGTAACCGTGACAATGGTGTACCCAAAGGCTTTCAGGACCTCCTCCGTGCGCGATCCGATGCGCGTCGGTCCCGGCGTGGTCTGCCGCGTGCTGACGATTCCACCACGCCAGTGAATGTCGTTCTGGACATCTGAGACGTAGCTGAACACATCCTTCAGGTCACGTTTGATGAGGATGGAGGCTTGTACGCTCACGATGCTCTCTGCCGCGTGCGCTGCGGGCAGCCAAGCGAACAGGCAAGCCGCGAACGTGAGGCTCATGAATTGACGGATGAAGTTCATGCGCCAATCTTCATGTCCAGCAGTGCTCGAGGTATTGATTGAACGCGACTCCAGGTTGAGAGCACCGCATCTGCGAAGACGACTCTCACGTTCAAGTAAGCCTCAGATGTGGGATGCGTTTCTTGAGGTGTGTCGGTTTCTGCCCGAGTCGCGGTTATCCAAGACAGCTGCCGATAGGGTGCCGATAATCGCCCGTTTTCAAACGAGGTGAAGCGCCTGCATGCCGCAGATACAGGCTGTGTGCGGCGCACAGGTGATGTCGAACTGTTTTGGTTGTATTGAGGCACTGCGGAGTCGCCTGTCTCAGATTTTCCTGGTGCTGCTGCTTGCCAGCAGCGGAGCGGCTCACGCAGACACCTACTTGAAGATCCGGCAGACTGGCAGTGTCACGCTAGGTGTCAGAGAGGCCTCTGTCCCGTTCTCGTTCGTTCATAACGGCCGGCCAACTGGCTACTCTGTTGAACTGTGTCTGGCGGCGGTCGAGGAGATCAAAAGCGAGTTGCGGATGCCTGACTTGCGCGTGCATTTCAAGACCGTGAGCGCCCCGCAACGAATCCCGCATTTGTTAAGCGGTGAGATCGACTTGGAGTGCGGTTCGACAACTCACACCAAGGCGCGCGCAGAGCAGGTTGATTTCAGCTACACGGTGTTTGTGGCAGGCATGCGGCTGTTGTCCTCGGGCAAGTTTCCCATCAGCGACCTGAACGATTTACGCGGCGCAAAGGTGGGACTTAGCAAGGGAACGACGTCTGAGAAGCTGTTCAAGCAGCTATCTGAAAACCAGGTTCAGATGCAGTTGCTAACCTTCAATAGCAATGCCGAAGCTTTCGAGGCTCTCAAGGCCGGGCGCATCTCCGCATTCCCTCAGGACGATTCACTGCTTCAAGGCCTCATCGCCGGCGATGGGGCAGCGGGGCAATGGACACTCAGCAAGTTCGCTTTGTCCGTGGAGCCGTACGCCATCATGATGCGGAAAGGAGATTCCTCTCTGCGCGGCGCGGTGGATCGAGCTCTCAAGAGGTTGTATGCAAGTGGTGAGATCCAGACGATCTACGCCAGGTGGTTTGAAACGCCGCAGCTGAAGATCACGTTGAGCAGGATGACCCGAGACAGCTTCATGCGTCCGAGCCGTGACGCTGGGGTCGCCGTCGGCTTGGGTTACTCCTTGTGAACGAACGAGGTGGCTTTGCTTTCAGGCCGGCACCGGCGAGGGGGGAAAGCCACTGCTCCTGTCCATTCGCGTGTGATCCGCCGTGGCACTGGCAGGGGAATTTCCTCGCACACAGTGCTCCACGCCGCTCAGGGCGCGGGTGCATGCTCTTGTCGCGTTCCTGCAAGTTTTAAACGCACGCTTCGAAGATCATCGCGCCTTCCTGTTATCGACAACAAGAAGGAAAGCACATGCGTGTGATTTGGATGGGGGCGTTCGTCGCGGCCCTCGCGACGGGCTGTGGCGGTGGTGGTTCTGGAAGTCTTGGTGGCAATCTTGCGCAGGCTCCCGTCGGCGGACCGGCGCAGCCGCTGCCCGCACCGCCGGACCAAGTAGGCCAGCCGGGTCAACCAGGAGAGCCGGGACAGCCTGGTGGCAATCCGCCCCCGCCGCCGCCGCCCCCGCCCCTGCCACCGGCGCAGCCGCAGCCGCAGCCTCAAGCGCCGGCCATCGTCGCTGTTGACTGCGTCCATCGAGGTGGCGCAGGCACCACGGAGTACAACGTGGGCGGCCCCGCTACCGGGCCAAACCGTACGGCCAACATCAACGATGTTCCCTTCGAGGCCTTGAACCCCGGTGACACGGTGCGAATTCACTGGCGCGAGCAGCCGTATGCCGAGCGTGTGGTCTTGTTCCGCAGTGGCACCGCATCCGCGCCCATCAAGGTCTGCGGCGTGCGCGGCGGGCCAGCCAATGCTCGCCCGTTCATCACGGGCATCAATGCAACTTCTCGCCTCGGTGCCCCTTTCAACCTCGGCACGCTCCGGGACCTTCAGACGCTTGGTGTGATGGTCATCTCGGGGCGAAATTTCAGCAACCGAGTCGAGCACGTGGTGGTCGAAGACCTGCGCATCGGTGATAGCCGAAACCCTGACGACAGCATCCCGCAGTTCACCAACGCCAGCGGGGCCGTGGTGTCCTTCGACGAAGACTCTGCCTGCATCCGCATGCGGCAGGCGCACCACATAACTCTGCGCAGCAACGAGATCACGAACTGCAACGACGGCATCTTCGCCGGCAGCGTTCCGGACTCCAACAACCATTTGATCCGCAACCTGGTTGTCGAAGGCAACTACCTGCATGGGAATGCTGCGCTGGACAGCGAGTCGCGACACCAAGCGTACTTGCAGGGATTCGACATCACCGTGCAGGGCAACTACTTCGGCGACCCCCGGGCGATTCCTGGCCGTGGCGCTGCCGTTGGGAATCAGCTGAAGACTCGCGTAGCAGGCCTCGTGGTGCGCTACAACTACTTTGTCAATGGCGCGCGGATGCTGGACATCGTGGAAGCGGAAGAACACATCCCGTACATCCTGCCTGCCCGGTACGCCCACTGGCGGGCGACATATCTGGGGTGTGCGACCAACGGCTGCCTGAATGTGGGCAACGCCGAGCTCGCGGAGTACGACGCCCGCCATCAGCAGGACGCGCCGAAGTACTTGGCAGCATATGTGTACGGCAACCTCATGCATGTTCGCGGCCTTGACCAGCAAGGGGGTCCGACACCACGGACCGTGCCGACGAACTTGGTGCACTACGGCTTCGACAACTCCCAGCATGACCGCCAGCCTGGTGTCCTATGGTTCTTCCACAACACGGTGCTGTGGGAGACCGACCGGGTCGACATGAGCGAGGTGCGGCTGTTCGACTATGGATCCGACTTCAACCCCGGCGACTACTACGACGGGCTCGGAGCACAGGTGCGCAACGTGAACAACGCACTGCACTTCCTCACCCGCGCCAATGGCACCGTCTGCATCCAAGCCGAACCGGGCTGTACCGACTGGGGCCGCATGTCGCAGACCACCGCCCAGGAGTTTGGGCGGATGCGCGCCTTCAACAACGCGCTCATCCAGAAAAGCTTTCGGGCCGATCGGGAAGTCTCCGAGTTCCAGCTGACGCGCAACCGCTGGGACCAACTCGAGATCACTGGCCCGAACTTCATTACCACCGGGTGGAACGTCGACCGTGATCCGAACGACGGTTCGGGTGGCGGCTATGGTCGCCGCCTGCTGCCCGTGGAGAACATCTATCCCGGCGCGAATGACAACCACCATGTGACCGGCGTCGAGAACTTCATCGAGGGAACGGGTGTGCCGGTGAACGTGCAGTCCTTCGAGCCACTGCCCGGCGGACCCTTGTTGAACCGCGCCGGTCCGCTCGATCCGCGTATGCCACCTGGCATCGTGCCCGAGTTCTCGCCTGTCCGCGGTCTGGAGCCAGGTCAGCTCACGCTGGTACCTCGGACGCGCCTGACGACTCTTGGTGCGGTTCAGTGAGCTTCTAGCTGGCGGCCTGAGCTGAGTTCCGAGTCACGACGCTGACTCCGGCACTCAGCCACCGTCAGATCGAAGAGCTGCTAAGAACCGCTGGATCAGTGCCCCCATCGCTCATCCTGATGGTGCCTCGTCAAATGATGTTTAAGCGGACAGCTGACTTCAGTCCATATTTGAGAGCCCGTATGTTCAGGCGAATAGGCGCTATTGCCGCCCGGCGGGTGGTCACGCGTGCCGAGCTGAAGGAAATTGACAGTTCCTTGTTCGAGTTTAGCGACACCGTACCGGAGGAGATGCTGCACTGGTTCGAGGAACAGCCTGTACTTATCAAGGAGACATGCAAAGAACGGCTTCTTCAGTTCCTGCGCGGTTGCATGGCTGCCGGGAAGAAAGTTGGATTCGCTGCTCGCTAGCACGGCTCTGTCTTTGTCCGCTGCGTCCGCAATCTAGACCGGCCAAGTCTTATCCCCTAAGGCGATGTGAAGCGTGGCTCGAGCTTGAAGAGAGGCGAGCAGCCGGCTGTAGCTTCAGCCCACCCGATTTTGCTGGGCGAACCGCTTCGTCGCTGGCCCAAAAAAACCCGACCCGTACCCCCCGCGGGAGATACCGATGGCATCCAACTACAGCTTTCTTGATCGTGGAGCCGCAACCGAGGCCGAAGAACTGGACCCGGTGTCAGGTCTTGAGGAGTTTCAGCTGGCACAGAAGGAGTTCGAACGACGTTTAGCTGAAACACGGCCTCCTGAGGCGGACGGCACTCCCCCGAGCTGATGATGTGGGCGAGTCGCCGGTACCAGGGCGACCTTCAGTCTATGGAGACGCTTTTGGTTACATGCGGGTCGCAAATGTTCAATGCTGCTTAGAAAGCATTCAGGACAATGCACGCTTAGTACCGAAGTATAGATGCCCCATGACCCAAGCTGCTACCGAACGCCCGACTGCACCGGAATACAAGTGTCACGTCCGCATCTCCGAGGGGTCCTTCGCTCGATATTGCCGTTCCTTGGTCGCCGTCGACGTCGACGTGTCTGCTTTTCGCGATCTGACCATCGTGCCGAACGAGGCGTTCGTTGTGTCCGTCAAGCTGTCCCAGGGCAGTGATCCGCTGATGCATGCTCAGGAAGCAGGTTTGCTTCCTGAAAGCTGCACGTACCGTCGTGAGCTGCTGAGGTACCAGCCATCGGGCAACTGTCGCAGTCTCCTCGCGCTCCTCACTCCGGAAGGTGCGATCGCCCTTGGACGGGGAAGCGCCATGCCCGCGGGAGAGCCGAGGCAGCCACTTGTGCATCTCATTGACCGCGTCTCGCTAGCCAAGCTCGAAAGCAAGCTCGCGACAACACCAGACGTGTCGGAGCAACTTGAACGGTTTGGCACATGGTTAGAAGCCAGGCTCGTGGAGCATGTCAACGTACCCTGGCAGGCACGGCGAGTCGCCAGAATTGCGTCCAGCATGTTTGCAGCGCCGGTTCTCAACATCGAGAGACTGGCAGCCACAGAGCAGGTCAGCAAACGGCAGTTGGAGCGCGATTTCCGTTACTGGCTGAATGCGACCCCGAAGCAGACTACGATGATCGCAAGGGTGCAGTCGGCGGCCCGCTTGGGGTTGCAAGGCGCCATGATGACTGAGGTTGCGCAACGTCTGGGCTTCAGTGATCAGCCGCACCTGAACCGCACCGTCCGCAGTGTTCTTGGTGTGACCCCGATGCAGATGAGCCGTGCGCCGAGCACATCGCTGTGCACTGCGTTTCGGGTGGCTACTGGTGGAGGCTTGGTCTACCTCTGATTTTGCCGTTCTCGACGCGCTTGATGGCGCACTGCGACATTCGCAACCACATCTTCGTCCTGACCGCTGGGACGCGACATTGCTCCATGGAGTGAGACGCGCATCTGCAGCAGTGGACGCGAGCGTTGGCGGCCGGTGTGCAGAGTCCTCCTGGACCACTCTGGGCCTACACCGGTTCATTGTGCTTTCTGACCCTTCCTCGTTGCGTGGAGCCTACGCAGGCCGCGGACAACGTTTCTTGATTTCATTCCCCGCAGTGTCGATCCCGGCAGCACGTCCATCGCGAAGCGATGCCTAACGAGTTGATGAACGTTTCCGCGAACCGCCGTTCCCCGCCAACAACCCGCATTGCCTTGCGCCTGCTCGAAATGTCGAGACACTCGAGCTGTCGATTTGCGGGTGGAAAGCCTGTGGTCGCTCTCTCGCAGGCAGCTCTGGCCGAAATCCTTGGGATGACAAGGCAGTCCCTCAATAAGGAGCTGCGGAATCTCTCTGAGCTGGGTGCAGTCATCCAAGGGTACAACCAAATTCAATTGGTCGTAGAAGTACTTGCCAGTGTCGCGGACGAGCGAGATTGAGGCCTTGAGCAATGTTCACGCGCATTTCGGCGCGATGACATCTGAATACCAGTGACCGTCGTCAAGAGTGCCCGCGCAAACCTCGAGCATGCCACCAAGGAAATGTCGCAGTTCTACAAGCACTCGCCGACGGTCTAAGGACATCATCGTCCACCTCAAGTGTTCAGCCGAAAGAGCGTCTGTATGCGTCTGCTCTGGATCGAAGCGTTCCTGGTCGCGATGAACCTGCGGCGTGTCGGTGCACCAGCACGCGTGCGAGCAACCCGATCCCGGCCGGCCCGTGGTACTCGCCGCTGGTGAGGATGCGTTGCGTGACCCAGGACACCAGTCTGCCGGACGGAGCTCGTCGTTTGGACAGCTGCGGCCGACGGTGGTTACTTGGCGGCACTTTCCCTTCTGCTTCTTCGCTCGAAGTGAACGGTCGCCCGTCTGATGGTCGTCAAATATCAAGTGAAATTGAATGAAATCAACGATGCTGAGTGCATGGCGCTCGACGCTAGTTTCCGCGCTCATGGCCTTTGCTGCATTGACTGCCAACGCTCAGGACCTGGTCTTGGGTCAGATCGGCCCATTCACTGGAATCCCGGTTCCGGATGCCTTGGAAGTCAATCAAGGCATTCGAGCCTACTTGGCGCTGGTGAACAACAGAGGCGGGATTGGGGGGGAACATATCAAGTTCTTCCAAGCCGATGACCGCTACAACGCTGCTGAATTTCTGAAGCAGCTTGATCTTGCAGTCGCGCGAAAGCCTCTTGCACTACTCTCGCCGATCGGATCGGCGGCGCTCACTCGCATGCTGGACGAACAGGTTTTAGACAGCGGCCGGACAATCATCGTCAATGCCATTCCAGGCGCTGAGAGTCTTCGCAATCCAGGTCACCCGAATCTTTTTCACATCCGTGCTGGTGACAGACGGCAGATCCACAGGATCATCTCGCACGTGAGCACGCTCGGGATGGACAGGGTCGCCTTGCTGTATCAAGACCTGCCGATTGGCAAGTCTGGCCTGGTGATCGCAAAGGAGGAAGTTGCCGGCATACCTGGAATGGAGTTGTTCGCCGTCCAAGCTACTTCGGATCCCGCGTCTCTTGGTGCGGCTGCTGTTGAGATAGCCAAGCTGAAGTCGAAAGCTGTCCTGGTGATTGGAGGGCCTCCCTTCATGGCCGCTGGCGTTTCGAGTCTGCGGAAAGCGGGCGTGAACCAAGCAATCTTTGTTCTGTCTTACGCGCAGCAAGAACTGATCGTGAAGCTTGCGGGTGCGGAGGGCGCACGCGGCGTGGGAATCGCGCAGACTTTCCCTAATCCAAACGGTGCCACACTGCCACTGCACCGGGAGTTTCAAGCCACGATGAAAGCTTCCTTCCCGGACATGCGTGTGTTCACTCCTTTTCAGTTGGAAGGCTACTTGACTGCGCGAGCCGTGGTCGAGGCGATCCGAAGGAGCAAGGAAAAGGTGACCAGCCCAGCGGCATTGGCGCGCGCCCTGCGACAGATGGGGGAGATTGATATGGGGGGGTTTCGGGTCGACTTCTCACGCAGCAATTCGGGAAGTCAGTTCGTCGACATCGCTGTGATAGGGGGAGAGGGCCGCTTGCGCTACTAACGCGGGAGGACGTCCAGCCTGGCGAGAGTATTCAAGATCCTCCAGCGGCCGGGTTCTCACTCCTTCGCTGTCGCCGCGCTTCAGGGAATGCGGCACTTCTGGCGCGAATCTCCAAGACAGGTGTGGGTGCCCTAGTACAAACTGTGAGCTCATCAGTTCTCCAAGGAATTCCCCTAATGATTCGTTCTGCTCTTGCAGCTGGTCTCCTCATCATCGGCACCGCCGCCTCCGCTTCCGGACCGACCACCGTGAAAAACGGCGTCTTGGCCGATGCTGCTGGGATGAGTCTTTACACGTTTAGCAAGGACACGCCCAACACCAGTGCTTGCTATGACGCATGTGCCAAGGCGTGGCCCCCATTCCTCGTGACGAAGGACGAAAAGCCTGCTGGTGCCCTGCAGATCGCCGCGCGCAAGGACGGCGCTCGCCAATGGACGCACAAGGGCCGTCCTCTGTACTTCTTCGCAGGTGATGCCAAGCCGGGCGACGTGAATGGTGACGGATCGGGTGGCGTTTGGTCGTTGGTGCGGGAAGGCGGTGCTGCTCCGCAAAAAACTTCCGCTTCCACCTACTAAGACAACATCCCAGCTGCGAGCCGAGGACGTCATGTTCAGGTCGCAGTAAGCCTCTCTTGGGCCCTAATGATTCGCCGCGCCGACCGCACTGGTCGCGCGGCGGTTCTGCATGGCCGGCCGCTTTCCGACACAGGCACCCCTCCTATGCAGCCGAAGCCACTAACGGACTTCTGACGATCTTCGACCAGAAGCCGATTCTTCTGGATTGCTCAACCAGGTCTACTGGTTTCCTCCCGGTGAGGGCTGCACACACTTGGTATGCTGAAAACAGAAGTCGGAAATGGCCACGCTCACTGCGAACGCGTTGTCCTCATGTGCGAAATGGGAAGCGTTGGGTATGCAAATCTCTCGGCTGCCGGGGATGAACGCGGCCAATCGCTGATTGATCCGCTGCTGAAACCTGGGCGTCTCAGAGCCACAAATTAGTTGGGTGGGAGTCTGGATCGAGGCGGCATGCTCCTCGGCGAACACTGGGAGCCCTGCACCGAGCAACAATGCGCGATGTGCCATCGCGTTATCCAGAATCTGCTGGCGCCGTGGACGGGAGAGGCTCGCAAATCTTGTTTGGCCAAGAACGCCACGCGCGAAAATCTCAACAGCAAGCTCATCTTCGCCGCTTTCGAAAGCCTTGGTCGAAGGCCTGATCACACCGGCACCGAAGCGGAGGAGTTCGATCAGGGTGACCGGCTGTGTAAATAGCAGTCGGAGAACGTCCGCCAGGCGGGGCGGGAGCTGTCGCAGAAACATGGAGATGACGGGCGGCTCCAGGAGCGTCAGGGTCTGCACGAGGTGAGGTCGTCGGGCGGCTAGAAGCAGGCAGACGAATGCACCGGAAGAATTCCCGACAAGGTGCACCTTGCCGAGTCGCTGGCGCTCGATGATGTCGACCAAATCATCGACATGATTGAACAACGAGTCCCGAGTGTCCTTGGCAGCAGGAGGGTTGGGATGAGAGAAGCGACGGCTGTAGCTGAAGACGCGGAACTGCCTTGCAAGCAGAGGCTCCAGCGAACTCCAGGTCCGGAGATCGCTGATGTTCCCGTGCACCAGAATCATGGGATCTCCACTGCCGGTTTCGCGGCTTGCGAGGGCCTCGGTGCTCGGAGTGGACGACGTATGGAGGTCAGGGTCCACCGTACGCAGAGTTGTTGAAAGTGCTGTTTGCATGCTCGATTTGATGATGCTGGCGTGAGGCCCGAAGACGCCGCCGCTTGGTGCGGTCTGCTTCTGCCAAGGAGGCGTTGAGTAGGCGATCGGTGTGGCGGGAACTTCAACTTCGGCGACCTGCGAGGTCATCTGAGACCACACCCGCGCGATGTATTTAGGCGGGCGCCTGCCGACCTTGCGGGCGATGGCCTGGGGCCAGCGTTTACCTCGCGTGTGCGGGCTCGATGGCGGGGCTCCCGGTCACTACTCTCGGTACTGACGTGCCACCAAGCGTTGTGCGGAACCAGAGTCGCCGAGTTGGACGAGCGAAACCGCTCGGTGACCGGCGGCCGTCGCCAATTCCGACCGGACCGCTTCAGTGCTGTCATCCTGATGGAGAACCGGGACGGTCCAGCTGGAGGGTGCGCCTGGTGAACCAAACTGGCCGAAGTACGTGAGCGGCTGCGCACCAGGACGGGCGGCGCGCCAAAGCATCAGGGCACCACCGTCATCCTTCACTCGGATGCGAACGCCGCCGTGACGTTCGAAACCAATGCCTTGCACGACGTGGGCTTCAGAGAAGAAAGAGCCGCCTGCAGGGCGAACATTGGATTGGATCCTGGCGTCAACCGTCTCCCATGACACCGCGAGAGTTCCGTCGCCTCCCATGTCAGCCTTGAATAGATCTTGGACTGCTGGAGCATTGGCGATGCTGCCTGCCCCGGGGACGACGGTGAAGTTTCCCCACACTCCGTTGGCACCTACGTTGCGCACTGTGATGCCGGCGCCACCTGCAGTGGTCGTCTCGCGAGTCAGGACTGCCGCATTGCCCAGCGGATCGGCCGTCAGGATGTGCTCGTGGAGGCGCGTGGTGCCTTCTGACCGCACCACGATTTCATCCCGCGGGAGCAGTGAGCTGTTGATGAAATCCGGTTGGAAAATCGCCGAAACGATTTGAACTGGAGTCGTGTTTCCGGAAAGTGCCGCAGGTTCCTGCCTCCACGCTGCACGAACCACGCCAGTCCGTGAAACGTGCAGTGTCGGGTTGCTCTGGTGCGCGGGCCCGGCGTTGTTGATTAGCGGCGCCGTTCGGAAGATGTGTGTTCCATCGGTGGATAGAGAGGCTAGCCGAACAAAATTCGGGACGCCCGCGGCAGATTCCAACCAGAGCGCAGTGATGGACCCTTGGCCGTCGATTCCAACGTCTGGGGAACTCAGAATGTTGAAGCTGCTCGCGATGGGAATCGGCGGGCCCAGGGTACCGGAGTTCAGATCAATGCGACTCACGAAGACTGTGTGCAAGAGTCCGTTCGGCGTCGCCAACCAGACCACCGCACCACGGCCCGTGGTGCCGTCTACCACCGCCTTCATAAGGCCGACGTTGCCTTGACCATCATCCAATCGAACAGGTGGGCTCCAAGCCGCATCCGACACTCGCCTGACGGCGACTTGGATTTGTCCTGTCGGTACCGAGCCTCGGGCAGACCATAGAGCCATCACGAACGGCGCGGTGTCCGCCAGCAGGAGCTGCTGACTGAGGATTTGGCCGGTCGCGAGGTCTACTGGCTGATCCAATGTCCACAGGGCCTGTGCCGGCGACCCGGCTTCGTTGCGGGACCCCGCCAGAGCAGACCCTCCGCCGCCGCCGCAGCTGGCCAGCACTGCGCTCACGGTGCACATCGATGCAATGAGCAGCGATCTACGCGGCATCTTCATGCCGCGGTGAGTACCAAGTTTCATATCGAAGAGGAGAATGCGTGAACTCAGGAACGATCGGCCCAAGATCAGCGTTTGACGCGCAAGACAGCGGGGTCGAGTGCTCCGTAGTCAGACTACTGACCGCTGGCGCACACGTGCTACAAGAACTGCATCATCGAAGGCGTCGCAACCAGCGTCTTGAAGGAACACGACAAGATTCCGCGTTGGGCCTACTGTCTTGCCGTAAGCACCTGTGCGAGTGCTCAACCTGTGACTTTTCTTCAGTTCTTGGCCCTGTGCGCTCCGCCGGGCTCCACCCGGCCACGCCCGCTGATGACAGCGGGGCGGCACCTGCGGCGGCTGTCCGTGACGCACCGCGTTGCCGGAGGCCGACCCTGCGGCGATCGAAGTGATGCGCACGCAGTTGCGCGCCGGCGTGGCAGGTGGTCGCCGTGCCCCAGCTGCTTACGCCGCCGCTGGCGCTGGCCGGGCGCATGGTGGGCAGCGGACTGGACCTGCTGCAGCCCGGGGCGCGGGTGCTGGAGAGCTGGACCGGTCGGTTGCTGGAGGCGCTGGGGCCGCACCTGGCTGCCCAGGTGTCGGTGGTGGGGTGGACGTCAATCTGGGCCTGGCGCAGCCTCGTGCGCCAACGCCGCGCGGGGGAGGTGGTCTGCGCCGACCCTGTGCCGCGCCCCGAAGCTGCTTGCCCCAGATGAGTCAGCCGTTGCTGACGGTGCCGACCTCCGGCACGTGCAGCACGCCTTGAGCTCTTCAAGCCGGGCGGGCGCCTGGCGGCATCGTGGCGGAACGGGCCGCGCCATCGGGCCAAGCTGCAGCCGCTCGGGGAGCGCAGCGGGCGAGTGGGAGGGCGCTGCCGGAGGGCACCTCAGGGAGGGGAACGGCGTGCGAACCGCGCAGGTGTTCATCTCCGCCGAGGCCTGATGGTCGGCGGCCGCGCCCGATGCATCGGACGCGATGCGTGGCGGCGACGCCGGCCACGTGTGCACTCTGCGGGGCACATTGTTCTTGGGCGCCTCTGGTTTTGGTGATACATTTTCAAAAGAACCGATGAGGTAACGCGCGCTCCATGCAATCCCCGCACCCGCAGACCCCCGCCGCACCGCGCGTCGGCCAGCCAGGCTGGCTCCACGAAGTCATGCGGAAGCGCACATGACGGCACACGGCGGAAGGGGAGGGCCCCGGCCCAACGCTGGGCGACGTGCCAGCGTGGAACTGTTCTCCAAGCGCCTGCGGCTGTCCGCGATCCACGTGGCCATTGCCGAGCAGCTGGGAGACGGAAACCAGACGGAAGGGGTGCGCAAAGCCCTGGACTTCGCCTACGAGCACGAGGAGCAGCTGCGCGCGTGGGTCTCACAAACCGAGGGGGGGAGTCGATGAAGACACTCGTGGTCGCCAACCAGAAGGGCGGCGTGGGCAAGAGCACGCTGGCCGCGCACGTGGCCTACGCGGCCGCCGAGGCGAAGAAGCGGGTCCTGCTGGTGGACATGGACCGCCAGGGCAGCATGACGCTGACGTTCGGCGTCATCCCCGAGACAGGCCGCAACCTGCGCGCGTCGGACCTCTTCTCGGCCGAGCCGCAGAAGCACCCGCTGCGGGTGCTGAACAAGTACCAGACGCTGATCGGCGCCGACCAGGCGCTGGCCGAGGTGCCGCGCATGTCCAACGACGCCGTGCGACATCCGGCCGTGGCGCTGCGCCGCCTGGCCGACAAGTTCGACATCTGCGTGATCGACACCCCGCCCGGGCTGAGCACCGTGCTGGTCGGCGCGCTGGCCGCCGCCGACATGGTGGTCACGCCGATGCCGGTGGGCCTGTACGAAATGGATGGCGTCGCCGAGTTGTTCGCCACCATCAAGAGCGTCAAGCGCGGGCTGAACCCGGCCCTGCGCAAGAGCTCGATCCTGCTGATGAAAACCAACACGCGCAGCAAAGCGGAGACTGCCGCCCTCGAGCAGCTGCGCGAGGCATTCGGGGACGCGATCCTGAAGGATTCGCTGCCCGAGCGCGCGGCGGTCCGGACGGCCGTGCTGAACCGGGTCCCTGTCTGGGAGAACCCGCGCGGCGTCACCCACGAGAAGGCTGCTGCCGAATGGCAGAAGGCTACCAAATCGATTCTGAAAGAGGTTCTACATGGCTAAGAACAGCGCAGTGATGGCAGCGGCTGGCAAGCTCGGGGGCAGCCTGGCGGACCTGCTGGCCCGCGAGGACGCCGAGACGGTGATGGTGGACCTCGATGACATCGAGATCCTCGCGCAGGACCGCGAGGTCTTCGAGGACGACGAGAACTCCCTGGCCGACCTGGGAAAGAGCCTGCGCAAGCGCCAGATCCAGCCGATCGTGCTGCGCCGCACGCCCAAGGGCCGCAAGCACGGCAAGGCCTTCGAGCTGGTCGCCGGCGAGCGCCGCGTCCGCGCCGCGCGCGTCGAAGGCCTGGACCAGCTGCTCGCGTTGGTGTTCGACCTCACGGACGAAGAGGCGGCCGACCTGCAGCTGGCCGAGAACATCCACCGGATGAACCTGTCGCAGCTGGAGGAGGCCAAGCGCCTCAAGCGCGACGTGGACACCCTCGGCTCCGTCGAGGCGGTCCTGGCCAAACACAACAAGTCCAAGTCCTGGCTGTCCAAGCGCCTGGCGCTGCTGGACCTGCCGCCGCAGGCGAAGCGGCTGATCACCGAGAACGTGACGGCGGACAAGGAAGTGATCAACCTCGTTCGCACGATCGAGAAGGTCGACCCCAAGAAGGCGAAGAAGACGGTCGACGCGCTGAAGGAGCGCGGACCGCGCGGCGACGCGCGCGCGATCGCCGCCGCGGCCAAGGAGGAGGCGAAGCCGTCGACCCGGGCGAAAACGCCCGCGCCCGCGCGGGACGATGACGCAGACACGAGCGTGGCCACCGCGCCGGACGCGCGGCACCGTGAGCCTGGCAGCGCCAGCGTCACGGTATTTCCGAAGGCACCCCTGCCGCGCAATGAGCGCGTGCTGGAAGGTGCGTGGCAAAGCGTGGTGGGTCAGGCCAAGGACCCGAGCGTCGTCGTCGCTTCCATGGGCGCCGCCGACCGCAGCGTTGCTGAGGCCTTCCTGAGGCCGTTCTACCAGCAGGGCAAGAGCACCTCCTCGCTGTCCTCCTCGCTGTTCGCCCGCCTGCGCGCCGGCGACTTCGGTCCTGAGGGCGTCAAGGCATTGGCGCTGCTGGCTTACGTGCGCGGCTTCGAGGAGCGAGGCGAGTTGAACCTCGCGGCGGTGCTGCAGTCCGCAGCCGAGGTCTGCTCTCCGGCCGCGAGCTGACGTCGCCCCTCGGCGAGACGGACTGTGGGCATGGACAAGTCCCAGGCGTGAGCAAGAAGCTGCATCCTGGCGAGACGATCCGCCCCGATCTGATCACGGGGATCGCGCCGATCTTCCGTGTCGATCCCAGCACCCACGAACCCCATCTGATTGGCACGGGCTTCTGGATCACAGAGTTTGGGCATCTTGTCAGCGCCTGGCACGTTGTCGACGAGAACATCGATGCCAACAGTATCGACAAGGGGCCGATCTTCGCGGTGCAGACCAGGCGAGATCGCTCGGTGACGATCCGCCACTTTGCTCGAACGGACAGGCATCCAAAGTTCGACCTTGCGGTCACCCAGACGGTCCCTGGGAATCCGCACCAGGTGTGGAAAACCGAGCCCTTGACGTTCAGCCTAGACGAGGTGAAGGTCGAGGAGCCCGTCTTCAGCTTCGCGGTGCTGCATCAGTCTCAGACCTTTGCGACCGAGCGCTGGCCGGGTGCTACGACAGCTCAGTTCTCGGGCGAGGCTTACATTGACCCGCCCAGCGCGATCGTTCCGCTCGAGTACGCGGTGCGCCAAAGCCATGGGTATGTCAGCGAGATCTTCCGAGAAGCCCGCGATCGGGTGATGCTTCCGTTCCCGTGCATCCAGACGGATGTCCCGATTTACGGAGCGAACAGTGGGGGACCTCTCTTCGACCGCTTTGGACGTGTCTGCGCCGTCCATTGCACCAGCTACGAGGGGTCCGACATTGCTTTCCACGTTCCCATACAGGGACTGCTGCCAATCCGGACGGACATCGCCTCGCTGAACCTTCCACCTGAGGTCGGACGAACAACGATGGCGCTTGGGGAGCTCGCCATCTTGGGCCTCGTGCGTTCCAATCCCCCCATGCTGGACGGCAGCCGTTTCATCAGGTCGCTGTTGCGATGGTGTTGGCACAGTGTAGGATGCCTTCGACGAGGGCGAGGTCTTCCGGACTTTCACTTCGGCGTCGTCGAGAAGAGGTAGCTCGCGCCGGTTCTCCCTTATCCGAGGGACGCGCCTGCATGCTCGGCGCAGGACACTGACCGCGCGGCCAGGTTTCTCCTACCTCCCCCTTCCTCTGGCCGCTTTTCTCAGCCCTCGGCGCACGCGCCGAGGGCTTTTCTAAGCGCCATGACCCCTGCCGCTTTCTGCCGCCTACGAGCCGTCCAGCTGCGCGAGCTGGTGATGCATCAGTTCCCGGGCATCCGTGCGGGCGAGGTCGCCGACGCGAGCGAGACACCCATGAGTCACTTCCACATTGCGTTGGGTGGTGATCAGCATGTCATGGTCCCCACCGACATCCGCGCGGCCGGCGGCCGCGGCCGGTCTAGAAAATCTTCCAGTTCCAGAGCGCGACGGCCGCCCAGACCAGGCCGCCCAGGATCGCGAAGCCCGCGATGGCGGCGAGGTTCATCGCCACCCATGTGGCGGCTGCGAATGAGACAACGCCCGTCAGGATGGCACCGCCCACTCCCCAGGCCGAGTAGCCAGCAACTGCGCCCAGCACAGTGAACGCGCCGATGCCGATCTCCGGCAGCCACGGCGCGACCGAGCTCCAGCGCGTGTCGGCCGGGTCAGCCCTCCCGGCCCGTTCGGCCGGCGCCAGGGCGCCGATCTCAGCCGCCGCGCCGTCGACAGCAATCATAAAGCCCATCCGATCCTTCACTGGGACGCGCTCATGAACGACAGCATTGCGTACTGAGGCGATGAAGCGAATGCGCTTGAGCGCCTCCGGCGAGAGCCTGGCCTGGACGCTGCTGGCCTTCTCGTGCAGGCCCTTTCCGGTCGCCCCAAGGCGCTCCTCCAGCAGCCGTTCGAGCTGCGACGAGGCGTCGCACACAAGGTCGGTGTCGGACTTTGCGAAGAGGCTCATGGATGGCAGCAGGATGGAGGAGGCTCAGCCCGCGGGCTTGAGGCAGTGCGAAGTGAGCGAGTTGTTGCTCTCGTTCATCTCCTGCACCGTGTTCCCCGGATCGGCGGTGATGGTGAACTGAGCCAGCGACGGCCCCCAGGCGGCAGCCGGGATGGCGATCGGCCCGACCGGCACCCCCTGATTCGGTCCGAGGCCGGCGTGCTGCCACATCATTTCCTGGCCGTTGGCGTTGAAGCGTACTTTCACGGTGATGGGGCCAGTGGGCAGCGGGCCCATGTTCCTCACCATCGACCAGACCGACATCTGGCCGGTTGCTGCGTTGCGCTGGCAGGAGCCGGTGTTCGGCAGGCCTTCGCTGCCGCCGACGGGCCAGGCGTGCTGCATGGTGAGGTCCGGCGCCTGGAGGTTCCCTTGCGGAACCAGAGTCGGCTGAGCCTGCCCTTGAGCGGCGGTTGAGCGCGCTGAAGCGCTGCCAGCCTGGGCGAGGGCGGTGCCAGCGACGAGGGCGCAGCAGGCCGCGACGAGTCGCGGCGTGTGTCGGGCGTGGACGTGACGAATCATGGGATTTCTCCTGTAGAAGCCGAAGTGGCCATCCAAAGGTACGAATGGGGCTGCCGGCGCCGCAGTGCCCAAGGTCACGGGAAGGTCACCGGAACAAGCCTTTAGCCATGTTGTTCACGGCACTTGTTCACGCAGGTGCGTCAGGCGCGAAAGACTCGCGGCCGTGGCTCGGTCATCGTGTGGGCGTGGCCAGGTTCTCCGCGGCGAGGCGATCGCCCCAGCTGATGACCGTCTGCTTGAGCCACTCTGCGTCTTTCGCCTCCCTGTGCGGGGTGTAGCCGTAGGCGTAGACCATCTTGCCTTTCAGGAGGGCGAAGGTGACCGAGTAGGCGATGCGTTCGTGCGACGCCCCCGCCTGATACTCGGAGCTCACAAGCTGGCTCTGCACGTGCTCGGTGTCGTGGAAGGCGCCGTGGTACTGGGTGTTCTTCACCTTCAGGCTTGGCTCTCCCAGCACCTCCCGCAAGCCAATGCGCAGCCCGCGGTCGAGCGACAGCTGCCGGTCTTGCAGATCGCCGCCAAGGGCCTGACGCACCCGCGCGAAGTAAGCCTTCGAGAACGTCTGATATTCGATCGCACGCGGGATCTGCAGGAGAAAGTAGCGCTCCATCTTCGGATCGCGTCCGTGCGCGATGGCCTCAACATCTGCCGGCTCCAGGAATACGCTGACCAAGCGGTGGGCCGGGGAGACCATGATAGACATCGCCTGGAGAACCTCGGGCGTGCTCATGTTCACCAGCCCTGGGGGCGGGCTGATCGACAGCTTGGCGTGGCCCACGTCGATGGAGTGCGACTGGGCAAAGGCGCTGCTGGCCAGCAGCAGGAGGGCAAACAGGAAGCCGCGTTGCGGCGAGCTGGTGGTCATGGGGTGCCTTTCAGGAAGCGGGTGAGGGCTCGGGCGGCACTTCGCTGGCGGCCGCGGCCGCCAGGGCGCCGCTTTCTCGGAGGAGTGCCGCCATGCGGCCCTCAGCAGGGATCGACGCCGAGCGCTCTTTGATGAACCACATGGCGCCGAGCAGGTCGGTCAGCTTGGCGACCTCGCTGCAGATCGCGACGCCGTCCCCCTTGCCGTGCAGCCCTTCGTAGTACGCCATTGCGGCGACGACCTGCTGCTCTGTGACCACCAGCGGCTCGGACATGCTGGCTAGCTGCCGCGAATGGCGAGCAGGATGATCGAGCCGCCGCCCCAGTCCGCGCAGTATCCGGCGGTGACGGGAATGTTTCCCGGGGCCGCCGCGTTGACCGTGTACACGCCAGCCATCACGCCGTAGCCGGTGCCTTGCTGGTCACCGTGGTCGGCCAGGCCGTCCACCCAGTTCCCGTTGATGTAGAGGTTGGCGCCGCACCAGACCGACATGTGGCTCTTGGCGGTGGCGTGGATGGTCCACAGCCCAGCCGATGGCAGATTGATGTTGCAGGCGTTGCCCGCGCATCGGGCGGTTCGGATCTGCGGGCCGACCATCTGGCTGGCCCAGCGGCCGACAGAAGCGACGTAGAAGTCATTGGCGTAGACCGATCCGACCTGGGAGGTGGGACCGCCGCTGCCATCGAGGACCAGTGGGAAGGTCGATCCGGGAGCGGGATCGGAAAGGTAAAGGTTCCCCTCCCAGTACGTCTCGCCCGCGCGCACTTCCATCTCGTTCGTGATGAGTCGGATCGGGTAGCCGTCGACGGCGAGTGAGCCGAAGCTGGCGTTCGATGCGGTAATCGTCCCCGCGAACATGCGATCCGAGGTGATCCGGGCGTTGGGAGCCGTCATGTCCAGGCGGGCGCCGGCGACCGAGACGCTGCCGCCGACCGTTGTGGTGCCCTGCACGGCCAGCGAGTTGTTCAAGGTCACAGGGCGCGTGTCCCCCATCCGCACATAGTTGCCGAACTGGCCGGAGCCGTAGCTGCCGTAGACGCTCAGGATGCCGGCCTGGCTGCCCACGGGGTTTGGGGTCGACCAGGCGGCGTTCAGGCCGGTGATGACCGTAGGCGAGCCGACGGTGCTGAATCCGGCTGGACGCTTCATGTCCCGCGCCGCTTCGGCGACCAGCGGGATGTCCGCCGTGTTGTCCTTGGTCCGAGGTGCGCCGTTGAGCCAGGCGTGAACGAGCACGTTGCACGTCTGCGGCGCGCAGCCCACGGGCGTGAGGCTCAACGCGTAGTTCCAGCTGATGCCGGGCCCGGCGTTGGTGGCAGTCGAGAAGCTCGTGTAACCGAGGTTCCGCAGCTCCGTCTCCGTTGGCGCCAGCGGAGCGGCCACCCCGGGGACCGGCTGGCCGTTGATCAGCGCGTCGATGTTCGCCGCAGCGTAGTTCTGCAGCGTGTCGTAGACCGTGGCGCCCTGGCTGGCCAGGACGCCGGCGCGCGAGCTGCGCACGGTGTACTCGAAGGCCTTGGCGCTGGCGGCCGCCAGGATGCCGGCGACGACCACGGCGACAGTCAGCTCGGGGATGGTCATGCCTGCTTGCAGGAACCGGGAGTTTTTCATCATGAAGCTCCAAGGCGCCGGATCAGGTCCTGGCTGTTGAACGACTTCGCAATGGCATCCGAGCGCAGCACTTCGCCCGACTTGACGGCCGCGGCGAGGTCCTCGTTCATCAGATGCACGTCCTTGAGGTCGGTCGCCGTGCCGCGTGCCAGTGCGTCCAGCTGCTCGCTTATGCGCTCGAACTGGTCGTCCGAGATGTGTTGGGCGAGCTTGTTCCCATGCTTGCTGGCGTTCAGGACCTCGTAGAAGGCACGGTAGCCAATCCGCGTCTTCCCGTCGCCCTCCAGCTGGCCGGCGGCGTTCCGGCGCTTCACCACGGGGACGAGCACCTGCCCGATGGCTCCGACCAGGTTGGCGGCGAGGGCGTGGAGCCGCGCCTGCCGGTCCTGCGGGAAGAAGCGACTAAGGCGCTGCAGGCCCTCGATCACGTTCCGACCGTGGGTGGTGGCAATCACCAGGTGACCCGACTCCTGGGCGTAGAACACCGCCTCGGCCGTGTCCTTGTCCCGGATCTCCGACACGTAGATGACGCCGGGCGCCTGCCGCATGGCGTCCTCGACCCCCAGCGCGGTGCTCTTGAGCCCGTGGCGGCCGACCTCCCGCTGCGAGAAAGCGGCCAGGCCGTCCGAGTGCACGAACTCGATCGGGTTCTCCACCGTCACGATGTGGGTGGCCCAGGTCTTCGACAGCTTGGCCAGCAGGGCGGCGCACGTCGTGCTCTTGCCCGCGGCTGTCTGGCCGACGACCAGGATCAGCCCGCGGCGCTGGGCCAGCATGTTGACCAGGATGTCGGGCGCCTGCAGCTTCTCCAGCGACGGGATCTCGACGGGAAAGCGCCGGATCACGCCGGCAAGCCGGTCGTTGCGCTCGTAGTAGAAGTTCAGGCGGAGCCGGTCGGAGCCGCTGAAGGAGCGGCCCTCGTCCACGGCCCGGTGCTGGATGCGTTCCTTCCAGCCCGTGGGATCGATGGTGTGGAGCAGCGACTCCATGTCGGTCGCGCTCGGGATGTATGCCTCCTCCATCACCTTGGCGCCCGTCACCGGGTCGATGATGTTCTCGGCCGTCTTCAACCCATCGGGCGTGTAAATGCGAAGGGGGCGGCCCTCATGCAGGATGATGTCCGTGAAGGACACGTTGCTCAGCGTGAGGTTCAGGATCATCAGGGCCAGCTCCGAGCTGGGCAGCTCGTGCCGTTCCGTGGCCTGCAGGCCGGCGATGACTTCGTCGGGCCCCCCGCCCGCCTGCGTGCCGTGTTCCATGTCCGCCTCCTGCTCGATCAGGACTTCGTGACGGCGAAGCGGATGGTCGCGAAGGTGCCCGCGCCGCAAGCCGTCGATTGGGTCAGGTCGGGCGTGGCCGCGCCCAGGGCCATCACGGTCGTCTGCGCGCCGGCGCCGTTCGCCTGCACGGACACGCGGGCCGGCTTCGTCAGCAGCCGCAGCATGTTCACGCAGACGTCGGAGGGCACGTTCGTGCTCGTGAACTCCAGCCCGTCGTTCGTGCCGTTCAGGTTCACGGCCGCGGTCGTGATCGCACCGCCGAAGGTGTTGTTGACGATGGCGCCGGCGGTCCCCTTGCCGACCACCAGGTTGTTCGGGAAGCAGTTGTTGTTCGCCATCACCGCCGTCGTGATGCCGTTGTAGGTCGCCTGGTTGGCGGTGATGGACCGTGAACACTCCATGGCCTGATCGAGGTACTTCATCTCGTTCTGTGCCTTGCTCGTGAAGATGAGCTGGTAACCGTAGGCGGCCGCCGCGAGGAACACCCCGACGACGGTCAAACCGATCATCAGCTCGACGATGGTCAGCCCTCGCTGCTTGGCGCGCTGGGCGTGTTGACGGACATGGAAGCGGTTCATGGGAGATCTCCTCGGGGTGGTGAACGCGCCAGCAACCATTGCCGGCGGCGGGACTTCGGGCGGCCTCGGCGAGGCCGCTTGGGGGTGACTGGATCGGGAAGGGGATGGCGGGCGCATCTAGCGGACCCGCGAGCTGGCGCTCGCGCCCTGTTCGAGCTTTTGCATGTTGGTGGCGATGACGTTCAGGACCAGGCTGATCGCCACCCAGACCAGAAGCAGGCCGGCGAGGCCGATGGCGACCTGCTGCATGACGCCGGCGGTCTTGCGGATGGATTCGAGGGCCTTCTTGGTGGACTGGTCCGCCCGCAGGGCGATCGCCTCCTCGGCGGTCCCGGTGCGCGAGATCAGGGTGAGGGAATCGATGACGCTCACCTCCAGCAGCTGGACGTCGAAGGCGTCCATCGGGTGCGTGCGGTTGTGGGGCAGCGCCCGCAGGATCTCGGCGATGTAGGAGCGCAGCCAGGGGTTCGAGTTGCCGGCGATGACCGCCAGGGCGGTGTCCAGCTGCGGCGTCACCGACAGCTGGATGGCCAACACCTTCAGGAAGGAGGCGCCCTGGTAGGCGCGGTACATCCGGTGGATCGGCGACACCTGGTCGACGCGCTTGCGCAGCTTGCCGGTCCAGAAGGGCAGGCTGATGACCATGGCCGCTAGCGCCGCCAACAGCAGGGGGATGAGCAGCCCGCCGAACCGCTGCATGAAGGCGGCGAACGCGATCAAGGCGCGCTGGTCCGTCGTCTGGGTCGCCTTGTCCAGCAGCGGGCCGATGGAGTCCACCATCGCGGGAATGCCGAGGGTGACCAGGGCCAGGGCCAGCGACAGGTAGATCGCCGGTTTGGCCAACGCGCTGCGGACCTCGCGCAGCAGCATGGCCTCGTCCTCGACCTTCCGCACCACCTGCCGGAACCCTTCCTCCAGCCGGTTGGACTGCTCGAAGGCCTGGATCAGCGCCACGTCGGCCGCCGGCGCCACGGGCTTGAGCGACTGCGCGACGGACTTTCCCTCGCGCAGCAGGCTAGCGACTTCGTTGACGGCCTTGTACGACACGTCGCCACGCTTCTTCAGCTGGGCGGCGCGCGCCTGAGCGAAGGCGCGCATCAGCATCCTCGAGTCCAGGTAATCCGTGTAGAACCCCAGGCGGGCCGAGAGGAACTGCTGGCGCGACCACCACCGCTCCACTGACTGGCCGACGCCTGCCAGCGCCGTTTGGATGGTGCCGGCGTTCACCGGACGCCTCCGATCACCTCATGGCTCAGGATGCGGCCCACCGAGGAGTCGACCGTGTCCACGCCCACGATCCCCTTGGCGACGTAGTTCAAGGCCACCTCGAACGCGGTCTTGCCCTGGACCTTGTCGTCCATGAACGAGGTGGAGCCGCGGGTCTCGCGCCAGGAGTAATAGGCCTCGCTGAACTGGCCTTTCGCGATCATCCGGCGCTGCTCGGCCTTGGGATTGAACATCTCCACGATGACCTGCGCGCCCTTTTTGCCACCCCGACAGGCTGAGCAGCCGGTCGTGTTCCGCACGAACGCAGACACAGGGTCGATGCCGAGCGCCTCCAGCCTTTCAAGCTTCTTGAGGCTGAAGCTGCTCTTGGTCGCCGGCGTGCGGCATTGCGGGCACAGCCGCGGGACCAGCTTCTGGTAGGCGCCCAGGGACAGCACGTCCTCGGACGCCACCGTCTCCGGGTGCAGTCCCATGAGGGACGAACACAGGCGCTCGATCGCGCCGATGGAGGAGGGGGCGTGGGTGGTGGCGTAGATCTTGTGCCCGGTCAGGCACAGCTCCTGCCACATCTGGGCGGTCGCGTTGTCGCGGATCTCGCCCAGGCAGATCAGATCGCCGTCCATGCGCATCAGCGCCTTGAGCGCCGTGACGAACGGGTTCGGCCCGCCACTGCCGCCGTCCTCCGCCGAGCGGGCCACTGGGAACTGGGAGACGCCCTTGGGACGGCCCTCGGGCGGGTCCTCCACGGTGGACGAGTACATCTGGCCGCTGACCACGCCCGGATGGCCGGCCAGCAGGCAGTTCAGGGTGGTCGTCTTGCCGGAGCCGGTCTCGCCGATCATCAGCACCGAGCCGCCGGGCCCGTAGCCGTGCTCCTCGAACATCTCGATCTGGGTCGGGAGGTAGCCGCTGGCCGCCAGGTCGCCCGAAACGGCGTTCTTGCCCTCGAAGTTCAGCACGCGCATGACCGCGTCCGTGCCATAGCGTTCGCTGTTCGACTGGAAGCGCAGCTCGATGCGCTTCTGCTTCTCGCCCAGACGAATGAACGATCCGTGGGGTCGCGCGAGGTTGAACTGGCCCTGACCGGCCGCCACCGACTTCATGTCCGACTTGGCATAGGCCGTGGCGATCACGTCGACCAGCCGCTCGGGCGGCATGGTCTGCACGGCCTCCAGCTCGCCGTCGACGCGCATCAGGACCTGGCCGGCGGACTCGCCGCCGTCGTTGCGCACCCGGAAATGGATGTCTGACGCATTGAGCTCAACGGCGCGCAGCGCGAGCTCGAAGAAAGTCTGCTCCGCCAGAGTGACATCCGCCGCCGACTTGACGGGCAGCACGTGCTCGGGCTCGGAGGCCTGCTGGGCCTCCTCGTCGTAGATGGCTTGCAGCAGGGCGGCCGAGATGATGTGCTCGGCCGGGGTTCGCCCGGCATGGTGGTGGATCTTGTGCCGCAGCTGCTGCAGCAGCACCGTGCCCTTGGCAGCCTGGACGTACAGGAGGACGGCGCTGCCGGTGCCGGCAGATGTCATCCCGACTGCATGGCTGACGGCCCAGGTCTTCACGCCGCCTTCCAGGCGGTGGATGCGCAGATCGCTGCCGTAACGCGCCCGCAGGTCGTCCCAGGAGCGGATCTCGTGTCCAAGAAAGGGGTCGGGCGCCGCGGCCTGCGCCGGCGCAGTGTCCGCGCCGACGAACCGGAGGCCTTGCAGGGGATCGCCAGGATCGGCCTGGACGGGCTCCGCGCCGCGGCTGGGCATCACGGGGCGAGCCACCTCCGCCGGCGCGTCGCTGCGCGCCGCCGTGTCCGCGCGCGGCTTTGAGATGGCTGGCCGAGTGGCGGAACGGTCGAACCAGGACACGTGGGCGCCCGTTTATCGCTGGAAGGGTGGGGCGCCGAACGGAACCGCCGGCGCCATGCGCGCGGCTTGGCGATCCGCCGCCGGCTCGGTGTCCGGCTCCCGGCGGCTGAAGCCGATGACCATGGCCGGGGACGACGCCTTCTCGCTGTGCTTGGCGATCCGGACGGACGCGTTGTCGGCGTTCACGGACGTCAGGCGCCAACCCGTGGTGCCGAGCGCCGGGTACAGCATCGAGACCGTGTAGACGACGCCGTCCAGGGCCAGCTCGACGCGCTCGCGCCCGCGGCCGCCAACGATCGACACCAGGCGCGGATCGAAGTCCGTCTTGGCTGCCCGCTGGGCGGCAAGGGGGATGGGTGCAGCGGGGGACACGGGCTGCGCCAGCACCGAGGCGCCGCCGGCTGCAGCGGCGCTGCCCGGCTCGGCGGCCGCGCGACCTGCGCGCGCCTTGGCTGCGAGGTCCCGCACCGTGGCCGCGGCCACCGGATCGGCGGCCGGCAGGCCGGCCTTTGGCGTGGCCGGCAGGATCTCCTCCTTCGGAGCGGCGGGCGTCTGTCCGTGCGCCAGGGCGCACGTGAGCACAAGCAAGGCGAACGCGCCGGGGGCGCGGGTTTCACTGACGGACATAGATTCCCCCTGTCAACTTAATGCGCGGGACCGATTCCGGTTTGCCCGCCGCCTGTCTGGCGTCGGGAATGGAAAGCTCGGCCTCCTCCAACGTCAGGTTCGGCGGCAGGGCCGGCACGTAGCTGGCGGCCAGGTCCACCGGGCCCTCCAGCGTCCAGCCGAGCCGAAGCACCTTGTCGGTGACGCTCGGGTCGGCAGCGGCACCCAGAAGCGCCGGCGCCGACGTCCCCACCTTGAACTCCAGCTGGCCGAGGTCCTGCAGCAGGCTGCCGGTCTCCAGCTTGAAGCTGGCGAACCTGGGCAAGGCGCCGATCACGTCCGGCCCGAGCTGGCGCGCGGAGCCGGTGCTGACGGTGTGGTGGGTGCCGACCGCCACCAGCGCGTCGTCGTAGACGACCGCGGCCGTGCCCGGCTGGGGCTCGAATGTCTGGAAATTGCCGGCCCGGTTGCTCCACTTCGTGATGCACTCGAATGCCGGCGGCGTGGAGCCCTTGACCCACGTGCAGTGCGTGCGCTTGGCCTCCCACCCGCCGCTGCGGGTCCGCAGGTTCAGCAGCAAGTCCACGACCGGGCCGAAGCCCGCCGAGATCGGCACGGGCGAGTGCTCCGCCATCGCCGCATCGCGGCTCATCGCATAGGCCATCTGTGGAGAGATGGCGGGCGCCCGGGCCCGCATCTCGGCCTCGTCCTGCGCCTTCTTCCAGGCAAGCAGGCCGATGATCCCGACGCCCAGGACGGCCAGCGCACCCGCGCCAACGAGGAACATCGACACGCCGCCTACGCGGTGCAACTTCGGGTTGGTGGAGCTGACGTCCAGCTCCATCTCCTTCAGGTCAAACTCCTCACTCAGGAAGTCCGGACGCCCGAGGTCGCGGGCGAAGTAGACCTGCAGCACGCCGTTGGCGTCGCGGAACATGCTGGCGGCCTCGCGCACCTCCGCTTCGCTGCCGACGAGGTCGTTCCCGGCCGTGGGCTGCCCGGACAGCACCCCGATGAAGACGGCTTCGCCGCCATCCAGCGGCGCCACGAACATGAACGCGTCGGTCCGCGGCGAGGCCACGAGGCTGGCCAAGCTCAGGATCTCGCGCTTCTCGCCCTTGAGTGCCGGGACCTTGCCGAAGCCGTAGGCGTGCTCCGGCCCGTTGATCCCGCTGGGCGTGCGGTGCTCGACGAAATGCGTGGCCTTGTGATTGGCGGCGAGCTTGCGGACTTCTCCCTTTGAGAAGACACCCATGTGGCTGTGTTCCCAGTCGAGCCCGACCGCGAACAGGTAGTCCCCGCCGTCGATGATGCGCATGGCGCTCACTGGCCTCCGAGGATGGTGGCCTTCATCACGACGATGAAGCGCTCCGTGGCGGTGGTGCCGTTGGTCTGGAAGCCCAGCACGCCGACTGGATCGACGCTTTGCTTCAGGCCCGTGTCGGCATCGCGCTCGAAGGCTTGGAAGGCGACGTAGTCGCCGGACCTCACGATGCTGTGGAAGGGCGCGTTGATCCGAGACACCTCCGGGCTCTGCACCGACAGGTCTCCGCTGGTGGCGGTCACCAGGCGGTCCAGGTTGCTCAGGGACAGCACGCCATCGAGCAGGATGCGGTTGCCGGAGAGCACGGTGGGGTACACCTTGCTCAGGAAGCCGGTCGTGACCACCTGCTGGCGCAGGCCGACCGAGGACGTCTCGCCGACCGCCGTGGACGTGACCTCGGCCAGGTAGCTGCGGTCGCGCAGGTTCTGAAACTCGGCGGGGACGTTGTTGCGGGTCGCCTTGACGCCCTTGTGGACGACACGCGCCGCGCCGATCTGGCTCAGTGCGTTCACTAGCGCCTGCGAGCCTGCGGCGGTGCTCGACTGGCCTGGCAGCACCGTCCAGCTGATGACGCCGGTGTCGCTGGCGTTGAAGTTGGGCGGTGGCGTGATCTGCAGCAGCGACTTGGGCTGGCCGCCCGCCATGCGCTGCAGGATCAGCGTCAGGTCGAAGCCGAAGCTGTCGCGGTTGTCGGCGGTGAAGCTGATGACTTCCAGGTCGATGACGACCTGGCGGCTCATGAGCGAGTTGAAGCGGTCCACGATCGTGGCCGCGTCATCCACCACAGCCCGCACGTCCCGCACCAGCACCGTGTTGTTGGCGCGCGAGATGCTGATCTTTCCGCGCGCCGAGCGGATGGCGGCCAGCTGCTCCTCCAGATCGGCCAGCGGATCGATGTTCGACCGCATGGAGAACTCGTTGCTTGCGGAGCTCGACGTCGTGGATGATCCGCCGGCACCCGAGGCTCCGCCCACGGCGGACAGCGTGTCTGCCGAGCGGATGGAGCGGGGCGAGCCCTCCAGCGTGAACGTCTTCGTCAGCAGCCGCGAGAACACGACCTGGCGGTCCACGTACTCCCATTCGATCCCGGCCTTGGCCGCGATGACGTCCAGCACCTCGCGGCGCGTGCCCGTCACGTTCAGCTCGAAATTCGGCACCGCCGCCTCCCGAATGCCGGCCGCAGCTGGTACGCCCGCAGCGCCGAAGGCGCCGCCGCTGCCGAACGGAGTGGGGCCGCTCGGTGCCGGCGGCTGCGTGGAGGGCGTGGCGGCGCTGTCGCGCCGTGCCGGGAGGTCCGTGAGCTCGTAGACGTCGGGCAGCACGCGCACCGGGATGCGCATCTCTTGCTCCAGCTCGCGGATCACCTTGGCGAGGGACACCTGGCCCGGTCCCATGAGCATCGCCAGCGGTTCCTCAAACGACTGCGGCAGCGCCTGCTCCTCGCGCACGCGCTGGGCTTGGCCCACGCGTGCCCGCGTGATGAACGCGGTGGAGTTCTGCACGTAGCTGGGCGTCTCGGGCGTGCCGGCGGCCACGGCCGCCGGGCGGTCCGCCGCCTTGCGCTGCAGCGCGGCGACTTCCTTGCGGCCCTCGTTGGCCCGCTTGTGCTGAGGGGTGGTGCAGCCGGCCAAGACCAGGCCGGCGATGAGGAGTGCGCCCAGGGCGCCGCGACGAGGTGACATGGAGCTTCCCCTTAGCGCAGCTGGCCGCTGGCGATCCGAACGACGTTCGGGTGGTGAATGATCTGGATCGGCGTGTCCGACTCCTCCAGTTCCTTGGCCAGCGTGCGCAACGCAGTCCAAAGGTCCATGCCGCGGTAGACGCGGTCGGCCCGCACGTCCAGCGGGAAGGGCACGTCCCACTCGATCTGCACGCACGCCGGCGTGAGCCAGCGTTCCAGCGCCCGGCGCAGCGTCGTGTCGCTGCGCATGACCGCCCAGTCGCGGGGCGCGTTCGGATCCAGACTCGCGGGCTTGTCGATCAGCACCTGCCGCAGGTCGTGGTCGACGGTGGCCGTGAGGTTGTGGGCGACCATCACCTGGTCGAGCGCCCGGACCCAGGAATCCGCCCGGGTCCACGAGGCCGGCGCCTGCTGGGGCACGCATGACGCCGGCCGGATGGCGTACTCCACGGGCACGATGGCCCGCGCGGCTTCGCGCAGGGTGACCACTTGGCTTGGCGCCGCCGCAGGCGTCAGGGCGCCGCGCTGCCCGATCTCGTGCGCGCCGGGGCGCAGCTGCCGCCCGGCGCTGCCGGACGGCGGCACGACGATCTCCTGGCCAGCCAGACGCGGCCTGCTGGTGCGCACCACGCTGGACGGTGCCAGCGCAGGTTCCACGGCTGCGGGCGCGGGCTGAGCCGCCACGACAGAATCTGGGCGCAGGAAGTCGAGGGAGGCGCAGCCGCTGAGCGCGAGCGCGCAGGTCAGGGTGCCCAGGGCTCGCCAGCTGAGGGCGCGGGGGAAGGCGTGCGGGATGGCAGGGGTCATCGGATGCTTCATCGTTCTGGGGCGCGTCAGCGCGGCTCCGCCTGCGCGCGCAGGACTTCCATGACGCGGTTGCCGTCGCTGATCTGCAGCCGAAGGGGCTTGCCTTCCTCGCGCAGGATCTCGATGACGCGTGCGACGGCGTCGCTCACGTCACCGTCGCCGCTCAGGTCCGCGTCCCGCAGGACGCGCCAGGACACCTCGGGGTGCCAGTGCAGCTGCCACCCCTCGCGCGCGGCCCAGGCTTGCAGCTCCAGGTGGATCGGCCGGTCCTGCTTCAGCACGAACGACGGCCGTGGTGGCGCAGGCGGTGCCGGCGCGGGCTTCGGCGCAGGGGCAGCAAACGGCAGCGCGGCGGGCGCCGCGAACCGCTCCTGCGTCATCTGGATGGCCTGACCCCAGGCGGGCAGGGTGGTCGCGCACAGCGCAAGAGTGAGCAGGGCGCCCTTGGCGCCCTGTTCGGCACGTGTCTTCATCGCTCTTCCCCTCTGATTTCCAGAACCTTGTCGGCGTATGCCTTGGCCTGAAGTCGGTAGCCCTTGGATTGGATGTCCATGAACACCACGTCAGCGGCGCTCAGGAAGTCGGGCCGGTCGACCCGGCCATTGCCCGTGATCGGGATCTCCGGTCCGCCGCTCCACACCACCACCCAGCCGGCGTCCTTGCCCCAGCGCGTGAGCATCGAGGCGACGTGAAGGTCGGACTGCTGAATGAGCCAGCTCGGCGTCGGCTTGGCGCCGAGGACCGTGACCAGAGTCTTGGGCGCTGGCTTGTTGATGGCGATCCGCGGTGCTTGCGCGGACGGCATGGGCAACGATGGAGCCTTGCTGGAGGCGCAGCCGCCCGCCAGCAGCAGCGCCGCAAGCATCCCCAAACAGTTCTTCAAATGCGCCGCCCTGGACGTGTCTACAGATCGACGCAGGCTAGCAGCGTTCCGCCAAAACTAGGTGTTTTGGCGGGCAGCAAGGCCCTCAACTCGCGGGAGCGGAGAGCCTGGGGACGCGACCGCGGCGCTTGGCCGCCTTGGAGGAAAGGGCGCCTAGCTGGCCACTGGCGGCGCGCCCAAGGTGGCCTCGAACCAGATGTTCGGGAAGGTCTCCAGGAGCTTGGCGATCAGCCGGTCCTGGTCAATGAACAACTTGGGCTGCGTGCGATCGCGGCGCGTCGCCAGGAAGAATTCGCTCTCCGGGTCGTTCTTCAGCACGATGACGAGGTAGGAACCTTCAGGCGTGGGCACCAGCTTGACCTTGAGCACCTCCTGCTGGCTGGCCATCCGGTCGAGATCGACCTGAAGGATGGTGTCAGCTGGATCGCATCGAGGAATGGGCATCGTGGGCGGGCTTCAGTGGTGCACCGGCGCTGTCGCGCTCAGCCGCCCGATTTTAGGGGCCAGTCTCCCTGTTGCGAGTGCCGTGAGCTGCCTTCTTTGAACACGAAGCTCTGTGGTCAGTGGCCGCGTCGGCCTTGCCGCGCGCGGACCAGGCAGACGACCGGGTCCAGTCCGGAGACATCGAGCAGGCACTGAAGCGCGAGCTCGGCGGTCCGGAAGCGCACTTGTCTGCCATGGTTGTCGATCACGTCGTAGACGACCGGCCCGTCCTGAACCGAGAGCGCGAAGCCGGTCTCGTCGTCGAACGTGAGAATGGCCCGCACCTCGACGGCGCCCGGCTCGTTGCGTCCGGGGTCGTCGGAGAGCTCCTCCAGTTCCTCCAGGGTGAGTGTGGTTCGTGTCGCCAGCGCCAGGCGTGCCGAGGATTGGTGTTTCATGCGAGCAGGGCCCGGACAGGCCGGTCTTCCGGGACATTGAGCCGGACTTCAGGATGCACCCCAGCCGCGCGGCCAAGGGCCTCCCATGCGGCGTCGAGCGTGCGAAAACGCAATGGCTGGCCGTCATCGTTGACGACCAGGAAGACCTTGGGACCGATTTCTGCCCAGAGGCCAAACCATTCTTCGGGCTGGAAGATCAGGCGCGCGCGTGCGTCCCCGGCGCGGGACCGGGTGACGTTGAAGGGATCGTCCCACCACGCCTTGAACTGCTCGAAGGTGATGGAAGCGAGAGGGACGGCCTCGCTGCCTTGCATGACCATAGTTATCCGAGAGGATGTGACCAGGCGAGCGATGTGCTACTGCCTTGGGGAAAGACCAAAACATACCGTTACGGATGAGCTCTCACATACCCCGATTGCTGGAGTCGGATCTGGTCGGGCTTTCGTGAACCGTGCCCGGTGCAGGTCACGGCCTCCCGGCTTCAATCCCGGATAGGGAAATGCACGGAGGGGCCTATGGCTCCCGGGACTTGCCCGGCCGGACTGCCTCGCAGGCTCCTGGCCACGGCCGCAACTCCCGCCGATGGCGCCCTGAGGTCTCGCGACACGCTGGTGCGTGACGCGGCGCATCGAAGGGCTTGCGGTTGCTCCTGGGGATGGCGGCCACGCCGCTTGGCGAGCTCGTTGGCCGCCACAAACCTCGCCGACGCCGACACCGGGGGAGCGCGACACCCGCTGATGACGCGCGAGGGATGTTCCGTTTGTCTCGACCTGACTATAGTGATGGGAGGACGTTCAAGAGGGATGGACGATGAAGGAGGGAAGATGAACAAGGTCAATGCGTTGCTGACGCTCGTCGAGCTGTTCTTCGCTTGTGCCCAGGCTATTCAGCACTTCAGCAGATAGAACACGGCGGACGACACGAAAGTGAACGAGCTCTGCCTGCTCACGAATCTTTCGAGTTCGGACGTTGCTGCGTGGGCGCAGGCCGTCGTGAGCTCCCTTGCAATTGTCACGGGTGCCTTTTTGGTGTGGTGGCAGGTGAAGCGCGCCCGAATGGAACTTCTGGAAAAAGAAGCGTTCTCCCTCGAGGGCTTGGCAAGGCTGCTTGTGCATCTTCGCGACTACGCAGTTGAAGCACGGTTGGAGAAGCGAAAGCTTGAGCGTTGGCCGGCGGGGCACCCGGCGGAGCCGCATACACGGTATGCGCAGCTAGCACTCGCCGTGACTCAGTATCCGCTCGAGGCGCTCGGTCCGGATAGCGCCTTCGAGGCAATCCTCAGTGCGCAGAGAGTGGCTCGGGAAATAACTTTCCTTGTGAACCCCGATCCAGAACTAGATGTAAACCCCAACTTCCAGTCCGCCTTCGAGGCCTACATGAACATCCTTGATCAGCAGATCGAACAGCTCCGCGGCGAGGCCCAGCGTCTGCTGACTGGGGAACGAACGCGCTTCACCGTGGAGCCTGCGAATGCGGCGGGAGCGTAGTGTGCGGTTTATCCGAAGACGTTTAGGGGTTAGAGCCTCGTGACCTCCGAAGAGATCAAGCTGCTCGACGACCTGGGAAAGATTGGCATCCCCGTCCTCGGAACCGTCCTGGGTGCGGTTGTCGGCGCCCTCTCGACATTCTTGGTCACGCGGCTTAACCACCGAAATGAAGCCGCAAAAGACCGGGCAAGGCGGAGGCATGAGCTCTTGGTGCAGTGCGCCAACGACATTGCGGAATTCGAACACCTAATCGGAACCTATGCGACCGCTGTAAGCAACAAGGTGCAAGGCCTCGAGGGAGGTATAAATTTAGATGACGCTCGAGAGGCTGTCATCACGAAGAATCACCCGCTTCGTCGTGCTCGGATGTCCCTAAGGTTGCTTGGTTTTGCGCAAGCTTCAGCTCAATTCGAGGAATACATTGAGCTCACTCGCGAGGTGATCCGGCGGGGTCCTTACCTCGAAAAGCAAAGGGCGAGCGAGCTCGCGAAGGCCATCGTCAGAGGGCCAGTCAAGGTCTACGATGCACTGGCGGCGGAATTCAGGTCGGTATGAGCGGTTCTGACAGGTCGTTCGACTGGGGCACGCGGCATTGCGTCGCGAAGCGGTTCGGTGAGGGTACGTCTGATGGCGCAATGCCGCTGCGTGCCAGTCATTTTCGAAGATAGGCACATGCCAGAGATTAGCCGCGAGACAGTTGCGCTCCTCTCCTATTTGTTGCCGGGTTTTCTGGTGGCTTGGCTTTTCTATTCGTTCACGTCTCACTCAAAACCAACACAGCTCGAGCGAGTGATTCAAGCGCTGATCTTCACCCTTCTGGTAAATGCGCTCGTGGTGATCGAGCGTTGGTCGCTGCAATTGCTAGGTACATGGCATGCACTCCGCCCTTGGGATAAAGACGCGGAACTCCTCGCAGCTGTCTTGACGGCGCTCCTCCTTGGCATTCTGGTCGCGCATCTCACCAACAAGGATACCGTGCACCGACTCTTGCGTCGGTTCGAGCTTTCTCAGCGGAGTGCGTCGCCAAGTGAATGGTGTACGGTCTTTGGAGCTCGAAAGCAGTTTGTCGTTGCGCACCTTAAAGATGGCCGGCGTCTATATGGTTGGCCGCTCGTCTGGCCATCAGATCCTGAAAAAGGACACTTGTTCATGACTCAACCGTCCTGGATTCATGGAGAAGCTCCTCTTGAAATGGCCGATACGGAGGGCATACTCATTGACGTGAAGGACATCGGCCACGTCGAATTTGCTACCCCTCCGAAGGAGCAGGAATGAGCTCAAAGTCAACCCCGCCACCTCCGCCGTCCGCGCCACGGTTTCCGACTCGGGATTCAAAGGGCGGCAACATCAATCCAGGACCCACGTACCACAAGCCTCCACCGCCCCCGCCCCCTCCGCCGGCTCCAAGCAAGAAGTAGCAATGAGGTCTACTGGTCTTTGGCCATGGGCGCTCCACGGCTGGCCTCCGCTTCGCTCCGTCCCACTCCGCCGGTCGCCGGACATGTCCAACGTGAGAGCTCCGCACTACCAGGAGTTCAGCACTTCTGCCTGTGTGTATCGGATCAGAGAGTCGGCGCCGACGTACTGGAAGTCCAGATCGACAGATGCTCCAGCGAAAACCGCTGCATAGCGCTGGCGCACCGACGGATCGGTGTTGACAACAACAATCCGGCATCCGGGTCGAGTGCCGGCCTTGAAAAGGTATTGGCAAGAAACGTCAGTTGCGGGGAATGAGAACCCCACGACGACGATCTCATCTGCTCGTGAGAACAACTCGAATGCGGCAAGCCATTGCTCGCGCAGACGCGGAACCGAGTAGTAGTGAGACTTGTCCAATACAGGAGGCACGAGAATCGGAACCTTCTCAAGCGTGGATCCCCCACCTTCGGCCGCAAGTCTGATGGTCTGCCCTTGATTTCGATCGCCCTCCCAGTAGATCGAACCATGCAAGTGGATGCCATCCGTGAGTCGGCCGTCCGGCTTGAACTCGCCAGGAGTACGAGGCATGTGAAAGAAGTCGAACTCTTGTTCGGGAGTGTTGTCCCCCATGAACGAGCGGACGGGCCCGTCATATGCCCCGGACTCATGTACAACACGAACGAAGTCAGCGCGGTCTGTCGCAAGAACCCACTCCTCTGCGAACGTGAGGCAATTCTTGCCGTTGCCGAGATCATCTAGGACATGTGGCCGGCCCGCTGACGTCTTGCGATTCGAGGTGTATGGGTACTCAACTTCCAACCTAAGGTCGCCTAGTCCCCAAAAGCTGCGGGGAGGGTTGGCCACTCTGATTTGCTGGGGAAGTTCGTCGTAGTTCAGGGTGACGTGACCACCCGCGCTTATCGCATGAACGAGGCCGACCAAGTCATCATGAACGGGTTGAAGGGCAATGTTCTTAAGGCAGGAAGCGATCTCGTAGACAAGTGCTTCGTAAAGAGCTTTGTCGAGGCTCTTGTCAACTGACGCCTTCCAAGGCCAGTCAACAAACAGATAGCTCAGAAGCTGCTCGAGATCGTTGGTTAGACCAGCTGGAACCTGATTCAAGTGTTCGCGCACCGGCCCAACTGAATGCCTGGAATGAAATCCTCGCAGGACCCAATCTGTGAGTTCAAGTAATGTTGGATAGGCTGAATTCAAGGCTTTTGAAAAGCCGGCGCCGGTAAAGAAGATGCGCTTCATGAGTTTCAGTTAAGCTGAGGTAGTGACCACCTTCAGTGTTCACCCCTTGGGTCGCTCGCTTTAGCGCCGTCGGATCAGTTCCAGACCTGGCATGAGCAGAAGGTCATTGGGTGTAGGGATGGAGCGCAGTTGTCCTCGCCACGCTTGCAATCCAACCAGGAAGGCTTTGAAGTAGCTGTAAGGCACCCACCCTTGAGCGGCCAGTTTTCCCAGATCAAACTCGATACCAGGCGCTCGGTACAGCGCCAGATGCACCGTGGGCCTGCAGTAGGCGCTTACTGGTGTGTAGACGAGGCCAGCGCCTGCCCGCATCTCGCGGAGCATGCCATTGCCGATGTACATCGCCGAATGGCTCCACGGTCCATGCGTTACCTTGGAGATCAGTCGGCTCACTACGCTTGCAGAATCGAAAGTCTGAACGAGGTCGCCTGGGAGCGCCGTGGACCAGAAGTCTGCCCATTCGTTTGATTCGGTAGCTTTAGATGCGTGCGGGGAAAACCAGTCCAGCCGAGTCCCGAAGTAACTCCAATCCCTCCGGATCAAAGCGCTCAACCCAGCTGAAAATCTCGTGAGATCCAGCGGTGGATTGGTCAGGAATCGTTCAATAGACGCTGCGATCTGCGCTGTCGGGATAGGAAGCTCGACGTGCTTAACAACCCTGTGTTCGATTGCCTTCAAGGCGACAGTCTGCAGCCGACGACCATCATGAATGAACGCTTGGCGGCCGTTCGCAGCTAGAAATCCAAGCTTCTCCGCCTCGTTCGGCGGCAATGCAGATCGCATGTCCCGGACATAGAGCAGGGTGACTTGGGCCTCAGCGTCAGCGCTCAACAGCGCAACTCCGACTGGCGATTTCGGGCGCTTTGTCGCTCCGCCCGAATCCAATCGAGGCTTTGCAAGCTTTGCGGCTGTCGGCCCATCGCGTCTAGCTGCATGACCTTGGCTTCGAGCGACTTGCATTGCGAGGTGCGAGCCGCGGGTTGCTCATGCTGCACCTCCGAAGGAGGAGGAGGCGCTTGGTACGCGCCCCGCCTTTGCTGCTCCGCCAAGCCGACCTGCTGGTCCCAAGGAATGCCGTCAGGAACGCTCACAATACTTTCGACGAGGGCGCTGTGCTTGTTGCAGTGAGCTTGCGACCAGAAGGTTCCGCCGCTGTAGGCCTTGCAAAGATAGATTGACCCGGCGTGCGCCGCCAAGCACGGAGCGAGCAGCAACAATCCCAAAACAGCCTTCATCACCAACTCCCCCTCGTTAGAACAGAATTATCGCTTCACAAGCTCAGCTGGCTATAGGTCATGCGGCTTGTTTGGCGCTTGTCAGCTGCCCCCAGTCCGTCCAATAGCTGGAATGCAGTGATGACACACCGATGCTCAGAGCCATGTTGGCGACGTTCCTGGCGATCTGGCGCCGACTTTGACGTGCGAAGGCTCCTGCACCTCAGACACCAACCCATTCCTCCAAAGCGCAACGCTTGTTGTAGGGGATCATTGCGTTGTCGCCCAGAACGGCGGCCCTAACCTTTTCGTCCTTGCCCATCACCGCGACAACCATCTGGTAGTGATTGATGCCGCCCATGCCTGCGTAATGGATGCGCAGGACCATGGACTTGTCGGCGCCATATTGCATCTGCCGGGCGAACGGGGCGCCAAGGTAGTCCACGCGTGAGAAGCGCGCCGTGCGGTGGTAGCAGTGCAACACGCCGCGCGACATGTCCACCAGGCTGCCTTGCATCCGCGCGACGTCAACGGAGCCGGGTGTCATGGCCCTTTCTGCGGCCGAGACGGCCATCGCGGGGTTTTGCAGAAAGAAGCTGACGACCAGCGAAATCGGATCCATGCCCTACCTCCATCACCAACTCTACCGTTAAACCCTTGCTGCACATGACCGGATCCTTGCTGGGACCTTCCGGCCGTGATGTCCTCTTCACGCAGGGCGCCAAAACATCATGTTTTGGAAAGAATCAGGGGTCCGCGTGATGGCACGCGGCGCACCAGGAGCACCTATGGGATCTGTGAACAAGACTACCTTGATCGGCTACGTCGGCCAGGACGCGGAGATCCGCCGCCTGGACAACTCCAAGGCCGTGGCCACGGTCAGCATCGCGACCACCGACCGATGGAAGGACCGCGTGAGCGGGGAGGCCAAGGAAAAGACGGAGTGGCACCGCGTCACGTTCTACGACCGCCTGGCCGAGGTTGTCCACGAGTACGGCAAGAAGGGGCGCCAGGTGTACGTGGAGGCCAAGCTGCGCAATCGACGCTGGACGCCCGAGGACGGGGTCGAGCGCTTTGCCACCGAGATCGCCGGCTACGAGTTCCAGCTGCTGGGGGCCAAGCCGCCGGTGCATGGCGCGCAGGCGCCTGGCGGCAGGCCCGCTGGGCCAGCGGTCGACGGCCAGGACGACGACATCCCCTATTGAGGGCTCGCGTGCCGCGGATCCCTCGTGGTTTTCGGCGGCTTTCGCTTCAGAGCTTCGAGGCGTCCTGCGCGATTCGGGTTTGGTAGTTGACGTTCAGCAGCGCAGGGTTGTTGCCGACGGCAATCGCCAGCACCGAGATGTTGGTTCGCCCGTTCAACCACTCGGCCTCTGCTCGCTTGAGAAGCCCGCCGGCGTCGAGCTCCCGCTTCAGTTCGGCGCCATACCGGGCCTTCAGGGCCAGCGTCAGCGACTCGAAGGTCAGGAGGGTGGCTGAGAAGCTTTTCTTCTCGGCCATCGAAAGGGTCACCTGCGTGAGCTTCCCATGGAGGAAGTAGAAGTTCGCGACGAACTGCTCGGACGCAATCTCGATTCCGCCCAGGCGCAACAAGGCCAATGCGCCGGTCGCGAGGGACTCGGGCTTGTCCGTCGCGACGGCGTTGGGATGGACGGCTTTGACGGCGTCGACGGACATGCCGGCGGTGGTGTTCTGCCAAAGCACCTGGCCTTGCGCGATGAGGCACCACCAGAAGCCAAGGACGAATGCGATCGGACGGAGGACTTTCATGGTCTTCTTATAGTCGAGCTTCCGGCTCGTGTCATCGGCGGCAGCCGCGCTGGGGTTTGACCGGAGAGAGAACTGCCGAGACAGGCGGAAAGTCCGCGCAGGAGGCTCCGCATGCCCAAGTACCTTTTCGCCATCGTGCTTCTCGCACCCGGCAGCCTCCTGGCGCATGGCGGGGGCTTGGACGCCGCCGGCTGCCACACCAACCGCAAAACCGGTGACTACCACTGCCACCGCGGGGGCAGCCAAAGCTCCGGGGTTGCGCCGCCGGCGAGGCAGGCCTTGGCCGCGGCGCAGCGGCCAGGCCAGCCCATTTGCCACGTCGGACCCCGAGGGGGCACGTACACGATCACCGCCAGCGGCCGGAAAAACTACGCTGGCTGTTGAGCACCCCAGCGCACGGCTCCTAGCGGGCAGGCTCGCGCCCACCATCGCATCAGTCGTGCTCCAGCCACGACTTGGCGTGGATCAGGATGATCTCTCCGGCCAGACCGTGCATGCCACGCAAGACGCTCATCGCACCCTCGATCGTGCGAAAGCGGATCTGCTTGCCTTCGCTGTCCGTGACCACCAGGCGCTCCTGTCCGTCCTGAGCGGACAGGAAGAACCCCCGCTCGGGCACGAAGATCAGCACCGCTTGCATGTTCACGCCGCCGGGCGCATCGCGGGCGGGGTCGTCGCACATCGCCTCGAACTCCGCCAGCTTGAGCGACTTGGGGGTGGTTGGCTGCTTTCTGTCCATCTCGTTCTCCATGAAGGTTGATCACCGGGCTCCAGAACCCTTGGTCGACCGGATTCCAAGATTCCGAGTCCAGCGTTGACTTCTTCTTGCTGAGACCTGGAGTGGCCTGGTTCCCGTCGCCGTCTTTCCTGAGTTCGTCGTCCGGTGGCACCTCGGCCCATGCAATGGGGTCAGGAGGTCAAGGACTCGTGGAATAAATGGAGGGGACCCGCGCGGCGGGGAGGGCGCCGTTTATGCCGCGAAAGGTCCTTGAAGGCGTGAAGGACACGGCCTGGGGCCGTGACGCGGCGAAGCCGCCTTCCCAGTCAGGCGCAGCCTGCCCGCGCCGTCGGCTTGGCCGCATGGGCTAGGGTCCACCGAAGCAGACGACAACTCAGGAAAGAGGGGTCAACGACGGGCCGCATCGTCGAAGACAAGAGCCGCGCGGCGAGCGCCACCAGCGCCGCAAGGCGCTCTGGCTGTGTTGACTGGATCTGTTCGGGCTTTCGTGAACCGTGCCGGCGCAGGCTGGTCACGGCCTGTCGGCTTCAATCCCGGATAGAGGTGGGTGCGCTTGGCTCCAGGGACTCGCTGCCGGCCAGCCTTTCAGGCCTCGTGGTGCCGGCGGCGAATCCCGCCGATGGCGCCCTTGGGAAACGCGACACGCTGGGGCGTGACGCGCGGGGGGTCTCCTTCATCACGACTTGACTATAGTGCTGGGACGAAGCTCCCAGGGATGAGCGCTCAAGGAGGGAAGATGAACCGGATCAAGGAGTTGCGAGTGCTGCCGTGGCCAGGTTATTCGCCGATGCCCAGGTTATTCCGCGCTTTCGGCGGATAAATCACGTTAGACCGCAGAATGCCTCATCCTCTTTACAGCCTGCTCGCTCGCCTAGAAGCGGCTCGCGTCCATTTCACTTTGGCCAGACACCGGCCCGACACTGTTCTAGTCACGCTGACCCTCGTTGGCGAGCGGGTAGAGATCGATGTGTTCGACGACGGCCGCATGGAGGTGTCCCGGTTCAAAGGCACCGAGGACATCGTGGGCGGCCTGGAGTTGGTCGACCAGCTTATTGACGATGAGGCGGCGAAGTGAAGTGCTCAGAGACGCTGCGGTCTAACAGGTCATTCGACACGGACACGCAGCAGCCTGGCGCCGCCAGGCGCTCTGTCTATCATTTGCCCGTCGGCGCCAGCCCGCTACGCGCCGGTCAACTCCGACGGTAGACGGCAATGCGCAGGCTTGTTGCTATTCCGCTTGCAGTTGCATCCATGGCCATCGGCTTCGCGGCGGGCTACGCTTACCGAGCCTTCAACATGCCGCTGAGTGAACAGCTCGAGGACTACGCGCTTTCGAACATCCTGCAAGACGTTGGGTACGCGCACTACTTGGCCAAAAGGTGACTTTGCCAGCATGCGCTCGCTGCTAGATGTCAATCTCAATGCTCATGTCAGTCGAGCCCGCGAACACTCTGGCGCACTGGACGGCATCGAAGCCGATGTGGCGCGCACGAGGACTCTCAATGCCGTGGCGGTAATTTGGGATCGCTATCCGCCGTCTCAAACGTCAGATTGGAAGGAGAACGAGAGTTCGTTTTGGTGGCGGGAGTGGGCGGAAGATCATCGGAGAAATCTTGCGCTCGTCCGTGAAGCAAAGAAAAAATGCGACAACACGCCTGCGCTCAAATGTCGCGCTCAGCCACCGGAATCGTTGCTTCCAATCGGGAAATGGTGACGCCGATGCCGTCTAACAGGTCAGTCCAGGACGGGTAACTGTCACTGTCATCGCGGCGGAGGGCCGGCTTCGGTCGGCCAAGGGCCTCCTGGGCAGGCACTGGCGGCCACGCAGCAGCCTGGACAGCTGATCTGCCACGTGAGGTCAGGGGGCGGCAGCCACACGCAACGCCAGCGGCCGCAAAACTACGCTGGTTGCTGACGGCTGTGGGCCGGCATGGCCCTATTTGGGCAGCAGCCCACTAAGATCTTCCAGGGTCAATCGGCCTCTTGACGGTGGTTGCAGTGCACCGTTCTGACCTGCTTCAGCCGCCGAGGATGGGGGTGCGTTCCGGCCTTTGTCGCAGACCGTCTGGATCAAATCGACGGCTGTGGATCCCGGCACGGGGTCACGCCAGTCAGATGCTGTGCTGTGCAGCAGTTGTTGTTGCTCGAGATCGGCGTAGTACCGGATCGAAGTCTCGCGAAAACGTTGAGAGCTGCAGTGAATCGTCAGCTCGTTGACCTGAAGCATGTGGCCGCTCGGCTGCCGCCTAGGCGCGATAAACTTGACCGTGACACGCAAGAGTCCGTTGTCATGCCGAAGACTGTTCGCATCGTAGAACGCGGTGATCTGACCACCACCACCCGTGGCATATCGAATCCATTCCGTTCCTTCGCTTCCAGCAAGCAGTTGCGCATTCACCAGTGAAGGCATTGAGACTGCGGCGATGGCAACGGCCATCAGCTGTTTTCGGAGTTGATCTCGCAGCGGGAAGTCGCCCGGCGCACAGGAGTCGATCCTGGGCTCCTGACGTTGTTCGGGCTCGCGTTGGACGATCACTTTGGAAGCAGGTCGTTCAGATCGTCCAAGGTGACCGGCTTCCTCGCGGTCGGCTTCGAGCCGGCCATGGCGGGCGTGTTGGAGCGGGCTTTGGAGACTTCGATACCCTTCAACTCGGGTCTCAGAACGAAGAGCGCGGACAGATCCAGGTCCTCTTCATCCTGCACAGAGATTCTTGATTCGGCTGGCACCGTCAGGCCCAGCCAGGACTTGCCGCCGGTCACGCGCAGCTCGAATGCCCCCAAGTAGGTGACTTCCCGCGGCCTGACCTCGAAGACAAGTGGATTGGGTAGGCGAGGGCGCGAGGTGTATAGATTGCCGTTGAGGTTCATCTCAGTCTCAGCATCAGCGATCTCGTAACGACCTGCCTTCAGCTTCCGGGCTACCAGGAATCGCAGTTTTCGCGTGGTTTGCCGGATGGTGCCGTTCCTGACTTGCTCCTCGGTGACATCTCCAGACCCCAAGTAGGTCAAAGGGACGGAGGTGTCGCCCGCTGATCTCACGTTGAGCTTGACGCGAGACAAGGAGTGCCATGCGGCGATGCGCTTGTCATCTTCGTCTCGAAGGTGATAGCCCAATGAAGCCACGATCACACCACTGGCCTCGTCGACCAGCTTCATGTCAGCCTTCGCCAGGTCGGAGGCCGGAGCCGTGACGCACGCAGTGGCCAGAGCGCAGAAGGTCAAGGCCAAGGAGAGCTGCAACCAGCGGGGGACTTGCGTGACAGGTGTGCCGGCCTTGAAGATTCGCGGGGAATTCGGTGTCATGGGCAACTTGCAGACGCGCGTTAACAGGCTCGGACTAGCACTGCGGCGAATCATTCCGTCCTGATGTCTGTCAATTCGAGCAGTTCGTCGACAAAAAAGATCGCTGAGCTCATGCCGCCACGTGTCTTGGCTTCGAAGCGGACCACGCGCTTGAGCTCTGGCGCGTACCACGCGTTTGCCAGGTAGCTGGCCCTGGCCGTTGCAGCATAGACATCGGTGCCGGACTGCTGCAGGGAGCGCATGTTGTAGCCCTTGTACTGGATCTGCACCACCCGGTACTCCCGATCCTTGAGGCGGAACGTCGAGTCACCAAGCACATTTGCGGTGATGTCCATTTGCAGCCGGTGCTGCTGGAACACAGTGGTGTAGTCCAGCTTCCAGGTGGCGCCGGCCGCCAGTTCCTGCTGCACCCATCCTTTTGGCGGCATGGCTTGCTCGAAGTCACCCGCAATGGCCGACGTCAAGGCGATGACCTCGCCTGCGCGGGTTTCCACGCGTTGCCCCTGGTTGTAGACCAGGCGATCGCCATCTTGGCGATCCAGGCGGTAGATCACGGGGCGCGTCTGGCCCGTGAGCCGATCCCGCAAGGAATACTCGACAACTTGGACACGACCCGGCTGCGGCGCTGAGATTTGGCTTGCGACCTGCTGGCGGGCAGCGAGGGCAGCTTGCGCTCGAGCCGGCACTTCAAGGATCCAGGAAGCAGGCAGCGCGAAGTTCAGGTTCTGCGAATCGCGCAGGCCGAACGTCGTGATGCCAATGAGGCGGCCGCGAGAGTCAAAAAGACCGCCGCCGCTGGACCCCGGGGAGATTGGCACCGTGATCTGGATGGCCAGGAAGCCGTCGGAGTCGACGCGTCGGATGCCCGACACCAACCCGTCGCTGAGGGTCTGGTCCAACCCTCTTGGAGATCCGATCGCATAGACCCGGGCTCCGATCCGCGGCAAGTCGCCGCTGGCCAGAGTCACAGAAGGGGCCGGAAAGTTGGTGACCTTGAGCTGGCAGAGGTCGCGTTCGGGATCTGCGTGCTCCAGGGTCGCGCCGTAGCTGACGTTCTCTCGGACGACAGAGACGCGCCGCGACTTGGCGAGCACGTGGCAATTGGTCACGACCGATCCGGGCCCGATGACCACTCCGCTGCCTTTGGCAACCGGCTGGTTTCGCGCATCAAAGGTCTCGATCAGCCAGACGCTCGGCGACAGGCGCTCAAACAGCTGCTCTGGCTCCAGAGAAGGTTCTGCTGCCAGTCCTGCACGTGACAGGACTGCAGTCAGGCAGAAGGAGATCAGCAGCAGGCGCAAATCGCACTCCGGAAGAAATCAACGGCTCTGGCACTTTTGACGGGTGCCTGTGAGTGGATCCGGAGGGATGCCACACGACGGGGTTGGCTTGCGGTGAAAGCCTCTTCAAACGACTCTCGGCGTGCGCCAGGACGATGATACTGCCAAGGATGAGCTGGTTTGCACGCTTGCCGGCGCTGTGCAAAAAGGTGCTCGGAAAACTTCGAGCGAAAGCCGGAAGGTGTTGTTGGGGCGCCGCGTTTGCGACGTTCTGGGCAAGAAGGGCGATCCAGAACCAGGGAATCCTCTTCCAACCGGGGACATGGTCAGGTCCCCTGCGCGTACGGCACCTCGTGCGCCGAGCGGGTCAGGCGCTTAGCACGCCATCGCGTCTTACCCGAGCTGGTGTCCGCTCCCGCGGACCCTAGACGATGCGGCCAGGTGGCGCACTGACTGTGTTTACTGGATCCGTTCGGGCTTTCGTGAACGTGCCGGCGCGAGCTGGTCACGGCCTGTCGGGTTCAATCCCGGATAGAGGTGGGTGCTCTTCGCTCCAGGGACTCGCCGCCGCCTGCCTTTCAAGCCTCGTGGCGCCGGCCGCGAATCCCGCCGATGGCGCCCTCGGGGAGCGCGCCACGCTGGGGCGTGACGCGCCGGACGGTCTCCTTCATCACGACTTGACTATAGTGCTGGGACGAAGCTCACAGGGATGAGCGCTGAAGGAGGGAAGATGAATAGATCAAGGAGTTGCGAGCGCTCGCGCGGCCAGGTTATTCGCCGATGCCCAGGTTATCCCGCGCTTTCGGCGGATAAATCACGTTAGACCTCATGGACGCGACCGTTTCGCGAGAGCTGCACAAGTGGAAAGCCGTGGCCCAAGACCTCGGTATCGAGATCGAGGCACCGTTCTCTTTGGATCACCACGATTCCCAGTTCACGTACGTGGCTCGCCTACCGCAGTTTGGCTCTAGCCGCGGCATGCTTGTCATGCCAATCAATGAGCCCGCAGCGGCGGTTGCGGCAACGGACAACGGCTTTGGGTACTCTGTGGTCGAACTCGGCTCCGACATCGATCGAGAGGCTGTCATAGAGATGCTCAGAGAATGGGGATGGGCGCGATCCGAAATGGCCGCGCCGGAGTGGTGCCGTGAGGTCTAACAGGTCGTTCGACACGGACGCCCGGCGGCGGTCCTTCGCTTCGCTCCGGTCATCTGCGCCGGTCGCCGGTCAACTCCGACGTTAGATGCTATGCCAAATGTCCGGAAGTACTTCAGACGGCGGAAGCCTAAACCGCTTTTGCCCTCGGCGTCGGAAGTGTTTGCGACGATCGAACTCGCCGATCTTGCCATGAAGAAGCTCTTCCATGATGAGCCTCTTACAGCCGACGAATTGGATGCATTGCTTCACTCGGAGTACCTGAGCCCTTCGGACGACGTGACTTCCCCGGTTCAAGGCGGGAGTCCGCAGACCCTCTATCAACCTTCCCGTTTCGGTCTCGCGGTTGCCTCCCCCTTCTTGTTCTCGGATGTCGAGCGCGAGGTGCTAGCGTATTTTGGGCGCCACCCTGAGCTTCTCCATTCGCTGCCGCCGAGGAAGTTCGAAGAACTTGTCGCCGCTGTTTTTCGGCAGAGCGGCTTCGATGTGGAGCTCACGCCGGAAACGCGGGACGGCGGTATTGACATCATTGCAGTGCGGAAGGACTCGTTTTTGGGTGAGGGGCTGCATCTGATCGAATGCAAGCGGTACATCCCAGGAAACACGGTCGGCATAGGGGTGGTGCAGCGCCTGCTCGGAGTCGTGGAGCAACATCGCGCGACCAAAGGCATCGTTGTGACCACGTCCACGTTCACAAGGGACGCCCTAGAGGTAGCTCAAAATGCTCGGCACCGGCTTGCCCTGAATGAATACTCCACGTTGGCTCACTGGCTGGCTCAATTCTCGCGGAGCGCAACCTAGATGGCCTCGACAGGGCCGTACTCGCGGCCGGCGGTAGCCGGCCCATGGTCCCGCAGTGCCTTCTACATCAGATTGCTATGCTGTTTCAAGAAGCGTTTCAACAGCTGATTGCACAGCTCGATGCCGCGAACGCTGTCGCAGCGATTGCTTCCGCGGTTGTTGCTGCGGCGGCGCTTGTAATCTCTGTTGTTTCCGCCGTGGTCGCGTACAGGACGTTGGACCACCAGCGCACCCACGACAAGCTTTCGGTTCGGCCTTTGGGTTCGATCGTGTACGGAGACTTCGAAGGGCACCTATTCGTTAAGCTTGAGAACGATGGAGTGGGTCCACTGATCGTTCGTAGATTTCGGGCCGTCAGCGGCTCCGAAGAATTCTCGTCCCTGATCGAAGCAATGCCCGATCACCCTGATGATGTGAGCTGGACGAACTTCGTAGAGGCTGTAGAGGGGCGGAGTTTGTCTCCTGGTGGCGCGCTCCCGCTCATCGATCTTCAGCTTGAGAGCAGCACCTCCGAATCGGAGTACGAGTGGTTCCGAGCACAGGTTCGTGAGAGGCTCGGCCACTTCCGACTTGAGGTTGACTACACCGACATCTACGGAAGCGAGCTGCCCCAGGCAACTCGTAGCCTGAAGTGGTTCCACCGGGAGCTGGCAGGCCGTGCCAAAGCCTGAATCGCAATCTAACAGGTCGGTCGACTCGGTCACGTTGCGGCAGGGCCGCGCCGTGCCGTGGCGTCGGAAATCCTGCATCGTGCGGCACTTGCCGCAGTGTGCCCGTCACCTTTACGCTTAACCGCAGCCATCATGGGTCTCTTCGAAGTACTACTTGTGCCGGAAGCTTTCTTAGGATGTCTTCTTGGGCTCCTTGCTGCCTGTCTTGTTCATTGGCTTGCGCCAGCGCCTGAACCAGTGCTTCTTGAGGCTGGTCTTGTAGCTGGCGGCTTTGTTGGTGGGTTGGTCGTAAACTGGCTGACCGAGAGGCGCCGGGAGGATTCAAGGGGCCATGAAGCGCTGTAACTCGTCGTTTGACACGAGCGCCCGGAGGCGATCCTTCCCTTCACTCCGGGCCTCTGCGCCAGCTAGACGGCGCTTTGGTTATGGCCCGGCTGAAGAATTGCTCGGGAAGATTGAGCCGGCACTCCATCGCGCTACTTGAGCGCCTCTTGCTTGGTCGGAGTCATCTGTCTTGGGCATGAGCGCTTCCCCTGCAACAAACGCCTTGCCATCCTTCCGCTGCAGGCGCAGCCACCGATGACGCGCGCCAGAGGAGCGCGTGGCGCAAGGCTGTTTTAGACAAGGCCAGCAAGCTCTTTGAGGGGAAACCCGCTGACAGTGCTGACAGTCGGATCAGGAATGAAGTGTGCCCGCTACTTAAACTGCTGAGACATCAAGAAAGTAGGTAGGAGGGCGACGGTGTACACAGGTTCTCGTGCGGCAGCGGGCGCTCGCCTGGGCCCCTTAATGGGTTGCGTTCGACGCATTGCGCAGCCCGCAACTGCCGCGCTTTTGTCTCTATCGGCTACCGCGGCCGTGTCAATGACCTGTACTCAGTACAACGTCACCGGGCCTGGTGGGAACTACTACTGGGCGCCTCAACGGGAAACCCCCCATGCCGCGTGCGAGAGCTTCTCTGGTCTCGTGACCGCCATGAACCCGGGTCGCACCTACTTCGTGGAGGCGGTGAACGAAGCCCTGAAGACCTGCACGCTTGGCTACCGGGACAACGCCACGAGCATTGTTCACAGCAACCAGATGACGGGGCAGCTCGGCTTATCGCCCGGGACTCTGTTCTACCGGTACAACGCTGTGAACACTCCTTCCGTCTACATACCGGGTCCCACTTTGCCGGACCCGCTTGCGGCCTGCGCGGGCGCTCTTGAGGGGTACAACAATTGGCCCGGGAGGACTGGCAGTTACTCCAAGCCACGAGTGAACTGGTCGCTCGAATGCTTCGGCACGTTGTCCGGGCACCCGGATCCGGCGCAGGACAAGGAGTACTTCTACAGTGGTGTCTACCGGTCTGGCCCCGAGCCATGCGTCGCGAAGCCCAGCACGGCCGCCGCGGAAGTCGAGCCTCAGATGTGCCGCGCTCCCGGTCAAGACACTCGCCGACCAATTGTCCTGACCAGCGGCACCAAGAGTTTTCAGCATGCCGATCTGGGGGGGGACTTTAGCCACGACTTGGCTTTTGGTCGCCACTACCTCAGCGAATGGGCCCAGCTGCCGCAGGCGGCCCTGGGCACGCATTGGAGTCACAGCCATTCGCATCGGCTGGTCACCTGGGCAGCTGGCACCCTCCGGACAGTCCTTGTCGCTGACGGCCAGGTGAGTAACTTCCAACGGGTGCCGGCGAGCAATCCGGCTCAATGGCAAGCCTCCGGCAGCCAAGACACGCTGCAAGACACGGCAGGCGGAGTCCTGTACAGGCGAGCTGCCGACGACAGCCAGTACCTGTTTGATGCCTCGAGTGGCCGTGTGCTGTCGCACCAGCAGCGCAATGGCTGGACGTACACGTACGCGTACACGGGAGGCTCGCTCACGCAGGTGACCAACGCCTTCGGGCGCACCCTGCAGCTCGGGTATGACGCGCAAAACCGGCTGACCAGCGCCACGCTGGGCGGCCATACGGTCACGTATGCCTACGACTCGGCCGGCCGCCTGTCCTCGGTGACCTACCCGGACGCGACGACCAAGACGTACCTCCACGAGAACGCGGCCTTCCCGCATGCCATCACCGGCGTGGTCGACGAGCGGGGCATCCGCCTCAACACCGTGTCCTACGACGCGCAGGGCAGGGCGATCCTGAGCGAGCTGGCCGGCGGCGTGGAGCGCAGCACGGTCGTCTACGGCACCAACACCAGCACGGTGACGGACGCCCTGAACAAGGTGCGCACCTACGAGTACCAGACGCTCTCGGGCGCGGCCGAGGGCAAGCGCACCAAGGCGGCCAGCGCGCCGGCGGCCGACGGCAACTTCATCGCCAGCCAGGCCTTGGATGCGAACAGCCTGGTGGCCAGCCAGACGGACTTCCTGGGCATCACCACGATGTACACCTGGGACGTGGCCCGGCGGCTGCCCACGGCCGTCACCCGGGCTTCGGGCCGCCCGGAGGCGCAGACCGTGCAGACCCAGTGGCACGCCACCTGGCGGCTGCCCACCCTGGTGACCGAGCCGGGCCGCACCACGGCGTTCACCTACGACGCGGCCGGCAACACGCTCACCCGCACCGTCACGGACGTGGCCAGCGGGCAGGCGCGCACCTGGAGCTGGACCTACACCGCGCTGGGCCTGCCGGCGACCATGACTGACCCCAAGGGGGGCGTCTGGACCTACACCCACGATGCCGCGGGCAACCTGACCGGGGTGACTGACCCCCTGAACCAGGCCACCACGTACACCCATGACGCGGCCGGCCGCATCCTGACCATGACGCAGCCGGGCGGGCTGGTCACCACCAACGGCTACGACGCCCGTGGGCGCCTTGCCAGCATGAACGTGGGCGGCGAGACCACCACGTACACCTACACCCTGGCCGGCCAACTGGCCTCGGCCACGCAGCCGGACGGCCACCAGGTCACCTACACCTACGACGCGGCCCAGCGCCTGGTCTCCGCCCAGGACAACCGCGGCGCCAGCATCCAGTACACGCTGGATGCGGCGGGCAACCGCACCCAGGAGGAGGTGCGCGACGCCGGCGGCCAGATCGCCTTGCTCACCGCCCGCACCATCGACCAGCTGAACCGGGTGACCGCCATGCAAGGCGGCACCGGCGGCAGCACCCAGTTGGCCTATGACGCCAACGGCCGGCCCACGGGGGTCACCGACCCCCTGAACAAGACCGTGGCGCAGACCCTGGACGGCCTGGGCCGGCCCACGTCCACCACCTTCCCGGACAACACTTCCGCCCAGCAGGCCTGGAACCAGCTGGACCAGCTCACGCAAGCCACGGATCCGAAGGGCGTGGCCACCACCTACACCCGCAACGCCTTCGGCGAGGTGCTCACCGAGGCCAGCCCGGACATCGGCACCATCACTTACAGCCGCGACGCGGCCGGTGACGTGACCCAGATGCAGGACGCCAAGGGGCAGATCACCACGATCACCCGCGACGCGCTGGGTCGCCCGATAACCATTGGGTACGCGGACGGCACCTCGGCCACCTACCAGTGGAACGCCAACGGCAGCCTGGCCACGGTCCAGGACGCCTCTGGCAGCACGCAGTACACGCGGGACGCGCAAGGACGGGTGCTGGCCAAGCTGCAGCAGGTCAACGACAACCCAAGCCTGCCCAGCAGCTTCCAGGTGCAGTATGGCCGCACGGGCGGCCAGCTCTCGGACATCACTTACCCGAGCGGGCTGAAGGTCCTCTACAGCCGCAATGCCGCCGGCCGCATCACCGGCATCAGCACCCAGCTGCCTGGCACCGGCTCGCCGGTAGTGCCCTTCGTGACCAGCCTCACGCACACCCCCTTGGGGCAGCCCAAGACCTGGAGCTGGGCCAACGGTCGCCAGGCCAGCCGCAGCTTCGATGCGGCCGGGCGGATGACCGCCAATGAGTTTGCCAGCTACGGCTACGACGCCGCCGGGCGCATCACCAGCGTCACCCAGCAGCTGTGGGCGCAGAGCGCGGCCGACCAGAGCCTGTACCAGGCGCCGTTCGCCTGGACGGTTGGCTACGACAGCCGCGACCGCATCACCAGCTTCAGCCGCACGGGCAGCCAGGCCACCTACCAGTTCGACGCCAACAGCAACCGGCTGGTGGCCCAGGAGGTGGCCTTGAGCGAGCAGGACCTGGACGCTGGGAACGGGGAGACGGGGGTCAGCCGCACGGCGATCCAGGACCAGACCATCGGCGCCCAGAGCAACCGGCTCCTCGGCCTGACGGTGGTGAACACGATCACCGCCAACGGCACCAGTACCACCTCTGGGTACAACCTGCCGTACACGGTGGATGCCAACGGCGCGATGACCAGCGACGGCGAGCGCAGCTTCGACTACGACGCCAAGGGTCGGCTGAAGGCCACGCGCATCACCCAGTCGGGCGAAGCCGTCTCGGTGCGCTACCTGCACAACGCGCTGGGCCAGCGCGTGTTCAAGGGGGAGCCGACAGCAGACCAGACGCTGCCGAACGCCAGTATGCTGGGCGAGGGCTTCGTGGCCTGGTTGATGCAGAACTTCGGCTGGCTGTTCAGCCAGGAGGCCACCACCAGCCTGGGCACGGCCTACGTGTTTGGAGACGGGGAGATCCCCAGCTGGGCGCTCCTGGGCGAGTACGGCAACGGCGGCAGCACGGGCGCCGGGCGGGGCGAGTACATCTGGCTGCCGCTGGACGATGGCAGCGCCATCCCGATCGGCTTCGTGCGGGGCACCAACGTGTACGCGGTGCACAGCGACCACCTGGGAACGCCGCGGCTGATGACGCATCCGGACGGCCGGCCGGTGTGGCAGTGGGCGTACAGCGCTTTCGGCGCCAACAAGCCCACGGGGGTGCTCAAGGAGACGACGGGTCCGAACCAGCAGGGTGGGGCGCCGCTGCTGCGGGCGACGGCCGCCACCGAGCTGAACCTGCGCTTCCCCGGCCAGTACTTCGAGAGCG
>JAESFH010000075.1_pt1 | contig 111144 bp, 94 predicted proteins | sample 9269381 | NCBI WGS metagenome assembly JAESFH01 (sample SAMN14504062, study PRJNA617094) | algae metagenome | isolation source: Aphanothece sp. CMT-3BRIN-NPC111 and co-occurring heterotrophs from well... | place: USA: Clark Mountains Wilderness, California | collected 2010-04-18
TCCTGTTCGACGAGATCGAGAAGGCGCATCCGGACGTGTTCAACGTCCTGCTGCAGGTGCTCGACGACGGGCGCCTGACGGACGGACAGGGCCGCACGGTCGACTTCCGCAACACGCTGATCGTCATGACCTCCAACCTCGGCGCCGAGTACCTCGTCGCCCAGAAGGAGGGCGAGGACACAGATGCGGTGCGCGACGAGGTCATGGGCGTGGTGCGCTCGCATTTCCGGCCGGAATTCCTGAACCGCGTGGACGAGATCATCCTCTTCCACCGGCTGCAGCGCTCCGAGATGGGTGCGATCGTGGACATCCAGATGGGCCGCCTGCAGCGGCTCCTGGAGGACCGCAAGATCGTGATCGAGCTCGATCCGGAGGCGCGCGCCTGGCTCGCCGACAAGGGCTACGACCCGGCCTACGGGGCGCGCCCCCTGAAGCGGGTGATCCAGAAGCACGTCCAGGACGCGCTCGCGGAGCTGATCCTCTCGGGCGAGATCAAGGACGGCGAGACGGTGCCGGTGCGCGTCGGCCCCATGGGCCTGATGATCGGCGATTTTGCCGCGACGCCCGCGAGCGAGAAGCGCCCGCCGAACGTGGTGCTGAACTAGAGGATCCTCGCACCCGTCCCGAACTGCGACGCCCCCGCACGAAACCGTGCGGGGGCGTTTTCCTGTGGCGGCTCGCCAGCCGGTTCGGCCGGGGTCTCTAGGCCGCTGCCGGTGCGACGGGACGCCACAGTTCCAGATTGCGGGGCGCGTACTTGCTATCCGCCTGAAAGCCGTCCCCCTTGGCCACCGCATCGTCCTGATCGAGGCGGTCGAAAACGCTCGGATGGATGCTCTCGTTGATCGTCGGGAGAAGATTTCCGTTGTCATCGACCGGCGCGTAGAGCCGCTCGTAGAAGGTGACGTTGAAAATCTTACCGCCGATGCACCGGATCGTGGGCGTCAACCGATCCTTCGCCGACCAGCCCTCGCGGGAATCGTGGCGAGGCGCATGCGGGTCGAGCTTCTCCCTGTCGGGCAGGACGGAGAAGTCGATGGCAAGTCCGCTCGCCTCCGCTTTCTCGGCCATCCAGAGTAGCGGGATATCGGCAAGCGTCCTGTTCTCGTACCCGCCTCCGACATCGGAATGCGCGCCCGCGAACCAGACCTGCTCGATCGTCACGTCCTCTGGAGCCTGGCCTGTCCAGAGGGTCGGGATGAACTCGTCCCGGTGCTCGTCGATCGCCAGCGCATGGCAGGCGTTCTTGACGATCCGTGACGGCGAGGTGTCATGGAAGCTGTATTCGTCCCTGGTGATATGGCTCAGGAGCGTGGTCGGAACGCCGAGCGCCCCGACCGTGTCCCACACACCCAGAAACTTGATCTCGACCTCGTCAGACTCGGCCGTGCAGGCCCTGCAGAACCCCTCCCGGGTCCGCTCGACCTCCGTCCGGTAGTACTGCCAGGCGCTTGCGAGGTGCCCAAGGCTCCTCCGCCTCAGCAGCCCGCAGCACCCGATGAAGCCGGCAAGGCTACGGGCCGTGAAGGCGCCGCGTGAGAAGCCGAACAGGTAGATCTCGTCGCCTTCCTCGTAGTTCTGGGCCAGGAACATGTAGCCCGAGCGGATATTGTCATCGACGCCATGCCCGAAGGCACCGTCGAAAACCCGTTGCGCGGCAAGCCCGGTCGAGCCGACACCGCGCAGGTAGAGAACCATTTGAGGCGGGCCGCCATGGCTGGTCGCGCGGATCGCCCGGGCGATGCGTGCCACGTTGGTCTCGCTCCCCTCCCGGTCGGCGCTGTTCCAGGTGCCGTCGAAACAGACGACGAGTCTCTTCATGGTTGCAATCCTCGTTTATGCAACCATAGAGGTTATGCAGTCGGGATTCCAGTCCCCGTTGCATGGCGATTGTGAATGCAGATCCCGGCCTGGGCGCTTTGGTGCCTCCTGAACCAAACCCCTCCCGCGCGCGTTCGGCGTCACACACCCGCAGGAGAACCCCATGGACCGTCGTGTCGTCACGGCCGGCCTCGTCGCCGCCCTCGCCTCCCCCGCGCTCGCGCAGCAATCGACCGTCACGTCGCCGATCCCGGTGCAGCCGCAGCCGACGGAGACCCAGGCCGGCGGCGGGCTCGCGACGCCGCAGGGGGCGCAGACGAACCAGGACCGGGTGAACCGCACCCAGGCCGGCGGCTCGCCTGCGGACACGACCTCGGCGCGACGCCAGGGGCAGGCCTCGGATCCGGCACAAGCCGGCCAGAATGCGGCTCAAGCCGCGCGTGGCGAGAGCGGCTCGGCCGAGCAGACCCAGGCCGTCACCCAGTACATCCAGCAGGTCATGGCGGCCGGCACCCTCGCGCTCCAGGCCTCCACCTTCGCCCGCGACAAGGCCCAGAATCCGAAGGTGAAGCAGTTCGCTGCCTTCGAGGAGGCCGAGCAGAACACGATGTTCGACATCCTGCATTCGCTGAGCGATCCTTCGACCACCTCGTCCACCAACCAGCAGGCCTCACAGGCGACCACCCAGGGAGCCCCGCGCAATCCCTCGCAGGCCGCCGCCACCGCACCGGTGATGTCGGGTCAGGCGTCCGGCGCCATGGAGGAGATGTCGAAGGCTGCAGCCGGGCCGGCCTTCGACCGCGCTTACGTCGATCTGCAGATCCGCGGCCATCAGGAGCTGCTCGCCATCCAGGAGCGCTACCTCGCCTCGAATTCCGGGCACCGCCCGACGATGACGGTCGCCCGCCTCGCCCGGGGCCAGATCCGCGAGCATTTGGCGCTGCTGCAGGACATCCAGAAGGAACTCGGGCGCTGAGGCGCGACCGCTCGGGCGAGGGGCAGGAACCCCCCTCGTGCCGGGACGTTCCCCGTCAACCAACCGTCAAAGAGGAAACACCATGGCGCAGGACAAGCGTGGGCGACCCCCGGAGCCGCCGGTCGACGAGGTGCTGAACGAACTCGCCGCCGAGGACAGCGCTGGACAGGCCGCAGGCCCGACGAGCCGCAACGCCGTCGGCGACACCAAGCGGGCTGCCGCCAAGGCCACGGGTCTCATGGGCGCCACGAAGAAGCTCGATCCGGACCTGAAGATGGACCACATCAACGAGGAGCGGCCGAAGAGCGGGTCGAAGGCTGGTCTGCACTCCTTCAAGGAAGTGCCGCCCGAGAAGGCCGGCGAGTCTCGCCTCGAAGTCTCGAATGCCGAAATCGCCGAGACCGTCACGACGACGGCCCAGAAGAGTCCGGCCCGCCGTCCGGGCCAGACCGATGCCGAGTCCGGACCCGATCAGGGCGGCATCGGTCCGGGCGACCGGGCCCGCGTCCCTGCTCCCGGGGCTGCCGTCACGGCGCCGAAGGGCGAGCTCGTGCGCGGCCACCCGACGGCGAGCCAGTCCGGCGGCCGCTCGCAATCCTCCACGGGCGACGAGAAGCCCCCGAAGCGCTCGGCCCGGGCGGGCTCCGGCCAGCAGGAGCGTCCCCTGTCGAAAGGCGGGACGGAGGAGCGGGACTAGCCCTCGCACACACGAAAATCGGGGATGGCCGGGCTCGACCCGGCCATTTTCGTCTCCGCGTCGCGGCTCAACACCTCTCGCGCGGTCCTCCCGCGTCCCGCTCGCATTCGTGATCGCGGTCGAGATGAAACAAAGCGGCGGGCGGCGACGTTCGGCTCCCAGCATCGGCCCGGCGCCGCCCTCCGGCGGCGCGACCAGGCCGAGACGCTGCATTGCACGGCCTGGCTTTGGCAGGCCCCGCCGGCCATGCGCATGCCGCAGTAAGCCGACGGCCCCTGCGGGAGCCGGCTCGATCAACGACTAGGGACTCAGGAGACACCCAATGGATCGTCGTGTTGTTTTGGCGGGCCTTGCCGCCTTCGCGGCCGCCCCGGCCCTCGCGCAGCAGAGCAGCGGTGGAGCGGCCACCGGCACAGCCGCACCCGCGATGCCGGCCGGACAGGCAGGCGCGGCGGGCGCCGCCCGACTCGGCCAGGCCGAGATGCAGCACATGCAGCAGACCCTCCAGCTCGGCTCCGTCGCGCTCGAGACGAGCCGTCTCGCGCAGCAGAAGGCCCGGAACGAGGACCTGAAGCAATTCGCCGGCTTCGAAGTCGAGGAGCAGACCACGATCGCCGAGATCATCCGCGGCATGATGGATCCCTCCGCAACCGCCGCTGCCGGTTCCGCTCCGGCCGCTGCGGGCGCCGCGCCGCGGGACCCCAAGGGTGCCGAGATGGTCCAGAAGCTGAGCCAGGCCCAGGGCGAGGCCTTCGACCGCGAGTACCTGAAGGGCCAGATCGAGGGTCACCGCGACCTGCTCGAGGTCCAGGAGCGTTACCTGAAGTCCAACTCGCAGAACCGCGAGCACATCAACGTGGTCAAGCTCGCCCGTGGCCGGATCATGGAGCACATCGCCCTGCTCGAGGACATGCAGAAGAGCGTGAAATAACCCCGATCACCCTATTGGTGTGCTGCGGGCCCGGTGCGATGCGCCGGGCCCGCTTCGTTTCGGCTTCCGTGGATCGGACCTGTGGGTCCGGCGTTGTCCCTGCCGATGGCCATGGAGATGAGACATGCAGTCGAAGCACCAATCCTCCGAATCCCTGCCCACCAAGTCGGGCGGCACGGCTGCCGGTGCCGACACGAAGGGCCAGAAGGTGCCCGAGAATAAGAAGGAACGCCTGGACGAGCGCCTCGACGAAGGCGTGGAGGAGACTTTCCCTGCGAGCGACCCGGTGTCGGTCAAGATCACGAAGTGACACGAGCGCGTTCGAACGCGTCCATGTCATCCCCGGGCGGAGCGTGAAGCGCGCAGAGGACGGGGATCCGGCACCATGAAGCGACTGCGGATGGGGATCCTCACCCCTCCAGCAGCCGCCGGGCGATGACCTGGGCCTGAATCTCCGCCGCGCCTTCGAAGATCGACAGGATGCGCGCGTCGCAGAGGACGCGCGAGATCGGGTATTCGAGGGCAAAACCATTGCCGCCGTGGATCTGCAGCGCGTTGTCGGCAGCCGCCCAGGCGACGCGGGCGGCGAGCAGCTTGGCCATGCCGGCTTCGAGGTCGCAGCGGCGCCCCCCGTCCTTGGCGCGGCCCGCGAAATAGGTCAGCTGGCGCGCAATGTGGATCTCGGCCGCCATCAGCGCGAGCTTGTCGGCGACGCGCGGGAACGCGATGAGCGCCTGCCCAAACTGGATCCGCTCCTCCGCGTAGCGCAGGCCGAGATCGAAGGCCGACTGGGCGACGCCGACCGCGCGCGCGGCCGTCTGGATGCGGGCGGATTCGAAGGTCTGCATGAGCTGCTTGAAGCCCTGCCCCTCGACGCCGCCGAGAAGATTGGCGTCCGGAACCTTGAACCCGTCGAAGGCGAGTTCGAACTCTTTCATCCCGCGATAGCCCAGAACCTCGATCTCGCCGCCGGAAAGGCCCTCGACCGGGAATGGATCCGCGTCCGTCCCGCGCAGCTTTTCGGCGAGCAGGATCGAAAGGCCACGGTGGCCGGGCTCGTCCGGGTTCGTGCGCACCAGCAGGGTCATGAGGTCGGCCCGGACCGGGTGCGTGATCCAGGTCTTGTTGCCGGAGACTGCCCAGGCATCGCCCTGCTTCACGGCGCGGGTCTTGAGAGATGCGAGGTCGGATCCCGTGTTGGGCTCCGTGAAAACGGCCGTGGGCAGGATCTCGCCCGAGGCGATGCCGGGCAGGAAGCGCCGCTTCTGCTCTTCCGTGCCGCCGCCGAGGATCAGTTCGGCCGCGATCTCCGAACGGGTGCCGAGCGACCCGACCCCGATATAGGCGCGGGACAGCTCCTCGGAGACCACGCACATGGAGACCTTGGAGAGGCCCATGCCGCCATATTCTTCCGGGATCGTCAGCCCGAAGACGCCGAGCTCCGCCATCTTGGCGATGACCTCGAGCGGGATATAGGCATTGGCGAGGTGCCAAGCATGGGCGTGGGGCGCGACCTCGGCTTCGCCGAAGCGGCGTATCTCGGTGCGGATCGCCTCCAGGGTCTCGTCGAGGCCGGAATTCCCCACGGTTCCTGAGCCCTGCGTCTCCCGGATCAACACAACGAGACGGGCCCGGTTGGCGGGCGTGTTGCCCTCGGCGATCAGCGTCTCCACGGCCCCGCTCCGGAAGCGGACGAGGTCGCGAGCCGACAGCCCGAGCGCCGCAGGCCGCACGATCTCGACCTGGCTCATCGGGATGCCGCCGAAGATCTGGTCGAGGTACTCGCCGGCACCGATCCGCACGAGAAGGTCCTCGGACTCGCCGAAGCGTCCCTCGGCGGTCAGGCGCTCCGTATAGGTCGCGAGTTCACGCAAGGCCTCCGCGTAGGTTGCGAGCCAGGCCAAGCCATGAGCGGCGTGCTGCTCCTTTTCGAGCTTCGCCGCGGAGACGCGCCCGTCGGCGCTCACCACTGCCCTCACCCGCCGTGTCGCCTCCGCGAGGAGATCCGCCGCGGCGCCGGCAGCCTCGCGGGTCAGCGATACGAGATCGGGGCCCGGCTGGGCTTCGGCGGGGAGCGCGCTCATACGGGATCTCCTTTGATGCAGCGCAGCATAAACGGAAGCTGGGCCCTGATCGATCCACATTCTTGCGTCCGATCAGCAAAAAGGGCCCCATCCCCGGCTCGCGACCGCGACCCCGAGGGTCGCCACGAGCATGCCGGCGATCTGGACGAAGCTCAACGTCTCGCCGAATAGCGCGAAGGCCATCAGGGCAGAGACAGGCGGCACGAGGTAGAGCAGCGCCGCGACCCCCGCGACTTCGCCGCGACGAATGAGGACTAACAGCAACCCGATCGCACCGATCGACAAGCCGAGCACCGCCCAAACGAGGCCGGTCCACAGCGACGCCGTGAAATCGAGCCGCATCTCTTCGAGGACCAGCATCAGCGGCACCGTCACGACGAGCGCGCCGAGATACTGCACGACCGCGTTGGTGCGCAGATCCGCGCTCATCGCGGTGCGCTTCTGCCAGATCGTCCCGAAGGTGATGGCCAGCATTCCGACGATACAGACCACCAGCGGCAGGGGCGGAAATCCATCCGCGGCTCCGAGTTTCGGCGCGATCACGAGCCCCGCCCCGAGGCAGCCGATTGCGATCCCCAGCCAGCGCTGCGCCGAGACGCGTTCGCCCAGAAGAGGCCCAACGAGGGCACCGGTAGCGAGCGGCTGCAATCCTGTGACCAGCGCCGCGATTCCGGCCGGCAATCCGTGCTTCACGGCCCAGAAAACGCCCGAGAGATAGATGCCGTGCAGAAGCGCGCCCGCGATGAGCCCGTTCCGCCACTCCCTCGCCGAGCCCGGCCAGGGCGCGCGGACCACCAGGGCCAGGATTGCGAGGACCATGGCCGCGAGGGCAAAGCGCAGGCTCAGGAACGTGATCGGATCGGCAAACGGAGCGACGAGGCGCGCGACGATGAATCCCGTGGCCCAGATGAGCACGAAGAGAGGGGGCGTCAGGGTTTTGAGCAGGGAAGCAGGCATGGCCGGCAAGCCATCGCGCATTTCCGGACGGAATGCCACCGGCTCCGATCGGGGGTGGCCTGAGGAGAACGGCAGCCTATCCGGCCTCCGGGGCACGGCCCCGGACAGGTGCTTGCTGGCGCACGCACGCCCTGTCAGCGGGTACGGGCCCGCGTCACACCTTGCTCCCGCCGGCCTGGGCGCCATGTCAGCGGTACGGAGAAGTCTGTGCGCCGTCTGCGTCTGTCCTTCGAACTTGCCTACATCGCCTATGCTCGCTTCGTCCTGCACGATGCCTGGGCGATCGCGAGCCACATCGCGCTCTCGATACTGATGGCCATGTTCCCGTTTCTGATCCTCGTCACGGCGCTGGCGAGTTTCTTCGGAACCGGGTCCTTGGCCGACGAAGCTGCCGACATCATCCTGGAGGCCTGGCCGAGCGAGGTCGCGGGGCCGATCGCGAGCGAGGTCCACAATGTGCTCACGGTCAGACGGCAGGGAGTGCTGACGCTCGGCATTCTGCTCGCCCTCTATTTCGCATCGAGCGGCATCGAGGCGCTAAGGGTCGGGCTCAACCGGGCCTATGGTGTGCGCGAGACGCGGGCGTGGTGGTTCACGCGCATCGAATCCATCATCTTCGTGCTGGGAGGCGCGTTCGTGATGCTCGCCTTCGCGCTACTGGTGGTGCTCGGCCCCCTGGTCTGGCGCGGTGTCCTGCACTGGCTGCCGGGCCTGCGGCCCTATGAGTGGCTGATCGACTTTCTCCGGCTCGGCGTGGCGACACTCCTCATCGTAACGGCCCTCACGCTCGCCCATAAGCTCGTGCCGGCCGGGCGCCGGGACTTCCTGTCCGTTCTCCCGGGCGTCGCGGTGACCCTGCTGCTGTGGATCTTCGGCGGTCTGGCGTTCGGATGGTATCTCGACAATTACCCGAGCGCCTATGTCTCGACCTATGGCGGTCTCGCGACCGCGATGGCCGCCCTGGTCTTCCTCTACACGCTTGCCGCCATCTTCCTCTTCGGCGGCGAGATCAACGGCACCGTGCTCGCGGCCAAGCGACGGCGGCTCCACAAGACCGCCGACGCGCGGCACTTCCAGGACGTCGTGAAGGTGCCGTAAAGCGGCCTCCTCTCCCCCAGAGGGAGCGAGACCCTAGCCTCCAGGCACGGAACTAGCGCGCCGCCTCGATGACGTCGTCGAAGCTGCGCAGGCCGGCGCGGGGGGCATTCACGAGAACCGCCATGTTGCCGGGCGCGTGCTGGTTCTTCCACATCTTCGTATGCGCGTGCGGGATCTTCTCCCAGGGAAAGACCTCGCTCATGCAGGGGTCGATGCGCCGGTCGACCACGAACTGGTTCGCGGCCGCAGCCTGCTTGAGATGGGCGAAGTGGGAGCCCTGGATCCGTTTCTGGCGCATCCAGACATAGCGGGCGTCGAAGGTGATGTTGAAGCCCGACGTTCCGGCGCAGAATACCACCATGCCGCCGCGCTTCACGACCAGCGTCGAGACCGGAAAGGTCTGCTCGCCCGGATGCTCGAACACGATGTCGACGTCGCGCTTTCCCGTGACGTCCCAGATCGCCTTGCCGAACTTGCGCGCCTCCTTGGCCCATTCGGCGTATTCCGGCGAGTTGACCGTCGGCAGCTGCCCCCAGCACTTGAAGTCCTTGCGGTTGATGACCCCCTTGGCGCCCAGCGACAGCACGTAATCGCGCTTGGTCTCGTCCGAGATGATGCCGATCGCATTGGCGCCCGAGGCCGCACAGAGCTGGACGCCGAAGACCCCGAGGCCCCCCGAGGCGCCCCAGACCAGCACGTTGTCGCCGGGTTTGAGGGTGTGCGGCGCGTGGCCGAACAGCATGCGGTAGGCGGTGGCGAGTGTCAGGGTATAGCAGGCGGCCTCCTCCCAGGTGAGGTGGCGCGGCCGTTCCATGAGTTGGCGCGACTGCACGCGGCAGAACTGCGCGAAGGATCCGTCCGGCGTCTCGTAGCCCCAGATGCGCTGGCTCGACGAGAACATCGGGTCGCCGCCGTTGCACTCCTCGTCGTCGCCGTCGTCCTGGTTGCAATGGACCACGACCTCGTCGCCGACCTTCCAGCGCTTCACCTTGGCTCCGACCGCCCAGACGATCCCGGACGCGTCCGACCCTGCGACGTGGTAGGGCAGCTTGTGGACATCGAGCGTCGAGACCGGCTGGCCCAGCGCCGCCCAGACGCCGTTGTAATTGACGCCCGCCGCCATCACGAGGACGAGGACCTCGTCGTCGCCGATCTGCCAGGTGGGTACCACCTCGATCTGCATGGCCTCCTCGGGCGGGCCATGGCGCTCCTTGCGGATCGCCCAGGCATACATGTTGGCGGGCACGTGTCCGAGCGGGGGGATCTCGCCGAGCTCGTAGAGATCCTTCTTGCCTCCGGACTTCAGCTGCACGGCGGTCGTCATCGCTCACCCCTCGGCTCCGGTGCCCCTTCGGGAGACTACCCAGAAGCTATATTGCGCCGCAATACGGATTGTTCCATCGACTCAGCCGCTGACCCCAGAAACGACTCGGAGCGGGACCTTGCGGAACCGTCCCTCGCATGCTGCATTGCAAAGACGGGCCTGACGGGAGAGCTTGCGATGAGCGACGGCGATCGGCGCGGACGGGACGGGCCTGACACGGCTACCGGCAAGGGCCCTGCGGGCTGCGACCAGGCCCGGCGCGAGCGGGACAAGCCCTGGATCTTCCGCACCTATGCGGGACACTCCACCGCCGCGGAATCGAATGCGCTTTACCGCAGCAACCTCTCCAGGGGCCAGACGGGCCTGTCGGTCGCCTTCGATCTGCCGACCCAGACGGGCTACGACCCGGACCACGAGCTGGCGAAAGGCGAGGTCGGCAAGGTCGGGGTCTCGATCGCCCATATCGGCGACATGCGGGCGCTGTTCGAGGAGATCCCCCTCGAGACCATGAACACCTCGATGACCATCAACGCCACGGCCCCCTGGCTGCTGGCCCTCTACATCGCGGTGGCCGACGAGCAGGGCGCGCCACGGCCGAAGCTTCAGGGCACGACCCAGAACGACATCATCAAGGAGTATCTCTCCCGCGGCACCTACGTGTTCCCGCCGGCGCCCTCGCTGCAGCTGACCAAGGACGTGATCCTGTTCACGACGGCCGAGATGCCGAAGTGGAACCCCATGAACGTCTGCTCCTACCATCTCCAGGAAGCCGGAGCGACTCCGGTCCAGGAGGTGTCCTTCGCGCTCTCCACGGCGATCGCCGTGCTCGACACCGTGCGCGACGCCGGGATCGACGACGACACGTTCAGCGAAGTGGTCGGCCGCATCTCCTTCTTCGTCAACGCGGGGATGCGCTTCGTGACGGAGATCTGCAAGCTGCGCGCCTTCGCGGAGCTGTGGGACGAGATCACGCAGGAGCGCTACGGCATCACCGACCCCAAAAAGCGCCTGTTCCGCTACGGCGTGCAGGTCAACTCGCTCGGCCTCACCGAGCAGCAGCCCGAGAACAACGTCCACCGCATCCTGATCGAGATGCTGGCCGTCACGCTCTCCAAGAAGGCGCGCGCCCGCGCGGTCCAGCTGCCGGCCTGGAACGAGGCGCTCGGGCTCCCCCGCCCCTGGGACCAGCAATGGTCGCTGAGGATGCAGCAGATCCTCGCCTTCGAGACCGACCTTCTCGACTACGACGATCTCTTCGACGGATCGCGGGTGATCGAGGCCAAGGTCGAGAGCCTGAAGCAGGACATCCGTGCGGAGCTCGCCCGCCTGGACGCTCTCGGCGGCGCGGTCCAGGGCGTCGAATCGGGCTATCTCAAGCGGGCGCTCGTCGAGTCGAATGCCCGCCGCCTGGCCGGCATCGAGACCGCGGAGCAGGTCGTGGTGGGCGTCAACCGCTACCGCGAAGGCGAGCCTTCCCCCCTCACGGCCGGAGACGGCACGGTCCACACCGTGCCCGAGACCGTCGAGATGGAGGCCGTCCACCGGATCCGCGCCTGGCGGCAGGGCCGCGACGCGGGAGCCGTCGAGGCTGCGCTGTCGGAGCTCGAGGCCGCCGCCCGCGAGGGACGCTCGGTCATGCCGGCCTCGATCGCCTGCGCGAAGGCTGGCGTCACCACGGGCGAATGGGGCGAAACCCTGCGGCGGGTCTTCGGCGAGTACCGCGCCCCCACGGGCGTGACCCCGGAGACGGCAAGCCCCGCCACCGCGAACGACGTCCGGCTGATGGTCGCGAACCTGTCGGAGACGCTCGGCGAGGCGCCGCGCCTCGTCGTCGGCAAGCCCGGCCTCGACGGGCATTCGAACGGCGCCGAGCAGATTGCGCTGCGCGCCCGCGATGTCGGCATGGAGGTCGCCTATGACGGCATCCGCCAGACGCCCGGGGAGATCGTGGCCCGCGCCAAGGCCGTGAACGCCCACGTGATCGGGCTTTCGATCCTCTCCGGCTCCCACGTGCCGCTGGTGCGCGAGGTGAAGGCGCGCCTGCGCCTGGAGGGCCTCGACCACATCCCGCTCGTGGTCGGCGGCATCATCTCGGCCGAGGACGAGAACGTCCTGCGCAACATGGGCGTCGCCGCGATCTACACCCCGAAGGACTACGCCCTCGACGCCATCATGGCCGACATCGTGCGCGTGGTCGGGCGAGCCTGGCCCCGCGAGCCCGCAGAGGGTTTGCCAAACGCCGGACACCCGAACCGGCCCAGGAAGGCTTCCGTGGGATAGCGTCCTTTTCCCCTCGCCCATGCGACCGGAATGGGCGGGTTCACGCCCCCCGCCGGATGTCATCAGCCCACCAGGCGGTATTTCACGAACCCGTCCGGCGTGTCTCCGATCCGCTCGGCGCGGATTCCGGCCGGCTGGTAGGAAGCCGCCCCCGGTCCGGTGACGAAGACCGTATTCACCTGGGCCGGGATCAGCAGCGACCACGAGCCGTCCGCTTTGGGCGCCACTTCCTTCCGCTCCATGATGAAGCGCATGATGACGTCGCGGGTCAGATCCGGCGCGTCGAGCACGATGGTTTTGCCGTTGGCCCCCGGGAAATTGCCGCCGCCGCCCGCGCGGTAATTGTTCGTCGCGACGAGGAAGGCCTGATCATCGGCAATCGGCCGGCCCTGGAAAGCAAGGTCCCTGATGCGCCGGGCGTCCGGGTTCACGAGCCGCCCGTCCACGTCGTAGCGCGAGGGCTGGGTCGGGTCGATCCGATAGGTGACGCCCGCGATCACGTCGAAATTGTAGGCCGGGAACCGGGGGTTCAGAAGATCCTGTTCGCCGGTCTTTGCAGGGTCGATCTGGTTGTAGATCCCGGCCGAGCGCTCGAGCCACTCTCGCACCTGGGCTCCCGTCACCTTCACGACCCGGACGGTGTTCGGGTAGACATAGATGTCCGCCATGTCCTTGATGGCGAGCGGACCGGCTTTGATGTCGGTGAAATAGCTCGGTCCGCTGCGCCCGCCCGCCTTGAACGGCGCGGCCGCCGACAGGAGCGGGATATCCCGGTACTCCGTGGTCTTCACGAGGTTCGCGACGTACCAGGCCTGCGCCTCCGCGACGAGTTTCACCGAGGCGTCGTCGGACACCACCGCGAAATAGGAGTGGATCGGCACGGCCGTCGCACCGACGGGTTCGCGCACGTATGTCAGCGTTGCGTCGTGGTCGGCCTGCGCCGCCGCGGCCACGAAGGCATCGGTCGGCACCTTCGCGACGATCTTGCGATCGGCGCCGCGCTCGGAGATCGGCCGCGCCTCGGTCCTGAAGCCCGCGACCCGCCAGCCGCCGCCCTCGCGGATGAGGTCGAGGTCGATGATCCCGAGATGGCTGCCCCAGAACCCCGCCATGACGGCCGGCTTGCCGTGGAGCGTGCCCTTGACGGTATCGACGCCGGCAATGTCGGCGAATTCCTTCCCGCCGGGGAACACGAAGTGCTGATGGCCGGTCAGGATCGCATCGATGCCGGGCACTGTCGCGAGATGCAGCGCGGCGTTCTCCTCGCCGCCCTGGCGCTCGCCGCCCGCGATGCCGGAATGGCACAGGGCCACGACGATGTCGGCGCCGGCTTTCTTCAGGTCGGGCACATGCCGTTGCGCCGAATCAACGATGTCGGCGGTCGCGACCTTGCCTTCGAGGTTGGCCCGGTCCCACAGCAGGATCTGCGGCGGCACGAAGCCGATGACGCCGACCTTGAGCGCATGCCTGGCGCCCGCTTCGTCCGTGACCTCGCGGTCGAGGACGAGCCAGGGCCGCACCAGCGGCTTGCCGTCGGGTGTCGTCACGTTGGCGCACACCACGGGAAATTTCGCCGTCGCGAACGCATGCGCGAGGAAGTCGAGACCGTAATTGAATTCGTGATTGCCCAGCGTGCCGCAATCATAGGGCAGCGCGTTCATGGCCGCGACCATGGGATGGAGGTCGCCCACCTTCATGCCGCGCCGGTTCGCCACGTAGTCGCCGAGCGGCGAGCCCTGAATCAGGTCGCCGTTGTCGAAGAGGAGCGAATTCTTCACCTCGGCCTGCGCCGCCTTCACAAGAGACGCGGTACGGGCGAGGCCGAGCGTGTCGTCGGGTGCGTCCCGGTAGTAGTCGTATGGCAGGATGTTTACGTGGAGATCGGTGGTCTCCATGATGCGCAAGCGGACGGGAGCCACCGACTGGCCGAACGCGACATTCGGCGCGAATCCGAGCGCCGCGAAGGCCACGCCGCCCTGGAGCACGCGGCGACGAGTCACCATGATCATGACGGGTTTCTCCTCGATCGGCCATCCGGGTGCGCCCGGCAGCCGGGCCCCGGACGATACTGGTCCCGGGACCGCCTGTCAGGCGCCCCGAACCTATTCCGTCAGGAGCGGTGGGCCGCCTGCAGAGCCTCGGCGAGGTCGCTGTAGAGGTCGTCGGGGTCCTCGATGCCCGTGGAGAGGCGAAGCAGATCCGGCGGGCATGGGGTTCCCGCACCCTCGATGGATGCCCGGTGCTCGATGAGGCTCTCGACGCCGCCGAGCGAGGTGGCCCGCTTCCACAGGCCGACCCGCGCAGCGGCGCCGATCGCCGCCGCCTCCCCGCCCGTGACCTGAATCGAGAGCATGTAGCCGAACCCGCCCCCCATCTGACGGGCCGCCACGTCATGGCCGGGGTGCTGCGGCAGGCCGGGGTAGAGCACGCGAGCCACGTTCGGATGCGCGGCGAGGCGCTCGGCGAGCCCCATGGCGCTGCGGGCCTGCGCCGCCGCCCGCAGATGCAGCGTGCGGAGGCCGCGCGTCAGGAGATAAGCCTCGAAGGGGCCGAGGATCGCGCCCTGGCCTTTGCGGATCACCGTGAGCCGAGTCCAGAACTCGTCCGCCTTGGCGCCCGCGAGCACCCCCGCGACCACGTCGGAATGCCCGTTGAGGATCTTGGTCGCCGCATGCATCACGATGTCGGCGCCAAGCGCCAGCGGCCGGGTGTGGACCGGCGATGCCGCCGTCGAATCGACCGCGAGGCGCGCCCCGGCCGCATGGGCGATCTCGGCTACGGCAGCGATATCCGTGATCGTCCAGAGCGGGTTCGAAGGCGTCTCGATCCAGACGAGCTTCGTGCGGCCGGGCTGGACCGCGCCGCGCAGGGCGTCGATGTCGTCGGTCTCGACGAACGTAGTTTCGAGACCCCAGCGCTTCGCTTCCGTCATGAGCCAGCTGCGCAGGGCCCAATACATGACCCGCGGCGCGACGATATGGTCGCCCGGGTCGAGAGCCTGGAACACGGCGGTCGCGGCCGCCATGCCGGACGAGAAGAGCAGCGCTCCGGCTTCCGCCTCCTCCAGCATCGCGATCACGCCTTCGGCGTCGCGCACGGTCGCGTTGTCGGGGCGGCCGTAGACGAAGCCGGAGGAATAGGCGTTGTCCTCGTCCCGGATATAGGTCGTCGCCACATGGATCGGCGGCACCACCGCCTTCGTGATCGGGTCCACATGCCCCATCGCCTGAGCGGCGAGGCTTCTCTTCGACCAGGGGGAACGGGGCGGCACGGGGCACTCCAGGATGGCGGCGGGTCACGGAAGGACGCAGGTCACGGCGCTGCCGCCGCTACGGCAGCGGAGCCCGGGGACGGATGGCGCCGCAGGGCCGTCTGCGGCGTCTCAGGTCCCGCCGAACAGGTCCGGCTCGCTGTCGTGGTAGTCTACGACTCCGACATAGGGCAACTGGCGGAAGGAATGGGCCACGTCCATGCCGTACCCCACGACGAACACGTCGGGACAGGTGAAGCCGACGAAATCCGCCTTGATGCTCACGGCCTGCTTGCCGGGCTTCTCCAGCAGGACGGCCGTCCGGACCTGCTTGGCGCCTCGCGCCATCAGCAGATCTTTGGCGAAGGCGACCGTGCGGCCGGATTCGAGGATGTCGTCGACGAGAAGCACTTCGCGGCCGCGCACGTCGCTCTCCACGTCCCGCAGGATCGTGACCTGTCCCGACGACACCATCCCGGCGCGGTAGCTCGACAGATGAACGAACTCCACCTGCGGGCTCATGCCGACCCGGTGCAGGGCGCGGATCAGGTCGGCCGCGAACATGAAGCTGCCCTTCAGCACCGCGACCACGAGAAGGTTCTCAGGGGCCACGGCCGCGACATCGCGGGCCAGCTCCTCGTTGCGGCGGGCGATGGCATCTTCGTCGAACAGCACCCGCACGCGGGGAGTAGAGGTCATATCGTGATCGCTCTGAAGTGAGGGGCACCGGCGGGATCGGACGATGGCGCCGCCGCTAGCATCTTGGCACAGCCGTACCCAGGGCGACAATCCGCGCCTCATTTTCACCGGACATTGCTTTATGGACAGGGTTCGTGGACGCTCGGCGGACTCGCCCGCGGGCGGGGCTTGCGCAGGCCGGCGGGAGCGGGGCATGACGAATCGCAACGGGCGGGCCGGACCGGCTTCGCTCCCTGGTGCAAGATGGGACTGGGCGTGACGGCCTTCGAACAGACCGGATTCGACAACGGACCGCCCGCCTCTCCCGCGACCGTGCAGTTCGAGAACGTGGGCGTGCGCTACGGCATGGGGCCGGAAGTTCTGCGCGATCTCACCTTCTCGATCGAGCCGCGCTCGTTCCAGTTCCTGACCGGACCGTCGGGCGCCGGCAAGACCACGCTGCTGCGCCTGATGCTGCTCTCCGTGCGGCCGACCCGGGGCCTCGTTTCGCTGTTCGGCCAGGACGTCTCCGGCATTTCCAAGAACGCGCTGACGCAGTTGCGCCGCCGCATGGGCGTGGTGTTCCAGGATTTCCGCCTGCTCGACCACCTCACGACCTACGAGAATGTGGCGCTTCCCCTGCGGGTCCAAGGGCGCGACGAGGCGAGCTACCGGGCCGAGGTCGTGGAGCTCCTGCGCTGGGTCGGCCTGGGCGACCGCATGCACATGCTCCCGCCCGTGCTGTCGGGCGGCGAGAAGCAGCGCGCCGCCATCGCCCGGGCCCTCATCGTGCGGCCGGACCTGCTGCTCGCCGACGAGCCGACCGGTAACGTCGACCCATCCCTCGCCCGCCGCCTCCTGCGCCTCTTCGTCGAGCTCAACCGGCTCGGAACCTCCGTCGTCATCGCGACCCACGATCTCGCCCTCATGGACCAGCTCGACGCCCGACGCCTCGTCCTGGGCGAGGGACGGCTGCACATCGATGACTGAGCGCGCGACAGGCAGGGCAGCTCTCGGCCGGACCGCCGCTCCCGCAATGGTCCTGCCGGGCCCGGGACGGAGCCGTTCCGCCCCGCAACCGACGGCCGTTCCTTTTCCATTTCCCAGCCGAAGCGCCGCATGACCGATCTGACGCCCCTCCCCGGCCGCGACCCGGTTGAAGCGCCCGCCTACGAGCAGCGCCTGCCGGGATCGCTTCGCCGGAACGCTCCGCTCGTCCCGGGCGACCCCACAGGAGGACGTGCGCTCGCGGCCGTGATTGCGATCCTGACCTTCCTGGCCGCCCTCTGCGCCGGCGGCGCCGAACTCGTCGCGGCGAGTTCGGCGCAGTGGCGCTCGGCGATCTCCCGCGAGGTGACCATTCAGGTCCGCCCCAGCCCGCAGCGCGACATCGAGGCGGATGTAGCCCGCGCCGCCGACCTCGCCCGCCGCAGCCCCGGCGTGGAGACTGTCGAGCCGTTCACGAGGGCCGAATCCGAACGCCTGCTCGAACCCTGGCTCGGCACCGGCCTCAATTTCGGCGACCTGCCGGTTCCCCGCCTGATCGTCATCAAGCTCGCGGAAGGCGAGCGTCCGGATTTCGCGGAGCTGCGTCGCTCGTTGCGGGACCAGGTCCCGGGCGCGACGCTGGACGACCACGCCCTCTGGCTCGCCCGGCTCTCCTCCATGGCGAACACTATCGTGGGGGCAGGCATCGTTCTCGTGATCCTGGTCCTCATAGCGACGGGCCTGGCCGTCACCTTCGCGACCCGGGGGGCCATGGCGAGCAATCACGGCGTGATGGAGGTCCTGCATTTCGTCGGAGCCGAGGACGACTTCATCGCCCGCGAGTTCCAGCGCCGTTTCTTCAAGCTGGGCCTCAAGGGCGCCGCCGTCGGAGCCGCTGCGGCACTCGGAGTCACGGTGCTCCTCGGCCTGCTCACCCGTTCCTGGCGCGCGAGCCCCGCCGGGGATCAGATCGAGGCCCTGTTCGGGAGCTTTCAGATCGGCTGGCGCGGCTATGCCGTGGTGGTGGTGATCGCGCTCGCCGTCTCGCTCATCGCCGCGATCGTCTCCCGCCTGACGGTCCGGCGCTTCCTCCCGGACGCCACTTGAGCCGCATCAGATCCCGGCTGCGCCGCGCTGCCTGAGAACAGGTCGAATTCCCGCGCGGCACAGGCAGGCTTTTCCGCAGGAATGACGGTTTCTTAACCGAGCCGCGCGCATGCCTAGCCTGTGGATAAACCCGTTGCCTCTCCTCTGCCGTATTCTGCCCTATCCTCATCAGCAATGATGGCACAGGCGCAGAACATGGCGGGGCCAGGCACGCTGCAGGCGGCCGAAACATTGGGCTGGGGATGGTCGACAGCCGAGATGTCCAGATCGGACGATCGGCGCTCCCTCATCTGGTTGGGGATTGCATCTCTCGGATGGATCGCCTGTGCGGCCGCGATGGCCGGCCTCTTCGGTTTCCTCGTCTTCGTCTATTCCCTCGACCGGGTCGAGCAGCGGCCCGAGACCCGGACCGACGGCATCGTGGCCCTGACGGGCGGCGCGGAGCGGATCGGCGACGCCATCGACCTGCTCGCGCAAGGCTATGCCTCCCGCCTCCTCATCACGGGCGTGAACGAACGCACGAGCCGGGCCTCGATCGCGCGCCTGAACCCAGGCCAGCGGCGCCTGTTCGACTGCTGCGTGGACCTCGACTACCGCGCCCGCAACACCATCGGCAACGCCATCGAGACCCGTCGTTGGATCGAGAGCCACCACTTCCGCTCGGTGATCGTGGTGACCTCCAACTACCACATGCCCCGGACCCTGGTGGAGCTGGAGCATGCCATGCGGGGCGTGCGCCTCGTGCCCTATGCGGTCGTGACCGAGGCCGTGGATCCGGACGAGTGGTGGCACAACCCCGCGACGGCGCGGATCCTCCTCTCCGAATACCTCAAGCTCATCCTGGTCTGGACCCGCACCCGCTTCGAGGCCGACCCCGAGCGCTCGACGGCCGCAAACCTCATGAGCGGCGGCACGCCGACCAAGGTCCTGGCCGAGCCGCTCGTCAACTGAGGCGCCCGTCAGGCCTCCGCAGGTCCCGACGAAAGGCCTCAACGCGCGGCACCCTGCGCTCGGGCCGGTTAGCCGAACAGGAAAGGTGGCCGGCGCAGGCCTCACGCGCTATGAGGGGCTCCCTTCCGCACGATCCCACCATGCTCGTCCTGCGCTCCCTCCTCTTCAATGTCCTCTATTACGTCAACATCATCCTCTGGATGATCGCGATCCTGCCGGTGCTCCTGATGCCGCGGCAGGCCTTCATGCGCGTTGCGCGGCTTTGGGCGCGGTTCTCGCTGTGGCTCCTGCGGGTCGTCGCCGGGATCCGGATGGAGGTGCGGGGGCGGGAGCGGATTCCGCCGGGGGGGCTCCTGGTTGCTGCCAAGCACCAGTCCCTCTGGGAGACCTTCGCGCTCCTGACGGTGTTCGAGGACCCCGCCTTCATCCTCAAGCGCGAGCTGATGTGGATCCCCTTCTTCGGCTGGTACGCCTGGAAGGCCCGCTCGGTGCCGATCGACCGTCGTGCCGGCTCGCTGGCCCTGACTCAGATGAACCAGCGCGCCCTCGAAGAGGTGCGCTGCGACCGTCAGATCCTGATCTTTCCCGAGGGGACCCGCCGGGCGCCGGGCGCCCCTCCGGCCTACAAGTACGGCATCGCGCATCTCTACACCAACCTGGCCGTCCCCTGCGTGCCCGTGGCGCTCAATTCAGGCCTGTTCTGGCCCCGCCGCCGCTTCATCCGCCGGCCCGGCACGATCGTGGTCGAGATCCTGGAGCCGATCATGCCCGGCCTGACGCGGGAGGAGTTCTTCCCCTTGCTCCAGGCCCGCATCGAGGAGGCTTCGAGCCGGCTCTACCGGGCAGGCCTGGCGGAACTCGGACCTCTGGCCGAGGCCGTGGCGCCGGCCGGGCGGTAAGATCATCCGGGCCGTGCACGCTGGCAGATGTCGCCCGTCTTGACCTGGAGAACGCCGCCGCTACATTGAGAACAAATGGCGAACAGACGTACCCTCTCCTGGTCCAATGCCCTGCGGGACGTGCGCGGCGAGCGCACGCGCCGGGCCGGCGTGCGGGAGGAACGGCTGCGCGCGACGGCGGGCCTGCGGGACCCGTCGCTCGCGCTGTCGTCGTGGCGCGGCCACTCGGGGCGGCGCTACGTGGTCGGCGTGCACCCCCTCGACGAGGCCGAGATCCTGAGCGTGACCGAGGCCGTGATCCTCGCCGTGAAGCGGGATCCCGACGGCACCGCCCATGTCATCGACATCGCGACGGCGGGCTCGCGGGCGGGCGGCGAGGCCCGCGTGCGCTGGAGGGATGCGGTGCGGGATCGTGGCGCAACCGAGCTGCACGTTCACCGCCTCGCGGACGGCGAGGACGAGCGGCGGGCCGTGATCGAGGATCTGAGCGACGAGACCTGAGGCGACGCTTCAACCCAGGGCTGCGACGAGGCGCGCGAGGGTCGGATCCGTGACGCCCATCTCCTGAAGGTGATCGTAGGTGGAGCGGACATAATCCGGGTTCGCACCCGAGATGCCCCGCCCCTGACGGACGAGCCGCAGCAGGTCCTCGTCAGGGAGACGGCCGGCATATTGCGGATGGCGCCGGTCGACCACATAGGCCACCGCCGGCACCGTCCGGCCGTCGTCGAGGCGGACCTGGAGCTGGCGTTCGAGGTACACGGCCGTGACCTGCTCGCGCTCGCGCAGGTACTGGATCGTGGCCTCTGCCTCGCTGCCTTCGACCCGGAAGGCGACCCCATGGCAGCGCCCGCCCCGGTCGAGGCCGAGCACGAGACCCGGGCGCTCGGCGGTGCCGCGATGGACGTGGGAGTAGACGCACAGAGCCCGGTGATATCCATGGAGGCGGGCATGGCGGCGCTCGACGAACGGGAACCCCGGGCGCCACATGAGCGAGCCGTAGCCGAACACCCACAGATCCGCTGCCGCGGAACTCTCCGTCATGATTTCCCTATCATCCGCGGCGCAAGGGCGTCCGTATCCTGTCGGACCGGCTGCCGCCTGAATCTTGCCTGCCCTCGCGGCTACCAGCTACGAAGGCCCGACTCAACTGGAGACCCCGAGATGTCATCGAGCCAACACGGTGAACCGACGTGACGGGCAGCGACGCACCTTCGGGCCAGTCGGAGATCTCCCTATCGGAAGACGCCGCCCCCATCGGGCGGCAGAGCCGGTTCTGGCTCTATGCGCCTTTCGTGCTGCTCGCCCTCGTCGCGGCGGCCTGGACGGGAGCGTGGTTCTTCATCCGCGGGCGAACGGTCCAGGGACTCGATGAGTGGATCGCGGCGGAAGCCCGGGACGGACGGAACTGGACCTGCGCGGACCGCCGGATCGAGGGTTATCCGTTCCGGATCGAGCTCACCTGCAGCACCCTGACGGTGCAGGGCAACGGCGCCACCGGCTCGTTCGGGCGCGTCGAGGCCGTCGCGCAGGTCTATCAGCCCCTCCACATCATCGTTCAGGTCGACGGTCCGCTCCGCCTCGGCGACGGGCGCACGACTCTGGAGGCGCAATGGCGCCTCCTCGAAGCGAGCGTGCGCCTCAGTCGCGCCGGGCTCCAGCGGGCATCGCTCTTCGCGCAAGCACCGCAGGTCCGGGTCACGGGCCTGCCGTCGGACCTCGTCCTGTCGAGCGAGAGCCTGGACCTGCATGTGCGCCCGAACCCGGCCCGCGGCGCGGAAGATGCCGCCGACATCGCGGCCAGCGCACGCGGTGCGCGGGTGCCACCGCTCGACGCCCTCATGGGCGGATCCGAGCCCGCCAATCTCCAGCTCGACCTGACCGTCACCCAGGCCAGAGGCTTCGCTGACGGTTTCGGCCCTGACGAGGTCGACAGCTGGCGCGCGGCGGGCGGACAGGTCGAGGTCCTGCTCCTGTCCGTCGCCAAGGGTCCGCGCCGCCTGGAGGCCAAGGGCGCCCTGCGGCTGGACGACGAGCATCGCCCGGCGGGCCAGTTCGCGCTGTCCGGCACGGGCCTCGAGGAGCTCATCGCGAACCTCACGGGCAGCCGGAACGGCGGCCTTTTCGGCGCCCTCCTCGGGCAGGCGGGCGCGAAGGCTCAGAGCCAGAGCGGTGGGTCGCCCGCGCTCGTGCCGCTGCCGCCTGTGCGGCTCGACAACGGCCGCGTGGCGCTGGGCCCCTTCACCGTGCCCAACGCGCGCCTTCCGGCGCTCTACTGAGGGTCGGAAGGCGGCTCGCGCCGGCGGCCGAAATCGGGCTCGTCCGTCTCCTGGCCGAGCGAGATGATGGAGCGGCGGATCGCCCGGGTGCGGGTGAAGAGCGCGTGCAGCTTGTCGCCCTCGCCCCAGCGGATCGCGCGCGCCAGCAGCGCAATGTCTTCGTTGAGGCGCGCCAGCATCTCGAGCACCGCGTCCTTGTTGTGGAGGAACACGTCCCGCCACATGGTCGGGTCCGAGGCCGCGATGCGGGTGAAGTCGCGGAAGCCGCCGGCCGAGAACTTGATGACCTCCGATTGGGTCACGGTCTCGAGATCCGCCGCCGTGCCCACGATGTTGTAGGCGATGAGGTGCGGCACGTGGCTCGTGATGGCGAGCACGAGGTCATGGTGCTGCGCCGTCATGATCTCGACGTTCGAACCCAGGGCGGTCCAAAAGCTCACCACGCGCTCGACCGCGGCCGGGTCCGCGCCCTCCGGGGGCGTCAGGATGCACCAGCGGTTGAAGAAGAGGGTCGCGAAGCCCGCATCGGGCCCCGAATGCTCGGTCCCCGCAACGGGATGCGCCGGGACGAAGTGGACGCCCGCGGGCAGGTGCGGCTGCACCTGCGTGATCACGGACCCCTTCACGGAACCCACGTCCGAGACGATCGCCCCCGGCTTCAGCCCGTTCGCGAGCGTCCGGGTCACGTCCTCGTAGGCGCCGACCGGCACGCAGAGGATCACGAAGTCGGCTCCGGCGGCGCCCGCGGCCGCGTCGCTCGTCGCCTCGTCCGCGAAGCCCAGCTCGCGGACGCGCGCCACCACGCCCTCGTCGCGGTCGATCGCCACGATCGTGCGGGCGAGGTTCAGGTGCCGCGCGGCACGGGCGATCGAGGAGCCGATCAGGCCGACGCCGACGATCGCCAGGCGCTCGAACAGGGGCGCCTCGCGGGGAGGCCCGAGCCGGTCAGGCATGAGCCTTCGCGCCTCCCAGGAACTCGGACAGGGCCTCGACGACGAGCCGGTTCGCCTCCGCATCGCCGACGGTCATGCGCAGAGCCCCGGGCAGCCCGTAGGAATCGACCCGCCGCAGGATCAATCCCCGGCGCGTCAGGAAGGCGTCCGCATCCTTGGCGGCCCGGCCCGGCTCGTCGGGGAAGTGGATCAGGAGGAAATTGCCGACGCTCGGCGTCACCTTGAGTCCCAGCGCCTCGATCTCGCGCGTCAGCCAGCCGAGCCATTCGTCGTTGTGGGCGATGGCCCGCGCGACATGCTCCTCGTCCTGGATCGCAGCGATGCCTGCCGCCATGGCGAGCCCGTTGACGTTGAACGGGCCGCGGATGCGGTTCACCGCGTCCATGATGTGGGCGGGACCCACCATCCAGCCGAGGCGGAGATTCGCCAGGCCGTAGATCTTCGAGAAAGTCCGGGTCATGACCACGTTCTCGGCATTGGCCACGAGCTCGAGCCCGGACGCGTAGTCGTTGCGGCGGACATATTCCGCGTAGGCCGCGTCGAGCACGAGGAGCACGTGCGGCGGAAGGCCCGCATGCAGGCGCTTCACCTCGTCGAAGGGGATGTAGGTGCCGGTCGGGTTGTTGGGGTTGGCGAGGAAGACGATCTTGGTGCGCGGGGTCACCGCGGCCAGAATCGCGTCCACGTCCGTGCGGAAGTCGCGCTCGGGGGCCACGACAGGCGTGCCGCCGGCCGCCAGGATCGCGATGCGGTAGACGAGAAACCCGTGGGTCGTGAAGATGCCCTCGTCGCCGGGGCCTACATAGGCGTTCGTGACCAGCGACAGGAGTTCGTCCGAGCCCGAACCGCAGATGATGCGGTTCGGGTCGAGCCCATAGCGCGCCGCGATCGCCTCGCGCAGCCGCGACGCCGCGCCGTCGGGGTAGAGCTCCAGGTGATCCGCGTTGCGGACGGCTTCGAGCGCCTTGGGGGACGGTCCGAGCGGCGTCTCGTTCGAGGACAGCTTGTGGATCTTGGACACGCCCGAGGCGGCGCTCTTGCCGGGCACATAGGCCTCGATCTGCATCACGCCGGGACGGGGCACGGGACGCGCGGACATGGAAATTCCTGACACCAGTTCGGTTGAGGTGGAGCGGTCCTAGCGCAGGCGCGCGCTCATTTCACGCGGAATCCTCGAAAGTCTCAGGAGACCCGGAACCGTTCCGCATGGCTGCCGACCTCGACGAGGGTCCTGATGCTGGCACCCGCCCCGGCCAGCGCCTGCCGCAGGGCGTCGAGGCCGAGGGAACCCGGGGTCGCGAGGAGAACGGAGAGCCCGTGGGCATCGCCCGCGCTCGCGATCACCTCGCCCCCGAGATCCGCCAGGGCGCTTCCGGCGGCGTCGCGCCAGCGCTCGAACTGAGCCGCATAGAGCACCACGTCGCGGACGGCCGCGTCGGTCAGAGGCTTCGAGATCACGAAGACGGGGGTGCCGGCCGGGTGGTCGGGCCGCTCGATGAAGGGCAGCCGCGCGATCACCTTCGGGCGGTGGGCGCCCGCGAGCTTATGCCACCACGCTCCCGCCGAGGCGCCCTGATCGAGGCGGAACACCCCGAGATCGCCGCGCGAGGCCGCGACCGCATCGATCACGGCGGCGGCGTCGGGATGGGGGACGTAAGGCACCGTGAAGCCGAAATGGAAGCGCACGGAATCCCGCATCGGCGCGTCGCCCCCCGAGATGTCGGCATGGGCGCTGTAGGGGGCCTGGACGTAGGTGAAAGTCGAGATGATGACCCGCCAGATGCTCTCCACCGTATCGAGCGGCAGGAGGCCCCGGTGGCGCTCCGCGAGGAGGCGCATCATCGAGGCCTCGCGGCCCGGCCGGAAGGCGGAGCCGGAATCGGAGGTCTTCTTCACCTGGATCAGGGTATCGATGATGGAGCCCCGCTCCATGAGGAGGCGGTGCATGGCTTCGTCGATCCGGTCGATCTCGCGCCTGAGGTCGGCAAGCGTCGGGGCGGCGGTCGGCGCAGGCGTCGGATCGGTCATCGGGCTTCCCTTGACGAAGGCCCCTCTCATACGAAGCGGGCCCGTCGGCTGCCAAGCCTTCATGGACGACGCATGCAGCCTTCGTTGACGCAGCGGCGCGCCGTCATTACGTCATGCCCTTGCTTTACCCCGAGCCCTGATGCCCCAGTCCGCCACCCTCATCGCCGAGCCGCGCAGCCAGATCGACGAGCCATCGAGCCGCATCGAGCGCTTCGGCGCGGACGAGCCGCTCCTGATGGACGCGGGAATTCCGCTCGGGCCCTGGCAGATCGCCTACCAGACCTATGGCGCCCTGAACGACGCCCGCTCCAACGCGGTGCTGGTCTGCCATGCGCTCACCGGCGACCAGCATGTGGCGAGCCAGAACCCCGTCACGGGCAAGCCCGGCTGGTGGGAGACCATGGTGGGGCCGGGGCGGCCGATCGACACCGAGCGCTACTTCGTGATCTGCGCCAACGTGATCGGCGGTTGCATGGGGACCACGGGCCCGGCCTCCACCAACCCTGCGACCGGGCGGCCCTTCGCCCTCGATTTTCCCGTCGTGACAATCCGGGACATGGTGCGGGCGCAGGCCGCCCTCCTGGACCGGCTCGGGATCGAGAGCCTGTTTGCCGTCATCGGCGGCTCCATGGGCGGCATGCAGGTGCTGCAATGGGCGGCGAGCTATCCCGACCGGGTGTTCGCGGCGCTCCCCATCGCGACGGGCGCCCGTCATTCGGCGCAGAATATCGCCTTCCACGAGGTGGGCCGCCAGGCCGTGATGGCCGATCCCGACTGGCGCCGGGGCCGCTACCAGGAGGCGGGCGTGCGCCCCTCCAAGGGCCTCGCGGTGGCGCGCATGGGCGCGCACATCACCTATCTCTCGGAGATGGCGCTCCACCGGAAGTTCGGCCGCAACTTCCAGGACCGGAGCGCCCCGACCTTTTCCTTCGACGCCGATTTCCAGATCGAGAGCTACCTGCGCCACCAGGGCATGGCCTTCGTCGAACGCTTCGACGCCAATTCGTATCTCTACGTCACCCGGGCCATGGACTATTTCGATCTCGCGGCCGATTACGGCGGCGTGCTCGCCAATGCGTTCAGGGGCACGAAGACCCGCTTCTGCGTGATCTCCTTCACCTCCGACTGGCTCTTCCCGACCTCGGATTCCCGGGCGGTCGTGCATGCGCTCAATGCCGCGGGTGCCTCGGTGGGCTTCGTCGAGGTCGAGAGCGACAAGGGCCACGACGCCTTTCTGCTGGAGGAGCCCGGCATGTTCGCAGCCGCGCAAGGCTTCATCGACGCCGCCGCGCGCGACCGGGGGATCGCATGAACCTCCAGCTCTCCCCGGGCGCGCTCCACCGGGAACCGGACGGCGAGACCCGCCTCGATTTCCGCCTCATCTCCACGATGGTGGAGCCCGGCTCCCGCGTGCTGGACGTCGGCTGCGGGGACGGCTCGCTGCTGGCGCTCCTCCGCGACACCCGAGGGGTCGACGGGCGCGGCATCGAGCTCTCGCGGGAGGGCGTGAGCGCCTGCCTCGCGAAGGGCCTGCCCGTCATCCAGGGCGATGCCGACACGGATCTCGCGGATTACCCCGACGACGCCTTCGATTACGTGATCCTGTCACAGACCATCCAGGCCACGCGCCAGCCCCGCACGGTGCTGGAGCACCTCCTCCGGATCGGGCGGCGAGCGGTGGTGTCGTTCCCGAATTTCGGGCATTGGCAGGTCCGCTTCGAGGTCGCGGTCCGCGGCCGGATGCCGGTGACCGAGAACCTGCCCTATACCTGGTACGACACCCCCAACATCCACTTCTGCACCATTCGCGACTTCGTGGAGCTGTGCCGCGACACGGGCGCCATCATGGAGCGGGCGGTGGCCCTCAATGCGGGCGGCCGGCCCATGCGCGTCGTCCTGCCCTGGTGGGTGTGGAATCTCTTCGGCGAACAGGGCGTCTTCCTGCTCCGCCGCCGCTGAGGCCGGTTCGGCCTCCCCAACTCCGGCCCGTTCCGCACCGGTTCGCCGCCGGGCGGGAGATTCCCTTACGAGTCTCCGAGCGGATGCAGGTCGCGCACCATTCCTTTCAGCCGCTCGTCGAGGACATGGGTGTAGATCTGGGTCGTCGAGATGTCGGAATGGCCGAGGAGTTCCTGCACGACCCTGAGGTCCGCCCCGTTCTGGAGCAGGTGGCTCGCGAAGGCATGGCGCAGCACGTGGGGGCTGACCCGGTCGGCCCGCAGGGACGCCGCGCCCGCCGCCGCCTTCAGGTCGCGGGCGAAGGCCTGGCGGGTCAGATGGCCGCTCTCGCTGTCGGCGGGGAACAGCCAGGGGCTCGCGGCGCGCCCGCTCTTCTCAAGACGATCGAGCCAGGCACGGGCCGCCTCGCGCGCAACCTCGGTCAGCGGGACGAGGCGCTCCTTGGCGCCCTTGCCGCGCACCACCAGGAAGCGCTCGCGGGTCCTGGCCGCGCTGCGGGGCAGCGCGATCAACTCGGAGACGCGCAGGCCCGTCGCATAGAGGAGTTCGAGGAGGCATACCATGCGGGCCGCCCGCAGGGTCTCGGGAGGCGATGCCTCCGGCCGCTCCGCCGCGTCGCGGGCCGTCGCCAGCAGGCGGTCGACCTCCTCGATGGAGAGCACCTTCGGGAGCCCCCGCCCCTGCTTCGGCGCAGCGACCGCAGCCGTAGGATCGACGGCCGCATAGCCTTCCGCATAGAGGAACTTGTGGAACTGGCGCACCGCCGAGAGCCGGCGTGCCGCCGAGGAGGCTTTAAGCCCTCGCTCCTCCAGGCTCGCGAGGAAGCTCCTCACGGTCGCGGCCTGAGCCTGGAGCGGATCGGCGCCCGCTTCCGCGAGGTAGCTCAGGTAGTCGTCGAGGTCGCGCCGGTATGCGGCAAGCGTGTTCGCGGAGGCGCCGCGCTCGGCCGCAAGCATGTCGAGGAAGAGCCCGGCGAGGCGCCCGCCGTTCATGGTCCCACAGCCCTCCTCATCGCGCCCGGCAGCGTGGCTCTAGCGCGGCGGCACGCGGGAATTCGGGAGCGTCACGCTCATGTCCCGCGGCTCCGGCTTGACGAAGGTCGCGAGCGCATACATGGCCGCATAGCCGAGGCCGCCCAGGATGGCGATGATCACCAGAAAACGGATGAGGGTGGGCACGGGCATCCCTTGAGCGAAGCGTGCCCGTTTCCATCACGCGAGGGCCGCGAAGGCAAGACCCGATCGCAGACAAGCTGTCACGGGGCAGCAACCCTGGAGCGCAGGATCCCTCAACCGCAGGCTGCGCGGCGCGCCTCCCCTGACGGAGGCCGGCTGCGCCGCCTGGCTGCGGAGGAAACGGGGCGACGGCCCGGTGCGACGTGCATCGCCTGTGACAGACGGCCTGAGAGCGTGTTAGGGTCGTGCCATGGATGAGTTGAGCCCTGCCGGCTCGCTCCCGGTAGAGGGGGAGCGGGTCGCCGAACACCTGTCTGCCGCCCGCGAGCACCCCCTGCGCCGACGCCTCGGCAGGCGGTCGGTCGTGCTCGTCGGCCTGATGGGCGCCGGCAAGAGCACCGTGGGCCGGCGGCTGGCCGCCAAGCTCAACCTGCCCTTCTACGATGCCGATCACGAGATCGAGGCCGCGGCCGGGATGTCGATCCCGGAAATCTTCCGCAATTTCGGCGAGGACCATTTCCGCGACGGCGAGCGGCGGGTCATCGCGCGCCTTCTCCAGGAGGGCCCGATCGTGCTCGCCACCGGCGGCGGCGCGTTCATGAGCGAGGAGACACGCGCCCGCATCGCGGCAGCCGGTGTCTCTGTCTGGCTTCGCGCCGACCTCGACGTGCTCATGCGGCGGGTGCGCAAGCGCTCCAACCGCCCGCTCCTGGAGAATCCGGACCCGGAGGGCACCATGCGCCGGCTGATGGAGATCCGCCACCCGATCTACGGTCGGGCGGACCTGACCGTGGAATCCCACGATACGCCCCACGACCGCGTGGTCGCGGACGTCATGAAGGCGCTGACCGGGTGGCTCGACCGCGCGAAGCGGCCCCAGCCGTGATACTCCCCTCCCCTGCCGCGCCTCGACCGGCGCGGATCGAACCCTCCGAGGACCCGAGACCGTGACCATCGCCGTCGCGCCCGCGCGCAACACGTCCGCTCCCATCACCGTACCGGTGCCGCTGAAGGACCGCGCCTACGACATCCTCGTCGGCCGTGGGCTTCTGGCCGAAGCGGGACCTCGGATCGCCACGCTCGGCGCCCGGGCGGCCGCGATCGTGACCGACAACCATGTGGGCCCGCTCTATGCGGAGGGCCTCGCCCGAGCACTGGGCGAAGCGGGCCTGCGAGCCTCGATCGTGACGGTTTCGCCGGGCGAGGCGTCCAAGAGCTATGCGGGGCTTGCCGAGGTCTGCGACGCGGTCCTGGCCGCCAGGATCGAGCGCGGGGACCTCGTGGTGGCGCTCGGCGGCGGCGTCGTGGGGGATCTCTCGGGCTTCGCGGCGGCGGTCGTGCGCCGCGGGGTGCGCTTCGTGCAGATCCCGACCACCCTCCTCGCGCAGGTCGATTCCTCGGTCGGCGGCAAGACCGGGATCAATTCCCCCCACGGCAAGAACCTGGTGGGCGCGTTCCACCAGCCGAGCCTCGTCATCGCCGACACGGCCCTCCTCGACACGCTCCCCGTGCGCGAGGTTCGGGCCGGGTATGCCGAGGTCGCGAAATACGGGCTCATCGACGACGAGCCGTTCTTCACCTGGTGCGAGGCCAACTGGCGCGGGATCTTCGCCGGCGGGCCGGAGCGGGATCATGCGGTGGCGCAGAGCTGCCGCGCCAAGGCGGCCGTCGTGGTGCGCGACGAGCGCGAGGACGGCGACCGGGCCCTCCTCAATCTCGGCCATACCTTCGCCCATGCCCTGGAGCGCATCGTCCGCTACGACGCGTCGCGCCTCGTCCACGGCGAGGCCGTGGCGATCGGGCTCTGCCTCGCCTTCCGGTTCTCGGCCCATCTCGGGCTCTGCCCGGACGAGGATGCGGCCCGCGTCGAGGCTCATATCGCGGGCGTGGGGCTGCCGAGCCGTCTCGCCCACGTGCCGGGCGGCCACGGCACCATCGACGAGCTCCTCGACGGCATGGCCCAGGACAAGAAGGTGAAGGGCGGCGCCCTCACCTTCATCCTCGCCCGCGGCATCGGGCAGAGCTTCATCGCCAGGGGCATCGAGGCCGAGCCGGTGCGAGCCTTCCTGGCCGCGGAGGCCGGGCGGGGCGCCTGAGGTAGGAGCGGTTCGTGCCCCGTCTGCGGCGCACCGCCTCTCCGCGCAGGCCGGCTGTCCCGTTATCTTGGGGTTTTCCCGCGGCCCCCCCTCCGCAAAGGCTTGAGGCGGCCTCATATTCGCGGGATGACTTCACAGAGCGCGGCGACCTGATCCCTGGTCGCCGTGCGAACTCGATCGCGGCATGAACGAAGACGAACCCATCAATCTCCTGATCGCGGCCTTCATCGTGATCTTCTGCCTTGTCCTGTCCGCCTTCTTCTCCGCGGGGGAGACGGCGTTCACGGGCGCGTCCCGCGCCCGCATGCTGAGCCTGCAGAAGGGTGGCGACTCCAGGGCCAAGCTCGTCAACCGCCTGCTGGAAATCCGCGAGCGCTTTATCGGCGCCATGCTGATCGGCAACAACATCGTCAATATTGGGGTCTCGGCCTTCACGACGAGCGTGCTGGTGGCTCTCTTCGGCGACGAGGGCGTGATCTACGCCACCGTGGTGATGTCGCTCCTGGTGATCGTGTTCTCCGAGGTGCTGCCCAAGACGCTCGCGATCACCTCGCCCGACCAGGTCTCGCTCTTCCTCGCCCGGCCGGTCTCGATCGTCGTCGCGGTGCTGGGACCGCTGGCGCTCGCGATCGAGCGCCTCGTCAAGCTCATGCTGCTCCCCTTCGGGATCCGCATCGGCGAGAACCAGCCGATCCTCTCGGCCTCGGAAGAGCTCCGCGGACAGGTCGACCTCCTCCACAAGGAAGGCGGCGTGAACAAGAACGAGCGCGACATGCTCGGCGGCCTCCTCGACCTCGAAGACCTCATGGTGTCCGAGGTGATGGTCCACCGCACCAAGATGCGCTCCATCAACGCGGATCTGACCTCGGAGGAGATCGTGCGCGAGGTGCTCTCCTCGCCCTATACCCGCCTGCCCCTCTGGCGCGGAAGCCAGGAGAACATCATCGGCGTGCTCCACGCCAAGGACCTGCTGCGGGCGCTCGACGCGGTCGGCGGAGACCCCTCCAAGCTCAAGGTGGAGGCGATCGCGCTTGAGACCTGGTTCGTGCCCGACACCACGTCGCTGCGGGACCAGCTCAAGGCGTTCCTCGCCAAGAAGACCCACTTCGCCCTCGTGGTCGACGAATACGGCGAGGTTCAGGGCCTCGTGACCCTGGAGGACATCCTCGAGGAGATCGTCGGCGACATCAAGGACGAGCACGATGTGTCCGTGCAGGGCGTGCGCCCGCAGAAGGACGGCTCGGTCAACGTGGACGGCTCGGTTCCGATCCGCGACCTCAACCGGGCCATGGATTGGAACCTGCCCGACGAGGAGGCGACCACGATCGCAGGCCTCGTGATCCATGAGGCGCAGACGATTCCCGATACCGGCCAAGCCTTCACCTTCCACGGCTTCCGCTTCCAGGTGCTGCGGAAGAGCCGCAACCGCATCACGGCGCTCAGGATCACGCCCCTCGCCGTCCGCGGGCGCAAGGCCGCGGAATAGGGCTGTGGCCCCTCCGCCCTGGCCGCCCTGATGGGTCCCGCTCCCCCCGCCGCTTTCAGGCGCCATGTCTTCTATGTCGGAGGCTTCTTCACCGGAGGCCCGGCGTTCTATTTCGGCACCCTCAAGCGGGAATGCGCGCGCTACGGCCGTGTGCACGGCACCCCGGTTACCCTGGTTGAAGAGGGCCCGCCGGACAGCCTGACGCCGGAGGTCGTGCTGCGGGCCGAGCGCGACGGTGGCACGGTCGAGACGCGCTATGCCCTCCTCCGCTGGGAGGACATTGTGCTCGACCGCTTTGCCCGGCCCTGGACATGGCGGATCGCCGGAGCGGGGGCGACCCTGCTGGACTACCTTGCCAACGGGGCCTTCCGCCGCATGCTGATGCTGATGCGCCGCTTCGCCTTCCTGTGGCTGTTTCCCTTCGTGTTCTACGCGGCATCGCTGGCGGTCGCCGCTCTCCTGGGACTTGCCACGGCCGCAGGGCTTCAAGGCCTTGGCCTCGCACCGGCCTTCCTGACGGGGCTCCTCGCCAGCGCGATCGTGCTGCTCGCGGCCGGGGCGCTGGGGCGCCGGAGTTTCGCCTATCTCTTCCTCAACGACTGGATCTTCTCCCGCGAGGTCGCGCTCGACCGGTCGCCGGAGCTCTGGAGCCGGATCGACGCCTTCGCGGACCGTGTGGCCGGCAGCCTCGCGGATCCCGGCGTCGACGAGGTCGTCCTCGTCGGCCACAGCTTCGGGGCGAGCCTCGCACCGCTGGTGGCCGCGCGTGCGGCCGAGGGAGCCATCGGCGCCCTGCCGCTCTCACGCCTCACCATCCTGACCCTTGGGGGTTCGCTCGCGCTGATCGGCTTCCATCCGTCCGCGCAGCGGTTCCGCGCCGGCCTGCAGCGGGCCGCAGCGCTCCCCGGTGTCGCCTGGATCGACGTTTCGTCCTCCTACGACGCGATCAACTTCAAGCGCTTCGACCCGGTGGCGCAGTTCGGCCTGACCGACCCTGAGATGAGCACCCGCTCCCCGCTCCTCCTCGACACCCGCTTCGCCCGCCGCGCCGGGGGCGGGCTCCTGCGCAAGCTCGACCTCATGCGGCTGCACATGCAGTTCATCAAGGCTGCGGAGCGCGAGGGTGCCTACGATTACGTCGGTCTCGTCACGGCCGCGGGACCAATGCGCCACGCGCTCAACGCCTAGGGCGGCGGGTCAGTCGCTCGCCAGGAAGCGGACGAGCCGTTCGTTCACGGCCTCGGCTTCTTCGAGATGCACCCAATGAGTGGCGTTCTCGAACCAGGCAGCTTCGCCCCGGTCACAGAGCCTCAGACTGGCCTCGGCAAGGCCCTTTTCCAGAAAGGCATCGCGCTCACCCCAGATCAGCAGAGCCGGTGAGACGATGCGGGCCCCGGCGGCCTCCGGGCGATGCCGGAGCGCGCGGTACCAGTTCAGCATGGCCGTGAGAGCGTCGGGCTGGGCCCAGGCCGACGCATAGGCGTCCAGGTCCGCATCCGAAAACGTCCCGCTCCGGCTCGAGCCCCGCAGCGCCCGGCGCAGAGCGGAGAAGCCGTGGCGCCTCAGGCTCCATTCCGGCAGCAGCGGGAGCTGAAAGTAAGCCACATAGGCGCTCCTGCGCATCTGGCTCGGATGCGAGCGGATGTAGGGTCCTGCGACGTCCGGGTGCGGCGCGTTCAGAACCACGAGCCGCTCGACCCGGTCCGGGTGCCGCGTGGCGGTCCACCAGGCAACGAGCCCGCCCCAATCATGCCCGACGAGGCGGACGCTGCGGCGGCCATATGCGTCGCTGAGACCCACGATATCGGCTGCTAGGCGATCGAGGTCGTAGGCGCGAGCGCCGCCGGGCTTGTCCGAGAGGTTGTAGCCGCGCTGGTCCGGCACGATCACCCGGCAGCCCGCCTCCGCCAGCGGCCCGATCTGCTTTCGCCAGCCCCACCAGAACTCCGGGAAGCCGTGCAGGAGGATCACGAGCGGGCCCGCCTCCGGGCCCGCCTCGATGACGTGGAGCGCAACGCCGTTCACAGGACGACGGGCCGAGGTCGTTGCGACCGGGAGACGAGAGCGAAGCGTATCGGCGTTCATCGCGAGTCCTCGCTCGTTCCGTCGGCAGACCGCGAGCCGTTCGCTACGTCTGCGCCACCTCGCTCATCGCGATCCGCCGCGGCGTCTCCTCGGCACCGGTCATGAACTGGGCTCGCGCGAGTTCCGCGAATCGGCCGCCCTTGGCGACGAGGTCGTCGAATGTGCCGGCTTCGACGATCCTGCCGGCATCGAAGACGAGGATGCGGTCGGCGTTTCGGATCGTGGCGAGGCGGTGGGCGATCACGAAGGTGGTGCGGTCGCGCATGACCTCGTCGAGCGCGGCCTGAAGCTTGCGTTCGGTGGAGGCATCGAGGGCGCTCGTCGCCTCGTCGAGAACGAGGATCGGTGGATTCTTGAGGAGGGCGCGGGCGATCGACAGGCGCTGACGCTCGCCCCCCGAGAGCGAGCGGCCGCGCTCGCCGATCACGGTGTCGAGCCCCTCGCTCTGGCGCTGGATGAACTCGATCGCTTGCGCGCGCTCGAGCGCCTGGATCATCTCCCGATCGGCCGCATCGTGGCGGCCGACTTGGAGGTTCTCGCGGATCGAGCGGGCGAACAGCATCGGTTCCTGAAAGACCACGCCGATGTTGTGCCGCAAGGAGGTGAGGCTGATGTCGCGGATGTCCTCATCGTCGATGCGGATGACGCCCGATTGCGGGTCGAAAGCCCGGTGGAGGAGCGCGAGCGTGGTGGATTTGCCCGATCCCGTGGCACCGACCAATGCCACCGTCTCGCCGGGCTGGACCTGGAAGCTGAGGTCGGCCACGGCTGGGCGCTTGCCGTCATAGGAAAAGCTCACGCCTTCGAAGGTGACCGCACCGGAGAACCGCTCGATGGTGCGGGCCCCGGGCCGGTCGTGCACGGCCGGCACCGTGTCGAGGATGTCGAAGAACTCCCGCATCTTGGGAGCCTGCAGGAAGAGCTGGTTGATGAAGCCGACGGCCTGCTGCAGGCGCCCGATCAACATGGTCGCGAGACTCATGAAGGTCACGATCTCGCCCACCGTCGCGGCGCCGTTGAGATGCAGCCAGGTGCCCACGAGAAAGATCGCGGTGACCGTCAGGGTCGCCGATGCCTGGGTCGCCACGGAAGCGAGCGCCCACCAGGACAGAACCGGGTTCTGGGCCTGGAGGAGCTGATGGATAATGCCGCGCAGAGCCCGGGTTTCCGCCTCGACGCGGGTGAAGGACTGGATCACCGGCACATTGCCGAGGGCGTCCGACGCGTGCTCGGCGAGGCTCGTGTGGTAGCTTTCCACCGAACCCTGGAGCACCTCGGTTTTCCGCATCACGATCCCGGTGAGACCGGCGAAGACCAGGACGAGCACCAGGAGCAGCAGCCCAAGCCGCCAGTTGAGGAAAAGGGTCAGGGGCAGGAGGACGCCCAGCGCGATCAGCGAGGCGAGATGCTCGCGGAAGAAGCCGAGCCAGAGCCAGGCCATGCCGTTCGAGCCCTCGAGCATCACCTTGAGGACCCGGCCCGAATGGGTCGCGGTGTGGAAGGCGAGCGGCAATTCGAGGACATGCTCGAAGTAATTCGCCATCACGGCGAGGCGTCGCCTGTGGGAGAGTCGGTCGGCATGGAGGGCCACCAACACCCCGGCCGCGATCGTGAAGACCCCGAAGGCCACCCAGGCGATGATGAGCGGCGTGAGGGTGCCGAAGGTCACGGGCGTGCCGCCGGCCATCTGGCCGCGGGTGAGCACGTCGATGATGCGCCCGAAGAGGATCGGCTCCGCAAAGGCCGCGATGGCGAGCGCCACGTTCGCGAGCGCGAGAACGGCACCGATGCGCAGGTCCGAGCCGAGCTGGCTCAGGACACGCGCGTAAAGGCGGATGAGACCGTTCACAGTGTCACCTCATGGCAGGACCGGGGCATCGCGACAGCGCCTGGACCGACCTGGTTCCGGTCAGGCCCGTCTTCCGGACGCGATCCCACGCGCGGCATCCATGAGATCCGCGACGGCGCGCGCGGCGGGATCGTCCTGGCCGCGCAATCCAGCCACGGCCCCCAGATGATCCGGCATGCCCTTATGCTGGCCAAGCTTCCATTGCCCTTCGATCGTCTCAAGCTTAACGACAATCCCCACGATTGCGTTCGACATCGCGGCAATTCGCTGGGGATCCACCTTGGCGGGAGTCCAGGGCTCGGCGGACAGGCCGGATTCGAAGCGGGCCGAGAGCCGGTCGAGATGGCTCCGCAGTTCCGCAGGCTCCATCCGCCGGGCCTCGCCGGAGGCATGGGCGGAGACGTAGTTCCAGGTCGGGACCTGGTTCGCCGAGGCGTACCAGTCCGGGGCGATGTAGGCATCCGCTCCCATGCAGGTCAGCAGGACACGCGGCTGGCGCGCGATCACCTCGTGGATCGGGTTGGCGCGGGCGACGTGCAGCTCGATCTCGTCGCTGTGATCCGAGACCAAGAACGGCACATGGACGGCGACGGGCTGGACCCCGTCGACGGCAACGAGCGTCCCGAACCCACGCTCCCGCAGAAACGCGACGGAGGTCTCGAGGTCGGCTTTGAAGGCAGGATGGACGTACATGGAGGCTCCATAACGAAGCCGGACGGCATCCCCGCGATCGGGCCGCTCCGGCGGCCGGGATCGAGGATGACGCGGGGATGGTCCTTAAGCGCGCAACCTCGTTCCGGCCCTGAAGGGGGCACGGGCTCGGCGGGCAAGGGCGCGGATCATGACCATGAAGCAGGGGCGATACGCCCCTGACGCCTGCCTGTCAACGCTCAAGCTTGTGGCCGATTCAGGATCGGGGCTTGTCCGGGCGACCCGGTGCGCCGTCCTTGGGCCGCGGCGCGATGATCGGGCGGCCCCCATCTTCGGGCAGCTTCGCGGCTGGGACCTTCTGGTGCAGCTCGATCGCATGCGCGATCCCTTTCAGGGAATCTCCTACGCCGTCGAGACCATGCACCGTGAGGCTGGCCGGTGGCGCCGGCTGGATGATGCCCGTGGCGCGCAGCTCGCGGTAGACCGCGAAGTACAGGTCGCTCGACACCCGCGCCGCGGCCTCCACATCGTCCACGAAACACACGAGCTCGAACTCGAGCGAGGCGTCCGTGACCTTCTTGAAGAAGACACGCGGGGCCGGCTCGCTCATCACCTCCCGATGAGCCAGCGCGCAGGTGCGCAGGATCTCTGCGACTTGGTCGGGGTCGGAGAAGCGCGGAGCCGGCACCATGACGATGACCCGGCCGGTGCGGTCCTTGCGGACGCGGTTCCGCACCACGCCAGAGATCAGGTTGGAGTTCGGGACGACAATCGTGGAGCGGTCGAAGGTCTCGATCTCGGTGGCGCGCACGTTGATGTGGCGGACATAGCCCTCGCCGTCGCCCACCACCACGAGGTCGCCGACCCGGATCGGCCGCTCCCAGAGCAGGATCAGCCCCGAGACGAAGTTGTTGACGATGGATTGCAGACCGAAACCGATACCGACCGAGAGCGCGCCGGCCACGATGGCGATACGGTCGAGCGACAGGCCGAGATACGAGAACGCGATCATCGCGGCCGCGATCACCCCGACATAGCCGAAGGCGGTGCGGATCGAATTGCGCAGGCCGGAGTCGAGGTCGGTGGCGGGAAGGAACGTGCTGTCGAGCCAGCGCTGCACCATCCGGGTCGCGCCGAAGCCGAGGGCGAAGAGCAGCCCTGCGATGATGATCGCCGAGAGCGAGATCGTCACGTCGCCGACCCGGAAGCCGAAGAAGGCCGCGCGCAGGGACGCCATCACGTCTGAGGATTCGACCCCCCACGGGGCCAGCGCGAGCAGGGCCGCCACGAGGATCAAGATGACCCGGGCGACACCGTTGGTCAGAACGCCGATCTGCTCCAGCGACCGGCGGCGCAGGCCCGTATTGGCCTGGAGCGCGGTGGCGACGCGGGTGTGGCCTCGCAGGGTGCCGCCGATGAACTCGTCGACGAGGACGATCGAAAGGAGGAGGAGCGCGACCAGGACCGAGAGCCAGACCACCTGGTCGACGAGGAAGGACGCGAGCGCCACGTAGCCGCCGAGCACGCTCGCGGCGACGGCGACGACGAGGCCCCATCCGACGATCCGCACCGGCCCGCCGAGCTCGGCCTGCGGCGCCACGTAGGGGCCGAGGCAGGCTTCGTCCTGCGCGGCGTTGGTGGCGAAGCGGCGCAGGAGATCCGCCAGGATCACGGCACAGGCGAGCGCAAAGAGGCCCCGTGCCGCCACGGTGATGGGCAGGGCGGCGGCGATCGCCTGGGTGACGGTCTCCAGCACCTTGCCGGCGGCGATCACGGTCCCGATGAGCACCACGAAGGTGACGATCCGCTGGGCCGCAGCATCGCTGACGGCAAGGAGGCGCCACGGCGCACGCGCGGGGGCGAGGATGGCGTCCGCGAGCGAATGGGCGAATGCCACGAAGGCCAGGCCGCGCAGCAGAGCCGCAACGATCGGTTCGAGCCGCGGGGGCAGCAGGTTGACGGCATCGAACGCGGTCCAGACGAGCCAGCTGCCCGCCACCGCCGGGACAGCGCCGAGGAGCAGGACTGCAAGCGCGGCGAGGAGCCTGTGGCGCCGGGGCGGCTCCACGACGGATGGGTCGCGGGCAACCAGCCGCGGCGCTGCATGCCGCCGCCCCACATACAGGGCGATGGCGCTTCCGAGAGCGAGGCCGAGGAGAAGGAGCGAGCCGAAAGACGCCTGACGCCGCGCCTGATCCAGAGCGTCGTTCAGCACCGTGCGGACTGCCCGAAACTCGATGGGCAGCGACTGCGCGACACTAACCCAAAGGTCGGGGCTCAGGAGACCCGAACTCTGCTCGAACAGCGCACGGGTGAATCCGGTGCGGCGCCGATCCGTGATCTGGGTCCGGAGCTGGTCGGCCTGGACGAGAAGCGCGCGGCCCAGGCGCTGAGTCTCGTCGAACTCGGCCACCACGGCCTCGCGGGCGGCGCGCTCGCGGGCGGCCTCGGCGCTCTCGCCCGGCTCGCCGCTCTTGGGCTTGGGGCCGAGCTGTTCCAGGCGCGCCCGGCTTCCATCGAGACGAGGAGCGAGATCGTCGACGAGAGCCTGGACTCCCTCCGCAAGGGGGTCGATCTGCTGGCGGAGGCGCTGAAGCTCGCTGTCGGACAGGTTGCGTTCGAGGGCGCTTTCCGTCTGATCGAGGTCGCGCTTGTAGCCCTCGAGCCGGGCCCGGACGGCCTTCATGTCGGTCGCCTGCACGGGCGCATCGGCCACGGCCGCCGGGGGCGCGCTGTCGGGAGACTGGGCCCATGACGGGCCGATCGCGTGCATCCCCGCGAGGGCCAGCACCAGGAGCGCAGCGGCGATGAGCCGCCTCCCGAAATGTCCAGACATGAGCACCCCCACCTTCGTGTTATTGGGGTGCGTTATGCGTCATTTACGGCGAAAAGTCGCCCTGGGTGGGATACCCGCGACAACGAACGGGGCGGCCGAAGCCGCCCCGTTGGGTCGAAGCAAGCCGGGCGCCGTTCGCTCAGGGCCGGTTCGTCGAGCCCGCCGTCGGGTTCGCGGGGACCGGGTAAGCCGGATTCGCGGGCGAGATGCGGTCGGTGGGGTTGGCATTGGAGGAGCCGGAGGTCGAACCCGTCACGGACTCCCGTGAGGCATTCTGGCTCGCGTGGTCGGGCGACTCGGAGCCAGCCCACAGCATGAAGCCGATGGTGGCGAGGGCGCACAGGGTCATAGCGCCGATCAGGACCCACAGCACGGGGCGTCCCGAGGGACCCTGGCGGGCGCGGTCATCGGTGGTGAGTCTCGGCATGGGGATCTCTCTCGTCTGCGAATGGCTTGACTGGAGGGGCAACGCGGGATCGGGAGCGGCGGTTCCTGGCAGCGCGCGGCGCGCCGTCGAGGAGCCGGCCAGGCTCCCGCGCAGCGCGACATCCTGCGGCAGGGTCCAGGGATCCAAGTCGCCGATTGGCCGTTGTCGGAAGCGAGTCGAGCGCGCATAAGCAGGGGGAACGGAGCCCATGGTTCGTGAGCCGCCGCCACGCGAGCAATCGAGGGTTGCCTGCCTGGTTCAGGCGGCATGACCGGCCTGCAGCCCGTTCACATCCGCCACGTCTTGTTTTTGCCGCGTTGAGCATCCCTTAGGGAGCGCCCTTTCGAAGCTTTCGCGCACGATCCCGATTCGGTTGCCGGACAGCCATTGGGTCAAAAGATCATTCAAGGAAACACAATGCCCGACTCCCGCACTCTCGTGGGCGAGATCCAGGACACGCTCGTGACCGGCGCCCGCCTCAGTCTCGATGGCACCTGGGAGTTCCTGCACGTCGCCGACGACCGCCTGTCCGGCCCGGCCGAGGTCCGCGAGATCACCGTTCCGAGTCCCTGGCAGGCGCAGTTCGACGACCTGCGCATGCGCGCCGGGATCGGGATCTACCGCCGCGCGGTCGAGATCGACGAAGCCTGGCTCGGCGACACGGTCTGGCTCCGCTTCGGCGCCGTCTTCCACAACACCAAGGTCTTCATCAACGGCGAGGTCGTGGGCACGAACGAGGGCGGATTCCTTCCCTTCTCCTTCGACGTCACCCAATACCTCAAGCCCGGCCGCAACGAGATCAAGGTGCGGGTCGATTCCCCGACCGACAACCCGGCCGAGTTCCCGGATTCGCCCTTCGCCGAGATCCCCTTCGGCAAGCAGAGCTGGTACGGCCCGCTCTCCGGCATCTGGCAATCGGTTTACCTGGAGCGCCGGGTCCCGGACCACATCACCCGCATCCGCCTGGTGCCGAACCGGGAGACGGGCCGTGTCACGTCCGGCGCCTTCTTCGCCCGTCCGCTCCTGGGGGCGAGCGAGGTCCGCATCGAGGTGCGGGGGCCCTCCGGCGAAGTCGTGCTCGACACGACCCGCCAGACGCAGGTGGGCGTCACGAGCATGCCCTTCGAGTTCACGCTCGAGAACGTGCTCTCCTGGTCGCCGGACCAGCCGAACCTCTATACGGTCCGCCTGGAGCTGCGACGCGACGGGGAGATCCGCGACGCGATCGAGGACCGCTTCGGTTTCCGCACCATCGAGACCCGCGACGGCAATTTCTACCTCAACGGCGAGCCGCTCTATCTCCGTGCCGCGCTCGACCAGGACTACTACCCCGGTACGATCTGCACCGTGCCCTCCGTGGAGTTCCTGGAGGACCAGTTCCGCAAGGCCAAGGAGCTCGGGCTCAACTGCCTGCGCTGCCACATCAAGGCGGCCGACCCGCGCTACTACGAGGTCGCGGACCGGATGGGCATGCTGATCTGGACGGAGCTTCCGAACGGCGGCATGGCGACCGACCGCTCGCGCGGCCGCAAGGAAAAGCTCCTCAAGGGCATCGTCGACCGCGACGTCAATCACCCGTCGATCATCATCTGGACCATCATCAACGAGAACTGGGGCGTCGACCTCGTCAACGATGCCGACCACCGCGACTGGCTCAAGCGCACCTTCGCGTGGCTCAAGGCCTATGACCCGCTCCGTCTCGTGGTCGACAACTCGCCGCTCGCGCCGAGCTTCCACGTGGAGTCGGACATCGCCGACTACCATTTCTACGCCGCGATCCCCGACCACAGGGACGAGTGGGACCAGTTCGTGGACGAGCTGTCGTCGCGGGCCTCCTGGCTCTACTCGCCCCACGGCGACGCGGTGATCACCGGGCGCGAGCCGCTGATGTGCTCCGAGTTCGGCAACTGGGGCCTGCCCTACCCGAAGGACCTGCGCGACTCCTCCGGCCAGGAGCCCTGGTGGTTCGAGACCGGGCACGATTGGGGCGAGGGCGTCATGTACGCCCACGGGGTCGAGAACCGCTTCTCGGACTGGAGCCTCGACCGGGTGTTCGGGGACCTGCGCCGCTTCGTGATCGCCGCGCAGTGGCAGCAGTTCCGGGCGCTCAAGTACCAGATCGAGGCCATGCGCCGGAAGCCGCAGCTCTCCGGGTACGTCATCACCGAGCTGCACGACTGCCATTGGGAGTCGAACGGCCTGCTCGACATGCGCCGCAATCCGCGCGTGTTCCACGAGCTGTTCCACATCATCAATTCCGACACCGTGATCGTGCCGAAATGGGAGCGCGTCTCCTATTGGGCCGGCGAGACCGCGCGTCTCCAGGTCGCGATCGCCCACGGGGCCGGGCCGGTGCTCGACGGCTGCCAGCTGGAGGTGACGCTGGGCGAGTCCAAGCAGCGCCTGTCGCTGCCGCGGATCGAGGCGCCGGCCGTCCTCGACCTCGGCGCCATCGAGCTGCCCGTGCCGGAGCTGGGCGAGCCCTCCCTGCGGCGGATTCAGCTCGAGCTGCGCAGCCCTGAAGGCAAGCTCCTGGCCCAGAACCATGTGGATCTCGCGATCCATCCGCGCCGAGCCGCGCCCGCCCATGCGCGACAGCTCCTCTGGGCCGCGGATCCGGACCTCCTCGAGCGCTTCCGGGCGCTCGGCTACACCCCGGCCCGCGCCCTCGAAGAGGCGACTCTCGTGGTCTCGCGCACGCACGACAAGGCCATCGCCGACCGCGTGCGCGCCGGCGCGAGCCTGCTGCTCCTGCCCGAAGCCGACATGAGCCTCTACCCGTTCTTCCCGCACTGGCAGGCCGTGAAGGTCCAGACCCGTGACGGGGAGCTGTGGCGCGGCGACTGGGCCTCGTCCTTCTCGTGGCTCAGGCGCTCGGGCCACTTCGCCCGCTTCCCGTCCGGCCCGCTCCTCGACGAGACCATGGACCGGGTGCTGCCCGATTACGTGATCTCGGGTTGCAACCTGCTCGACTTCCAGGCCCGCGTCTTCGCCGGCCTGGTGGTGGGTTGGATCCACAAGCCGGTGGCGCTGGGCGTCGAGCGCTCCTACGGCCGCGGCCGCCTGGTGGCCTCGACCTTCCGCCTGTTCCAGGACGATCCCTTGGCAGACCCGACGGCCACGATGCTCACCGATGCCTTGGTCGAGCTCTCCGTCGAGACCCGCGCGGCCCGCCTCGAGGAAGCGGTGCGCGCGGCCGAAGCGGCGGCCTAGGAGGGGCGGGATTAGCCCCCTCCCACCTCAGGGGATAGGGCGTCCTGCTTATGCCGCCAGCAGCACGCGTCCGTCATGCCCCGCGATGGTGACGTCGCGGATTTCACCAGCCTCCACGGCCTGACTCAATCGCACCGGCGTGAAGCCCTCGGTGCGTCCGAGCTGATCCGATTCGACCAGCACCTGGCGCGTTGCGCCGACCTCGGCATCGAGATGGCGCCGGAAAGCCGCCTCGCCGACCTCGCGCAGGCGCCGGGCGCGGTGCTTGACGACCTCGCGCGGCACGGCCGGCATACGGGCCGCGGGAGTCCCCGGGCGGGGGGAGTACGGGAAGACGTGAAGATGGGTGAGCCCGCATTCCTCGACGATGTCGAGGGACCGCTGGAACATCGCCTCGTCTTCGGTGGGAAACCCCGCGATGATGTCGGCCCCGAAGACGACGTCCGGCCGCAGGCGCCGGACCTCCTCGCAGAACGCGATGGCATCGGCCCGCAGGTGCCGGCGCTTCATGCGCTTGAGCACCAGATCGTCGCCGGCTTGCAGCGAGAGATGCAGGTGCGGCATCAGGCGGGGCTCCGAGGCTAGCACGTCGAGGAGATCCCGGTCGGCTTCGACGGAATCGATCGAGGAGATGCGCAGCCGGTCGAGCGCGGGCACGTGGCGCAGGATCGCCTTCACGAGTGCGCCGAGCGCCGGCTCGCCGGGAAGATCCTTGCCGTAGCTCGTGATATCGACTCCGGTGAGGACCACCTCCCGCGTTCCATGCTCCACGAGCGTGCGGACCTGATCGACCACCACGCCCATGGGAACGGAGCGGGAGTTCCCGCGACCATACGGGATGATGCAGAACGTGCAGCGGTGGTCGCAGCCGTTCTGGACCTGAACGAAAGCGCGGGTGCGCCCGCGCATACCGTCGATGAGGTGCACTGCGGTCTCCCGGACCGCCATGATGTCGTCGACGACCACGCGCTCGGTGCCGAAATCGGCCAGCCCTTTCCAGGCCTCTGCCTTCATCTTGTCGTTGTTGCCGAGGACCTGCGCGACCTCTGCCATTGCGGCGAAGGTCTGCGGCTCCACCTGGGCGGCGCAGCCCGTCACAACGATCCGGGCCTCGGGCCGCTCGCGGGCGAGCTTGCGGATCGTCTGCCGGGCCTGCCGGGTCGCCTCGGCTGTCACCGCGCAGGTATTGACGATGACCACATCGGAGAGGCCCGCAGCCTCCGCGTGCCGCTGCATCGCCTCGGATTCATAGGTGTTGAGGCGGCAGCCGAACGTGACGACGTCGACCGCCACTACGCCGCTCCCGCGAACAGCTCCGGCGCGAACCTGCCCTCGTGTTCGAGCTCCACTGGCCCTGTCATGAGCACATGGTCGTCGCGCTCGCGCCATTCGATCAGAAGGTCGCCGCCCGGCAGCGTCACCGTCGCCGTCCGGCCGGTGAGACGCTTGCGCGCCGCAGCCACCACGGCCGAGCAAGCCGCCGAGCCGCAGGCACGCGTGAGGCCGACGCCCCGCTCCCAGACCCGGAGCACGATGTGCTCGGGGTTCCGGACGGCGGCGAGCGAGATGTTGGCGCGCTCGGGGAAGATCGGGTGGTTTTCGAGGAGCGGACCGAAGCGGTCGAGCTCATAGGCCTCCACGTCCTCGACCCAGAAGATCGCGTGCGGGTTGCCCATGTTGACCACTGACGGGCTATGCAGGATCGGCGCATCGATGGGGCCGATCTGCAGCTCGATCGCGCGGGTGTCCTGGAATGGATCGCGCAGGGGGATTTCGTCCCAACGCAGACGGGGCGCGCCCATATCCACGGTGAAGACCCGCTCGTCCACACGCCGCACCGGCAGGAGGCCGGCCTCCGTCTCGAGCGTCAGGGCGCCCTCATGCGGCCGCGCCATCACGGGGTCGGCCATCATGGCCCAGGCGACGCAGCGGGTGCCGTTGCCGCAGGCCCCGGAATCCGAGCCGTCGGTGTTGTAGATGCGCACGAAGGCGTCGGTGCCTGGCGTGACGGGATCGTGCAGCACCATGAGCTGATCGAAATGCGAGCGAGGGTCGGCCGCGATGGCGCGCGCCTCGGCGGGCGTCACGCGGACCTTCGTGCCGCGCAGGTCCAGCACCGTGATCTCGTTGCCGAGACCGTTCATCTTGAGAAAGCGGCGGTTCGCGAGGACGCTCATGATCGACACCGGTCCGGTCCTGCGGCACCAATGGCCGCTCAGCTTCGGTTCAGCCGGACTTAGGCGCTATATGGCATATGCGTTCCGGAATCGCGAGCCCCACTCTTGCGGCAGGGCCGTGCGCGGCCGCCGCAAGGGAGCCGAAGCCGTGTGATGCGGCGCCAGGGATCCGGACAGCGTCCCGCCGGGTTGTCTGCGGCAAGACTGCTCGGACCGCTCGCGGGTCGCCGCCCGGCCTCCTATGCTCACGACTGCGCCGGGCGCATGATTCGACCCGGCCCATAAGGATCTCCCTATGAGAGCCCCTCTCGCGCTTCTCCACGGCCTTCTCGCGCTCACCCTCCTCGCGGCCGGACCAGCTGTCTCGCAGGTCACCCCCGGGGGCACCCCGCCGGGTGCCGTCGGTCGCCCGGCGCCGGTCGAGTCCGCCCCCCTTCCGCCGCCACCCGGCACGACGTCGGAACAGACGGCACCGCAGCCTGCGACGCCGCCTGGCACGGCGCCCGGCCCGTCGACCGCTCAGCCCGCGACGCCTCCGGCGGCCGAAACTGCGCCACCTGCAGCCGCGCCTGCCTCGCCGTCGACGCGGATCACCACGACTGGCCGCGCAACCCTGATCCCCGAACCCGGCGACCCGGCCGATGTCGACCAGGTCACGATGCCCGCCAAGCCCGCTGCGATCCTCTCCGGCTCGAGCACCTGGGACGACGGGTTCTCCAATCTCCAGAACGCCTTCCGCAAGATCGAAGAAGAACTCGCCCGCGCCGCCGTAACTCCGGCGGGCAAACCCCTGACGGTGTTTGTCGAGACCGACGACATGGGCTTCCGCTACGAGGCCATGATCCCGATCGCGGAGATCCCCGCCGGCCGCACCACCCTCACCCCGGAGATCCGCTTCGGCCGCACCCCCGAGGGCGCCGCGATGCGCTTCGTCCACAAGGGGGCCTACGAGGAGATCGACGAGACCTACGAGACCATCACGGCCTATCTCGACGCCAAGGGCGTCACCGTGAAGGACCTCTTCGTCGAGGAATACGCAACGGACCTCACCAACCGCGAGGACCCGAACCTCGAGGTCAATATCTTCGTCCAGCCAAAGTGAGGCTCGTTGCTCCGTTTCCCTGAAGAGCGAGGGGACTGACGGAACGAGCCGGGAGAGAGGCGCGCGAGCAGAGCCTCTCTCCATCCGTGACCCTGCGCGTCTCCTTCCCCTCAGGGGAGGGAGGGGCACTGTCCTGCAGCCTTGGCGGCCAGTGTCGGAATCCGTTCCTCCCGACCCTGCCGTGCAGGGACGATCTCCTCCTTGAACGGGAAGGGTTTGGCGCGGATCCTGGCCGCGCCGCGCCCGGCCCCTATCTCCTCGCCGGCATGGTGCTGCGTTCTACCGACATCCTGACCCAGACGCCGCAGGGGCTCTATTGCCCGTTGGGCGACTTCCACATCGATCCCGTGCGCCCTGTCCGGCGCGCGCTGATCACGCACGGACATTCTGACCACGCACGCTCCGGCCACGGCTCTGTGCTCGCGACGCGCGAGACGCTGCGGATCATGGGCGTGCGCTACGGGGAGGATTTTGCGGGATCGACGCAGGTCGCTGCCCTGGGAGAGACCCTGCGCCTCGGGGACGTCGCGGTGCGCTTTACGCCGGCCGGCCACGTGCTGGGCTCCGCGCAGATCTCGATCGAGGCTGGGGGCACACGGATCGTGGTGTCGGGCGACTATAAGCGCGCCGCGGATCCGACCTGCCTGCCCTACGAGGTCGTGCCCTGCGACGTGTTCATCACCGAGGCGACCTTCGGCCTGCCCGTGTTCCGCCACCCGGATACCCGCGCCGAAGTCCGTAAACTCCTCGCTTCGGTCGCGCTTTTTCCGGAGCGCGCCCACATCGTCGGGGCCTATGCGCTCGGCAAGGCGCAGCGCCTGATGGCACTCCTGCGCGAGGAGGGATTCGACAGGCCGATCCATCTCCACGGCGCGATGGAGAAGCTTACGGCCTACTATAAGAGCGAAGGCATTCCCCTCGGCGATACCCCGAAGGTGGTCGCGGCCGAGCGGGCGAAGCTTGCCGGCGCGATCGTGATCTGCCCGCCCTCCGCGATCCAGGACGTCTGGTCCCGCCGCTTTCCCGACCCGGTCGCCTGCTTCGCCTCGGGGTGGATGCGCGTGCGGGCGCGGGCCCGCCAGAAGGGCGTCGAGCTGCCCCTCGTGGTCTCCGACCATTCCGACTGGGACGACCTCTGCCGCACGATCCTGGAGACCGGCGCCGGCGAGGTCTGGGTCACCCACGGCCAGGAGGACGCGCTGGTCCACTGGTGCCGGACGCGAGGCATCGCGGCGCGGCCGCTCCACATGCTGGGCTACGGGGACGAGGGGGAAGACACCGCCTCCCCGTCGTCCACCGAGGATCAGGCAGGGTCCGGATCATGAACCGTTTCGCCGCCCTCCTCGACCGCCTCGCCTTCGAGCCGCGCCGCAATGCGAAGCTGCGGTTGCTCGTCGACTATTTCCGCCACACCCCCGACCCGGATCGCGGCTGGGCCCTTGCCGCCATGACCGATGCCCTGATGTTCAAGGAGGCCAAGCCCAACGTGATCCGCGGCCTGGTGGAGGCACGAGTCGATCCTGAGCTTTTTCGGATGTCCTACCATTATGTGGGCGACCTCGCCGAGACCGTGGCGCTGATCTGGCCGGGGCCTGGCTCCCCGCCTCCTTGCAAGGAGGGACCGGGGGCGGGGGTCGGTCGCGGAGGTGGCGCCCTGCCTCATCCGGCACCAAACCGGCATGCTACGCAGCCCACCCTCCCCGCCAGTGCGAGGGAGACAATCGGCCCCGGCCACAACCGCCCTCCCCCGCATGTGCCGAGCCTCACGGAAGTGATCGAGGGGCTTGCCACGTCCTCGAAAAGCGACCTTCCCGCCCGCATAGCGGGCTGGCTCGACGCCCTCGACGAGACTGGGCGCTGGGCGCTGCTGAAGCTCATCACCCGGGAGCTGCGCGTCGGCGCCTCGGCGCGCCTCGCCAAGACCGCGGTCGCGCAGCTCGGCGGCCTGGAGCCGGACGAGATCGAGCTGATCTGGCACGGGCTTGAGGCCCCCTACGAGGAGCTGTTCGCCTGGGTGGAGGGCCGCGGTCCGGAGCCCGAATCCGCCAATCCGGCGCCGTTCCGGCCGCCCATGCTGTCGCATCCGCTGGAGGATGAGGACTTCCCCAAGCTCGACGCCGCGGACTTCATGGCCGAGTGGAAGTGGGACGGGATCCGCCTGCAGGCCGCCGCTGGCCACGGAACCGATGGGCGGCTGGTGCGGAAGATCTATTCCCGGACCGGCGAGGACGTGTCCAAGGCCTTCCCCGATCTCGTCGAGGCGCTCGATTTCGAAGGGGCGATCGACGGCGAGCTGCTGATCGTCCGCGAAGGACTGGTGCAGAGCTTCAACGTGCTGCAGCAGCGCCTTAACCGGAAGGCCGTGACCCCGAAGCTCGTCGCGGAGTTTCCGGCGCATCTGCGGGTCTACGACATCCTGGCCGAGGGCGGGGAGGACCTGCGCCCCCTTCCCTTCGCCGAGCGCCGGCGGCGTCTCGAGGCCCTGGTGACACGCCTCGCGGACCCGCGGGTCGACCTGTCTCCCCTCGTGCCGTTCGCGTCCTGGGAGGACCTCGCCGCCGCCCGGGCGGACCCGGCCTCCGTGGGCGCCGGCCCCGATGCCGACGCCATCGAGGGCGTGATGGTGAAGCGCAGCGACAGCCCCTACCTTCCCGGCCGTCCGAAGGGCTACTGGTACAAGTGGAAGCGCGAGCCCTACCTCGTCGATGCCGTAATGATGTACGGCCAGCGCGGCCACGGGAAGCGCTCGTCCTATTATTCCGACTACACGTTCGGGGTCTGGCGCACCGGCCCGAACGGGGACGAGCTCGTGCCGGTCGGCAAGGCCTATCACGGCTTCACCGACGAGGAGCTCCTGAAGCTCGACCGCTACGTCCGCAACCACACGGTCAACCGCTTCGGCCCGGTGCGCGAGGTCGAATACGGCAAGAGCAAGGGGCTCGTGCTCGAGGTCGCCTTCGAGGGGCTGCAGCGCTCGACCCGGCACAAATCCGGCGTGGCCATGCGCTTCCCCCGCATCCACCGCATCCGCTGGGACAAGCCGCCCGCCGAGGCCGACCGCTTGGAGACGCTCGAGAAGATCCTGGAACGCGGCGAGCAGGAGGTCTATCCGCTCGACCCGCCGGAGGCGCCATGACCGGAATCGTCGAGACGCTGCACGAGGGCGTGGTCTCGCGGCAGGCGAGCGGCCGGCTGACAATCGAGACGCGGGGGCAGGGTTTCAGCGAGATCACGGCCGCGGCCGCCCGCTGGGTTGCGGGCACCACCATCCGCCACGGGCTGCTAACGGCCTTCTGCCGGCACACGTCGGCCTCGCTGACCATCCAGGAAAACGCGGACCCGGACGTGCGCACGGACCTGCTCGCGGTGCTCGACCGCCTGGCGCCCCGCAGCGCCCGTTACGTCCACACCCTGGAGGGGCCGGACGACATGCCGGCGCATATCCGCACGATGCTGACGGATGCGGCGATCACCATTCCGGTGGTCGATGGACGCCTCGCGCTCGGGACCTGGCAGGGGCTCTACCTCTTGGAGCACCGCGACCGGCCGCACCGGCGGGAGGTGATCCTCCACCTCGCGGGCGCATGACCCGCCCGGCTCCCGGTCGAGGTGCCGCTCGGGTCCCATGAAAAAAGCCCCGCCTTTCGGCGGGGCTTCCGGTCGTTGGGTCGGAGGTCCGGCTTACCGGGCGCCCTCGTAGGTGGTGATGTCGCGATCCTTGGTCTCCTGCACGAAGAGCAGGCCGATCACGAAGGTCATCAACGCGAAGGCGATCGGGTACCAGAGGCCGAAGTAGATGTCGCCCGTGGAGGCCACCATCGCGAAGGAGGTCGCGGGCAGAAGACCGCCGAACCAGCCGTTGCCGATGTGGTAGGGGAGCGACATCGCGGTGTAGCGGATCCGGGTCGGGAAGAACTCCACCAGCGCCGCCGCGATCGGGCCGTAGACCGCCGTCACGTAGAGCACCATCACGGTGAGGATCAGGATGACCTTCAGCGCCTGCCCGTTGCCGAGCGCGGAGAAGAAGCCGTTGACCTTCACCTTGGCGGGGTCGTTCGCCGCCGGGTAGCCCGCCGCGGTCGATTCCGTGGCGAGGGTGCGGGTGAACTCGGCCGCGTTGGTGAAGGGCACGTCCTTACCGTTCACGGTGACCTTCATGGGCGCGCCCGCAGGAGCGTCCACCTTCTGGTAGCGCAGCGCCTGCTGGGCGAGGACGCGGCGGGCCACGTCGCAGGGCTCGGTGAAGGTGCGGATGCCGACCGGGTCGAACACCGAACCGCACTTGGCCGGATCGGCCGCGACCTCGATCTTCACGCTCTCGAGCGCCTTGGCGTAGGTCGGGTTGGCGGCCGACGTCAGGGCGGAGAAGAGCGGGAAGTAGGTGATCGCCGCGATAAGGCAGCCCCCGAGGATGATCGGCTTGCGGCCGATCCGGTCCGACAGGGCCCCGAAGAACAGGAACCCGCCCGTCCCGAGGAGCAGCGACCAGGCGATGAGCACGTTGGAGGTCAGGAGGTCGACCTTCAGGATGCTCTGCAGGAAGAACAGGGCGTAGAACTGGCCCGTGTACCACACCACCGCCTGGCCGACGACGAGGCCGAACAGGGCGATGAGCACGATCTTGCCGTTCTTCCATTGCCCAAAGGCTTCGCTCAGCGGCGCCTTGGACCGGGTGCCCTCCTCCTTCATCTTCTGGAAGGCCGGGCTCTCGTTCATCTGGAGACGAATCCAGACCGAGATGCCGAGCAGCACGATGGAGAGCAGGAACGGAATGCGCCAGCCCGCGACGGGATAGCCTTCGCCGGTCTGGAAGCCTGCTTCACCCATCCACAGGCGCAGGGTCAGGATGACGACGAGGGAGAGCAGGAGGCCGACCGTGGCGGTCGTCTGGATCCAGCTCGTGTAGAAGCCGCGCCGGCCGACCGGGGCATGCTCGGCCACGTAGACCGCCGCGCCGCCGTACTCGCCGCCGAGCGCGAGGCCCTGAGCCATGCGCAGCACGATGAGCACCACAGGGGCGATCCAGCCGATCTGGGCGTAGCTCGGCAGGAGCCCGACGAAGAACGTCGAGAAGCCCATGATCAGGATGGTGACCAGGAAGGTGTACTTCCGGCCGACGAGATCACCGATGCGGCCGAACACCAGGGCGCCGAAGGGGCGCACCAGGAAGCCTGCCGCAAAGGCGAGCAGCGCAAAGATGTTGCGGGTGTTGACGTCGAAGGCGGAAAAGAACTGGGCGCCGATGATCGCGGCGAGCGATCCATAGAGGTAGAAGTCGTACCACTCGAAAACCGTGCCGAGGGACGAGGCCAGAATGACCCGCTTCTCCTCCCTCGTCATTGGACGGGCCCGGTCGGCGGGCCGGGACATTGCAGCAGAACCTGCCATTGGGTGTACTCCCCATTCGATGTTCAGGCTCTGGAGGCACCTTATAGGATCGACGCGCGCGTGATCCGGGCGACACCCTCCGGCCCGTGGCGAAGTGAAGCAGACCTTAGGGAAAGTGCACCCTAGCCCTTAGTCGTAGAAGCCGGCTTCCCCTCGGAAGTTGTAGGGCGTCTTCAACTATTTGCTAAAGTCCGTGCTATTGGGTAGGCGACGTGGGCCACCTCCGGCGGAGAATCGGAGGCTTCGGACGACCTGCGCGGGAGGACGGGGTTGCAAGGTCAGAGCTCCATGACGATCGTGATTGTCGATGACCATCCCCTGTTCCGGGGTGCCTTGAGGCAAGCGATCGGATCGCTCATGCCCCGCTCGCGGGTTGTGGAAGCGAATGGCCTCGACGAGCTCAGCGCCACCCTGAACGCCGAGAAGGATGTGGACCTGATCCTGCTCGACCTCACGATGCCCGGGGTTCAGGGGTTCTCCGGCCTCATCTCCCTGCGGGCCCAGCACCCGGGCGTGCCGGTCATGATCGTCTCGGCGACGGAAGAGCCGACCGTCATCCGCCGGGCCATCGAGTTCGGCGCCTCCGGCTTCATCCCGAAATCCATGAACGTGGATGCCATCGGCTCCGCCATCCAGGCGGTGCTCGCAGGGGATGCCTGGACGCCGCCGGACATCGATCTTTCCGCCGCCGAGGACAAGGAGACCGCCGACCTCGTCCGGCGCCTCGGGACGCTCACGCCCCAGCAGGTGCGGGTTCTGATGATGCTGTCCGAGGGGCTGCTCAACAAGCAGATCGCCTATGAGCTCGGCGTCTCGGAAGCGACCGTGAAGGCCCACGTTTCGGCAATCCTCGACAAGCTCGGTGTCGACAGCCGCACCCAGGCGGTCATCGCGGCCTCGCGCATCGGCGTCACCCAGAGGCCCTCCGCTGTAGGCCCCGATTGATTCCATCGGGACCTCGGCGCGCCGAGAGCCACCCTCCTGCCAGGCGTTCCGGTCCCGTCCGGGAGGACACGCCCGCGCTGCAGGACCGCGACAGCACTTTTCATTCGGAGACACGCATGGCTGATCTGAACCGCTTCCTAGGCGGGTCGCCAGGGCCGGTGCTCGTGAAACTCGTTTTCCTGTCCCTGCTCGTCGGGGCGTTCCTCGCCTTCCTCGACGTCACGCCGTTCGAGCTTGCCGATCACCTCGTCGGCTGGTTCCGCTCCCTGTTCGATTTGAGCTTCGAGACCGTGCGGGAGGTCGGGCGCTGGATCCTCTACGGCGCCGTGATCGTGGTGCCGCTCTGGCTCCTCAGCCGGTTCCTGGGCCGGCGCTGAGAGGACCCATGGACATCGCGAGCCCGGAGATCCGGCGCATCGAGGTCACCCATCGGCGCATGCTCCTCATCGCGCTGCCCATGACCCTGTCGCACGTCACGACGCCGCTCCTCGGGCTCGTCGATGCGACGGTGATCGGACGCCTGGGCGAAGCGCATCTCCTCGGCGCGGTGGCGCTTGGCGCTGTCATCTTCGACTTCCTGTTCTGGAGCTTCGGGTCGCTGCGCATGGCGACCGCAGGCCTCACCGCTCAGGCCACAGGCGCAGGAGACGCCCGAGAGGTCGACCGGACGCTCGCCCGGGCGCTCGTGGTCGCGGGCGCCGTGGGTCTCGCGCTGGTGGTCCTGCAATGGCCGATCGCCGCCGCAGCGTTCCGGCTGGCCGGCGCCAGCGAGGCCGTCACGGGTGCGCTTTCGACCTACTTTGCGGTCCGGATCTGGTCCGCGCCGTTCACGCTTGCGAATTACGTGATCCTCGGATCGACCCTCGGGCGCGGCCGCACGGATCTCGGGCTCGTGCTTCAGGTCGCCATCAACGTCGCCAACATCGTCCTCTCGATCCTGTTCGTGATGGGCCTCGACCTCGGCGTCGGGGGCGCGGCGCTCGGCACGTTGCTCGCCGAGGCCGCGGGCGTCGGGCTCGGCGTGCTCGTCCTGCGGCGCCTGGGCTCGAACCCGCTCGGCGTATCCTGGCGCGAGGTTCGCGACCGGGCCGCGATGCTGCGCACGCTCGCCGTGAACCGGGACATCATGATCCGCACCGTCGCGCTGGCGCTCGCCTTCGCGATCTTCACCGCGCAGGGGGCCCGCACGGGCGACGTGACGCTCGCGGCCAATGCGGTGCTCTACAACATGTTCCTGATCGGCGGCTATTTCCTGGACGGCTTCGCGACTGCCGCTGAGACCCTGTGCGGCCAGGCGATCGGGGCCCGCGACCGGCGTGGCTTCCAGCGCGCCGTGTCGCTGAGCCTCCTCTGGAGCCTCGGCTTCGGGCTTGTCGTCTCGGGCGTCTTCCTCCTCGGAGGCGGCGTCTTCATCGACTTCGTGTCGACGAGTCCGCAGGTGCGCGCCCATGCGCGGGACTACCTCGTCTTCGCGGCCCTCACCCCGCTCGCGGGCGCGGCCGCCTTCGCGTTCGACGGGATCTATATCGGCGCGACCTGGACCCGGGCCATGCGCGACCTGATGCTCGTGGCCTTCGCACTCTACGGCCTCACGCTTCTCGGCGCCGGGGCCTGGGGCAACACGGGTCTGTGGATCGCGTTCCTGGTGTTCCTCGCCGTGCGCGGTGCCGGGCAAGCCCTCCTCTGCCCGCGGCTGACCCGCAAGGCCTTCGCCTGAGTTCAGGGGGCTCGGCGCCGACGTGCCGTCAGAATCGTCCCTGCGCGATCGCGCCGGCATCGCGCCCGACCGCCTGATCCAGCGACGGCAGCCCGGCTCGCTGCAGTTCCCGCACCAGTCCGCGCTTGATCTCGCCGACGAGTCCCGGCCCCTTGTAGATCAGCGCTGAATAGAGCTGCACCAGGCTGGCGCCGGCGCGGATCTTCGTCCAGGCGGCCTCGGCGGAATCGACTCCGCCGACCCCCACGAGGGGGAGCCGACCTTCGACGCGCAGATAAGTCTCGGCCAGGATCCGCGTGGACGGCGCAAAGAGCGGCCGGCCCGAGAGCCCCCCGGTCTCCTGGGCCAGGCGCTTCTCCCGGAGGGTGTCTGGGCGCCCCACGGTGGTGTTGGAGACCACAAGGCCATCAATGCCGCGGGCGAGCGCCGTCGCGACGATGCCGTCGAGCGTCTCGAGGGAGATATCGGGTGCGATCTTCAGGAGGATCACGGTGCGTGCCGCGCCCGCCTCCTCCGCCCGGTCGCGGGCCTCGAGGCAGCGTGCCAGGAGATCGTCGAGGAAGGCCTCGCCCTGCAGGTCGCGCAGGCCCGGCGTGTTCGGCGACGAGACGTTGATCGTGAGATAGGCCACGAGGCCGCACAGGGCTTCGGTGCAGGCAACGTAATCGGCGATCCGGTCCGCCGAATCCTTGTTGGCCCCGATATTGACGCCGACGATCCCCGGCCGCCCCCGGCGGCGCGCGAGACGCTCCCGGGCAGCGGCAAGGCCGTCGCTGTTGAGGCCGAAGCGGTTGATGACGGCTTCATCGCGGGTCAGGCGAAAGACACGCGGGCGGGGATTGCCGGGCTGCGGGCGCGGCACGACGCCCCCGAGCTCCACGAAGCCGAAGCCGAGCCCGAGCAGCGCGTCCGGAACTTCGCATTGCTTGTCGAATCCGGCCGCGAGCCCCACCGGATTGGGAAAGCCGAGGCCGAAGGCCCGCACGGCGAGCTGGGGCTCGTCCGCGGGTGCGGGGGCCGGCGGGAGAGCCGACAGCGCACGGATCGTCAGCTGGTGCGCGGTCTCCGGATCGAGCACCTGCAGGGCTGGGCGGACGAAGGGAAAGAGCGCGCCGATCATGCCGGCAGATCCGGAAAGCGATGCTGCCCGTCCGCCCCGAGCGGCAACGGCCGCACCCAGCGGACAGCCTTGAGATCGAGCGGCGCGTAAAGATGCGGAAACAGGTCGCCGCCCCGCGACGGCTCGTAGCGCAGGGCTTCGCCCAAGGCATCGGTATCGATCGCGACGAGGACGAGGTTGTCCTGCCCGGCGAAATGCTTTGCCGCCGTCTCGCGCACCTGATCCGCGGTCGAAAAGTGGATGTAGCCGTCCTGCAGATCGATCGGAGCGCCGCGGAAGACGCCCGCCGCCTCGGCGTCGCGCCAGAGCGGTTCGGGGCAGATCTTGTAGATCAGGGGCATGCGTTAGAGCCTCTCGCGTCGACCCGGTGACGTGCGGTCCGGGCCGCAATCCCGTGCTGAGTAGCCACGCAAGCGGCAAGCATCAACAGCCGTTGACGAAACGACGCGCCTCGCGCGCCATGCGCTGGGTTGCGCATCCTGACTCCGCCCTTTAATTTCCTAATCTTAGGCGCAGCTTCCCACTCTCCGACACTCACCGGCAGGTTTCTTGCAATGTTGTCCCACGACCGAATCTGGGCAGCCATCGATGCCTTGGCGGCCCGCTACGGCATGACGGCGTCGGGCCTCGCCCGCAAGGCCGGCCTCGACGCGACGAGCTTCAACAAGTCGAAGCGCACGAGCCCGGATGGACGCGACCGCTGGCCGTCGACGGAATCGGTCGCCAAGGTGCTGCGCGCCACCGGCGCGACGTTGGAGGATTTCCTGCGCCTCGTCGAGCCGGCGGGCGAGTTGCGCCGCTCCATGGTGCCGCTCATCGGCATGACGCAGGCGGGCGCCGGCAAGTTCTTCACCGACGATGGCCTGCCCACCGGCGGGCCGGGCTGGGAGGAGATCGACTTTCCGGATTTCGGTCAGGAGAAGGTGTTCGCCCTCGAGGTGACGGGCGATTCCATGCTGCCGCTCTACCGCGACGGCGACGTGCTGATCGTCTCGCCGACCGCCAGCGTCCGCAAGGGCGACCGCGTGGTGGTGCGCACCCATGCAGGCGAGGTGACCGCCAAGGAGCTCAAGCGCCGCACCGCGAAGACCGTGGAACTGCGCTCCCTCAACGCCGAGCACCCTGACCGGATCATCCCCATGGAAGACGTCGCCTGGCTGGCTCGCGTGATGTGGGCGCGGCAATAGGAGGAGATTTACGTCCATTCTTGGCCAAAGAACCGAGCATGAAATATATCAGCCGCGCTGCTAAGTCAGTAATCAGAATTGCGTTCACAGGCTTATTTATATCTTATGCTGTCACACTCTGGTATATGCGCGATGATGATCATTATGTAATTCTTGCATTAATCAATGAGAGATCAAATCTTTTAACTGATACAAGGGCCGATCCTAACTACCGAGACTTATTCATCAAAAATCCATCATTGGCAGATCTGCGGAGCAAGCAAATAGGTTGCTGCGAAGCCAAGACGGTGTTCTCATATTTAAATGGTTGGCCTACATTTCTCCCGCGCAAAAAAGTTAGCATTACGACCCCATTTAAGGAGGCCCACTACCTATATGACATTACGGGGAGAGTAGTCGATTACACAGGCTACAGCCCTAGCCCAGATGAAAGAAGAAGAATTCATAGTACAAACTGAGCTCAGAACGCGTGATTCTGTTCGGTTCGAAGCTGCATCAACTGCTTCGAACCAACATAGTCCACTTGAAATTTTATTAAATACCAGCCGGTCCGGACTTCGCCTGCAGCGTGCCCTCTAATGCAGACGTGGCTCCTGCGTGAGTAAGCACGGACTGGGATATGGGGACGACATACAGGGTGTCGCCCTCAGGCCGCCCTCCCCTTCCGCCGCTCCGCCACGAAGGCTTCGTGCTCGCGCACGAGGTCGCCCGCGAGGGCCTTCGCGATCAGGGCGCGGGTCTCCGGGATACCGTAGAGCGCGACGAAGGAGCCGAAGCGGGGCCCGCGGGGCTCGCCGAGCAGCACCTGGTAGATGGTGTTGAACCATTCGATCGACACGCCCGGACGCTCCGGCGTCGCGCCCTTAGCCTTCAGGTCCTGGTAGCGCGGCTCGGCGCGGCCGACATTGTAGATCTGCTCCTGGATAGCCTCCGCGGTCGGCGTCTCGACCGCGGCGAGCGTGCCGGCAAGGCGCGCGAGCGATGCGGCCTCGACCTCGTCGGGCAGGCGATAGGCCTTCTGGGGCTTCACGAAATCCTGGAAGTAGCGGATCGCGTGGCCGACGAGCCGGTCGAGGCGCGGATGGGTCTCGGGCGAGACGCCCGGCGCGTAGCGGCGGATGAAGCCCCACAGCACCGCCGGATCCTCGGAATTCGCCACCGCCGTGAGGTTGAGGAGCATCGAGAACGAGATCTGCGTGCCGGGCTGGGTGCTGCCGGCCGACGAGACGAGCTCCGGCTCCGGCGGCTCCCCGGCGTGGAGGTGCCAGACCGGGTTGCCGAGACGGGTCCTGGCGTCCTGGCCCGGATACTTCTCCAGGAAGGTCAGGTAATCGTCCACGTGGCGCGGGATCACGTCGAAATAGAGCCGCTTCGCCTCGCGGGGCTTGTTGTACATGAAGAGCGAGAGGCTCTCGGGCGTGCCGTAGGCGAGCCACTCGTCGATCGTGAGCCCGTTGCCCTTGGACTTGGAGATCTTCTGGCCGCGCTCGTCGAGGAAGAGCTCGTAGTTGAAGCCTTCCGGCGGCTCGGCTCCGAGCGCCCGTGCGATCTCGCCCGAGAGCTTCACGGAATCGATCAGGTCCTTGCCGGCCATCTCGTAATCGACGCCGAGCGCCACCCAGCGCATGGCCCAATCGGGCTTCCATTGCAGCTTCGCGTGACCGCCGGTCACGGGGGTCTCGAAGCGCTCGCCGGTCTCGGGGTCGCGCCACACGATGGTGCCGGCCTCGACCTTCCGCTCCTCGATCGGCACCTGCATGACGTAGCCGGTCTTGGGGTGGAGCGGAAGGAAGGGCGAGTAGGTCTGCTGCCGCTCCTCCCGGAGCGAAGGCAGCATGATCGCCATCACGGCGTCGTAGCGCTCCAGCACCGTGAGCAGGGTCCGGTCGAAACGGCCCGCCCGGTAGCAGTCGGTGGCGGAGAGGAACTCGTAGTCGAAGCCGAAGGCGTCGAGGAAAGCGCGCAGCCGCGCATTGTTGTGGCGCCCGAAGCTGTCGTGGGTCCCGAACGGGTCCGGCACGGCGGTGAGCGGCTTGTTGAGGTGACGGGCCAGCAGCTCCCGGTTCGGCACGTTGTCGGGCACCTTCCGGAGGCCGTCCATGTCGTCCGAGAAGGCGACGAGCCGGGTCGGGATCGCGTCGTTCGTGAGCACGCGGAAGGCATGCCGCACCATGGACGTGCGCGCCACCTCCCCGAAGGTCCCGATATGGGGCAGGCCCGAGGGTCCGTAGCCGGTCTCGAACAGAACCTCTTTCTTGCCCGTCCGCTTGACCCGCTCGATGAGCTTGCGCGCCTCCTCGAAGGGCCAGGCATTGGCGGTCTGGGCGGCCTCGGCGAGCGAGGGGTCGAGGTGGAGGGGCTTCGTCATGGCTCTCGAGCGTGCTGGAAAGCGCGGCACACTAGGGACCCTGCCCCGGGGGGTCAATGCGACGGAGGGAACGCCAGCACGGGCGGGCCGAAGGCCCGTGGGTCCTAGAACGGGCTGACCGGAAAGAAGCGGAGATAGATCTCGGCGTACTTGCCCTCGTCCCAGAGGCGCTGCAGGGCATAGTCGAGAGCGCGCCGCAAGGTCTCGTCCTCCTTGCGCACCACGAAGCCGATCCCCTCGCCGAAGAAGCGGCTCTCGAGGTAGGGCCCGCCGACGAGGGCGCAACAGCTGCTGCCGTCCGTCCCCCCGACCCAGAGCGCCAGGTTGAGGCCGTCGGCGAAGAGGTAATCGGCCTCCCCGGCCTTGAGGGCGCGCTGCGCGGCAGGCAGGTCGGGGAAGGGCTTAAGGGTCGCGGCCGGAATGAAGGTCCTGGCATAGACCTCGTGGGCCGTGCCGCCCACCACCGCGATCGACCGACCCCGGACGGCGGCGCCCACGGGCTCCGGCATGTTGCGATCCTTGCGTGCGACGAACCGGGCCGGGATCTTGAAATAGGGTGAGGTGACGGCGAAGCGCTGGCGCAGCTCCGCGCTGATCGGCACCGCGGCGGCGACCACGTCGCCGCTCTTCTCCGCCAGCGCATCCAGCAGGGTGTCGAACCGGCGGGTCTGGATCGTGCAGGTGAGTGCGAGCTTCTCGCAGGCCGCCCGGGCGAGCTCGACCACGAACCCGCTCGGATTGCCGTCGGGCCCCGCGAAATGCAGCGGCGGGAATTCGTCCTCGGTCAGAAAGCGGAGCGTGCGGATGCCGCCGAGATCGGGGCGTTCCGCCCGCACGCGCGGGTCCCAGAAATTCGGGATCGTGACACCCTGCGCCCATACCCCCTGCGGGGTCAGCGCCAGGATCAGCCATGCTACAAGAAGGTGCAGAGATCCTCTTGCGCGCACGCTGACGTTACGCCTTGATAGGCGGCGTCCGCCTCCACGTTGGCCTTCGTTCACGTGCATCTCGCGTTTGCGCCCCGGACCCGGAGCTATCGTCCTTGACGGAGGCAGGTCAAGCCACACGCGCGCATGTTCCCGCGCAGCCGGCCGGCTTTCCGGAGCGCGGCGAGTGCCTTGCGTCCTCCCCCGCCCTCAACGCTTCCGACAACGCACCCCTCCCGCTTGAGATCGGCTTCCTCGCCGTCCAAGGCTGGCCGATCGCCTCCTTGCGCCAGGCTGCCGGGATCGCAAAGGCCATCGGCGCACCGGCCGACGAGGTGATGATCAAGCACGGGCTGATCGGCGAAGAGGCATTCTACCGGGCGCTCGCGGGCGAGCTCCGCGCGCCTTATATCCGGGAACCGGTCGTCAGCCGGCATGCCGATTTCCCCAACAGCATCCTGAGCTGTCTCGCTCCCCTGGGCGACGGCACCGGGCGGATGCTCCGAGCGCCGAGAGGCGAGGACGTCGTCCGGCTGCTCGCCAGCCGGCGCGCCTTCGGAGGCGCGCTCGCCATCACGACGCCGTCGGCGCTCAGCGAGGCGGTGTTTCGCGCCCGGGCCGCTGGGATCGCCCACCGCGCGGCCAACGAGCTTCCCGATCGGACGGCCCTGCTCTCCTACCGGGGGCAGATCACGGCGCTGCAGATCGTCGTTGCGGCTCTGGTGGCTGCAGCCTTCGCGGCGGCTGCAACGCGGTCCTGGGAGACGACGAAAATCGTGCTCGCGCTCGGCCTTGCTCCGGTCTTCCTCGGCATGGTGATCCTGCGTCTCGCGGCCGCCGTCGAGACGGTCCTTCATCCGCCCGCGCCGCCGCTCCCGCGTCTGCCCGACGCAGCCCTGCCGGTCTACACCGTGATCGTGGCCGTTCACCGGGAGGGACGGGTGATGGGGCAGCTCGTCGAGGCCCTGTGCGGGCTCGACTACCCGCCGTCCAAGCTGGACATCAAGCTGGTGCTGGAAACCGGCGACCGCGACACCGCGGACGTTCTTGCCCGCCTGGACCTGCCGCCGCACATCCAGATCCTCACCGCGCCGCCCGGCCAGCCGCGCACCAAGCCGCGCGCCCTCAACGTCGCCCTTCCCCTCGCCCGGGGCGCCTTCACGGTCGTCTATGACGCCGACGACCGGCCGGACCCCGGGCAGCTGCGCCTGGCCGCCGCGACCTTCGCGCATATGCCGCGCCAGGTCGCCTGCCTGCAGGCTCGGCTTGCGATCGAAAATGCGGATCAGAACCTGATCACGCGGCTCTTCGCCCTCGAATACATGGCGCTCTTCGAGGTCATCAATCCAGGACTGCTGGGGATGGGGCACCCGATCCCGCTCGGCGGTACGTCGAATCACTTCCGCACCGGAGTCCTGCAGGAGGCGTGCGGATGGGATGCATGGAACGTCACCGAGGATGCGGATCTCGGCGTCCGCCTCGCCCGAGCCGGCTATGCAATTGCCGATCTGCCGTCGCTGACGCTGGAGGAGGCGCCGGGCACCATGAAGGGCTGGCTCCGGCAGCGCACGCGGTGGATCAAGGGCTTCATGCAGACCTGCCTGACCCACACCTGGCAGCCGCTGGTCGTCATCGGCCAGCTCGGTATCCCCGGCGCCTTCGCGCTCGCGACGTCGATCTTCGGGACGGTGCTGAGCGGGTTCGGGTACCCCTTCTTCGTGGCTCTGATGGCTCTCGATCTCGTCGAGGGCCGGATGCTGTCGCCCGACGGCGCCCTCGGCATCGTGCTCTCGACGTTGAGCATCGTCCTGTTCGGCACGGGCGTCGCCGCCATCGTGGTCCCGGCGCTCGCCGCACTCTGGCAGCGGCACGACTGGCGGCTCCTCGCCTGCGTCCCGCTCCTGCCGCTCTATTACGGGCTCCTGAGCCTGGCAGCGTGGCGCGGCCTCGCGGAGCTGGTCCTGGATCCCTTCGGCTGGAACAAGACCGAGCACGGATTGGCCCCGCGCCCGCCGGTCCGCGGCGGCGCCATCACAGCTGCGCCATCAGGTCCTTCGCGGCAGCCTCGGGAGCACGGTTGAGGTTGAACGTGCCGACGAAGCGTCCGGCCTTGTCCATCAGATAGACCGAGGAGGTATGCTCCATGGTGTAGTCGCCGTCCTTCGTGGGCACCTTGCGGGCGAAGGCCCGGAAGGAGCGGATCGCCGCATCGACCGCAGGGCGGTCGCCGGTCAGGCCGACGATCCGGTCGTCGAAGCTGCCGAGATAGCTCTTCAGGACCTGCGGCGTGTCGCGCTCCGGATCGACGGTGACGAACAGCGCACGGAGATTACGGCCCCGCTCGCCCGCGGCCGCGAGTACCTCGGACATCTGGAACAGGGTCGTGGGACACACGTCCGGGCAATGGGTAAAGCCGAAGAACACGAGATGGGGCTGCCCACGCCAGTCCTGCGGGATCACTCTGCGGCCATCCTGCGTCACCAGGGCATAGGAGCCGCCGATCGCGGTGGCGGGGTCGCCCGGGGGCCCGCGATCCGAGATCAGGAAGAGCGTCGTGCCCAGCACGGCCAAGCCGAAGCAAAGAGCGGCCAGAGGCACGGCGAGGCGCCGCAGGCGATCGGAGGTCATCATGGCGGGATCGATCGAGCTAGAGGCACCAGGCCAGGGCGGTCAGCACAAGATCGCTGAACACGGCGTCACCCCGGCGCGCCCAGAGCAGCGCCCCGGCCGCCACCAGGCAGGCGACCCCGAAGAGAACCAGAACGAAGCTGGCCGCTGAGCGGCGTTGGTCTTCCAGCACGGGCCTTCCGGCTCCGACGCTCATCGCGTTCCCCTCGGCAGCGCCCCGCCCCTCAATGCAGGCGGAGGTCTGCGCTCGTTCAAGCCGAACCGAGCCACGGTCCGGCGACAGGATTGGAGCGGGCGATGGGAATCGAACCCACGACATTCAGCTTGGGAAGCTGACGTTCTACCTCTGAACTACACCCGCGAACTCGAAGCAACACCTGCCTCGCAGGGTTCGGCCCGGATCCTCCAGGCTGCCCCCATGCCGTTCACAGGCGACTCATATCAAACCAGTAGCCGTCCTGTCCATGGCCCGCGGAGCGCCCTTTGGGCATGGGAGCCCGCGTCGTCCTCCGCGCCGGTCCGCTCACATCAGGTCCTCGATCCGGGAGATCGCGTCGTCCTCGGCGCCGGTCCGCTCACATCAGGTCCTTGATCTGGGAGGCCAGGTCGAGCCTCACGACGAGAACGCCCGTCCTGGTCGCGACCACGGCCACGTTCTCCAGGCCCATCACCTTGACGGGAACGCCATCCGAAATCACCAGCGTTCCCTCGGTCTGAGCCGTCCGCACGTCTCCCGAGGCGTAGCTCTCGCCCGTCCCCCCGGTGAGCGCCTCATGGACGCTGCTCCAGTTTCCGACATCGGACCATCCGAAGGAGGCCGGGAGGACCGCGACGCGGCTCGCCTTCTCGAACAGGGCATAGTCGATCGAGGTCGCCCGGCAGCGCTCGAAGGAGCCGCGATCGAGCGAGATCACCCCGTTGTCCTCACGCACCGCGCCCGCCACGGCCGCTTCAGTGCAGGCCAGGATGTCGGACATGGGGCCGGATGCCTCCTGCAGGAACGTCCCGACCGAGAAGGTGAAGATGCCTGCGTTCCAAAGGAAGTTGCCGCTCGCCACGTAGTCTTCCGCCACCGCCAGAGCCGGCTTTTCGTGGAAGCGCAGGGCCTGGCGCCCGGGAGCGGTGCCCCCGAGGGTCGAGCCCGCTTCGATGTAGCCGTACTCGGTCGCGGGACGGGTGGGCTCGATGCCGAACGTGACGAGATAGCCCTCCCGCGCCCGGGCCGCGGCGTCACGCAAGGCCGTCTGGAATGCCTCGACAGGAGTGATGCGGTGGTCGGACGGGAGCACCGCCAGCACGGCCTCGGGCCCATGCTCGCGATGAACAAAAGCCGTCGCGGCCGCGATCGCAGCCGCCGAATCGCGCCGCATCGGCTCCAGCAGGATCGCCGCCCCCGTCACGCCCGCCGCCTGCAGGCTCTCCAGCACAAGGTCCCGGTGTCCCGCATTGCAGATGACGACCGGCGGTGCGAACCCGTCGCCCCGCACCCGCTCCAGGGTGTCCTCGAAAAGAGACCGGCCGTCCCAGAGGCGGAGGAATTGCTTCGGCAGCGCCTCAGTGGAGGCGGGCCAGAGCCTCGAACCGGCTCCGCCGGACAGAATGATTGGAACGATCTGTGGCGGCATCTACGGACGGCTCCACGGCAACAACAATGGGGTGGGACGGCCCGCTTTACCGCGGCTCCGGTGTGATAGTGCGTTCACGCGCTGCCGGCAACGGCTCGCGTAAGCGGGACCGCCGGCTCAGGCAGGCGCTTCGGGCCTGCGGTTCGACCTGGGCAGACGGCATCGGCAGGATCGGATACGCCCGTCGGCAGCATCGAGCTCGATCGTGCCTCGACTGCGTGGCCCCGGCTGCTCCAGGGCGAGCGACGCCCTCGCGTCGCATGTGCATCTACAAAACATCGCCGGCTCTGTCACCGCCCCCATGGACCACAGGTGCCCGGGGCTGAAACAGATATGTGCGGCCGGAAATGGCTTGTCAGCGATGGGTCATGCCCGCGGCGCGTTGACGCTACGGGAGGCTCACGCGGCACCAGGCGACCGTCCCCGGACCAGGGTAGCGCCGTTAAGCATGTCGGCCGAATTGCCTTGGATTTTGCGGGTCGATAGGACGATGATGCCACAGTTAACGCGCTATTAGCCTTCTTCTCCTAGGGTGGCACTCATGGATCCCGCATCCAACCTGAACCAGGGGAGGCTGCCGCCGGCCATTGGTCCCCGAGTTCAATTCGACCCGGCAGGTCGGCCGCCGGCAAGCAATCCATGAACGCCCGGCGAGCAGCCAGGGTGTTGTGCCCGCGACCGGCAGTCCTTAAACCTATCCTGGCCGAAGACGCCAAGCTTCGAGGAGTTGTGCCTACCGACCTGACCCCTTAATGCTCGACCAAGTACCGGCCCTCATGTGACGAGCCTGCACACCTGATGGACTCCGCCGCGCCACTGCCTGGTTGAACCGACTGTTGTGAATGCCAAGGATGATGCTCATTAACCGCATGACTCGCCTTCTTGCCGTCGCCGGGCTCCTTTTGTCCGCAACGGCCTGCACGTTCCTGCCAGCTGCCGGGCCGACCACCGCTCAGATCACGCTGGCGGCGAGCGCCGGGAACGAGGCGGGCTTCACGATCGTCGATGTGACGCCGAGGGTTCTTGCCGAACTCGGCAGGGCAAAGCGGCCGAGCTTTATCGGACGGTTCCCGGTTGCAGGCTCCTCCGCTCCTCGCGCGATCGGGATCGGCGACGCCCTGGCGATCTCGATCTGGGAGGCTGGCGACGGCGGCCTGTTCTCGCCGGGCTCCGCCGGCTCCATCGTCGTCGGCGGCAGCCGGAACACGCAGCTTCCCCCGACCCTCGTCGATCGCAGCGGCGAGATCACCGTTCCCTATGCCGGCCGCATCAGGGTCGCAGGCAAGACGCCCCGCGAGGTCGAACAGATCATCGTGGCCAAGCTGGGCGACCGGGCGATCCAGCCCCAGGCCCTCGTCAATATCGAGACCAACGCCGCCAACACGGTAAACGTCCTCGGCGACATCACCGGGGGAAAGATCGCTCTGACGCAGCGGGACGACCGCCTGCTCGACATCATCGCGATGGCGGGCGGCGCGAAAAGCCCGGCCTACGACACGCTCGTCCGGGTCACGCGGGGCGATGTTACCGGAACGGTCTCGCTGCAGCGGGTCATCGACGACCCGCGCGAGAACATCAGCGTCAGGCCCGGCGATACCATCGTGCTCCTGCGCAGCCCGCAGACCTTCACGAGCTTCGGGGCTTCCAACACGGTCGCCCAGGTGCCCTTCGAGGCCGAGAACATCTCGCTCGTCGAGGCCATCGCCAAGGTGGGCGGGCCGAACGACCTGCGCGCCGATGCGGCCGCGATCTTCCTGTTCCGCTTTGAGGACCCGGCCATCGCCCAAGCCGTCTCGCCGAGCGTGGTGGTATCGGGGGGAGGCGGACGGGTTCCGATCGTCTACCGCATCGACATGCGGTCCGCCGAGGGCTACTTCTATGCCCAGACTTTCCCGGTGCGGGACAAGGACACGATCTACGTCGCCAATTCGGCCTCCTACGACGTCAGCAAGTTCTTCACCTTCATCCGGACGGGAACCGGCGTCGTCAGCGACCTGAACCGGACGAGCGTCAGCATCGCCCAGTGATCCGAGCGGTGGATCTGCCCTGCCCCTCCCTTTCTCTTCTCCACGGCGGCAGAACGCCGGTCTGAGTGGGCTGCCCACCCCCACCGAGGCGCGTCAGCCCGGCGGTCCGGTGCGCCCTGCCGCTTGAGTTTGCACGGTCTCGACGCGCCCTGTGCGGCGTGTCGGTCTCCGGAGCGGCCGCGGTCAGACCACGAAGCGCAGGAGAACCACGGCCGCAACCCCGACCGCGACGGTCGCGAGGAGCGGCAGCCGGGTGGCCGCTACCATCGTGATCCCGGCCGCGATCGTCTCCGCCCATCCCGTATCGAGAGCCGTCGGCGCGATCACGGCTACGAGCACGGCCGGCGGAATGGCGTCGAACGCGGCCTTGGCCCGGCCGGTCAGGACCAGGCGATCGGCCACGAACAGCCCGGCGATCCGGGTCGCGTAGGTCACGAGAGCCATGGCCAGGATCGCGGCGAGGGTCACGGGATCGAGCGTCATGGGCGCACCTCCGAGGCGGGAGAGCCGGCGGCGACATAGGCGGCCACGATGCCGGCGAGCGCGCCCGAGGCCACGTGCCAGGGGGCGCCGAACGCCCGATGGACCAGAGCCGCGACGAGCGCGCTGACTGCGATCGTGATCAGCGTCACCTTTGCCCGTCCGAACCCGGCGATGAGGCCGATGAAGAGAGCCGTGAAGGCAAAATCCGCCCCAAGCCGAGCCGGGTCGCCGAGGAACGAGCCCAGCACCGCGCCGAGTGCGGACGAGCCGATCCAGGCGGCCGGCAGCACGGCCGCCATGGCGCACCAGTAGGCCGCCGTGACGGGCCCGTCGATCGCGCGCCGCTCCGCCAGGGCCCAGGATTCGTCGGTCAGCACATAGAGTGCGAGGAACTTGCGCGGCCGTGAGAGGCACAGCTTCGGCCCGAGGGAGGCACCCATCAGAACGTGGCGGGCGTTGATGAGGAGCGTCGAGAACGCGAGGACGAGGACGGGAGCCGGGTGGCTCCAGGTCTCGATGGCTGCGAACTGGGCGCCCCCCGCGAAGACCAGAATCGACATCAGCGTCGCTTCGAGCGGAGAAAGCCCCTTGGCGACGGCGATCGCCCCGAACAGGAGCCCGATCGGGACCGCAGCGACCGCCGCGGGCGCGATGTCGCGCAATCCGTCCCGGATTTCGCTCCGGCGGTCGCGCATCAGGGGATTTACCACGTCCATGTCCATACCTCTCCGCGCCGTGATGGCAGACGCGGGCATCCCTGTCTTGGATGGAAGTGCGATCGTGCAGCGGCACGGGTCCAGCCGAATGCCCCGATCGGCCGCGCGGTGTCAGGCCGCCCTGTAGACGCCCGGCGTGACGCCCATGCGGGCCTTGAAGATCCGGTTGAGGTGGCTCTGGTCGAAGAAGCCGCAGGCCGCGGCGACCTCGCTCGGAGCCCCTCCCCGCTCGAGGAGCCGGCGTGCGGCGCGAAAGCGCCGGTCCATGAGGTAGGCGTGCGGCGTCATGCCCGTCTCGCGCTGGAAGGCGCGGATGAAGTGGCTGCGCGACAGGCCGCCCAGGCGTGCAAGTTCGGCAAGCTCCACATCGTCGGCGATGTGGGCCTCCATGTGGTCGCGCACGCGTGCCACGAGTCGGCTCTCCCGCGACAACGGCTTGACGTCGAGATCCGCCCAGCGGGAGATGAGCCGGCTCAGGAACGCGACCATCCGGGTGTCCTGCTCGAGGAGCGGAGTCCCCTCCCCCGCGAACAGAGCGGCGTGGAGGCCGGTCAGGGCGACGGCGAGTTCCGGGTCCTGGACCACCGAATGCGGGAACCAGGGCGGGTGCGCCACGGGCCGCCCGGCGACATCCTCAGCGATCTCCCGCATCAGCTCGGCGGACGGATAGATCGTCCGGTACATGAATCCGCCGCCATGGGGAGCGCCGTCGTGGATTTCGTCCGGGCACACCACGGCGAGCGATCCCACGCTGGCGTAGCGCTGCTCGCCCCGGTGAAAGAAGGTCTCGCACCCGCCCACGATCGCCGCGATCGCGTAGGTCTCGTGGGTATGACGGGCATAGGAATAGCGCCGGAAGGTTGCCCGCAGGCACTCCAGCCCCCGGTACCGCGGCACACGCCAAAAATAGGCCATGTCGCCCGCAGCCTTGAGCGCAGGGTCGAGCGGAACCTCGGGCGACACAACCGACATGCGGCGAGACTGCCACAGAGCGGACGGCACGTCTTGGACGAAAGTGCGGCTGGGCGGTGGCGGCAGGAGCGGCCCTCGCGCTTGGTCAGGACGGTCTTTTCGACCCGCGCCACGGTCGCAGCGACTCGCCCCTCAGGGCCGTCCCACCAGCGCGAACCAGCCGTCCTCGTCCACGACCTTCACGCCGAGTTCCGCCGCCTTCGCGAGCTTGGAACCCGCGCCGGGACCGGCGACCACGAGGTCCGTCTTCTTCGAGACCGAGCCCGCCACCTTGGCGCCGAGGCGCTCCGCCATCGCCTTGGCTTCCTCGCGGGTCATCTGCTCGAGGGAGCCCGTGAACACCACGGTCTGGCCCGCCACGGGTGAGGTGGATGTCGCTGCCGCTTCCATCGGCTGCACCGACACCTCGGCGAGGAGCGCATCGAGCATCTCCTCGTTATGCGCTTCCTTGAAGAACTCGATCACGGCATCGGCGACGACCGCGCCGATGCCTCCGATGGTGGTGATCTCGGCGCGCGCTTCCGAATCCGGCTGAACTCCGGCGCGCGCCGTTTCCCGCAGCGCCTCGAAGGTGCCGAAATGGCGCGCGAGGAGCCGCGCGGTGGTCTCGCCCACATGCGGGATGCCGAGCGCGAAAACGAAACGGTTGAGCGGCGTGGAGCGGCGCGCCTCGATCGCAGCGAAAAGGTTGCGCGCGCTCGTCTCGCCCCAGCCCTCCCGGTTCTCCAGGCGTTTGAGGCTGCGCTCGTTGCGCCTCTGCAGCGTGAAGATGTCCTGCGGCCGCGTGATGATGCCCTCCGCATAGAAGTCGTCGATGCGCTGCTCGCCGAGGCCCTCGATGTCGAAGGCGTTCCGCGACACGAAGTGCTTCAGCCGCTCCTTCGCCTGGGCCGGGCAGATCAGCCCTCCCGTGCAGCGGCGGACGGCGTCCTCCTTGCCGGTGCGGGGGTTGACCTCGCGCACCGCGTGGCTGCCGCAGGCCGGGCAGGTCGTCGGGAATTCGTAAGATTTGGAATCCGCGGGGCGGCGGTCGAGCAGAACGTCGAGCACCTTCGGGATCACGTCGCCGGCCCGCTGGATCACCACCGTGTCGCCGATGCGGATGTCGACGCCGCCGCGGATCGGCTCGCCGTGGCCGCCGATGCCTTTGATGTAATCCTCGTTGTGGAGGGTCGCATTCGAGACCACCACGCCGCCCACGGTGACGGGCCTCAGCCGGGCGAGCGGGTTGAGCGAGCCGGTGCGGCCCACATTGATCTCGATGTCCTCCAGCACGGTCACGGCCCTCTGCGCCGGGAACTTGTGGGCAAGCGCCCAGCGCGGCGAGCGGGAGACGAAGCCGAGGCGGCCCTGCAGCGCGAGATCGTCGACCTTGTAGACGACGCCGTCGATGTCGTAGCCGAGATTGGCGCGGTCGGTCTCGATGGCGTGGTAATGCGCCAGCATCTCCTCCACGCCGACGCACCGGCGGGTGAGGGGATTGGTCACGAGCCCCCAGGACGTGAAGCACTCGATCATGCCGAACTGGGTGGCGGAGGGCATGGCACTCATCTCGCCCCAGGCATAGGCGAAGAAGCGCAGGGGCCGCGACGCGGTGATCGACGCGTCGAGCTGGCGCAAGGAGCCCGCCGCCGCATTGCGGGGATTGGCGAAGAGCGCCTTGCCGGCGGCTTCCTGGCGCTGGTTGATGGCCTCGAAATCAGCGTGGGACAGATAGACCTCGCCCCTGATCTCGCAGGCGTCCGGGATGTTCCGGCCCTTTAGCCGCTGCGGGATGTCCTTGACCGTGCGGGCATTGGCGGTGACGTCCTCGCCCTCCGTGCCGTCGCCGCGCGTGGCCGCGGTGACGAGGCGGCCGCCTTCGTAGCGCAGGCTCAACGAGAGGCCGTCGATCTTCGGCTCGGCGGTGAAGACGAGAGGCGCCTCGTCCTTCCATTGCAGGAAGCGCCGGATGCGGGCGACGAACTCCGTGACGTCCTCGTCCGCGAAGCCGTTCGCGAGCGAGAGCATCGGCACCCGGTGCCGCACCTTGGCGAACTTCTCCGAGACCTGGGACCCGACCTTGCGGGTCAGGCTCTCCGCGCTCTGCAGCTCCGGGAAGCGCTCCTCGAGGTTCTCATAGCGCCGGCGCAGGGCGTCGTATTCGGCATCCGAGACGGTCGGCGCGTCCTCCTGGTAGTAGCGCCGGTCGTGCTCCGCGATCTCGGCGCCCAACGCTTCGTGCTCCGCGCGGGCCTCGTCCGGCGAGAGCGCGTCGACAGGGCGGCTGCGGGGGTCGGTGGCTTGGGGCATGGGCGAACTCGACGGAGACGGAATCCCCTCCCCCTTCAAGGGGGACGGAAGGTGATCCTATCGCCCTCGCCTTTCCGGCGGGTTTACTGCGCGGAGGCCGCCTCCAGGAGGCGCGCCGCAGCGGCGCGGGCTTCCTCGGTGATCGTCGCGCCGGCGAGCATGCGGGCGATTTCCTCCCGCCGCGGCGCGGCGGCAAGAGGGGTGACGCGCGTGGCGACACGGTCCGATCCCTTCACGCCTTCCTTGGCGATCAGGAAGTGGCTCTCGGCCTGCGCGGCCACCTGGGGAGCATGCGTGACGGCCATCACCTGCACGCGCTGTGCGAGTCGGGCCAGGCGCTGGCCGATGGCAGCGGCAACCGCGCCGCCGACGCCCGTGTCGATCTCGTCGAAGACCAGGGTCGGGGCCGAGCCCTTGTCGGCCAGGATCACCTTCAGGGCCAGCATGAAGCGGGAGAGCTCGCCGCCGGAGGCGACCTTCATGAGCGGCCCCGGCCGCGTGCCCGGGTTGGTCTGCGCCCAGAATTCGACCCGGTCGAAGCCTGCCGGGTCGCGGCTCGCCTCGTCGGTGTCGATCTGGGTGATGAACCGGGCGCGTTCCAGCTTGAGGGGCGGCAGCTCCGCCTGAACGGCGCTGTCGAGCTGAGCCGCCGCCTCGCGGCGCCGGGCCGAGAGCGTGCGGGCCGCGGCCGTATAGGCTTTGTCGGCTTCAGCGAGGGTGCGCTCCAGCGTGGCGAGCTGCTCTTCGCCTGCGTCGATGGCAGCGACATCGGCGACGAACCGCTCGCGCAGGGCCGCGAGCTCGTCGGCGGGAACGTCATATTTCCGCGCCGCCGCGCGCAGCGCGAACAGGCGCTCCTCAGTTTGCTCCAGCTCGCGCGGATCGTATTCCGACTGGCGGAGCGCGTCTTCGAGAACCGCCCGCGCATCGTCGATGGCGACGAGCGCCGCGTCGAGCGCCTTGACGCTCGGGTCGACCAGGCTCGGCGCCTGGGCGCTGCGGCGCTCCAGCTTGCGCACCGCGGCCGAGAGCACCGGCACGGGCGAGGACTGGCCTGCCACCGCCTCGAAGGCCTCGTTGAGCTCCTTGGCGACCTTCTCGGATTGCATCATCACGAGGCGGCGGTCGGCGAGACTCGCTTCCTCGCCCGGCTCCGGCTTCAGCTTGGCGAGTTCCTCCACCGCATGGCGCAGGAAGTCGGCTTCCTTCTGGGCTTTTTCGATCCGGGCGCGGTGGGCGTTGAGCGTGGAGCGGGCCTCGCGGACCCGGCGCGCGGACTCCGCGACGGCCCGGGTCTCCTCCTGAAGCCCTCCGAAGGCATCGAGAATGGTGCGGTGGGTCACGGGATCGACCAGAGCCCGGTCGTCGTGCTGCCCGTGGATCTCGACGAGGGCGGCCCCGATGCTTTTCAGGACCTGAACGCTCACGGGCTGGTCATTGACGAAGGCGCGCGTGCGTCCGTCCGCGACCTGGACCCGGCGCAGGATCAGGTCGCCGTCCGTGTCGATCTCGGCCTCGGCAGCGATGCGGCGGGCGGGATGGTCGAGCGGGCAGTCGAAGACGGCCGTGACCTGGCCTTGGGCTTCGCCGTGACGCACGAGGTCGCCATTGCCGCGACCGCCGAGGGCCAGGGCGAACGCATCGAGCAGGATGGACTTGCCCGCACCCGTTTCACCCGTGAGGACGCTCAAGCCCTCGCGGAAATGCAACTCGAGCCTGTCGATGAGGACAATATCGCGAATCGCCAGCTGGACCAGCATGGAGCCCTAGGGCTTACCCCGCTCTCTGCGCGACGCGCGGAATGCCGCGGAAGGCCTTGCTGATCCAGGACTCGCCGTCCTCCCGCGGCTCGACGCCGCCGTTCCTGAGGAGCGTGTAGGCGTCCTTGTACCACGGGCTGTCAGGGAAGTTATGCCCGAGCACCGCCGCCGCAGTCTGAGCCTCGCCGACGATTCCCATGGCCATATAGGCCTCGGCGAGGCGCTCGAGCGCCTCCTCGACGTGGCGCGTGGTCTGGTATCGGGCGACGACGGTCCGGAAGCGGTTAATGGCGCCGGTGTAGTTGCGCTTCTGCAGATAGAAGCGTCCGACCTCCATCTCCTTGCCGGCGATCTGGTCGCGGGCCAGCTGTATGCGCTGCTTCGCGTCGGCCGCGTATTGGGACGTCGGATAGCGGTCGACCAGCTCCTGGAGCGCCACGAGCGCTCGCTCGGAGGATTCCTGATCGCGCGTCACGTCGGGGATCTGGTTGAAGTACGACATCGCCAGCAGGTACTGGGCATAGGCCGCGTCGGGCGTCGCTGGATGGAGCTGGAGATAGCGCTTCGAGGCGGAGACCGCGTCCTCGTACTGACGGCCCTCGTAATTCGCATAGGCCGTCATGATGAGGGCGCGGCGGGACCAGTCGGAATAAGGATACTGCTTGTCGAGCTCGCTGAATTTCTTGGCGGCCGCCGTGTAGTCGTTCTTCTGCAGCCGGGCGAGCCCGTCGTTGTACATCTCCTCGGCCGGGACTTGCGCGATGATCTCGGGCTTGTAGGTCTCGCCCTTGTCGAACGGATTCAACGATGCCAGCGTGTCGCAGCCCGCCAGAGCGAGACCGCACACGGCCAACATGAGCGAACGCCGAGCGGCGCCATGCGCGCCTGAAAACGCTTTCGCGAGAGACATGCCCCGTGGGTCCTCCAGAAATGGGCCCTTCGCCGTTTGCGGCGACCATTGAGAGCAGCTCTTTACCCCATTGCCGGGGGATGAGCCAACCCTAATCGCGGGCCCGATAGCCGCATGCCAGGCAGGCAGCGCCCGCGCTGCCCCTGCGGAATGTTGCGGCTTCGACGCGGCAGCGCCAACCGATCAGTGGATTTCGGACGCGTAAGCCGGAGCGGCGACCCCGGCCGCGACGTCGCCATAGCCAAGCTCGCGGCGCGAGCCCGCTTCGACGATAGCGTAGTTCGACCGCTTCGAGAACAGAGCCTCGAGCACCGAAAAGTTGAGGCGGTGGCCGCCGCAATAGGAGCGATAGGAGGCGAGCAGCGGCAGACCCGCTAGGGAGAGGTCGCCGACGGCGTCCAGCAGCTTGTGCCGGACGAACTCGTCGGCGTAGCGCAGGCCTTCCGGGTTGATGACCCCGTCCTCGCCGAGCGCGACGGTGTTTTCCAGGGACGCTCCGAGCGCGAAGCCGGCGCCCCACAGCTTCTCGACGTCGCGCATGAAGCCGAAGGTGCGGGCGCGTGCCACATCGCGACGGAACGCGGCGGCCGAGAGATCGACCAGCTTGCGCTGGCGGCCGATCACCGGGCTCGGGAAGTTGATCTCGACGTCCAGCCGGAAGCCGCGCTCGTTGGGGAGGAGCTCGGCGAAGGCGTGCCCCTGGGTGACGCGGACGGGCCGCAGGACCTTGAGGTAGCGGCGGGAAGCGTTGATGGTGGCGACGCCGACCTGATCGATGGCGTCCACGAAAGGCGCCGCACTGCCGTCCATGATCGGGACTTCCGGTCCATCGATCTCGACCAGCACGTTGTCGATGCCGAGGCCTGCCAAGGCGGCCATCAGGTGCTCGATGGTCGCGACCGCGCCGCTCTCGCGGTCGCCGATCACGGTGCAGAGCTCGGTCGCCGTGACGGCGAGGTGCTGGGCGTCGATGATGCGGTCGTGACCGCTCGACAGGCCCGTCCTCAGGAATGCGATGCCATGATTGGCTTCAGCGGGGTGGAGTACGATCCGGACGTCTGCCCCGGAGTGAACGCCGATCCCCGAGAGGGAGACGGCTGCGCGAAGCGTTGTTTGATAGCTTTGCTTCATTACTCTCAACTCCGGCCGTGATCGTTCAGGCGGGCGTGAACCCGCTAGTGTGAAGACCCGTCCGCTGTTTTCTGCCTGAACCCCAGCACCTCTGACGAGGCGCCACCCTTTTTTTGACTTGGCTGCACCATAGTCATGGCACCGCTTTGGGCCAAATCACGCTTTCTTACCATGTGTTACAAATTGCAACGATGCGGCACTCTCGATTAAGTCATTGATCCGTTTATGTTTTCTAAAAACGAAACCCCCGGGCGCCGTTCGCCCGAGGGTTGTGCTGTCGAAGGCCGTGAGAGGTCGGCGGGGGCTCAGCTGGACTGGCGCCGCAGGAAGGCGGGGATCTCGAGCTGGTCGTCCTCGTGGGCGCGGGGAGCAACAGGCGCCGCACGGCCCTGTGGATCCAGCTGCCCCTGGGCCGGGCGGTAGGCCGGATGCTGCGCCGCCGGGCGCTTGGTGTATTCCGCATGCACGGCGGAAACCTGCGCCCGAGCCGGCTCAGGGGCCGGCCGCTGCACCGGCGCCGGCATCTCGGGGCTCTCGTCCCTGCGTCCGAATCCGACCGTCGCAAGGCGTTGGAGCAGGGTCATGCGACGTCCGTCCGCATGGGCCTCGGGGTCCACGTTCCGGGCCCGGATCTGGTTCTGGGCCGGCATCGGGAGTTCGTCGACCCGCGGCATCCGCGGCATGCGGGCGACCGGCCGCTCCGCCTGCGGCGGGACGAACGGCGCGGACTCGACCGGCTCCTCGTGGTGGACCGGCTGCGGCAGCGGCTGCGGCTCGTACGGAATCGCCTGCTTGGGCTGGGTCGGCGTCAGCACGACGTCGTCCCGAATCACTGCCTGCGCGGGCGCGGCCTCCATACGGACCGTCTCGACGGACGCCGGGGCCTGCGCGCGCTCGGCGGGAGCCGTCTGCAGGGCCCTCACGGGCTCCGCGGCGGGAGCGGAGCGAAAGGAAGGCGCCGCCTGCGGCTGGTGGGTTGCGCGGGCGCGGGCTTCGGCACGCAGACGCTCGGCCACTTCCGTGATCCGGCGCTCGGTCGAGGCGACCTCGTCGTTCTGCTCCAGCAGGGCGTGATCGATGCCGGTGGCGACCACCGAGACCCGGATGATGCCCTCCAGGCTTTCGTCGAAGGTGGCGCCCAGGATGATGTTGGCGTCCTGATCGACCTCCTCGCGGATGCGGGTCGCGGCCTCGTCGAGTTCGTAGAGGGTCAGGTCGTGCCCGCCCGTGATCGAGATCAGCAGGCCGCGCGCCCCCTTCATGGACACGTCGTCGAGGAGCGGGTTGGCGATCGCGGCCTCGGCGGCCCGGATCGCGCGCTTCTCGCCGGAAGCCTCGCCCGTGCCCATCATGGCCTTGCCCATGCCGCGCATGACGGCGCGAACGTCGGCGAAGTCGAGGTTGATGAGGCCCTCTTTCACCATGAGGTCGGTGATGCAGGCGACGCCCGAGTAGAGCACCTGGTCGGCCATCGAGAAGGCGTCCGCGAAGGTGGTCTTCTCGGTCGCGACCCGGAACAGGTTCTGGTTCGGGATCACGATCAGGGTGTCGACGGATTGCTGCAGCTCGCCGATTCCGGATTCCGCGAGGCGCATGCGACGGACGCCTTCGAACTGGAACGGCTTCGTGACGACGCCGACCGTCAGGATCCCCATCTCGCGGGCCGCGCGGGCCACCACGGGCGCGGCGCCCGTGCCGGTGCCGCCGCCCATGCCGGCGGTGATGAACACCATGTGGGAGCCGGAGAGCTGATCCCGGATCTCGTCGATGACTTCCTCGGCGGCGGCGCGGCCGACCTCGGGCTGGGAGCCAGCGCCGAGGCCCTCGGTGACCTGCAGGCCCATCTGGACGATGCGCTGGGCCTTCGACGAGCTCAGCGCCTGCGCGTCGGTGTTCGCGACCACGAACTCCACGCCCATGAGGCCGGATTCGATCATGTTGTTCACGGCGTTGCCGCCGGCGCCGCCGACTCCGAAGACGGTGATGTGCGGCTTGAGTTCCCGGATGTCCGGAGCTTGCAGATTGATCGGCATGATCGTGTTGCCCTCTCGTGGCCTCTTGTCCTGGTGGCGCCCGGCAGCGCTGATGGTTGATTGTCGACCTGACGGCAGCCGCCACGCTGACGCCCTACGCGGTCTTTTGAACGCTCCCGGTCCGAAGGTCCGCTGCCGGACCGCCGGAACGGCCTAGAAACTGTCCCGGATCCAGCGGCCGACCCGGGAGAGGTAGCCGTCGGTCCCGGTTCCAGCGAACAGGGTGCTGGTGCGCGGCTCGAAGTATTCGATGTGCGCGACCTGCGGGTAGACGAGAAGCCCGACCACCGCCGAGAAGGCGGGGCCTTTCGCGGCCTCCGGCAATCCTTTGATCCCGAGGGGACGGCCGACGCGGACCTGCCCTTGGAGGATGCGGCGAGCCGTCTCGGGGAGGCCCACGAGCTGGCTCGCGCCGCCCGTGAGGATGACGCGGCGGCCGGCCTGAGCGCCGAAGCCGGCGCTCTTCAGCCGGTCCCGGGCGAGTTCGAGGATCTCCTCGACCCGCGGCTTGATGATCCGCACGAGGTGCGATTTGGGCACATGGTTCGGGATGTCGCGCTCGTCTTCGTCGACCTGCGGGACCGCGATCATGTCGCGGTCGTCGGAGGGCGAGGCGATCGCGGAGCCGTAGAGCGTCTTGAGGCGCTCGGCCGCCGAGATGCGGGTGGTGAGGCCCCGGGCGATGTCCATCGTGACATGGTGCCCGCCGACCGCGAGCGCGTCGGTGTGAACCAGATGCCCGTTGGCGAAGACGCCGACGCTCGTGGTCCCGCCGCCGAGGTCCATGACGACGCAGCCCATGTCGGCTTCATCGTCGACGAGGGCGGAGAGGCCGGAGGCGTAGGGCGTGGCGATCACGGCTTCGACGCCGAGATGGCAGCGCTCGACCGCAAGCATCAGGTTGCGCGCGGCGGCCGTGTCCGACGTGACCACGTGGAGATCGACGCCGAGCATCTCACCCATCATGCCGTCCGGATCGACGATGTGATGCTGGTGATCGAGGGAGTAGCCCGTGGGCAGCGCATGGAGCACGGAGCGTCCGGGGCGCAGGCTATGCCCGCTCGCGACCTCGAGGACGCGGTGAACGTCGCCGTTGCCGACGGTGCCGCGCACGGGGACCTGCGCGTCGAAATGCTCGGAGGAGAGGCGGCCACCCGTGAGGTTCACGATCACGGACTGGATCTCGACCTTCGCCATCCGCTCGGCCGCGTGAACGGCCTGGCGGATGGCGATCTCGGCCGATTCCAGATCGACGACGGCGCCGCCCTTGAGGCCCATCGAGCGCTGATGGCCGATGCCGATGATCCGCGCCAGGTGCGTGCGGCCGCGCAGGGATTCGAGCATCTCGACCGGCTGCAGCTCGGCCACGATGCAGACGACCTTGCTGGTGCCGATGTCGAGCACCGACAGGGTCGCGCTCTTGCGCGAGGAGAGCGGCTTCAGGCGCGGGGTGAGGGTTTGATGCGACAGACTCACGTGTCGACTCCCTTGCCGCGGGTCGGCTTCTTCTTCATGGCCTCGGCCCGGGCCGAGGCCGCCTCTTCGGAGAGGCGCACGACCACCCGGTCGGGCATACGCAGGTCCACGGCCAGCACATCCTTGTCGAGGATCCGCTGCTCGCGCTCCAGCTTCACGAGACGCGCCAGCGCATCGGCGGCGCCGAGCTCCGGCAGGCGCACATCGAGGCCGTTGTCCATCTTGAGCGTCCAGCGGCGGCCGGACACCAGGGTGCCGGCGCGGATGCGGGACTTGAGGGGACCGGCCGCCTCGAGCAGGGCCATGTATTCCTTGGTGCGCGCGTTCGCCCCCTCGCCGACCACGAAGGGAAGCGCGTTGAAGCGGTCGTCCTGCACGAGGTCGATGGCGGTGCCGTCCTCGGCGGTCACGAAGAGCTCGCCGTCGCGCTGCCAGATAGCGTGCGGCGTCCGCTCCGTGAGCGTCACCACGAGCTCGTTCGGATAGAGCTTGCGGACGGAGGCGCTCTTGACGAGCGGAATGCGCTCGAGGCGCTCGCGCACGTCGCTCACGCTGAGAAACGCGAGCGACACCCGCGCGTCGATCCCGGCGGCGGCGAGCACCTCCGATTCGCGTAGCTGGCTGATGCCGGCGATCTTGACCTGCTCGAGGCCGAGGCCAAGCGCCCGCGCGATCGCATGATGCGGCTCGCCGTAGCGGGCCTGCAGGTCCGCAAGGTGCCCGCCCTGGACGAGACCGAGGAGGGCGACGGCGCCGAAGAAGCCCAGCGTCAGACCGGTGCCGAGATGGCGCGGCAGACGGGCCTCCATCGGCACGGCGACCGAACGCCGGCGCCTCCCCCGCGACCAGCGCAGGGACAGGGCCTTTGTCACGAGGAAGGACGGGAACGGGAACTGGGGGGCGAAGGTCTCGAAGGTGGCGACGCGTGCGCCCGCGCGGCCGGGGAATCCGGCCGTCAGCGGTTGAGCGAAGCGTCCTCCACCATCCATCGCACAAGCTCTCCAAAGGGGTAGCCCGCATGGGCTGCCAATTCGGGCACCAAGCTTGTGGGGGTCATGCCGGGTTGCGTGTTGACTTCCAGGACCACGAGCTCGCCGGTTCCGCCCGGCGTATCGTCGTACCGCAAGTCCGCTCGGCTCACGCCCCGGCACCCAAGAGCTTGATGCGCCGTTAACGTCAACTCTTGGACCAGTTGGTAAATATTCGGTTTAATTTCAGCCGGGAGGACGTGGATCGAGCCACCTTGTGCGTACTTTGCGTCGTAGTCGTAGAACACGCCGGTGGCGGGGCGGATGTCGATGACGCCGAGCGCCTTGTCGCCCATGACCGCGCAGGTGAGCTCCCGGCCCGGAATGTATTTCTCCACAAGGACTTGGTCGCCGAACGCCCAGTCCTCCCGGAGCAGCTCCTGGGGCGGGTGGGTGCGATCCTCGCGCACGATGATGACGCCGACGGACGAACCCTCGCTGATGGGTTTCACCACGTAAGGGGCCGGAATGGCGTGGCTCTTGGCCGCGTCGATTCGGTTAACGACGATCCCCTCCGGGACCGGGACGCCGGCCGCCTTCATCACGACCTTGGCGCGGTCCTTCTGCATCGCGAGGGCGGAGGCCAGCACCCCCGAGTGGGTGTAGGGAATCCGCAGGATCTCCAAGAGGCCCTGGATCGTGCCGTCCTCACCGACCCGGCCGTGGAGCGCGTTGAACGCCACGTCCGGGTGCACGGCTTCCAGCACCGTCGCGATGTCCGGCTGAACGTCGATGGGGGTGACCCTGTAGCCGACCTCCTCGAGCGCGTGGCAGCAGGCGCGGCCGGTCGACAGACTGACCTCCCGCTCGGCCGACCAGCCCCCCATCAGAACCGCAACATGCTTCGCCATGGTGTTCTCCGTGCCGGTGTTCCCCGCTGCGCGCGTGCAGGGAGGGGTTCAGGGTGAGGTGCGTACGCTGGAGCAGATGCTTCCGGCTCATGTGCTATGGTCGCGAGCGGCGAGAGGGAGCCCTAAGCCACCCCGACCCGCTTGATCTCCCATTCGAGCTCCACGCCGGCGGTCTCGCGCACGCGGCGGCGAACCTCCTCGCCGAGACCTTCGATGTCGGCGGCCGTGGCGGCGCCGTGGTTGATAAGGAAATTGCAGTGCATCTCCGAGACCTGGGCGTCGCCCCGGCGCAGGCCGCGGCAGCCGGCCGCGTCGACGAGTTCCCAGGCCTTTTCCCCCGGAGGGTTCTTGAAGGTGGAGCCGCCGGTGCGCGTATTCACGGGCTGCGTCGACGAGCGCGCCTCCGTGATCGCGTTCATCTCCGCCAGAATGGCCGTCGAATCGCCGGGCGTTCCCCTGAAGCGGGCATGGGTGAAGATCACGTCCTCAGGCACGCCCGTGTGCCGGTAGGTGAAGCCCATTCCGGCATTGTCGTAACGGACCCGCTCGCCCGAGCGGCGCACGCCGCGGGCCTCGACCAGAACATCCTTGGTCTCCCCGCCATAGGCCCCACCGTTCATGCGTAGGGCGCCGCCGATGGTCCCGGGGATGCCGCGCAGGAACGACAGGCCCGCGATGCCGGCCTCGGCCGCCGCGCGGGCGACCTTCACGTCCGGGGCGCCTGCGCCGGCGCGGACCTCGAGGTCCCCGTCGACGCCGACATCGGCGAAAGCCTTGCCGAGGCGGATCACCACGCCCGGCAGGCCGCCGTCGCGGACCAGCAGGTTCGAACCGAGCCCCACCACGAAGACCGGCACGTCGGCCTCGAGGTTCGTCAGAAAATAGGCGAGGTCGTCCTCGTCGGCCGGCGTGAACAGGACCTGCGCGGGGCCGCCGGTGCGGAACCACGAGAGCGGCGCCATGCGCGCGTTCGCTTCGAGCGGGCCCCGAAGGTCGGGCATGCGGGCGCGCAGGTCCGCGGTGATGTCCGGGAACATTCCGTCGCCCCCTCGCCTCACGCGGCCTTCTCGCCGAGCGCATCGAGCTCACCCGGGAGCGCATAGGCCCATTGCGTGATGTTGCCGGCCCCGAGGCAGACGACGTAGTCGCCCGGCCGGGCGAGCCCCTTCACGAGGCCGGCGAGATCCTCCGAGCGCTCCAGCGCCATCGCATTGCGGTGGCCGCGCGCCTTCAGACCCGAGACCAGCGAATCGCGGTCGGCGCCCGGGATCGGCTGCTCTCCCGCGGCGTAGACCGGTGCCACGATCACCGCGTCGGCATCGTTGAAGCAGGTGCAGAACTGATCGAAGAGCGAGGAGAGCCGGCTGTAGCGATGCGGCTGCACTACGGCGATCACCTGCCCGTCCGTGGAGGCGCGCGCCGCTTTCAGGACCGCGGCGATCTCGACCGGATGGTGTCCGTAATCGTCGAAAATTGCGACCCCCTTCCACTCGCCCGTGCGGGTGAAGCGCCGCTTGACGCCCCCGAAGCTCCCGAGCGCCTTGCGCACCGATTCGGCCGGGACGCCGAGCTCGGTCGCGACCGCGATCGCAGCCGTGGCATTGAGCGCATTGTGCCAGCCCGGCATCGGCAGCATCAGGTCGGTGATCTCCATCCGGAAGCCCGGGCGCCGGTCGCGGATCAGGACGCCGAAGCGGGTCTGGCCGCCTTTCTGCTCCACGTCGATGAGGCGCACGTCCGCCTGCGGGTTCTGACCGTAGGTGATGATGCGCCGGTCCTCGATCCGGCCGACGAGGTCCTGCACGGTCGGGTGATCGATGCACATCACCGCGAAGCCATAGAACGGGATGTTGTCGATGAAGCTCCGGAACGCATCCTTGATGGCGTCGTACGAGCCGAAATGGTCGAGGTGCTCGGGATCGATATTGGTCACGACCGCCACGTCGGCGGGAAGCTTCAGGAACGTGCCGTCGGATTCGTCGGCCTCCACGACCATCCATTGGCCGTCGCCCATGCGGGCGTTGGTCCCGTAGGCGTTGATGATGCCGCCGTTGATGACGGTCGGGTCGAGCCCGCCCGCGTCGAGCAGGGTTGCGACGAGCGACGTCGTCGTGGTCTTGCCGTGGGTCCCCGCCACCGCGACGCAGGACTTGAAGCGCATGAGCTCGGCCAGCATCTCGGCCCGGCGCACGACGGGCAGGCGGCGCTCGCGCGCGGCCGCCAGCTCCGGGTTGTCGCGCTTGATCGCGGTCGAGACCACGACGATCTCGGCCTCCTCGATGTTCTGCGCTTCGTGGCCCACGAAGGTGCGGATGCCCTTATCGGCGAGGCGCTTCACGTTGTAGTTGTCGGAGGCGTCCGAGCCCTGCACCGTATAGCCGAGGTTGTGCATGACCTCGGCGATGCCGGACATGCCGATGCCTCCGATGCCGATGAAGTGGATGGGGCCGAGTTTCGGCGGCAGCTTCATGGGGTTAGGCCCTTCGGTTGCGGAGCCCCGCGATCACGCTCCGTTCGGAGGCGACCGGGAGGGTCACGAGGTCATGCGCTTGGCGCGTGGCGTCCGCTCGAGTTGCAGCACAGCCTCGGCCAGACGCTCGGCGGCGTCGGTGATCCCGGCGCTCTTGGCCGCTGCGGCGGCTTCGGTCAAGCGTGACGGGTCCTCGAAGCGGGCTCTCAGCTCCTCGGCGAGGCGCTCGGGCGTGAAGGAATCCTGCAGGATCATGGTGGCGGCGCCGATGCCGGCCAGGGTCCGGGCATTGGCGGCCTGGTCCTGATCGAGGGCTCCCGGCAGGGGCACGAGGATCGAGGGCCGGCCGATCACGGCGAGCTCCGCCACGGTCGAGGCGCCGGAGCGGCCGATCACCAGATGGGCCTGCGCCATGCGGCGGGGAAGATCCTTGAAGAAGGGCTGGAGCTCGGCCTCGATGCCCAGCCGGGCATAATGCTCGCGCACCCGGGGGAGATCCTCCTCTCTGGCCTGCTGCACCACCCGCAGCCGGGACCGGTGCTCGGGCGACAGCCGCTCCAGGGCGGGCGGCACGATGTCGCTCATCACCCGCGCTCCCTGGCTGCCGCCGAACACGAGGAGGTGGACCGGCCCGCCCGGCACCACCTCGGGAGCCTGCATCCGGGCAGCTTCGAGGACGGCCGGGCGCACGGGGTTGCCGGTGTGGATCCGAGCCCCGGAGGCGGATTGCGGGATGCCCTTCACATCCGGAAAGCCCGTCGCGATCAGCGTCGCCCAGCGGGCGAGGAGCCGGTTGGCCCGTCCCATGACGCCGTTCTGCTCATGGATGACGGCCGGCACGCGCAGGAGTGCCGCCGCGGCAACCGGCGGGACCGTCGGATAGCCCCCGAAGCCGACGACGGCCGCGGGCTTCAGTCGGCGGATCGCCGGCACGGCTTTGGCGACGCCCGCCGAGAGCAGGAGGGCGGCGCGGGCCATCTGCGGCACCGACCGGCCCGACGGCGTCGCCGAGGGAATCTCGATCACCTCCTCGGCGGGGAAACTCCCCGACAGGGCGCCGACCCGGTGGTCAGTGGCGAGCGCCACCCTGGCCCCCCGGGCCTTGAGCGCCACCGCGAGCGACTCAGCCGGAAAGAGGTGGCCGCCGGTGCCGCCCGCGGAAATCAGGACGAGGTCGCTCATCCTCGTGGCCCAGCCTGGAACCGGTCGAGGTTCTCGGACCGGGGCCGGCGGCGGGTGAGCGCGATCAGGAAGCCCATGCTGAGCGCGAGCGAGATCAGGGAGGAGCCGCCATAGGAGATGAACGGCAGGGTCATGCCCTTAGCGGGCATGAGATGCACGTTCACCATCATGTTGATGCAGGCTTGCAGCCCGAACAGCAGGACGAGGCCCGTGACCGCCAGGCGGCAGAAGGTGTCCTCGTTGCGCCGGGCGAGCGAAAGGCCCCGCAGCACGATGACGGCGAAGAGCGCGAGCAGGCCGATGCAGACGAGGATGCCGAATTCCTCCGCGGTGACCGCGAAGATGAAGTCCGTGTGGGCGTCGGGCAGGATGCGCTTCACGCTGCCCTCGCCCGGACCCTTCCCGAGCCATCCGCCCTGGGCGAAGGACTCCATCGCCATCTCGACCTGGAAGTTGTCGTAGTTCTTGCCCGAGGCCGCGGCCCCATCGCCGGCGCCGGCCTTCGAGAGGAAGCGTTCGATACGGTCGCGCACGTGCGGCAGGAACTGGTAGGCCGCGCCGATGCCGACCACGCCGGCGCCTCCGAGACCTGCGACCCAGATCCAGTGCAGGCCCGCGGTGAAGAACAGGCCGCACCAGACGATGGTGAGCAGCATGGTCTGCCCGAAATCGGGCTGCAGGATCAGCGGCACGATCGTGAGGGGCAGCAGGACGAAGGCGATGAGCGTGCCCGGCATGTCGTTGCGGCGCGCTCCCTCGGAGAACGCCCAGGCCGAAATCACCACGAAGGCGGGCTTCACGAACTCGGACGGCTGGATGCCGAGGCCGCCGATGACGAGCCAGCGGTGCGCGCCCTTGATCTCGGGGCCGAACTTCATCGCAACGACGGCGAGGAGACCCAGGCCGACCACGTAGACCCCGAGCGCCACCCGCCGCACCTGCCGCAGGGACAGGAACGAGAGCGCGATCGTCAGGGCCAGGGCCGGCAGGAGGAAGAGCACCTGCCGGTGCACAAAGTGGAAGGTCGACAGTCCGAGCCGCTCCGCGACCGGCGGACCGCCCGCCATGAGGAAGACCAGCCCCGCCACCATCAGCGCGGCGAGCGCTGCCAGGAGCATGCGGTCGATCGTCCACCACCAATCGCCGACGAGCGAGCGTTCCGCGCGCGACACCATGGCTTAAACCCCCTTCGTGAGACGAATGCCGGGTAGAGCCCGGACTAGCTCGCGGAAATGATCTCCGCGCCGTTCGAAATTCGGGTACTGGTCGTATGAGGCGCAGGCCGGCGACAGCAGCACGACCGCATCCTCCCCGCCCGCAGAGGCCGCATCCGCGGCTGCCTGTGCGACGGCGCGGTCAAGCGTCTCGGAGCGCAGGTAAGGGACCTGGCCCTCGAGGCTGCGAGCAAAGGGGTCGCTCGCCTCACCGATCAGGTAAGCCTTCTCGATGCGGGGGAAATAGGAGGCGAGCGTCGTGATGCCGCCCTCCTTGGCCTTGCCGCCGAGGATCCAGAAGATGCGCCGGAACGACGCCAGCGCCTTCTCGGCCGAATCGGCGTTCGTGGCTTTGGAATCGTTGACGAACAGGACCCCTCCGATCCACCCGATCTCCTCCATGCGGTGCGCAAGGCCCGGGAAGCTCCCGACCGCCTCCTGCAGCCGGGCCGCCGGGACACCGAGAGCGGTCACGGCCGCGACTGCAGCGGCCGCGTTCTGGGCGTTGTGGGCGCCCCGGAGGGATCCGATGCCGGCGAGTTCTAATATCGGGGCCGCGCCCGTGTCGTCGACGCGCAGGATCGCGGTGCCGTCGCGCATGTAGCCCTCGGCGACCGGGTGCTCGGCCGAGATCCGGATCACCTTGCGGCCGGACGCCAGGCGCCGCTGCGCCACGGCGGCGCTCATCTCGTCATCGACGCCGACCACGGCGCTGTCCGCGCCCGCAATCAGGCGCTCCTTGATGGCGGCGTAGTCCTCCAGCGTCCCGTGCCGGTCGAGGTGATCGGGAGAGACGTTGAGAAGCACACCCACCGTGGGAGCCAGCGACGGCGCGAGGTCGATCTGGAAGGAGGAGCACTCCACGACATGGACGCGGTCCGCGGCCGGCGGCTCCAGCGACAGGATCGCGGTGCCGATGTTCCCGCCCATCTGCACGTCGTGCCCGGTCTCGCGGAGGACATGGGCGATCAGCGCCGTCGTCGTGGATTTGCCGTTGGTGCCCGTGATGGCAACGAGCGGCGCATCGGGGGCGATCGCGGCCCGCTCCCGGCAGAAAAGCTCGATGTCGCCGATGACCTCGACGCCCGCCTCCCGCGCCAGCCTTGCGGACCAGTGCGGCTCGGGATGGGTGAGGGGCACGCCGGGCGAGAGGATGAGCGCGTCGAAGCCGGACCAATCGGCGCTGCGGAGATCCCCGGTCTCGATGCCTTTGGCATTCGCCTCCTGCATCTTGGTTGGGTTGTCGTCGCAGGCGAGCACGCCCGCCCCGCCCGCCGCCAGGGCGAGCGCGGTCGCAAGCCCGGAGCCGCCGAGGCCGAAGAGCGCGACGCGCTTGCCCGCGAAGCAGGTGACCGGAGTCATGCGGCGCCTACCGGAGCTTCAGGGTGGCGAGGCCCACGAGGGCCAGCACCACGGAGATGATCCAGAAGCGGATGACGACCTGCGGCTCCTTCCAGCCCTTCTGCTCGAAATGGTGATGGATCGGCGCCATGCGGAACACGCGCTTTCCGGTGAGCTTGAAGGAGGCGACCTGGATGATCACCGACATGATCTCGAGCACGAACAGCCCGCCCACGATCGCGAGCACGATCTCGTGCTTCGTCGCGACCGCCACCGTGCCGAGAAGCCCGCCGAGCGCCAGCGAGCCGGTGTCGCCCATGAAGATCTGGGCCGGCGGCGCGTTGAACCAGAGGAAGCCGAGCCCCGCGCCGATGAGCGCGCCGCAGATCACCGCCAGCTCGCCGGTGCCGGGCACGAAGTGGATCTGCAGGTAGTTCGAGAAGATCGCGTTGCCCGCGAGGTAGGCGATGAAGCCGAAGGTGCCGGCCGCGATCATCACGGGCACGATCGCGAGCCCGTCGAGACCGTCGGTGATGTTCACCGCGTTGCCCGAGCCCACGATCACGAAGCCGCCGAACACCACGAAGAACCAGCCGAGATCGAACAGGAGCTCCTTGGAGAACGGGAGCGCGAGTTTGTTGGAGAGCGCGGGCGTCGAGATATAGGCGATGGCAATGCAGGCGAGGCCCGCGATCAGCGCCTCGATGGCGAGCCGCGAGCGGCCCGAGAAGCCCTTGTGGGACTGCTTCGTGACCTTCAGGTAGTCGTCGTAGAACCCGATCGCGCCGAAGCCCACCGTCACGAACAGCACGACCCAGACGTAAGCGTTGGCGAGGTTCGCCCAGAGCAGCGCAGAGACGAGCACGCCCGTGATGATCATGAGCCCGCCCATGGTGGGCGTGCCGCGCTTCGTGAGCAAGTGGGACTGCGGGCCGTCCTCGCGGATCGGCTGGCCCTTGCCCTGCTTGAGGCGAAGCAGCGAGATGATCGCAGGCCCGAACCAGAACACGAACAGGATCGCGGTGGCGGTCGCGCCTCCGGTCCGGAAGGTGATGTAGCGGAAGACGTTGAGGGGGCTCAGGTACGGGCTGAACTCGGCCAGAAAGGTGAGCATCGTTTATCCTTTCAGCGCCTGCGGGCCGGAGGCCATGCCGAACCGGTCCTTGAGCGCCTGGACGATGGGGGTCATCCGGGTTCCTTTCGAGCCCTTGACCATGACGGCATCGCCGGGGCGGATCTCAGCGCAGATCCGGTCCACAATGTCGGCGGAGGCCGGCGTGTGGGCGCTGACGAGCGCCGCGGGTACCGCCTCGACCAGGTTCCTCATCAGGGGCCCGACCGCGAACACCATGTCGGCTTGGCTCGCCGCGACCGGGTCTGCAAGACCCCGGTGCAGGTCCGGCCCCTCCGGGCCGAGTTCGAGCATGTCGCCGAGGACGGCGATCCGGCGCCCGCCTGGCGGCATCTCCAGGGACCCCAGCACGGCGAGCGCCGCGCGCATCGAGGCTGGGTTCGCATTGAAGCTCTCGTCGATCAGGAGCGCTTCGCCGCCATCGAGCTGCAGCATCGTGCGTTCGCCACGCCCGACCGGCGGCTTGAGGTCGGCCATCGCTCCCATGACGGCGGCGGGATCCGCGCCGAGCGCATGCACGGCCGCGAGAACGCTCAGGGAGTTCATGGCGACGTGCCGTCCGGACGTTCCGATGCGGTACGTGACGGGCTGGCCGAACACCCGGGCCTCGACGACGGATCCGTCGGGCCGCAGGAGGATCCGCTCGGCGCGCACGTCGGCGTCCGCGTGCTCGCCGAAGGTCACGACCCGCCCGGCCGGCGAGGCGCCCGCATGGGCCTTGAGACGCTCGAAATACGGGCTGTCGCGGAGGATCACGGCCGTGCCGCCGGGCTCGAGCCCCGAGAAGATCTCGCCCTTGGCGTCGGCGATGCCCCAGATCGAAGGGAAGAACTCGATATGGACCGGCTCGATCGTCGTCACGATCGCCACATGCGGGCGGACCATGGCGGTCAGGGGCAGGATCTCTCCCGCATGGTTCATGCCGATCTCGAACACCCCGAAGGCGCTGTCCTCCGGCATGCGGGTCAGCGTCAGCGGCACGCCCCAATGGTTGTTGTAGGACGCGACCGAGGCGTGGGTCTCGCCCAGGCGCGAGAGGACGAGGCGCAGGGCCTCCTTGGTTCCGGTCTTGCCGACCGAGCCCGTGACCGCGACGATGCGGGCCCCAGTCCGGGCCCGCGCCGCGATCCCGGTCCGGCGCATGGCCTCGAGCACGTCCGGCACGATCACGAGGGGGCCCGCCCCCTCGAACTCGGCCGCGCGCTCCTCGGCGATCACGGCGGCCCCTGCCCCCTTGTCGAGGGCGGCGCGAACGAAATCGTGGCCGTCGCGGGCGTCGCCCCGAATGGCGAAGAACAGGTCTCCCGGCTGCAGCGTCCTGGTATCGATGGAGGCGCCCGTCGCGCGCTCGAAGGCCCCGGCGGAGCGTCCGCCGGTGGCACCGAGGACGGCATCGGCCGTCCACAGGGGCCTGGTCGTTTCGGATGTCATGCCCGCTCCCCCGCCTGGCGGCCCGCGATGGCGGCCCGGACCTCCTCGTGGTCCGAGAAGGGATAGGTGCGGTCGCCGATCGTCTGGCCGGTCTCATGGCCCTTGCCTGCAACGACCAAGACGTCACCCGGTTTCAGCCCCGAGACGGCAATCCGGATGGCTTCGGCGCGATTTCCGACCTCCCGTGCCCCTTTTGCACCACTCAGGACCTCGGCCCGGATCGCAGCCGGGTCCTCCGAGCGCGGATTGTCGTCGGTCACGATGGTGACGTCCGCCTTATCGACCGCGATCCGGCCCATGAGCGGCCGCTTGCCCCGGTCCCGGTCCCCACCGCAGCCGAAGACGCAGACGAGCCGCCCCGGGGTGAAGGGTCGCAGGGCATCGAGGACGTTGGCGAGGGCATCCGGCTTGTGGGCGTAGTCGACGATGCAGAGGGCGCCCTCGACCTCGCCGACCCGCTCGAGCCGGCCCGAAACCCCCTTCAGGCCGGCCAGGGCGGACAGAGTCGGCTCCGCAGCCTCCTCCCCTTCGACCGCGAGCACGAGGCCCGCGGCCAGGAGTGCGTTCTCGACCTGGAAGGCGCCGAGCAGCGGCAGGTCGACCGTGACCCGGCGCCCGTAGGCCTCCACGGTCAGGCGCTGGCTGAAGCCTTCGGAGCGGGCCTCGGCCAGACGGACGGCGTCGCCCGCGCGGCCGGTCGTGAGGAGCGGCAGGCCGCGGCGGCGAACGCCGGCCATGAAGACATCCGCGTAGGGGCCATCCGCGTTGATGACGGCCGGTGCGCCTTCCGGAACCAGGGTGTCGAACAGGCGCAGCTTGGCGGCCGCATAGGCCTCCGTGGTGCCATGATAGTCGAGGTGGTCGCGTCCGAGATTGGTGAAGCCGGCCGCCGAGAGCCGGACGCCGTCCAGGCGGCGCTGCTCGATGCCGTGCGACGAGGCCTCCATGGCAAGGCGCGCGATTCCGTCGCCGGTCAGCCGGTCCAGGGTTTCGTGGAGCGAGATCGGATCCGGCGTCGTGAGCGAGCCGTAGGCCGCCCCTCCGGAGGTGATGACCCCGAGCGTCCCGAGGCTCGCGGAGGAATGGCCGAGGGCCGCGAAGATCTGGCGGCAGAAATCGGCGACCGAGCTCTTGCCGCTCGTGCCCGTGACCGCAACCACGTGCTCGGGCTGCCGCGGGAAAAGGCGGGAGGCTGCGAGCGCGAGCGCCCGGCGCACGTCCCCGACCTGGAGATAGGCGACCCCGGCCGGGAGGTCCGCCGGCCGGGGGGCTTCCCCGACCAAAGCTGCGGCGCCGGCCGCGAGCGCCTGCGGGACGAAGCTCATGCCGTCCGTCTTCGTGCCGGGGACCGCCACGAACACCCCGCCGGGCGCGACCTTCCGGCTGTCGGAGGCGAGCCCCGAAACGGCGGTCGAGGCGTCGGGAGTTCCGAGTGCCTCGGGGAAGAGTTCGGCAAGTGTTCGGCTCGTCTGGGTCATCTCACCTCTCGTGCCTGCGGGCGGAGCCCCCTTCCGGGGGGCAGCCTCACTTGGCGCCCCAGGCGCCCAGGCGGGACATCAGCGGGAAAGGCTGCTGCGGCCGTTCGAAGCGCGGCGGGATCCCGAGGATCGGCGCCACGCGCTCGATGACGTTGCCGGTCACAGGGCCGGCGTTCCAGCCCGCCGTCGCGAAGCCATAGGTGCCCGGGACGGCCTGCGGCTCGTCCATGATGGTCAGGAACACGTAGCGCGGCTTATCGGCCGGGACCACCGCCGTAAAGGTCGTGAAGTTCCGGTTCTTGGCGTAGCGGCCGTTGATGACCTTCTCGGCCGTGCCGGTCTTGCCACCCACGAAATACCCCGCGATGGCGGCTGCCGACGCCGACCCCTCGGGGTGCGAGGCGTTGAGACGGAGCACGTAGCGCATCGCCTCGCTGGTCTCCGGCTTGATGACCTGGGTGCCGACGGAGCGTGCCTCCTCGGCGGTGCGCTTCAGGACTGTCGGCGGGATCATGACGCCGCCGTTGACGAGCGCCCCCACGGCCATAAGGGCCTGCAGCGGCGCGACCGCGAGACCGTGGCCGAAGGCGATCGTCACCGTGTTGAGCTCGCCCCAGCGGGGCGGAATGATCGGCTCGGCGTTCTCGGGCAGCTCCGTGCGGAGGCGGTCGAGCTGGCCCATCTTGCGCAGGAAGGCCTTGTGCCCCTCGACCCCGATGCCGAGCGCCATGCGCGCCGTGCCGATGTTCGAGGAGTGGATGAACACCTCCGGGACGGAGAGCACCCGGTGGGTCGCGTGGTAGTCGCCGATGGTGAACTTGCCGTAGCGCAGCCCCGCGCGCGCATCGAGCATGGAATTGATCGTGAAGCGGCCCGAATCCAGCGCCATCGCGGTCGTGAGCGCCTTGAAGGTCGAGCCCATCTCGAACACGCCCACATTGATCCGGTTGATCCGGTCCTTCTCGAGCGCGTCGACGGGGTTGTTGGGATCGTAGTCGGGCAACGACACGAGCGAGATGATCTCGCCGGTATTGACGTCCAGAACCGCGCCGGCGGCAGCCTTCGCCTTGTACTTCTCGATGGCCTTTTCGAGCTCGTCACGCAGGGCATGCTGGACCCGCAGGTCGAGGGACAGCTGCACAGGCTTCAGGTCGGCCGCCGTGAGCGAGAAGCCGGCGCCGTTGAGGTCCTGCAGGCCCTGGCCGTCGATGTACTTCTCGATGCCCGCGATGCCGACATTGTCGATGTTGGCGAAGCCGAGCACGTGGGCGGCGGCATGGCCGTTCGGGTAGACCCGCTTGTTCTCCGGCAGGAAGCCGACGCCCGGGATGCCGAGTCGGTGCACCTCCGCCTGCTGGCGCGGCGTGATCTCGCGCTTCACCCAGACGAAGCCCTTCTTGGTGCCGAGCTTCTCGCGCAGATCCCGGGCGTCGAGGTCAGGCAGGACGGCGGTGAGGAGCTCCACCGCCTCGTCCTTGTCGATGATGTTGCGCGGCTCGGCGAAGACCGACACCGTCTTGACGTCGGTCGCCAGCACTTCGCCGTTCCGGTCGACGATGTCGGGGCGGGCGGCCGAGATCTCGGAGGACGCGGCCCGGCGCACGGTGCCGCCCTCGTCCTTGACGACGGCCAGCATGACGAGCCGCCCGCCGATGAGCGTGAACAGACCCATGAAGGCGAGCGACACGAGGCCGACACGCGCCGTGCTCTTGTCGACACGCAGGCGGAACAGCTCGCGGATCGAGTGGAACACGCCCGGCTTCGGGTCGTCGGGCGAGGTCGAGCGCTTGAGCGCAGGCGGGAACGCGAAGGGCACGAGGTTCACCGTTTCGGGGTTTGCGTGCTCGGGGTATGAGCGCCGTCCTGCTGCCGGTCCCGGGGCGTCGCCGTCGGACCGAGCAGCATTTCGAGCTTGCGCCCGATGCTGTCCTCCCGCGGGGGACGGTTCGGCAGATCCGACAGACGGGCAAGCTGCATGACGCTCATGGGCTGGAGGTCGAGGTGGGCTTCCTCGGCGATCTGGAGGCGGTCCGGCCGGTTGAGGAGCTGCCACTCGGCCTTGAGGACCGCGATGGCGTCGCGCTCCCTGTGCACCTTCGTCTTCAGCTTCGCGACCTGCTCGGCGTGGTAGAGCGTCTCGTACTTGATCGAGTAGGCGTAGCCCGCCGATCCGATCAGCGCCGAGATCGCGGCGAGGTGGAGAAACCTCATCATGGCCGCTCTCCCTCGGAACCCAGAATTCGTGTCATGCAGAGACGCCTCGTCATCGGCGCCCTCCTCTCCGGTCGGCGGTGCGGGGCAGTTCCGCGAGCATCATCAGGGCGCTCAGAGGCTCCTGGGCGGGGGCGTCGGTGCGCTCCGCAGCCCTGAGCTTGGCGGACCGGGAGCGCGGGTTGCGGGCGACCTCCGCTTCGCCCGGCACGACCGGACCGCGCGTGACCGCCCGGAAGCTCGGCTCATCCGCCGCGGCGGTCGGGAGATGGCGCGAGCCGCCTCCGGCACGCCCGGTGCGGGCCGCGAAGAACTGCTTCACGATCCGGTCCTCGAGCGAATGGAACGTGACGACCGCGAGGCGGCCGCCAGGGCGGAGCACGCGCTCGGCCGCATGGAGCGCGCGGACCAGCTCGCCGAGCTCATCGTTCACCGCGATCCGCAAAGCCTGGAACACGCGGGTCGCCGGATGAATGCCCGGCTCGGCCCGGATGAGGCCGGCTACGAGGTCGGCGAGCTGACGGGTGGTCTCGAAGGGTGCCCGGCGGCGCGCCTCGATGATCGCCCGCGCGACGCCGCGGGCGCGGCGCTCCTCGCCGTAATGATAGAAGATGTCGGCGAGCTCCGCTTCCGGAGCGTCGTTGACGATGTCAGCCGCGCTGCGGCCCTCGCGCTCCATGCGCATGTCGAGGGGGCCCTCCTGACGGAAGGAGAAGCCGCGCTCGGCTACGTCGAGCTGCATGGAGGAGACGCCGATGTCGAGCACGACCCCGTCGACACCCCCGCCCGCAGCCGATTCCACAATCGCGTCGAGGTCGCCGAACCGGCCGGGCACCAGGGTCAGGCGCCCCGCGCTGGCCGCGACGAGCGCCGCGCCCGCCGCGATCGCGGCCGGGTCGCGGTCGATGGCGACGACGCGGCTGTCGGGATGGGCGTCGAGAATGGCGCGGGTGTAGCCGCCGGCCCCGAAGGTGCCGTCCACGAAGGTCCCGCCGCGCCCCGCGTCGAGCGCCTCGCAGACTTCCCCCAGGAGCACGGGAACGTGGCGGGCCGGTCCGCCAGCGGCTCCGGCTTGGCCGTCGCCGCGACCCGTCATCGCTCCCGCGCTCCTGGCGGAATGCCGTGTGGTCCGTGTAGGTCCATGGCCCGGTGTCCAATCGTCCGTTTGAGATCCCTGACCTTCGCGCGCGCTTCCTCCAAGTGCGCACGAAAGCGGCTCGGCTCCCAGATCTGGAACTTGCGGCCGAGGCCCACGAACGTGACTGCGTCCGTGATCCCCGCATGGACCTTGACCGTATCCGTGAGGATGACTCTCCCCTCCGGATCGACTTTCAGGATCTCGCTGGTGCCGAACAACGCCGTCGACAGCTGATCCCGCTCGTCCGAATAGGGCGACAGCGTCGACAAGAACGCATCGATTTCGTTCAGAAGCTGATTGCCCCCCGCGTCCAGAGCCGGGGCGTCGAGCGCCGGATGAACGTAGAGCCCCTCGAACCCATCCCGGGCGAGAACCGCCCGGAACGTTGCGGGAATCGACACCCGACCCTTCGCGTCCAACCGATTGGTGAAATTGGACACAAAGCGGTCCATGCCCCCCCGCGCTTCTGACGGCGTGCCCCCCGGCGGTATTGACCCCGCCGTCACCCGCCCGCGGCGCGCATACCTCTCCCGTGCGAGCGGAAGCGGGTCGGCTTGCGCAGACCTCGACCGCCTGCCGGAAAGGCGCCGTAAACGGGATGATTTGGGATAGCATGGGATGATATGGGCGTCAACGATACGGCAAAGGTTAACGGGCCCTTTGCGGGCCCTCCCACATCAGAGAACCTTTAGGTTAACGAACCGTAAGAGCCGCCCGGTTTTGCACCGGGCGGCGCAGCGATTTCTCGGCGGGAAAAGGGGTCAGCCGGCCTATAAGCCGGGTTCTGTAGGGCCCGAAGCGAGGCTTCGGACGTGGCGGCCATTCCTCTGGGACGGCCGTTGCCGGCCGCCTCTAGCAACCAACCCGGACGACAGCCTGGAAACCGGCCTGGCGCCGGTGAGGCGCCGCGTCGTCCCTATTCGGTTTTGCTCCTGGTGGGGTTTACCATGCCGTTCGCGTTGCCGCGTCCGCGGTGCGCTCTTACCGCACCCTTTCACCCTTACCTCCGGGCTGAGCCCCAAGGCGGTTTGCTTTCTGTGGCACTGTCCCTGGGGTCACCCCCGCCGGACGTTATCCGGCACCGTGCTTCCATGGAGCCCGGACTTTCCTCTCCGAGTCGAAACCCGAAGCGGCCGCCCGGCCGGCTGACACGCGGGATGTGGCGCCGATCGGCCCGCCGCGTCAAGGCTCCCATAGGGCCGCCGCGCGACGGCCGCCCCGAATGAGCCTGCCGCGTCGATGTCGCTGACGCCCTGGGCGTCGCGGCAGGCGCGTTACTGTGCGCTCGCCGTGATGGTCTTCACCCGCGCGCAATAGGAGCGAGCGGCGCGGGTCATGGTCTGCGTCCGCAGCCCGGCCTGGTAGCGCAGGATCGTACCGCAGGTGTCGCCCTTCGCGAGCTCGTAGGCACGGGCGAGATATTTCAGTCCGTAGCGGAGGTTCGTCTCCGGATCGAGCAGTCCGGCCGGCGCGCCCTGATAGCCGAGCGACTGCGCGGTGCGGGTGTTGATCTGGGTCAGGCCGACATTGGGGCCGTTGCGGGCGCCGGCGCTGTAGCGGCTCTCGACCCGGATCACCGCATCGGCCAGCTCGAAGGGAATGCCGGCCTCGGATGCATGCCGCTCCACGAGCGCGCGCAGAAGCGCGGCGCGGGCCTGGTCCTTGGCCTCGAACGAGGCGCGCCGCGACCCACGCGCCGGCGGAGCGGCATCGGCAGCGCTCTCCGGGGCCTCGGCCTCGGCCGGAACCTCGATGGATGCCTGCTCCGGCGGCGCAGCGGCCTCGGCGCCGATGCTGCCGGCCGCTTGAGCCGGCGCAGCCGGAGCAGCACTCGCGGCAGCAGCCTGGGCCGGTGCTTTGGAGGCCTTCGAGGCTTTCCGGGGCCGGTCGGATGCGGCTTTCCTGGAGGGCTTGGCCTCGGTGGCGGCCTGCTCCTCAACCTGAGCCTCGGCGTCCAGCTCGGCCGGGGCGGCGCTGTAGACCTCGTCGATCGGGACGAGGGTCGCATCGCCTCCCTCCGCACGGGCTCCGGCCGCAAGCGCAATCGCCGCAGTTGCTGCGCCCACAACCATGAGGCTGCGGAGGAGATGTTGCCAGGTCATGCCGTTGCCGCTCCAGCAAAGGTTGGTCGGGGCGGCGGCAGGTGGTGGCGCAATAAGGCGAAGATGTGGCGGGAGTGGAGTTGAGATTTCGCATCTTTCACGCGAAATCTTGAGCATATCAGGCGTTGGGCCCTGACGGCGGCCGGATTGTCGCAGGGACCTGGCAGTATATCTGCCAGGCAGAAAACGATGCTCTCCATGCTCCTGCGTCACGTCCCCTCGCATTCGGACCGCAGCGGCGCAGTTGGCGATTCGTAGAAGCCAAGCTAGGGTGTCGCGCCGGGTCGTCGGTGACCCCGGACCTTCAGGGAAAACAGGGAAGCCCCATGAGGAAAATCATTCTGGCACTCGCCGCTGGCGCGCTCACACTCTCCACCGGTGCCTGTTACACCCCTGGCGAGCGTGCCGCCGGCGGTGCCGCGGTGGGCAGCCTCGCGGGAGCCGCCATCGGTGCGGCCGCGACGGGACGCGCGAGCGGCGCCCTCGCGGGCGCGGCGGTGGGCGCTGCGGGCGGTGCGATGGTCGGTGCCGCGACCGCGCCCCCGCCGGTCGTGCAGTGCCCCTACGGCACTTTCCGGGACGCAGCCGGCAACATCTACTGCCGCTGATCCCCTGCCCCGTTCCGGGACGGGCTGCAGCTTCTGCTTCCGCATCGGCGACCTCGTCGCGCGGACTTAAGGTCCATCGGGGCCGCTTTGCTCGGCGCGCGCGGTTCGGACGACCGCACCGCGAAGAGCTCCTTCGATTGCGGGCGGGCAGTGGTGCCCGCTCGGAGCGACGCCATTGTATCCGTGAGTTCTGCATCAGTTTGGTGGCGTTGGGGTCGGACTGGCGCTATGCCGCCTTGGGCTGCGGCCAGGCCGGGCCGAGCTTTAAGTGGACCGACGCCATGACAAATTCGATCTGGGGCAAGCTCGGCGGAGCCGGAATCGGGCTCGCACTCGGCGGGCCCATCGGTGCGCTCGTCGGCGGCATGGCGGGCCATATGCTCGTGGATCGCGACGGAGCGCCGTTCGGCACGCCGCCACGGGACCTCGTCTTCACCACCGGCCTGGTGGCGCTGGCGGCCAAGATGGCGAAGTCCGACGGGGTGGTCGTACGCCACGAGGTCGAGGCCTTCGAGCGCATCGTCGAGGTGCCGGACTCCGAGCATGCTCGTGTGAAGAACCTCTTCGACCTCGCCAAGGGCACCACCGACGGGTTCGAATCCTATGCGCGCCAGATCGCCGACCTCTTCCGCGAGGAGCCTGCGCTCCTCGAGGACGTGCTCGACGGGCTCTTTCACATCGCCAAGGCCGACGGCGCCGTACACGAAGCGGAATTCGAATATCTCCGCGCGGTCGCGGGGATCTTCGGCCTCGAGGGCAAGGAGTTCGATCGGGTCGCGGCTCGCCACGTCAGCCGTCCAGACGATCCCTATCTCATTCTCGGCGCCGACCGCACCATGAGCGACGGGGATCTCAAGCGGCACTACCGGCGCCTCGTTGCCGAGAACCATCCCGACCGGGAGATCGCCCGGGGCCTGCCCCCCGAGGCTGTCGGCATCGCGACCCAGCGCCTGGCGGTCATCAACGAGGCCTGGGAGCGGGTCGCGGCGGAGCGCTCAATCAGGTGACCCGAGGACGAAACCACGGGCCTCGAACCACCCGCCGGCTGGAGAGTTGAGACGATCATGACCGAGCGCCTGACGCCCGAGCGCCCTCCACCCTGTCCAGCGGCGAGACGTTCATGACCGAGCGCCTCACGCCGGAGGACCTCCTGACCTGTTCAGCGGCGAGATGTTCATGAGCGAACGCCTGACGCCGGAGAGCCCCGTCGCCGCGAAGGTGTTCCCCTCTCCCAATCACGGGGAACGCCAGGACGGGCGTCGGCCCGACATGGTGATCCTGCACTACACCGGCATGCCGATCGAGGGCGAAGCCTTGCAATGGCTCTGCAATCCGGTCTCACAGGTCTCCTCCCACTACTTCGTGTTCGAGAGCGGCCAGGTGCTGCAGTTGGTGCCCGAGGCGCGTCGGGCCTGGCATGCGGGCGTTTCAGCCTGGGATTCGGACCGGGACATCAATTCCTGCTCGATCGGAATCGAGATCGCGAACCCAGGCCATCCCGGCGGGCTGCCGCCCTATCCGGACGGCCAGATCGAAGCCGTGATCGCTCTGACGCTCGATATCGTGCGCCGCTGGGGGATCCGGGCCGACCGGGTGCTCGGCCACTCGGATATTGCGCCCGGGCGCAAGGTCGATCCGGGCGAGAACTTCCCCTGGGAGCGACTGCACCGCGCCGGCGTCGGCCATTGGACCAAACCGGCTCCAATCAGTGACGGGCGCTTCTTCAGCCGGGGGGATCGTGGCATGCCCGTGGAGGCACTCCAGGCCATGCTCGCCATGTACGGCTACGCGCTGCGCATCACGGGGGTTTTCGACGAGGACACCGAGACCGTGGTGACTGCGTTCCAGCGCCACTTCCGACCCGAACGCATCGACGGCGTGGCGGACGCCTCCACGATCACGACCTTGCGCGATCTCATCGCCTCGCGGCCCGGGCATGGGCCCTCGGCCCCTGCGACCGCATGACCAAGAGTTAACTCGTCAGGGTCCGTCAATTCAGCCACAATCCACCGGGAGAGACGAGACTCTCGCAGGGGATGGACGGTTTCCGGTGCGCCGCGCGTGGCTGATGGGTGGTGTGGTGCTGGCGCTGGCCGGCGTGGCAGGGTTTGCGGCCTGGAGGCCCACCAGCGGCGCCGCGGAGGCGCCCTACCGCGTCGCGAGCATCGATCGCGGCCCGATCACGGCCAGCGTGCGTGCCACCGGCACCCTCAATCCCGTGACCACCGTGCTGGTCGGATCGCAGATGTCCGGGCAGGTGGTCGAGATCCTCGCCGACTACAACAGCCCCGTGAAGGCGGGCCAGGTGGTGGCGCGCCTCAACGCCGAGACGATCCAGTCCCGCCGCGATGCCGCGCGAGCCGACCTCGCCCAGGCGCGGGCCGATCTCGCGATGCGCCGCGCGCAGGCCGACAAGTCGCGCGCCCTCCTCGGACGCGCCGACGCGGTGGCGCGGGACCTCCTCGCCCAGCGTGACAGAGTCCGGGCGCTTGCTGCGGAAGCACAGCGGAACCTCGACAGGCAGACCGAGCTCAACGCCCGATCGGTCGGGGCGCAGAACACCCTCGAGCAGGCCCGGACGCAGGTCGAAGTGCAACGGGCGGCCCTCGCCTCCGCGGATGCGCAGATCGCCTCGAACGAGGCCGAGATCGTGGGCCTCAAGGCCGATATCGCGCTGGCCGAGAGCCAGATCCGGTCGGCCGAGGCCGTGATACTGCAGCGGGAAGCCAAGACCCGCGAGATCGAGATCGATCTCGCCCGAACGGACATCCGCTCTCCGGTCGACGGGGTCGTGATCAAGCGCGAGATCGAACTCGGCCAGACGGTCGCGGCCTCGCTCTCGGCCCCGACGCTCTTCACCATCGCCCAGGACCTGCGCGAGATCGACATCTACGCCAATATCGACGAGGCCGATGTCGGGCGCCTCAAGCCCGGCCAGGCGGTGACCTTCTCGGTCAGCGCCTACCCCAACCGCACCTTCGCGGGCGCGATCCGGATGGTGCGGCTCGGCGCCCAGACCGTGCAGAACGTGGTCACCTACACGGCCGTGATCGGCGTCGACAACGACGACATGGCGCTCCTGCCCGGGATGACGGCGAACCTCCAGATCGTGACCGACGAGCGCCCGAGCGCGCTGCGCGTCCCGAACGCGGCCCTGCGCTTCCGCCCGCCCCCGGGCGCCAGCCCCGCGATCGCTCCGGCCTCTCCGACGCCTTTCGCGGAGCGTGCCGTCGCAGCGCCGAGCGAGAACCCGTTTGTGGAACGGACCCGGGCCCGCTCGCGGGACGCCCTGCGCGAGCGCATCGACGACGAGGTCAGGCCGACCCGCGAACAGGCCGAGGAAATCGACCGTATCCTGGCCGAGGCCCGCGAGAACCGCCCGCGCCGCGAGCCGGGACTCTCGGCCGAGGAGCGCCGGGCCGCAGGGCGTCAAGCCCGGCAGGAGATGCTGCGCCGCATCGCCGCCGCCCTCGATCCCGAACGGCGGGAACGCTTCGAGGACATGATGGCCGAGGGACGCCGCGGCGGCCGGTCCGCGGCCGTTGCGGAGGCCGGTACCCCGGGGCGCATCTATGTGCTCGACGGCGCGGGCCGGCCGCAACCGGTGGCGGTCCGCGTCGGGATCACGGATGGGGCTGTGACCGAGCTCCTGGCCGGCGATATCGCGGAAGGCGCAGCCGTGGTTGTCGGCGGCGGTCCACGCGGGTCCGGGACCCAGGCGGCCGAGCCCGGCGCCTCGTCCCCCGCCTCGCGGCCGCGCGGGCCGCGGCTGTTCTAGAGGAAGCCATGGCGCTCATCGAAACCCGCGACCTCGCCCGGATCTACGAGCTCGACGCCGGGCGCGTGACCGCACTCGATGGGGTGACGCTGAGCGTGGAGGCGGGCGAGTTCGTCGCCGTCATGGGTCCGTCGGGGTCCGGCAAGTCGACCTTCATGAACATCGTAGGCTGCCTCGACCGGCCGACCGCCGGCACCTACCGGCTGGCGGGACATGTAGTCGAAACCCTCGACAGGGACGGGCTCGCCCGCCTGCGCAACCGGGAGATCGGCTTCGTGTTCCAGCAGTTCAACCTGCTGCCCCGCGCCGACGCCCTCGCCAATGTGGAACTCCCGATGATCTATGCCGGCCTCGACCGGCGGACGCGCCGGGAGCGGGCACGCGCGGCGCTGGACCGCGTCGGGCTCGCCGACCGCGCTCACCACCGCCCGATGCAGCTTTCCGGCGGCCAGCAGCAGCGCGTCGCCATCGCCCGGGCGCTCGTCACCGCTCCGAGCCTCATCCTCGCCGACGAGCCCACCGGTGCCCTCGACAGCCGCACCGCCGAGGAGATCCTGGCCCTGTTTCAGGCCCTCAACCGGGAGGGCGTCACGATCGTGCTCGTCACCCATGATGCGGAGGTCGGCTCCCATGCCGGGCGCCTCGTCCGTTTCCGCGACGGGCGGGTGACCGAGGATAGCCCGCAGGTGCCGCTCGATCGACAGGCGGAGCGCGCCGCGTGAGCAAACCCGTCCGTCAGCTCCCGTTGCGGTCGATCCTCTCCCTCTGCAGGGGATCAACGTGCGGCAGGACCCCGCCTCCTCCCGTGGCACTCGCATGCGCCTGACCGAAGCGGTCCGCTCCGCCCTTGCGGCAATCGCGGCCAATGCATTGCGCTCGCTCCTGACCATGCTCGGCATCGTGATCGGCGTCGCGGCGGTCATCGCGATGGTGGCGATCGGATCGGGCGCCCGCAATCTCGTCGACCGGCAGATCCGCTCGCTCGGCGCCAATCTCGCGATCGTCTCGCCCGGCAACGTCACGCAGGGCGGAGCGCGGCTCGGTGCAGGCGCGGCCTCGACGCTCACCGACGAGGACGCGACCGCGATCAGAAACGAGATCGAGGGCGCGGTCGCGGCCGCACCCTTCGTGAACGGGCGGTCGCAGGTGGTGGCCGGCAGCGTCAACTGGAACACGAATGTCTACGGGGTCGATCTCGACTGGTTCACGGCCCGGGAGTGGGACGTCGAAATCGGCCGGGGCTTCGACGCCGAGGAACTGCGGCGGGGCGACATCGTCGCGATCCTAGGCCAGACCGTCGCACGCCAGCTGTTCGGGGAGGAGGACCCGATCGACCGGACGATCCGGGTCCGCAACGTGCCGTTCCGCGTGATCGGAATCATGGCCGCCAAGGGACAGTCGGCCTTCGGGCAGGACCAGGACGATGCGATCTTCGTCCCGCTCGACGCCGCGCGGCGCCGGGTGATCGGGCGCAACTACGCCAAGGACCGCTCCGTGATGTCGGTCTTCGTGAAGTTCGAGAGCGAGGAGGACATCGCTCCGGGGATCGAGCGCACGGGCGCGCTGCTGCGCCAGCGGCACGGATTGACGGGCGAGCAGGAGAACGACTTCTCGATCCGCAACCTGACCGAGATCGCGAATACGGCCGGAGCGGCTGCGGGGACGCTCGCGCTCCTCGTAGCGGGTGTCGCCGGGGTCTCCCTGCTCGTCGGCGGGATCGGGATCATGAACATCATGCTGGTCTCGGTCACGGAGCGGACGCGGGAGATCGGGATCAGGCTGGCTGTCGGGGCCCGTCCCCGGGACATCCGCGCCCAGTTCCTGATCGAGGCCGCGACCCTCTCGACGCTGGGCGGCGCCGTCGGCGTGGTCCTGGGCGTGGGCGCGGCTCATGCCATCGCGCGGCTGGCCGGCTGGCCCTCACTGGTGTCGCCGGACGCGGTCCTGCTCGCGGTCGGTTTCTCCGCCCTCGTCGGCGTCTTCTTCGGCTTCTACCCGGCCCAGCGCGCCGCCCGGCTCAATCCGATCGAGGCGCTGCGGCGGGAGTGATCGTCTGTCCCTGAGCCATCGGGGGTGCGGACCGGCCGTTCGTGCCCCGATCCGGTCCGCCTTGCGGCTCCTCCCCTTACGGGGGAAGCACGTCGCGCTCCCCGAAGGTCCAGAGCTTGTGGGCGATGAAACTCCAGAACAGGACGATTCCCGTGGTCGCGACCTGGGCCGGGAGGTAGGGCACGAGGAGCCAAGCCGTGAAGGCGTGCATGAAGGCGCCGGTCAGGAGGAATCCGACCCCCGCGACCGCTGCAAAGCGCCAGCCCGCCTCGCCGTGCGGCCGGTCGCTCTCATAGGTGTGGCGCCGGTTCAGGACGTAGGAGACGAGGCCGCCCGCGACATAGCCGGCGAGCGTCGCCGGGACGGGCCCGAGCCCGGCACCCTCCACCAGGGCGATCAGAAGCCCGTAATGGACGATCGCGGCCGCGATGCCGACGCCGAAGAACATGCCGAACTGGCGCAGGATCCGTGCGAGCGCAGGCATGACGGTCTGGTTCAACCCTGGAGTTTGCCCGCGATCTGCCGGACGAGGGCACGCGGGAAGAGCTTCGACCCGATCGAGCCGAGGCGATTCGGCAGACCGGGGATCACGATGGCACGACCGGCCTCGTAGCCGTCGACGGCGGCGCGGGCCACCTCCGCGACCGGTCTCATGCCGAACCGGAAGATACGTCTCATCTCCATGTCGGCGGTCGCCGCGAATTCCGTATCGGTCGGACCCGGGCAGAGGGCGCTCACGACGACGCCGTGGGGCTTGGCCTCCTCGTGGAGCGCCTCCGAGAGCGAGAGCACGTAGGCCTTCGTGGCATAGTAGACGGCCATGTTGGGTCCGGCCTGGAAGGCCGCCGTCGAGGCCACGTTGATGATCCCGCCCCGCTTCCGCTCGATCAGGCCGGGCAGGACCATCCGGCAGAGCTTGGTCAGGGCGGTGACGTTGAGCTCGATCATGCCGATCTGCCGCTCATAGGGCAGACTCGAGAACTTGCCCCTGAGGCCGAAGCCCGCGTTGTTGACGAGGGTGTGGATCGCGATTCCGCGCCCCGCGAGGGTCTCCACGAGATCCGCCGGCGCCTCGGGATCCTCGAGATCCAGGGTCACGACGTCGATCGCGACGGGGTGCCCGGCCCGGATCTCCGCGGCCAGCGCCTGGAGCCGCTCTTCGCGCCGCGCCACCAGGACGATGTCGTAGCCCCGCGCTGCGAACACCCGCGCCATCTCGGCCCCGATCCCGCTCGACGCTCCGGTGATCACCGCCCAGCGCTGCCCGTCCGCCATGCCCCTCTCCCTCCCGGTTCCGACGCCATATGGCGCTCGCCACGCTCTTCGACAGGATCGGGGAGGTGCCCGGGCCGCCTCTGGGATTGCCGCGACTCCCGGCCCGTGAGCCCGTCGGCCAGAGCCGACACAAAGGACCGAAAGGCTTTCAATAGCCCCGGAGGGCGTGTAAGAGGCCACCTCAACGACATTTTCCAGAACAACACCAGCCGTTCCGATGAGCCGCCCCCGCGGCCTCGCGGCTGGACACGCGCGGGTCAACCATGCCGAAGCGGACCGACATCTCTACCATCCTCATCATCGGCGCCGGCCCGATCATCATCGGCCAAGCCTCCGAGTTCGACTATTCGGGCACCCAGGCCTGCAAGGCGTTGCGGGCCGAGGGCTACCGCATCGTCCTGGTGAACTCCAATCCGGCGACCATCATGACGGACCCGGACCTCGCCGACGCCACCTACGTCGAGCCCATCACGCCCGAGATCGTTGCCAAGATCATCGAGAAGGAGCGCCCCGACGCCCTCCTCCCCACCATGGGCGGCCAGACGGCGCTCAACACAGCGCTGTCCCTCAAGAAAATGGGCGTCCTCGACCGGTTCGGAGTCGAGATGATCGGCGCGGATGCCGAGGCCATCGACAAGGCCGAGGACCGGCAGCTCTTCCGCGAGGCCATGACCAAGATCGGCCTCGACACCCCGAAATCGCGCCTCGCCAACGCCTCCGCGCTGAAAAAGGCAGATCGCCAGGCCTATGAGGCCGAGCGCGCCCGCATCGAGGCGCTCGACATCCATCCCGGCGACAAGAAGCGCATGCTGGCGGGCTTCGAGTTCAAGTGGAACGCCGCCGAGAATGAGCGCCGCAAGCGCTATCAGGAACATGCGCTCGGCGAAGCGCTCCTGGCGCTCTCGGAGGTCGGCCTGCCGGCGATCATCCGCCCGTCCTTCACGCTCGGCGGCACAGGCGGCGGCATCGCCTACAACCGCGACGAGTTCCTCGACATCGTCGAACGCGGCCTCGACGCCTCGCCGACCAACGAGGTTCTGATCGAGGAGAGCGTGCTCGGCTGGAAGGAGTACGAGATGGAGGTCGTCCGCGACAAGGCGGACAACTGCATCATCGTGTGCTCGATCGAGAACGTGGATCCGATGGGCGTCCACACGGGCGATTCCATCACAGTGGCGCCGGCGCTGACCCTGACCGACAAGGAATATCAGGTGATGCGCGACGCCTCGATCGCGGTGCTCCGCGAGATCGGCGTCGAGACCGGCGGCTCCAACGTGCAGTTCGCGATCAACCCCGAGAACGGGCGCATGATCGTCATCGAGATGAATCCCCGCGTGTCGCGCTCGTCGGCCCTCGCCTCCAAGGCAACCGGCTTCCCGATCGCGAAGGTCGCCGCGAAGCTCGCGGTCGGCTATACCATGGACGAGATCGCCAACGACATCACGGGCGGCGCGACCCCGGCCTCGTTCGAGCCGACCATCGACTACGTGGTCACCAAGATCCCGCGCTTCGCCTTCGAGAAGTTCCCGGGCGCCGAGCCGACGCTCACCACCGCGATGAAGTCGGTCGGCGAGTGCATGGCGATCGGCCGCACCTTCCCGGAATCGCTCCAGAAGGCCCTTCGCTCCCTGGAGACGGGCCTCACGGGCCTCGACGAGATCGAGATCGAGGGCCTGGGCAAGGGCGACGATCGCAACGCCATCAAGGCCGCCATCGGCACGCCGACCCCGGACCGTCTCCTGAAGGTCGGTCAGGCGCTTCGCTTAGGGGTCAGCCACGACGAGATCTATGCGAGCTGCCACATCGACCGCTGGTTCCTCGAGCAGCTGCAGGACATCATCGATCTCGAGAACAAGGTGAAGGCGCACGGCCTGCCGCAGACCCCCGGCGCCTTCCGGCACCTGAAGTCCATGGGCTTCTCGGACGCCCGCCTCGCGGTGCTCGCCAACACCACGGAAGCGGAGGTGCGGGCCCAGCGCCGCTCCCTCGACGTGCGGCCGGCATTCAAGCGCATCGACACCTGCGCGGCCGAGTTCGCCTCGCCTACGGCCTACATGTACTCGACCTACGCGCCTCTCTTCGCAGGCACGTTGGCGGACGAGTCGCAACCCTCCGACGCCAGGAAGGTCGTGATCCTCGGCGGCGGGCCGAACCGCATCGGCCAGGGCATCGAGTTCGATTATTGCTGCTGCCACGCCTGCTTCGCGCTCAAGGACGTGGGCTACGAGACCATCATGATCAACTGTAATCCCGAGACGGTGTCGACGGATTACGACACCTCCGACCGGCTCTATTTCGAGCCGCTCACGGCCGAGGACGTGCTGGAGATCCTCGACATCGAGCGCTCGCGCGGAGAGCTCCTCGGCGTCATCGTGCAGTTCGGCGGCCAGACGCCCCTGAAGCTCGCCCGCGCCCTGGAGGAGGCCGGCATCCCGATCCTCGGGACCTCGCCCGAGGCCATCGACCTCGCGGAGGACCGGGACCGGTTCAAGCGCCTGCTCGACAAGCTGAAGCTCAAGCAGCCCAAGAACGGCATCGCCTATTCGGTGGAGCAGAGCCGGTTGATCGCGGCCGATCTCGGCCTGCCCTTCGTGGTGCGCCCGTCCTACGTGCTCGGCGGCCGCGCCATGGCGATCATCCGCGACGAGCAGCAGTTCGAGGATTACCTCCTCGGCACCCTGCCCTCGCTGATCCCATCGGACGTGAAGTCGCGCTACCCGAACGACAAGACCGGCCAGATCAACACGGTGCTGGGCCAGAACCCACTCCTCTTCGACCGCTACCTCACGGACGCGATCGAGGTCGACGTGGACTGCCTCTGCGACGGCAAGGACACCTTCATCGCCGGCATCATGGAGCACATCGAGGAGGCGGGCATCCATTCCGGCGATTCGGCCTGCTCGCTGCCGCCGCGCTCGCTCTCGCCGGAGATCCTCGCCGAGCTGGAGCGCCAGACTTCGGCGCTGGCGCTGGCCCTCAACGTCGGCGGCCTCATGAACGTGCAATATGCGATCAAGGAGGGGGTCATCTACGTCCTCGAGGTCAATCCTCGGGCGTCGCGCACGGTGCCCTTCGTCGCCAAGGTGATCGGCGAGCCGATCGCCAAGATCGCGGCGCGGATCATGGCGGGCGAGAGCCTCGCCTCCTTCGGCCTCGTCCCGAAGGATCTGCCCCATATCGGGGTCAAGGAGGCGGTCTTCCCCTTCGCGCGCTTCCCCGGCGTCGACGTGCTGCTGGGACCGGAGATGCGCTCCACGGGCGAGGTCATCGGCCTCGACCGCTCCTTCGGCGTCGCTTTCGCCAAGAGCCAGCTCGGCTCCTCGACCCAGGTGCCGAAGACCGGGACCGTGTTCGTCTCCGTACGCGACTCCGACAAGGAGCGGATCCTGCCCACCATGCGGATGCTGTCCGAGCTCGGCTTCCAGATCGTGGCGACGGCGGGGACGCAGCGCTACCTGGCCGAGAATGGCGTCAAGGCGAGCCGCATCAACAAGGTGCTGGAGGGACGTCCCCACGTGGTCGACGCCATCAAGAACGGCGAGATCCAGCTCGTCTTCAACACCACCGAGGGCGCGAGCGCCCTTTCGGACTCCCGGTCGCTCCGCCGGGCCGCCCTCTTGCATAAGGTGCCTTACTACACCACTCTTGCAGGCGCGATCGCGGCAGCCGAGGGCATCAAGGCCTATCTTGGCGGCGATCTCGAGGTGAAGGCGCTCCAGGAGTATTTCGCTCACTAGGCCCGGATGGTCCGGGGAACTGCGAAGATTCACGGACGTTACAGTTGCCCTGGGAGGGGTCGGCCCCGAAGCCGACCCTTTCGAGTTTGTGGAACAGGCCGGAGGACAGCCCGGCTTGGCAGGTGGACGCGATGGACAAGGTACCGATCACGAATAAGGGTTTCGCCGCGCTGGAGGAGGAGCTGAAGCACCGCCAGCAGGTCGAGCGCCCCCGGATTATCCAGGCGATCTCCGAGGCGCGGGCGCTCGGCGACCTGTCCGAAAACGCCGAGTACCATGCCGCCAAGGAGGCCCAGTCCCTCAACGAGGGCCGGATCATGGAGCTCGAAAGCCTCATCGCGCGGGCCGAGATCATCGACGTCACCAAGCTGTCCGGCGACCGGATCAAGTTCGGGGCCACCGTCAAGCTTCTCGACGAGGACACCGAGGAGGAGCGGACCTACCAGATCGTCGGCGAGCCCGAGGCCGACGTGCGCTCCGGCCGCGTCTCCGTGACCTCCCCGATCGCCCGGGCTCTGATGGGCAAGGGCGTCGGCGATACGGTCGAGGTATCGACACCGGGCGGCGGCAAGTCCTACGAGGTGGTGGCGGTCCGGTTCGGATAAGCGAGGGCGCTCCGCTCCGGCACGGGGCTCGGCGCTGGTGCCGGGTTCCCGCTCCTGTCGGCCCCAGGCTCCTCGCCCTGCGGTCGCTCCGATGTCGGAGAGCCTTGGGCTGTCGGCAAAAGCAGGGCGAGCCGCGGCGGCAGCGACCGGCCCCGTTGCGTTGTGGCCTCCCTATGGCCGGTCGGCACCGTGAGGCTCAGGCCCTTATTCGTGCCCAGGCCCCTCCCCGATCGGCACCAGCGGCTCGTCCTTGACGAGATTCAGGGTCAACGCCGTGCGCACGTTGCGCACGTTCGGCAGGGCGGTGAGGTCGAGGACGAAGCCCTGGAAAGCGGGCAGATTCGGGGCCACACATTTCAGGATGAAGTCGATGTCCCCCGAGAGGGTCCAGCATTCGCGGACGATGGGCCAATCGCGCACCCTCTCCTCGAAAGCGCCGAGCTCCGCCTGGCCCTGGGCGGCCAGCTGCACCATCGCGAAGCACACGATCTCGAAGCCGAGGGCCTGCGGGTCAAGGAGCGCGCGGTAGGCCTTGATGATCCCCGCCTCCTCCAGCGCGCGCACGCGCCTCAGGCACGGCGGTGCGGAGAGCCCGACCCGGCGGGCGAGCTCCACGTTGGTGATGCTGCCGTCGGCCTGGAGCTCTTTGAGGATAGCCCAGTCTATGGAATCAAGGCGTCCGCGCACGGGGTCTCCGGAGGGGTTCAGGTGTCTACGCGGGAGAGGGAACATCGGGCGAAACGGATCCGGTCCGCCGGGGGCGGCACGCGATGAGCGACGTGAAAAACGTTACCGCGACTGTTGCCACGCAACTAATCGCTCCTGAGCCCCACCACAAGCAACCTGCGCCGCAACGCCGCAATTTTCGTGCCGCCGTCCACAGGTTGAGCCGTTGGATGTTGCGTAACCCAGAAAATTGCTGGAGCAAGCGGTCATGACGGCTGCGTGGGTCCTCACCGACGGCAAGGCCGGCGACGAGCAGCCCTGCCTCGGCCTGGCTGAGGCCATGGGGCTCCGGCCGGAGATCCGCCGCGTCTCCCCGAAGTGGCCCTTCACCTGGCTCGGCCCGTGGGCCCCCCTCGATCCGCGCGAGCGGCCGGACCGCCCCGGCAGCCCGATCGCGCCGCCCTTCCCCGACCTCGTGATCGCCTCCGGACGGCGCACGATTCCCTATCTCAGAGCCGTGCGGAAGCGCTCCGGCGGCTCCACCTTCACGGCATTTCTCAAGGACCCCCGCACCGGACCCGGGACCGCCGACCTGATCTGGGTGCCCGAGCACGACCGCCTGCGCGGGCCGAACGTGATCGCGACGCTCACGCCGCCTCACCGGATCTCGGCCAATGCGCTCGCGGCCGCGCGCGCCCGTCCGGATCCGCGCCTCGCCTCCCTCCCCCGGCCCCGCGTCGCGGTCCTCGCGGGCGGGGACAGCCGGCATTATCGCTTCACGGAAGCCGACGTGGCGCGCTTCGCCGCCGACCTGGCGCGCCTGGCAGGGACCGGCGCGGGTCTCATGATCACGGCCTCGCGCCGGACACCGCCGGCCCTGCGGGCGGCCCTCGCCGATCTCGCCGCCCGGCACGGCGGCTTCTTCTGGGAGGGAGACGGCGAGAACCCCTACGTGCCCATGCTGGCGCTCGCCGATGCGGTCGTGGTCACGGCGGATTCCGCCAACATGGTCGGAGAGGCCGCCGCCAGCGGCGCCCCGATCCTGGTGTTCGAGCCGACCGGAGGCCATATAAAGTTTACCGTAACCCTCGAGGCCCTGAAAAAACGCGGCCTTGTCCATGTTTTCCACGGGGTCCTCGCCGGGGAACGCTATCCCCCCGTCGATGCCACGCCTATGATCGCGCGAGCCATCGCGGACGGGCTTGCCCGCCACCGCCGGGCCTTGGGTCTTCCTGAGGTCCCGGTACATCCGGAGTAGCCGTCCGGGATGGCCGCATCGGATCCGCGCCGGACCGGCTTCGGCCTGCCGCGGACCCGGATGCCCCCGGGGTGGCCTCTTCGTTGGAGTACCTTTCATGGCCCACACCCACGCCAAGCTCATCATCGTCGGATCGGGGCCCGCGGGCTACACGGCCGCCATCTACGCCGCCCGTGCGCTCCTGGAGCCGGTGATGATCTCGGGCTTTCAGCCCGGCGGCCAGCTTATGATCACCACCGACGTGGAGAACTACCCGGGCTTCGCCGACGTGATCCAAGGTCCTTGGCTGATGGAGCAGATGCGCCTTCAGGCCGAGCACGTGGGCACCCGCATGATCTCGGACCACATCTCCAAGGTCGATCTCTCCCGCCGGCCTTTCCGTTTGGAGGGCGATTCCGGTGATACCTTCACCTGCGATACGCTCATCGTGGCCACGGGCGCGCAGGCCAAATGGCTCGGTCTGCCATCCGAGGCCAAGTTCCAGGGCTTCGGCGTCTCGGCCTGCGCGACCTGCGACGGCTTCTTCTTCCGCGGCAAGGAGGTCGTGGTCGTCGGAGGCGGCAACACGGCGGTCGAGGAAGCGCTCTACCTCTCGCATCTCGCCGCCAAGGTGACGCTCGTGCACAGGCGCGATTCCTTCCGCTCCGAAAAGATCCTGCAGGACCGCCTCTTCAAGCAGAAGAACGTGCAGGTGATCTGGAATTCCGCGATCGAGGAGATCTGCGGCGGCGACACGCCTCCCGGCGTGACCCATGTCCGAGTCAGGAACGTGAAATCCGGCCAGATCTCCGAGGTGAAGACGGACGGCGTGTTCATCGCGATCGGCCACAAGCCCTCCACCGAGCTCTTCGCCGGTCAGCTCGACATGAAACCCGGCGGCTATCTGCAGACGGCCCCGGACTCCACCGCGACCAACATCCCGGGCGTCTTCGCCGCCGGCGACGTCACGGACGATGTCTACCGCCAAGCCGTGACAGCGGCCGGCATGGGGTGTATGGCGGCCCTCGAAGCGGAGCGGTACCTCGCGGCCCATGCGGAGACGCGCGAGGCGGCCGAGTGAGGAGCGGCTCCGCCGCAGGGCCAAGCCGAGGTGCGGCACAGGGGGCGCCGCAATGAGGGGGCATGAGCGCCGCCAGGCACCGCGAGCGTGTCGGCGGCATCGGGGCCGCACCTGAAGGAGGCGGCGTCGAGGGACATAGGGTGGACCGCCAGGCAGGGCTGGGCCATCGGGGGAACGGCCGTGGACTGGGACAAGATCCGGATATTTTACACGGTTGCGGAGGCCGGGAGCTTTACGCGGGCGGGGGACGACCTGGGGCTGAGCCAGTCGGCGGTGAGCCGGCAGATCTCGGCGCTCGAGCGGGAGCTCAAGGCGCCCCTGTTCCACCGCCATGCGCGCGGGCTGATCCTGACCGAGCAGGGGGATCTGCTGTTCCGGGCGGCACGCGACATGCGCATGCGGCTCGAGACCACCCGGGCCAGGCTCGTCGAGACCAGCGAAAGACCCTCCGGCGACCTCAAAGTCACGGC
>JAESFH010000078.1_pt1 | contig 98678 bp, 80 predicted proteins | sample 9269381 | NCBI WGS metagenome assembly JAESFH01 (sample SAMN14504062, study PRJNA617094) | algae metagenome | isolation source: Aphanothece sp. CMT-3BRIN-NPC111 and co-occurring heterotrophs from well... | place: USA: Clark Mountains Wilderness, California | collected 2010-04-18
GCTTGGATGACTTTCTGACGCAGGTCGTAACTGTAGGGTTTTGCCATTGGTTAAGCGATAGCTTCTAGAACAAGTGACTCCTTCCAGTTTATGCCCTAACCGCCTTGGCGGTTGCTATAAAATTGAAATGTTATTAACACAAATAGTTAAATTAATCAAGTACATACTATAAATTTGAACAATGGAGGTCGTAACTCAAGCGATATCTGGGGGAAGATTGCTGGGGGAAGATTTGGGGACTGATAAATTTTGCTGCAACTGGGTTTGAATTAAACTTTGCAGGTCTTCTCGCCGGATCTCTGTGCCAGATGCCATCTGAGCGGGCTGATCAAAAAAAACTATGCTATCAACGGTTTCCATTGCCAACATCTGGAACAAAATGTGAGTAACAGGCACTGGGGTGGCAATAAGTTTAGCGTCTGGCATCGATTGGAAATTTGTGGCGTCTTTGATAGTGGCAAAGGCGTAAACCACTTTTTTTTCTAGTTGGGGTTGGGCGCGATTGCTGAGTGTAGTCAAAAGCCAACTTCGATCTAAAGTTTGCAAAACGTAGTATTCGGAATGTTGCAGCCGAGTGGCAAGCAGCTTGAGAACAGGTGCGATCGCCGCCACTATTTTGGGCGTCTGACCATCTGCGGGTGCATTGTCGATGAGAACTTGAATTTGTTGATCTAAATTCATCTTGATAGCCATTGTGATTGTGCCATTATAAGAAAATTAATTCTTCTATATCAGGACTTATAGGTAGAAAGTCAGGATAAGGAAGATATACCTAAACCCCTGATGGGGGAGAGAACTATTTTGACATCCTCGCCGCCGTAAACGGACGGCAATTCCAACCTACCCAAACAGATTTAAACTTAACTGTATGGGTTCCTGGTGGCTAATTGCTAATTGCTAAAAGCTAACTGCTAATTCCTATAAATTTCAACAAGCAACTAGCTAGGATCTAATTGCTAAGAGCTAACAGCTAAAAAATATGTCTAACTCTTCGGGAATAGGGGAACGGCGGCGTTCCCTCTCTAATCAGTTTTTGCAGCGCCTAAAGGAGATACCGCTTCCCCCGGCAGAGGACTCAATTCTGCTGCGGGTGCTAGTGCAGGCGCTGGTGCTAGTGGGTATTATTGCTACGGATGTTGCAGCCGAGACACAGATGAGCTTTTGGGCAGTGCCGCTGAGCATGATCGGTGCAACTTGGAGTTGGTATCGGCGGCGCGATCGCAATGTGCCAGTGAAGTTCTTTCTCGCCATTGGCATGCTAGCGGCAATGGGAGCTTTCTTCAACAACTTGTTTGGGAATTTGAACGATTCACGGCTAGTGCTGGCAGAGTTGTTAATTCAACTGCAAGTCTTGCACAGCTTTGACTTGCCCCGCCGCAAGGACTTGGGGTATTCGATGGTGATTGGGCTAATTTTATTAGGTGTTGCCGCTACCCTCAGCCAGACTTTAGCTTTTGCACCCTTACTGCTGCTATTTTTAGCGATCGCCCTGCCAGTTTTAGTGCTGGACTACCGATCCAGGTTAGGTCTCTCTGCCGAGGTTGTCGGGGCACCCCGACGCCGGAAGCCGGGGTTAGCCGCGGGTCTATCTTGGCGGCGTCTGGGCATATTTCTGCTGGTAATTGTGGCGCTGGGGCTAACTATTTTTGCCGTGATGCCAAGATTTCCGGGCTACCAGCTGCGAACATTTCCTGTCAGTGCCCCAGCACAGTTTAAAGGCAAGTTTGAGGAACGCGATATTGTTAATCCTGGTTATGCCAGAGCAGGCAGAGGCACTGGCACTGGCACCGGCACCAGCACTGAGCAAGACAAAACTAAGGGGCCGGGTAAGTTAGATGAAACCTTCTACTACGGCTTTGGTACCAAGATTAACCAGAATCTCCGGGGAGAGTTAAAGCCCAAGGTGGTGCTGAGAATCCGCTCTCAGGCTCCAGGATTTTGGCGGATGCAGGCATTTGACCGCTACACGGGTCAGGGCTGGGAAATTTCTCGCAATCAGCAGGTGGAGAAGATAAATCGCTCCCGGTGGTCGTATCGGTTTTTTCTGAATATACCTCGAACCGCCAGTAGAACCAAGGAGGTGATTCAGAGTTACACGGCGGTGTCCGAGTTGCCGAACTTAATTCCCGCCCTAGCCTATCCCAGGGAACTATACTTTCCCACTGAGCAAGTGGGTGTGGACACGGAAAACAGTTTGCGATCGCCTGCGGGTTTGATAGAGGGACTCACTTACACAGTAGTTTCGGAAGTGCCATATCGCGATCGCACTCTCTTAGGAAAAGCCTCTACTAATTATTCCGATAGTATTCGCAAACATTATTTACAAATTTCCCCAGAAATTGCTGCCAAAGTGCGGCAACGTACCCAGGAAATTCTCGGCAAATCCCCCAAACCTCTGACCTCTCCCTATGAACAGGCTCTATACCTGACCCAGTACCTGAAGCAACACTACTCGATACCAGAAAACCCTTTGGGTCTGCCCTTTTTCTCGGAAAAAGAAGACTTAGTGGAGGCATTTCTCTTTAAATACCAAGGGGGATATCCAGACCACTTCTCTACTACTCTGACCGTGATGCTGCGTTCAATTGGCATCCCAGCACGGCTGGTAGTGGGCTTTGGTTCCGGACAGTTTAATCCGTTTACAGGTTTATATATTGTCCGCAACGTTGATGCTTATGCGATGACGGAGGTATATTTTCCCAAATACGGCTGGTTTACGTTTGACCCCATTCCCGGTCACGACTTGATTCCACAATCGATTGAGGAAGACCAAACCTTTGGCGTTCTACGGCAGTTCTGGAATTGGGTTGCTGGTTGGTTGCCCTCGCCGGTTAGCAGTTGGCTGAATCAGGCGTTTGAAGTGCTTGTAGGGGCGCTAATCGGGGCGCTCGTTTGGTTTTTTACTCTCTTTTCCAAAGGCTGGGTAGGCTGGTTTACGGGTCTGATTGTGGCGATCGCACTAGGCTTTCTGGGCTGGCTGGGTTGGAACCAGTTGAGAAGTTGGCGCTACCGCCGTTGGTTGGCAAAGTTACCGCCGATGGAAAGTATCTACCAGGAAATGCTCAGCACTCTAGGCACGCAAGGGTTCCGTAAGCACCCAGCGCAGACACCTCTGGAATATGCCCAAGTGTCACGACAGCACCAAAAACCTGCATCTGCTGAGGCAATTGAGGAAATTTCCCAGGCTTATGTCAGTTGGCGTTATGGGCGTCAGGTTCCCAATATTAAGCGGCTGCGGCTGCGTCTGCAAGAGTTGATTAAGAGTAGTCAGCGGTCAGAGGTTAGCAATCAGTTTTTACGAAAACTGAGGACTTTCAGAAGGTAAACCGATGTAACTAGAAGATTATTTTGACTTTTTGACACCCTATGGCATCCGGTTGAAAGGGCACCGGATTGGCATTGACAATGTGCTGGATTATTATCTGGAAGGATATACGCCAGAAGAGATTGTCGCCAATCTGCCCACCCTGAGTTTGGAGCAGATTCACGCTACCATTACCTACTATCTGCATAATCGTGTCCAGTTAGATGCTTATCTGTCTCGTTTGGGTTGGTGCAACGCTTAAGAACGGTGAAAGATCGGAGGGATAAATAGATCAGCCATTTGTGAAAGTGTGTTTCTTACTTGATGAGAATTTATTACCTCGGCTCAAGGTTGCTCTTTTGCGCCTCAACCCGGCGATAGATGTCCGACGTGTGGGCGATCCGGACGCACTGCCATTGGGAACATCAGATCCAGATGTGTTGCACCATCTGGATCTATTCCAACGGATACTAGTAATGGACAACCGCAAAAGTATGCCAGAGCATCTGGAAGCTCACTTGGCTTTGGGTAGACACATTGGGGGATTATTTTGGGTGTGTTCTAAGATACCCATAGGACAGTTAGCACAAGAGCTTTTCCTTATTTGGGATACTACTGAAGTTGTATCAACACTAAGTAAACTGTTTGTTAGCCCTGTATTGGGTAGAATAATAGAAAAAGTTTAGTTAATACTTGAGTTATGGGTTAAATAATTAAAAATCATGAAGATAAAATCAATTTCATTTGAAAACTACAAAGCATTTTTGGAAAAACAAACAATGCAATTGAAGCCGATTACTATTTTAATTGGAAAAAATAGCTCGGGAAAAAGCTCTATTGCAAAACTATTTACGTTGTTGGAAAGTTCGCTTAGTGGTGATATTGATGAACCGCTGTTATTAAAGAACAATGGAGTAGAATTGGGCGATGAGTTTGATAATTTGTTCTTTGAAAATAACCCCGGTGGAATTCCTTTAAATTTCAAAATTGTCTTTGAAAATGATGTACAAATAGAAATTGGTCTATTAAAAAGAGCAGAAGGCTATGGCTTAGATATACTTCAATGGAAATATAAAGATAACACACAAGAATTTGAACTTGAACTTAATGATAATGAATACTATGATGCTATTACTGGAAAAATATATAAGTGTGAATTTAAAGGATTTATTCCTACTTATTTTATCGAAAAAAACACCACTAAGGATTTATCTGTAGAATTTAATATAGAGGGAATTGATGTTGATTATATTGGACCTTTTAGAATTTTGCCTGAAAGATATTTTTATTTGACGGGACAGACACAATTCCAAGATACAGGGGTCACAGGTGAAAATGCTTACGCAATGCTTGGAATAAGTAAATTAAAGAAAGACGATGAGCTATATAAAAATGTAGGAAAGTGGTATAAAGAACATTTTGATGGCTGGGAATTAAAAGTAGATGATAGAAGCAAAAAACCTCTTATTCAAATTTTATTTTATAAAAACAATATTGATGTGAATATTGTAGATGTTGGACAAGGAATGAATCAATCTTTGCCTTTAGTAGTTAGAGCCAATGTGACAGATAGACCCGATTCTATGATTGTTTTAGAACAGCCAGAACTACATTTGCATCCTGCGGCACATGGCGATTTGGCAGAGTTATTTGCAAAATCTGCGAAGGAAAATAATCAGACTTTTATCATCGAAACTCATTCTGAAAATATGATTTTACGTCTTCGTAAGCTAACTGTTGAAAATGATTTTGGTTTTACAAAAGATGATGTAGTAATTTACTGGTTAGAAGATGCTGAATTCAAAGGGCAAGAATTAATGGAAATTACAGTTGATGAAGATGGGGTTCTAAGCGATTGGCGAAATGGCGTTTTTGATGAGAGCTTGAAAGAAGTATTAGAAATGCAAAAAGCACTTAATAGAAAAGAGCAAAGATAAATGATAATTTCTTTTAACCCTATCATTTTTCAAAACCAAGATGCTGGAATACAAGATGCCTTAGCTAAAATACTTATAGCCTTGATGGAGACTAACCTTCACTTTATAGATCTTAAAAGTATTGAGGCAATTTTTTATAACGAGGAAGGTAAGTATATTTTTGATTCAAATGTAATTGCTCAAAAGTGTCTCTCCGCTAATCAACAGAAAAAGTTAAAAGAATTTTAAGTAAAACAAGTCATGTGAATATCACTACGTTGCATGAACAACACCTTAGACGTATTGTTATTGGCATTGATAAGGAAGAAATACACCCTGAAAATGCATATAAAATTATTACAGAGCGCTCAAAAATTATTGTAGAAAATAGGATTAATGATGGGAAATTTATTAAGGGTATTTGCCAAAAATATAGCAGCGGCAAACCAAAAAGAAAGTCTATATATGAATTAGTAAACCGAGCTATAAAAAATGAAATTATAGAATTTGATAATTGTGGAGGGGTTGGAGGGATCATAAAAGTAACACAAGATTGGATAGATACCCCTCGATATAAAAATATTTTTAAATATAAGTTAATGGCTATTTTTGATAGCGATAGAAAAAGCTTCAATGAATTAACACCTCATGAAAATGAAATTAAATACTTTAAAAGAAAACCTAATGGGATTATTCAAGCTAGTGATTGTGAACACGAACCTACAGATTTAATAATATGGCATATTTTATATAAAAGACAAATCGAAAATTATATACCTTTAGATGTGTTGTTCATAAATATCACATCAATAACTCCACCTCAGAAAAATAACTTAAATACCAAAACTCAGGATGAATTAGATTTCATAGAATACGATGTAAATAATATAGGAATAGGTCAATCGAAAATAAAAGAGCAATTACCTAATATATTTCTTTCTAATTTTTCTTATCATAAGCTTGAAAAAAAATGTGAACATCACAAAGTTTTCTTATCAGAAACAGAGGAATGGGTTTCGGAAATTGAGCAAATTCTACTTAAAATTGCAAAAATAATATGAACGAAAAAATCAATGTTAAGCCTGATACTATATATCTTGAAGATTTATTGAAAGATATAGCTAATGGAGAATATAAAATACCTAAGTTTCAAAGAGATTTTGTTTGGAAAACTTCTCAAATACTTGAGTTATTTGATAGTATCTTAAATGGCTATCCAATAGGTAGCTTATTATTTTGGAAAACGAGAGATTATGAAACTCGAGATAAAATAGGTCCATATACTATAATTAAAGTTGGTAGTGATTTTAGGTATGTTTTGGATGGATTTCAACGAATATCTACGCTATTTGGAGTGTTAACGAACCCAAAAAGCTTTCAGATGGAAACAAATAGTCCTGAATTGAAAAATTTTTCAATTTTCTTTGACATTAGGGAAAACAATTTTAGCTTTATAAGAAACAATAGAGATAAAAAAGTTTTTTCTATTCCTCTTTATGAGATTTATGACAACCGCGAATTGTTTAACATTTTTCGGGAATTAGACAAAGAAGATATTTCAGAAGCTGATAAAGATGAATACATCGATAAGGCAAGAAATTTACATGATATTTTGCATAAATATAAATTGCCTTATGTAGAAATCAAAGGAGGAGATATCAGAAGTGCTGTTCAAATTTTTTCAAGGATAAACTCAACAGGAACACCAATTTCTGAAGACTCTATGCTTTCAGCACTTAGCTACAATGTTGAAACAGGATTTAAACTTAGTGATTCGATTACTGAATTTCTTAATAGTCTAGATGTTTACAATTTCCAAAATTTGAAAAGGGATACCATTTTAAACTGTATTTCTAATGCAAAAGGAAGAATATATTTTGATGTAAAGGTAGAAGATTTATTGAGTCCAGATTTAGAATTATTTACCAATAACGCATACATACATATTAGAAAAGCGGTGGAGTTTTTATATAAAGAATTATTTATAATAGATGTTCGTCTATTGCCTTATCCAACTCAATTAATTTTTATTTCTGAATATTTTAGGCTAAATCCAGATCCTACATCCAAACAATATACGGAATTAAAAAATTGGTTTTGGGTAACAACTTATTCTAATTATTTTACATCATATTCTCTAGGTCAGCAAAGAATTGCTTATCAAGTATTCTGTGACTTTGCAAAGGGAGAGCATTTTGATGGAATTTATAAAGTGAATAATGATATTAATTTTAGTACAGCTAAATATCCAGATAAATTAACTTTTACAGGTGTACGACCAAAGGCGTTGCAGTTATTTTATTTAAAGTCACTAATTCAAAATGGTGAGATTCAGGATAGAGAAGGAGTAAAAGAAGTTTTTATTTCTTCTTCTCCAAAAAAAGATAGAACTCCAGCTAATATCATCCTGAGATTGTCATCTGAATTTGAGGAGGATAAGGCAAAAAAACAACTCAATAATTTTATTCAAGCTTCTTCGCCGGAATTATTGAAGCAGCATTTTATAACAATAGAAATGGTTGATTTATATAAAGAGAATAAAATAGATGATTTTATTTCACAAAGAGAGACGTATTTGAAACTTAAAGAAAGTGAGTTTGTAGAAAGAATAGGAATTACATATACAGACTAAATTTACTGAACTCTCCTTCGTTGTTCTTACAGAAGACTCGTCTATACAAATATGTTCAATACCAACATATTTGTATAGCAATTATGCTCGAAACTACTATTCAGTGCCAGTTAAATGCGGATGAAAGGACTTGAACCTTCACTTCTTGCGAAACTAGAACCTAAATCTAGCGCGTCTGCCAATTCCGCCACATCCGCATATTTCCCTTTGCTATCATAGCAGAACTTTCACCCGCAGCGCCAGTATAGCTGGCATTAAGTTCCAAATTTACTTGATGGGGGTGTTTTAGCCCACCAACAGCGACTGACCACCATCAATCCACATCTCGGTGCCGGTGATGTGGCTGGAGGCGTCTGAGGCTAGAAATAGCACCAACTGAGCTACTTGCTCAGAAGATCCCGGTTTGCCGTCTGTCAAAGGAATCTGTCCTTCAGGATAGTGAACAGGTTCCTTGACCTCTTCTAAATCCCGATGCTGGGTGTTTTCATCAATATTTGTGTCAATTGCTCCTGGACAGATGACATTTACCCGGATGCGATGCTCGGCCAGTTCCAACGCTACCATTTTGGTGAAGGCGACTTGGGCGGCTTTGCTACAGGAGTATGCTGTCGCGCCAGTATTGCTGAATACGCGCGTGCCATTGACGGAGGAGGTGATAATCACTGAGCCACCCTGTTTTTTGAGATAGGGCACAGCATATTTAACAGTAAGGAAAGTGCCTTTGAGATTGATGTTGATGGTTTTGTCCCACTCCTCAGGCTCCAAATCTTCCAATGGTGCCCAGACGCCGTTAATACCAGCATTGGCAAAAACAATATCCAGACGCCCCCACTGATTCACCACCTGTTGCACGGCTTGTTGCATCTCCTCTGGCTGGGAGATATCTGCTTTCACCGCCATCGCTTCACCACCGGCATCCTGAATTTGGGTAACGGTTTTTTGGAGTTCGTCTTCAGTTCGACCCAGCGCCGCTACCTTTGCACCTTCTTTGGCTAGCAGCAGCGCAGTTGCTTTACCAATGCCTGAACCTGCACCAGTGATGAGTGCGACTTTCCCTGTGAGTTGCATGGGTGTCCTTTGTTTTCTAGCAGTTAATTTGACACCCCCACCTTGAGAAGGGGTGGGATTTGAAGTCTGAAACTAGATCCCCCCTAGCCCCCCTTAAAAAGGGGGGAACCGGAAAAGCCCGTTTTTTAACTATGTTGGGGGGATATTTTGTGCCTAAGTGCTATTACTTTCAGTTTTATCAGGCTGTGCCAAAGAGCCTCTACCCGCTTGAGCCAGGATGAGATTATTTGCTCAAGCGCTCGTAGGACTAAGCCTCGACTTTTACGCCTTTCCAGAAGGCAATATATCCTTCAATATTCTTGGCGGCATCTTTGGCGGTTGGGTAATACCAAGCGGCATCCTTATTGACTTGCCCATCTACTTCAATGTTGTAGTAGCTGGCAGTGCCCTTCCAAGGACAGCTGGTGTGAGTGTTGCTTTCCTTGAAATACTGCTTGTCGATTGAGTCCGCTGGGAAGTATTGGTTGCCTTCGACAACCTCTGTGCGATCGCTCTCGGCTATAACAGCCCCGTTCCAGATTGCTTTTGGCATAACTTTCTTAACTTAACTAACTCCGAGACAAGTCTCTCACTATAACTGTACTCAGTTTAGCGGCGAGATAAAACGCAGCGCATGAGTTGAGAAGCCTCTTTATAGTCGCTACTACGACGATGCGGTTGGTAGTTCCCTAGTCTTTGCAAATATGATGATGAGCGAAGCTACTCAAACAATCCGTGACCTCCCCATCAACCATGCCCCAGTTTCGATCTCTGGAACAGGCACTCAAATACTTCTTTGGCTACGACTCTTTCCGCCCAGGACAGCGCCAGATTGTAGAAGAAGCGCTTCAGAACCGGGATTTGCTGATTATCATGCCCACAGGCGGGGGGAAGTCCCTGTGTTTTCAGCTGCCAGCTTTGCTGAAACCAGGGTTAACCGTGGTGGTGTCGCCGCTGATTTCCTTAATGCAAGATCAAGTGGAAGCGCTGCGGGATAACGGCATTGGAGCAACATTTCTTAATAGCAGCCTCAACCCTTGGCAGGTGCGATCGCGCGAAGAAGCTATCCTCAAAGGTAAAGTCAAGCTGCTCTACGTTGCCCCAGAACGCCTACTCAGCGAACGATTTCTGCCTTTTTTAGATCTAGTGCAGCATCAAATTGGACTTTATGCCTTTGCTATTGATGAAGCCCACTGCGTCTCTGAGTGGGGGCATGACTTTCGCCCAGAATACCGACAGATGCGGCAGTTGCGTAAACGCTACCCAAATGTGCCGGTTCTGGCACTAACGGCCACAGCCACTGAGCGCGTCCGCACTGACATTATCCAACAGTTGGGGCTGCGACAACCCAGTATTCATATTGCCAGCTTCAATCGCCCCAACCTTTATTATGAAGTTCAACCTAAGCAGAAGAACAGCTACACCCAAGTTCTGAAATTAATCAAGCAGGGAAACGGATCGGGAATTATCTATTGCCTCAGCCGCCGTAAAGTAGATGAAATCACATTTAAGTTACAGCATAGCGGTATTGGAGCGCTGCCCTACCATGCGGGACTCAGCGACCAAGAAAGGGCATCTAATCAAACTCGCTTTATTCGGGATGATGTGCAGGTGATGGTGGCGACAATTGCCTTTGGTATGGGCATCAACAAGCCAGATGTGCGCTTTGTGATCCATTACGACTTACCCCGTAACTTAGAAAATTATTATCAAGAATCTGGACGTGCTGGGCGGGATGGAGAATCAGCTCGTTGTACCCTATTTTTTAGCTACGGGGATAAAAAGACAATTGAGTATTTAATTGAGCAAAAATCAGACGAGCAAGAGCAGCGAATGGCTATTCAACAGCTGCGGCGGGTGATTGACTATGCGGAAGGCACAGATTGCCGTCGCACGATTCAATTAAGTTACTTTGGAGAGCATTTTGTCGGGAATTGCGGCAATTGTGATAACTGCTGTTCTCCTAAACCCGTGCAAGATTGGACAATTGAGGCGATGAAATTCCTCTCTTGTGTGGCTCGGTGCCAAGAACGCTTTGGGATGAATTACATCATTGAAGTGCTGCGGGGTTCTGGAAATCAAAAGATTAAGCAGAATAGTCATCATCTGCTTTCTACTTATGGGATTGGCAAAGATAAAACTGCGGATGAGTGGAAGATGCTAGGGCGATCGCTCTTGCATCAAGGTTTAGTCGAGCAAACCACTGATGGTTATCCCATCTTAAAACTCAACGCCCGCAGTTGGGAAGTAATGCGGCGGCAGCTTTCCGTCTCTATCGTTGTTCCGGTTGCACAGACACCCACACTAGAAGAAAATCCTAGAGCAGCTGAAGTAGAGATGCTGTTTGAGAGGTTGCGATCGCTCCGCAAACATTTAGCTGACGAGCAATCAGTTCCTCCCTATGTGGTGTTTGCCGATTCCACTCTGAAACTGATGGCGCAGCAACAACCCCAAACCCTCGCTGAATTTGGGAAACTTTCCGGCGTCGGCACTCATAAACTAGCTCAGTACGGCGATCGCTTTGTTAGCGAAATTCGAGCTTATCGCCAAGAGCAAGGGCTATCAACGTCAACAGAAATTATTTCCCCCAGCGTAGATAATATAGAAGCAAAATCCCCTTCTTATACCCAGATGCAAACGCTGGAACTCCATCAGCAAGGTTTAAGCGTGGAAGAAATTGCTGCAAAACGCAACTTTACCCTGAATACGATTATTAGCCATCTAACTGAGCTAATTGAGATGAAACAACCAGTAGATTTAACTCAGCTGGTTATTCCAGTTCGCCAAGAGTTGATCAAGCAAGCTATTAAGGTTGTCGGTGCTGACTCGCTCAAGACGATTAACGAACATTTGGGAGAAAGCTATAGCTACGATGAAATCAAACTGGTGCGAGCCTGGTGGCGGCGAGAAAATAGGGGTTGAAAAGGGCAAACGTTGTATAAATAGCAATTAGCGCCGTAATTTCTAGCAGTTGCCATAATAGCTCTTGACAATCGACACGAGTTTCTATAACTGCCAAGCTTGCGAGTTTGCTAAAAGCTAATTGCTATATTTGTCAGGCGGCGATCGCATTTAGCTAGACAGCGCGAAGCTCCTAAAAGGTAAGATCAAACCGAATATACCTGGCGTTAGCGGGAATAATAAACTTGTGGGGTGGGTGAGGATTGCCCGCCTAACATCATCAACCGAGATGCTCTCATGAAATTTTATCCACCCCTTATTGGAATTACCACTTCTGGTCAGCTTCATACGGGCAGTTACTGCCTGCGAGGTGAATATGTAGAAGCTGTGCGCTTAGCAGGTGGTTTACCCATTCTTCTGCCCCCTGGCGATGTGGACGCCGGTGCCATTTTAGAACAAGTGGATGGACTTGTCTTTTCTGGTGGGGGCGATATTGACCCAGCTTGCTATAATGGCTCACCGCATCCGACAATTTACAATGTAGACCCAGAGCGCGATCGCTTTGAGCTAGAATTGGCTCGGCTTGCTCTCGGTAAGGATATACCCATATTGGGTATCTGTCGCGGTTTAGAAGTGATGATGGTGGTAAGCGGCGGCAAATTGCTGCCCCATCTCCCTGATGAATTTGGCGAAGCGATCGCCCACCGCAGCAATCAATTACTCTCAGCTGAGCATAGCGTTCAAATTTCTCCAAAAAGTCGCCTTGCCAAAATTATGGGCGCTACAGAGGCAACAATTTTTTCCTGGCACCATCAAGCAGCTCAAACAGTACCCCCTGGGTGGCGTGTCACAGCTCAGGCTAGTGATGGCGTAATTGAGGCGCTGGAGCACGAACACCATCCTTGGGCGATCGCACTCCAATGGCATCCAGAACTCTCTATTAAAGATCCTCTACAGCAGCGCATCTTTCGAGCCTTTGTTACCGCTGCACGCACCCAAAAGGCAGCCGTTGCCTAAATATAGTTCCTTAAACCTGTGCATACTGCTGCCATTTTGGACGTAATCATTCCTTGCTAAATTTAACTTGTGAATCACCTACAAGGGGTTCAATCCATAGAAGGATGATCAATCCAATGCAGTCACCTTTAATAAGGAAAACTAGGGACTTCAGATTGCGCCTCTTGTAGGGTATGGTTAGGTAATGAGGGTGCTGTGCCGTTGATGTTGTTCGGCTTCATCAAAGACAGCAGCTTGGGTAAGGTGATGCAGATAACAGCATTAATCAGCGTCAGCAATAGACAATCTATCAAACCCATCTTTATAGCCTCCTCCTAAAACATTGGTTATCCGAAATAATGTATTTCTATATATTTATTTTGATCTAAACAATCGAAAAAGTGATAACAGCAATGTTTGTAATAACTTTTAGCTTATATAAGTTGTACTAAATATTCGTTAAGTAGAGCCACTTAACTATTTGTAGGATGGGTAGAGCATTAGCGTTTCCGCAGGAAACAACTCATCAAGCCTTTCTTTGCAACTGTTAGGTTATGCGCTATACGCAGGCTTTGCCTACGTACCTCCACCCACCCTAAATAGGTAGGATAGCTATAGTTTTGAAAGACTAAAGCCTAAGCACAAACTACTAACAACGGTAATTAACCTCGGTTTACTGCTACACCTACCGATGTTCTAGGCAATTCCAATAGACAGAAGAAATTCTGTCCCCGCAAAACCGCTATCTTAGTCTGGCATGAAGATAATGTGTAAACACAAGCATTGACTATTCGAGCGATTAAGTTATGTTGAAAAACCACCCTGCCGACCACGGTTCCTTCAAGCTTACTGAAAAAGAGCGCATTAACTTACAGAGGATGGCAGATTACTCCTCAGTGCAGTCTTTATCAGAAATCTGGCCGCTTGCTGCTAAACAATTTGGTGAAACCATCGCCCTCAAAGATCCCCACGCCAAGCCAGAGATAAATTTTACCTACACTCAGCTGGCTGTTGCGATTCAGCAGTTTGCGGCTGGGTTACAGGCGTTGGGAGTGCAACCAGAATCTCGCGTGTCCCTATTTGCTGATAACAGTCCTCGTTGGTTCATTGCTGACCAGGGCATCATAACAGCTGGGGCGGTTAATGCCGTGCGTAGCGCCCAAGCTGAGCGGGAGGAACTACTGTTTATTTTGGCAAACAGCGGCAGCACTGCTCTGGTAGTGGAAGACTATAAGACCCTGAAAAAACTCCGCGCCAACCTAGATGACCTCCCAATTCAGCTAGTCATCTTAATCTCCGATGAAGAACCTGAGGCGGATGAAAACCTGAAGGTGTTGAATTTCTCACAATTGATGGCAGCTGGGGCGAATCAATCTTTGCAGCCAGTTACCCAAAACCAAGAAACCCTAGCAACCCTTCTCTACACTTCTGGAACAACGGGCAAACCCAAGGGTGTGATGCTGAGTCATGGAAACCTGCTGCACCAGGTTATGACGCTGGGTGTTGTGGTGCAACCGCAAGCGGGCGATCGCGTCCTCAGTATCCTCCCTAGCTGGCACGCTTACGAACGCTCTGGCGAATATTTTTTGCTTTCCCAAGGTTGTACCCAAATTTACACCAACCTCCGCCACGTCAAGCAAGACTTGAAAGATTTCCAACCCAATTACATGGTCGGTGTCCCCAGGCTGTGGGAATCTATTTACGAGGGGGTGCAAAAGCAGTTCCGCGAACAACCCCCCAACAAGCAGCGACTGGTTAACACCCTGCTGGGCATCAGCCAACGCTACATCGAGGCACGCCGAGTAGCGCAAGGGTTGAGTCTAGAGCGTTTCCATCCCTCAATTCCAGAACGTCTCAGTGCCAGTGCCCAAGCTGCTGCCTTAGCGCCTATGCACGCTCTAGCAGAACGCCTAGTTTACCAAAAAGTTCGAGAAGCAACAGGTGGGCAGATTAAGCAGGTAATCAGTGGCGGTGGTTCTCTGGCCAAACACCTAGACAGTTTTTTTGAGATTGTAGGAGTGGAAATTCTGGTAGGCTACGGTCTGACAGAAACTTCTCCTGTGACTAACGCCCGTCGTCCTTGGCGTAACCTGCGCGGTTCATCTGGGCAACCGATTCCAGGTACAGAAATCAAAATTGTCAACCCCGAAACCCGCAAGCCTCTCCCCGCAGGTGAGCGTGGCTTAGTTTTGATCCGGGGACCGCAGGTGATGCAGGGATATTATCAAAATCCGGAAGCGACGGCTAAGGCGATTGACGCTGAAGGTTGGTTTGATAGCGGCGATTTGGGTTGGGTAACACCTGAGAATGACTTGGTGCTGACTGGTCGGGCGAAAGATACGATTGTATTGACGAATGGGGAAAATATTGAGCCGCAACCAATTGAAGATGCTTGTGTGCGGAGTCCCTACATCGACCAGATTATGCTCGTGGGACAAGATCAGCGATCGCTCGGTGCTTTAATTGTCCCTAATCTAGAAGCCCTGCAAAAGTGGGCACTTTCCCAAAACCTGCGATTGCAGCTACCTGAAAAAGTACAGGAGAGTGTCAGCAGAAATTCTCCTCAGCCCCCCGGCCTCCCAGCCCCCGACTCAGAAATTGACCTTGATAGCAAAGTTATTCAGAATTTATTCCGGCAAGAATTGAACCGGGAAGTGCAAAACCGCCCCGGCTATCGCCCGGACGACCGCATTGGTCCGTTTAAGCTGATTGTGGAACCGTTCTCTATTGAGAATGGCATGATGACCCAAACATTGAAAATCCGGCGACCCGTTGTCATGGAACGCTATCGCGATATGATCGACGGGATGTTTTAAAAGCGATCGGCCCTCAGCAGTCAGCGCTCAAACCATTGGCTGGCTACTCGCTAACCTTTAGGTAGAAACAGATTTTGATTTTAATTTGAAACATCAAAAGCTGATAGCTGATGGCTTCTTCCTTGAAATCTTGCAACCCAAATGTTTATGGATGTCTCTCAATCACAGCTACTCCTGAAGCGACCTGTTAACATCAAAGCCATCGTGACACCGCGCTGGAAGGAGGAGGCACAGCAGCAACTCCAAGCGCAGATCAACCAACTTGATAGCCAGCTGCAACAGCTGGAAATGCAAGGGCAACGGGCGATCGCAGAAATCCAAAGACAGAGCCTGCAACCTCCTGGTCCTCAAGTGACGCAACAAATTGAGAATATTCAACTCCAGGTCAATCAGAATAAAAGCGAACTTCTAGATCAGAAAAACCAGATCTTGCAACAACTCCAGCAAGTGCAGTTACTAGAACTCGACCAGGAGGTTAATCAGGGTCAGATAGAAGGCTATTTCACCATTCAGGAGGGAGAAAACCTGATAGTAAAAATGCAGGTAGAAGTTCTCTTGCGCGATGGCGTAGTGCAAGAAATTCGCGGGGATATTTAATTTTTCCGCTTCAATAATCTGTGTCTGAGTTAATTTGTGGTGCGGAAATTAGCAGTGCCAACTCATGAACAGGACACGGGGACACGGAGAGGAAAGAGCGCTAAGGCTCTCCTGTGGGGCTTGTAACACTCGCTCCTCTTCGCTCTCGGCCTCAAGAGTGGTCAATTTCAGGGCATTTAGCGGCATTTTTCTATTGACCAGTCTTGATGCCCCCGTCCCAGGTGACATTTAAAATGGGAGCCAGCCCACACTATCTTCCACTGCTTGCCCTCTTGAGCAGATTCAGAAGTAGGCACAAATTCCACACGATACCTGATAGCACCAATCGAGTCATCAGCCACCCCGGTTTGGGTAATAGTAACAACTGCCCGATCGGGTTGCGAGTTTTCCACCTTGACTTCCCGCGAACCGCCTTCAGATTCTGTGTTGCCAAATGCGGAAAGCGCGATCGCTTTGGGTTCATTTCCCTTCAAAGAGTGAGAAGAGGCGATACTTGCTAGCGGGATAGATTTATAGTTAATTCGTTCTGTCTGTGCTGCTAATCCTTTTGTCCCAGATGCTGAAACACCTTGGGGCAATTTTTGGTTAACCGTCTTGCTGGCAGCAGGTGTGGTTGCCGGACTGGGCGTTGGTTGACTACGACTGGCGATATCATTGCAAGCACCGAGGCTAATTGCCATGCCTGCTAACAAGATTAGAGAAAATTTAAGATGGGCAAACATAGGATTTAAGCATTTTCAACAGCAGATGCTAACCAGATTCTAGGCAGTTGCACTGTCACCCTGAAGATTCAGCCTCTTAGCGGTTAAACCTACAAATTAAGACAACATGGTGAAACCAGATAGTTCCAGAGGCGTCCTACAAGATACAACAGTGACCATGCTAAGAGTGTTTGACAATCGACCTCACCCCTATGCACGGTTCTTCTGATGCTATAACTGAAGGATTGCAAAAAGCTAATTGCTAAAAGCTAACTGCTAATTGCTATACAATGCTTCTTTGGCTTTACTATTGTTGTCCTAGACTGTCGATTCGGAACGCCGCCCTATGATCCACGAAGTTTTCATGCCCGCTCTGAGTTCCACCATGACCGAAGGCAAGATTGTATCCTGGGTCAAGTCTCCAGGCGACAAAGTGGAAAAAGGCGAAACGGTTGTGGTCGTCGAGTCAGATAAGGCGGATATGGATGTCGAGTCCTTCTATGAGGGGTATCTCGCCACCATCGTTGTGCCTGCTGGTGAAACGGCTCCTGTTGGGGCTGCGATCGCACTGGTGGCAGAAACGGAAGCAGAAATAGAAGCAGCGAGTCAACAAGCTCCTGCTAGCGCCAGTAACGGCGTGCCTGCCGTAGCTAGTGCAAAAACAGCTACATCTGCCGCCATGCCTCAGCAAGAAGCGGCAGCGGCGACAGTAGAAACAGCACCGGCAGCTTCTCAAGAAAGTGCCAGCCGCAGAAATGGGCGAGTAGTTGTTTCTCCCCGCGCCCGTAAGTTAGCCAAAGAGCTTAAGGTCGATTTAAACACGCTGCAAGGTACCGGACCACACGGGCGGATCATAGCAGAGGATGTCGAAGCTGTAGCCAACAAGGGTAAACAACCCGTAGGCACCACTACAACACCCGCAACGATGCCCATCACGCCACAGCCAGCAGTACAACAGGCTCCAGCACCAATCGCAGTTGCCCCAGCAGTAAAACAAGCACCCGCTTCAGTTGCCCCGGTTGCTGTACCCGTAGGTCAGGTTGTCCCCCTGAACACCCTGCAAAATGCAGTGGTGCGAAATATGGTTGCCAGCTTGCAAGTACCCACCTACCACGTCGGCTACACTATCACCACTGATAATCTCGATAAGCTCTATAAGCAGATTAAGTCCAAAGGCGTGACGATGACGGCGCTGCTAGCAAAAGCGGTAGCAGTAACGTTGCAAAAACATCCTCTGGTAAATGCCAGCTACTCAGAGCAGGGTGTCCAGTATAATGCTGCTATTAACATTGCCGTAGCGGTGGCAATGGATGACGGGGGACTAATTACCCCTGTATTGCAAAATGCGGATCAAGTAGATATCTACTCCCTGTCTCGCAGTTGGAAAGATTTAGTAGAACGCTCCAGAAGCAAGCAACTGCAACCGCAGGAATACAGTTCTGGCACCTTTACCCTCTCGAATCTGGGAATGTTCGGTGTTGACCGTTTTGATGCTATCTTGCCACCGGGACAGGGTTCCATACTGGCTATTGGGGCATCGCGTCCGCAAGTAGTGGCGACAGAAGACGGCATGATGGGAGTGCGGCGTCAGATGCAGGTTAATATTACTTGCGACCACCGGATTATCTACGGTGCCCATGCAGCAGCCTTTTTGCGAGACTTGGCTAAGTTGATTGAGACTAATCCTCAGTCACTGACGCTATAAAGAAGCCTAACGACTAAAGTCGCGGCTATACGAACAAAGCCCGCCTACGCGGGCTAATCGTTTATTTTTAAATATCAAGAGAGGCTCTAATCTTGTAAAAGGTTGTGGGTTTGCCCAAAGTACCAGAAAAATTACCTTTTTTAGAAGCTATCTGTTGGCAGACGGATGATGTTAAGCATTTAACTCCAGAAGAAATGCTTAACAGATACGAGCGTGGTTGGCATTATTTAGGCGTGCTAGGAAGACCGACAAGGTTGGAGTTATTGTTTATCAAAAAACTAGCCAGGGTATATGGTTCTTGGTTAGTATCAGACTTGAGTTCTATGTTTAAGCTAGAGTGGCATCAAAATATATTAAAGATTCTCCAATCTCTCAATGCTGACTTTTTTACAGAAATTAGGGCTTATTTTAGAGGAGGTACGCTGGTTAGTTTAAAACACGGCGAACACAGGCTGAGTAAAGATATTGATTTTATTTGTCCGTTAGGAGAAGGCTACAGATTATTGCGATCGCAAATCGCTGATAATGGACATAAAGCTCTTTTTACAAACTTTGAGGGTATAAATTTACCCAAAAATATTCAAGCTGATAGATAACGATCTCACCCAGGTAGAGTTGCATCGCTGTGAATATCTCATTTGGAGAGGAAAAGCTTTAAGCTTATTTTTTGAACTCTGAAAGTTTCCTACTGTAGAAGTTATTGTCTTCACATCTAGATCGCATTTATTGTCTACTCCATCTCGGTTAATACAAGAGCGATTATTACATAGAGGTAAAGGCGTTGAAGGTATTGAAGGTTTTGAAACTGTTGAAGCAAACTCTCCCGGTATAAGATTCATCTTACTGTAATTCTCCCTAATCCTAATTTACCAAAGTAACTATCTCCTGAAACTTCCCTAACTGCCACTGGGTGTTTCCAAGGGTAGTGATCGCACTTCTTCCTTCTTCTGAAGAAGTGTGATCGCTCCCTCACCGAAATTAAAATTATCCCCATTGCCCCCAAGAGCTATCGTATCTGGTCTCGCGACCCCAACCGCATCAGCTCTTATGCCCCCTAATGAATCCTGACACTGGCCAGCAGGATATCGCTCAGAGTGGCTAAATAGCGCCAGTGATCCAGCATCAATGAGCTTAATTTATGCTCGCTATGTAGTTTTCGGTAATAGGCATTGCCTTTTTAGGAAATTAAGTTTGCACAAAACGGTAATGACAGGTTAATGTAGCCTCACATATTGTGAAAATCAGCAATTAATTAGAGCAAAACAAAAAATCAGTTAGTAAATTCCGAAATCGCTCATTGCTTTGGTGTAGTAGCTGATAGTAGTAACGAGGTATTTATAGTATGGGCACCTGAGCCTGTTCCGGAGGAGCTAATTAGAAGCCACTCGGTGCCTGGTTAGCTAAATACACTCCACGAGTTAGACCAGGGTCACTAATAACCCTTCCCTGATCCCAAAATTCTGAATTCAGAGCAACTAATAGTGAGTGCCTGGATATAGCTATCCGTCCGCAGGCAGCAGCTGTTGACCAGATGAATCGGGTAGCGTTGCGATCGCCTTCTTACTTTCCGCTTGCATATCTTCTGCTTTTTGGCACTATATTAAGTCTGGAACTGGGCAGCCTCAGAAAGAACTTTAAACGCTGAATCGGTTATGTAAAGGCTGATGGCAGCAATGTCAGACGAGCGCATAAGTTAGCCTAGGTAAAAGAACCCCAAATGTGGATTTTTAGCTGTAAACACCAATGCAGACTTCCCCTGTAATTTTATCCGCTTGGCAAAAGCTCAGATCTCGCGAAATCACCTGCGAACAAGCGCTAAAACTCTTGGTAGATGCCGAGGGGAATATCTGCTTGGAACGGCTCGACAGGGAAGTAAGTAACCGATTTTTCCGTCACTTCCCAGACAGAAAAGCTTTGCCACCTGTTATTCCCCTCCTCCTGTGGCGTGGCTGCTATTACCTGGGAAGCCCAGTCAGCGTCTCCCTGGACGCAATCCGAGAATTGAGCGATCGCTCTCTCACCGAAATTAAAATTGTCCCCATTGCCGCCAAGAGCTATCGTATCTGGTCTCACGACCCCAACCGCATCAGCTCTTCTGCCCCCCTAATGAATCCTGTCACTGGCCAGCAGGATCAAGAAGACATTAGTGAGGCAACAGAACTCTACCTATCTAAAGCCGTCGATCAGATTGGCCGGCTCAAGACCTTGATTTCTGGGGCATTACGCAACCGAGCCAGTGATATCCACTTAGAACCGATGCCCGATGGCTTAAGAGTCCGCTATCGCATTGATGGTGTCTTACGCGATATTACCAAACTGCCAGAGGAAATTAGCCGCAAGGTGATTGTCGCCCTCAAAGTTATGTCTGACATGGACATCGCTGACAGCAGGCGTCCCCAAGATGGCCGAATTGGAGAGAAGTATGCCGCCGGTGAACAGTCGGAACTAGGGATGGATATGCGGGTGAGTACCCTCCCCTGCGTTGGTGGTGAAAAAGCTGTAATTCGCTTGCTGCCGCGCAAAAACCCTTTTACTGATATGAATAAGTTGGGCTTTTCCCCGCAGGCACTGGCGACTTATTCTAGCTGGTTGCAGCAGCCCCAAGGGATGGTTATTCTCACAGGTCCCACGGGTTCTGGTAAAACGAGTACGCTTTACACGAGTCTGCAAACCGTGGCAACAGAACAAGTCAATGTGGTGACGGTAGAAGACCCAGTGGAGTATGTGTTGTCCCGTATTACCCAAACCCAGGTGCATGAGGCAGCTGGCATGACCTTCGCCGCTGGTCTGCGCTCGATTCTGCGCCAAGATCCAGATATCATCATGGTGGGAGAAATCCGGGACAACGAAACCGCAGAGACAGCTGTGCGTGCGGCGCTGACAGGACACTTAGTGTTGACCACTCTACACACCAACGATGCCCCCGGTGCCATTCCCCGGATCAAAGATATTGGCCCCGATCCTGGTTTAATTAGCGATGCCCTGCTAGGAATTGTGGCTCAGCGTTTGGTGCGCCGAGTTTGTCCCCACTGCGCCCAACCTTACACGCCGACAGAAAAAGAGTTGCAGGTACTAGGCTTAGTCAGAAAGGAGGCCAATCTCGATAGTTGGAGGCGCGGAAAGGGCTGTTCTCAATGCTTTAATTCCGGCTATCTAGGGCGAGAGGCGATCGTTGAGTTGCTTAATGTTGATGAGACGGTGCGGGAGATTATTTACGAGGGCACGATGACCCAGCTACACCGATATCTCAAAGAAATCAACTTTGTCTCCTTCCGAATGTCAGCTATTGAAAAGGTAACGACCGGGGTAACGACGGTTGAGGAAGTGTTGCGCGTATTACCAGGCAGCACTTTTTCCCGCAAAGCCACTTTATCAGTGAAGCATGCAGAGCTTGCAGCAATCCTCCGATGAGGGTCAGCAATCCTGATAACTCCGCAGAACGTCAGTTTGGGGCTATCAGAGATTTTTGGCTAGCTGTGAGGGCGGGGCGTGCGATCGCCATTATGCAAGTCTTCCCTACGGGACGCTGCGCGCTCCTGCCATCGCGAAACCAAGATCCAGGAGAATTCCTTTAGGACAGCCGCCGCAGCCTAACTCGTAGCCCATCCCGTGGGTGCAATGTTGGAATCGGGTCAAGAGTTAAATTTTGTTTTGGCAGCAGTTCCCACGTATAGTTACGCAGCAGATACGCGGCGAAGATCTTCATTTCCATCTGTGCAAAAGCCATACCCAGGCAATTGCGGGGGCCACCACCGAATGTTACCAGGCTAAACTCTTGTTTTTTATCCTCAGCACGACTGGGAGCAAAGCGCTCTGGATCGAAACGCTCTGGTTCTGTATAGATACGGCGATCGCGATTAGTTGCGTTGCAGTTGTATAAAGCTTGCCAACCCTTGGGAACATAGTAGCCGTTAAATTCAAACGACTCAACCACGCCCCGAAAACCGCCGCCAACTGGCGGATACAGTCGTTCCACCTCCCGCAGCACCTGATCTAAATAAGTCATTTGTCTTAGCTGTTCTAACGTCAGTGGGCGATCGCTTTTTAGGCGTTGTTGTTCAGCACGGGCGCGAGCCATCACCTCCGGGTGCTGTGCTAAAGCCATACACAGGGAACTGAGCGTAGATGTCGTTGTCTCATGACCTGCAAACAGCAACAGCATCGCCTGGACTTTGAGTTCTTGCATACTCAGCCCCTTCCCCTGTTCGTCGCGGCTCTGTACCAGCAGTCCGAGAGCATCATGTGCAGGCTCTTGCTGGCGGTTTAGCACCGCCGTTTCTATATGAGCCAGGAGGCGATCGCGAGCTTGCAGCGCTCTACCATAGGTTGTCCAGCGCCAGCGCAACGGCAATGCCATTAAGCCATTTGTCAACTCACTAAACCATTGCGATAGAGGCGCTGTTTGCGGCCCAAGCTGACTGCCGATGAGCAAAGCACTGGCGATGTCAAAGGTCAGCTGCTTGAGTTCTGGAAACCAGGTAAAGGTGCCAAGTTGCTCCCATTTCTCTAAATACTTGAGGGTAAGAAGCTCCATCGTTGCTACGTAATTTGCCAGCGCCTTGCCATGAAAAGCTGGCATCAGCAGCTTGCGGTTCCTCTGATGTTCAGCACCTTCTTGCACAAACAAAGACCCGCCTAAGAGTTCTTTAAAAGTATCCGGCCAGCCTTCGCGCCAAGAAAACCGATGCATCTCGGAAGACAACATAAAGCGGTTTGCTTCCGCTCCGAGCATGATTACTGTGGGACGCCCCAAAATATTCGTTTTGAAAATTGAGCCATACTTTTTTTGCCGCCTCTGGACGAACTGCGGATCGCGCAAAAAGGCGATTGTCTCGCCGATGACAGGTAGGCCAAAGCTGCCAGGGGGTAAAGGTAGCGATCGCGCTGGCTCAGTTGTGGTCATCAAAAATCCTTTATGGCTAATTCGCCAGAACTTCCGCACTGTCTAAGTAATTTAATTAATAGCAGGTTTCTAACTATTAATTACTAACGTATCGCGCTGATATTAGACAACTGGGACAATCAGACCTTCATGGGCAATCAAAGCGCCCGAAAAAGCTTCAAAATTAGACAACAAACTCAGAGTCAGGGCTACTTTCTCTTTAGCATTCAATGCTTTAAAACCCCACACTGACCCTGATGTCGTAACAAATGATCGCACAGCACTAAAGCGACCATTGCTTCTACCATTGGTACCGCTCTGGGCAAAACGCAAGGGTCGTGACGTCCTTTAGCTGCTAGGGTAGTTTCTTCTCCACCCTGGGTGACTGTACGCTGTTCTTTACGAATAGTGGCTGTGGGTTTAAACGCCACTCGTAAAATAATATGTTCGCCGTTGGAAATGCCCCCTTGAATACCGCCAGAACGATTAGTTAGTGTACGAACCTCGCCGTTTTCGTCGGTATAAAATTCGTCGTTATGTTCGCTACCAGTTAGCAAAGTACCAGCAAAGCCGGAGCCAATTTCAAATCCTTTACTAGCTGGTAAAGACATCACACTCTTAGCTAGGTCTGCTTCCAACTTATCAAATACAGGCATACCCAGCCCTTTGGGGACATTCCGAGCCACGCATTCCACAACACCACCGATAGAATCCCCTTCTCGTCGCACCTGCTCGATTTGTTCTATCATCCGTTCGGCAGATTCAGCGTCGGGACAGCGGACAATGTTGCTTTCTACCTGTTCGATGGTGACGGTGTTGGGGTCAATTACCCCTTCTAAGTCTTTAATTCGCTTCACATATCCAACAATTTCTACACCAGCGACTTGTTGGAGGATTTTTTTAGCGATCGCACCTGCTGCCACTCTCCCAATTGTTTCACGCGCCGAAGACCTTCCCCCGCCTTGCCAGTTGCGAATCCCATACTTGGCATCATAGGTAGCATCCGCATGAGAGGGACGATACTTTACGGACATCTCATCATAATCTTGGGGACGAGTATCTTGATTTCTTACCAAGATTGTGATAGGCGTTCCTAGTGTTTTTCCCTCAAATATCCCGGAAATAATTTCACAGGTATCAGATTCTTTGCGAGGCGTAGTAATTTTACTTTGCCCCGGACGCCTGCGATCTAATTCCACTTGAATTTCTGCGGCTGATATTTCTAGTTGCGGTGGACAACCATCAATAACAACGCCAACGCCGCCGCCGTGGGATTCGCCAAATGTGGTGATACGGAATAGATGTCCGAAGGTGTTGCCCATGATACTTAGAGAATCAGCTTAGAGATTTTGATTTTAACAGCTAAAGAACCTCACAGCCCCGTCAGTTTTGGTTCATGGCAACCGTTTAATATAGCCCCGTAGAAACTCGGCTGCGGTTCAATTTTAAATCTTACACCAACCCACTCAACCGCCCAGAATTTAAACCCCTGCCTTATAGCTAAAGTCCCCTTTAGAAGACTATGAGAAAATTTCAGTCCATTTCAATGGAATTGAACTATTAGATCGGAACTAAACTTCCGGCCGGGATTTGCTTATTGAGAATTGTACAGGCTCTGATTCAGACAGAGATGTGATAGCACTTCTAGGCAGGAAGCTATCGCTTTTCTAAGTTTTCTGGGCAAACACCCGCATCAATGCTATTTATAGCTATTTCCTAATAAAGCGACTTAATATAAGCTTTAATATTTATGATTTATTTTTAAATAAATCCAAGCATATATGAGCGAACAGATTTCCATTATTTAATATTACATAAAATTTCACAGTTTATCAACAAATTTTGTGTAGCTATCATAAAATAGCGATCGCATTTTTTCTTTATTCATCTGCGGTTCAAATCGGAATAGCGATCGCTCCACTGTGAACATAACTATCAGCAACCTCAACTAAGTAGCTCCACACAATTAAACGTAAGATGGTGGCAATCAGGGGGAGCAGGGAGGCAGGGGAAGTTCACGCATTCTCATCTTTAATTTAAGTAGGTTGACCTACTTAATAAATTTTCGTCAATCTTTGTTGCGGCTTCTGCCTTTTCGATGAATATAAACTCAGAAATCAAAATAAATATAGGGCAGAGCGCCTTGGGGAGCCAAAAGCCACACCATATAGAGACACAGCGGCACCAACAGCAGCTTCAGGTGCCAATTCAGCTGTAACTTAAGTCCGCGTTGGAGGGTATATACAACACCCATAGACACCATGAGAAGTGCCAAAAGCAAGGCCAGTTGGGGACGTTCCAAACCAATTCCCTCCCCATATATTTTTTGGGCAAACTGGATGTCAGAGCGCTGGTTCCATAGATGTTGAATGACCCAACCCGATTGTTTGAGGTCGGGTAGCCGGAAAAAAATCCAGGACGTGAAGACCATTGACTGGGTTAGTAGCCATGCAACTACCACACCTATTAAACTTGACCACCAGTATTTAGCTAGCTTAAATTTCTTAGAAACAGCCTCTGTAAGCCTGTGAACGACCAGAGCAACACCGTGTAAGACACCCCAGACAACATAACCCCAGGCGGCTCCGTGCCAGATACCGGCAATCAGCATAATAATCAGCAGGTTCAGACAAGTGCGAGCCAAGCCTTGACGCGAGCCACCCAGGGGAAAGTAGAGGTAGTTCCGTAACCAATCCCCCAGAGTCATGTGCCACCGCCGCCAAAAATCGGCAATGCTGGTACTGAAGTAAGGAAAGTTAAAATTCTCAGGCAGATTGAACCCCAGTAAAATAGCAGTGCCACGGGCAATATCTACATACCCACTGAAATCCAGATAAAGTTGCAACCCATAGGCAAATGTCGCCAACCAGAGATCGGCGCTGCCTGCCCGCTCTAAGTTGCCACTGCCAAATATTAGATTGACAACCTTCGCCAAGTTATCGGCTAGGAGAGCTTTTTTGATGGCACCACTAGCAATCAGCCAGAGTCCTTCTACAACCCAACCGAGGGTTGGAAATTGCAGCTCCTTAAGCTGGGCTGCAAAGTGATGATAGCGAGTAATCGGGCCGGAAATAAGTTTGGCAAAAAATAACTTGTAAGCCGTAAACTTGAGCATCTGCCCAGCGGGTGGGGCACCACGATATACATCAACTAAGTAGGCGATACACTCGAAGGTAAAGAAAGAAATTCCCAAAGGAGCAATTAAGTTAGCGCTTACCCAGTCGGCACCCTGTTGAGCAACAGGCAAGTTCAAAGATGTCGCAATAGATGTTAACAGAAAGGGTATATATTTAAAGCCCAGCAGCAACACCACATTCAGAATAATGCCCAGCCATAATAGGCGCTGGCGCTGGTGATTCCAAAAAGCCAGGGATAGGTGGGCATTTTTATTGGAGACGCTTCGATCTGTAGCCTGCTGCACTGGGGCAGCATTATCACCTATGGCCTGTCCGAGGTAGAAGTTAATTAGGGCGATCGCTACCAGCAGAGGGACGTACTGGATTTGTAAGGAAGCATAGAAGACGAGACTGACAATCAGAAGTATCCACAATCGCAAGGATGGCGATCGCGCTGACCAGTACATACCCACCACACTGAGCAGGAATAGTCCATAAATGAGCGAGATAAAGTTCATTTTTAAATAGTTTTGAGTTTTGAGTTTTAAGTTTTGAGTTTTAAGTTTTGAATTAATTTTTAACTCATAACTATTTTTAGAAAATTTTAAGTTTTAAACTTTGAGTTTTAAGTTATGAGCTTTGAATTAATCTTTAACTCAAAACTCAAAACTCATAACTCTTTATTCGGCCAGGGAATCATTTTGTCTTGACCCAAATATTTGGAAACTTCCTCGGCACCGTAGCGGTTGAGGTGGCTGGGGTCAGAAAAGCGATCGTATTTGGTAGGCCATAGCTGAGTTAGGTCTTGGAAGATTAATTGCTTTTGGAGAGCTATCTGTTGCATATGCTGCTGAAATTTTGCCTCATGCTTTTTGCGAACCGGGTCTAAGTAGTTATTTGTGAGGGGTACGTTGACAAACACGAGGGGAATTTTTTGAGCCTGAACAAATTGGAGAAGATTTTGTAGGGCCGTGTTTTGTTCACCGTCCAGCTGGAAGGATTCATAGTCACTGTCATAATCACCAGTAACTTTGGCATGCTGCTGGTAATAAGTGGAGGGCTGGAAGCGAATTGACAGGGGGAGAAAACCATCAACGTCAATGTCACCTTCATTGACTGGGGATTCTCCAACGAAGGAGGAATCTTTTGCCTGAGCAGCAATATCTGCCGTCGGGGCCATCTGGGCGTACTGCTGCTGCAACCGCGTCATCAGCTGTTCGCGCTGAGGATAAGTTGAGGAAATATTAGCCAATACCTGGTTTAGAGACTCATTAACATCTTCATAGCTGGCCGTCAAAGATTGTTCAGTCTGGGATGCTGTCTTGCTTCCAGAGCGATTATCCCAGCTACCGTCGCTGAGTTGCTTGGCACCTGGTGATGTCGCGATCGCATTGTAGGTTTGATCCACTCGACCACTGTTAAACGCCCTTGCCCCGTCAGCCCAGATAATCAGTTTAGGCAGCTGGGAGGGCGTGAGAATGCGGCGAACGATCAAGTCTACGACCTGAACCGTAGCGCCGTTGATGCCAAAGTTAAATACCTCGACCTTGGGGTAGCCTTGAGCCGCCAAGGCAGTTTGGAGCGCTTTGGGATCGATCCCCCGCATGGCACGGGAACTGCCAACTATGAGAATGTCAGCAGGGCCATTAATTGAGCAGGCGTGTTGGTAGAGAGCTAGCTTCTCATCTAACAGAGGGTTATTGAAGGAGGGGTTAGACGATTTTGCTGCTGCTAAAATCGCTGCTGTTGGTGCCTCTGGGCGGGGTGAGGTGAAGCTATTAGCAGCAGGATGCTGATTATTCGCAATCTTGCTATTGTCAGAAACGCTAGTAAATCCGGAAGCGTTGAAAACACTGTTTTTGTCTAGTCGGGATTTCTGCAAAGAAAGCTGAGGCAAAAGTTCAGAGCCGCTATCGGTGGCTGGACTGGGTGGGGGAACTGGTGCCACAGCGGCTGCCTCCGGTGAAGATCGCAACCAATAACCCATCAGCCAATCAGCCTGTACCGTTAGCAATAATCCCACTGCCCCCCAGATGCCGGGTGCGATACGTTGCTTTGCAACACGCTGCGCGATGGTCGTTCGCGCAGCGTCCCGTAGGGAAGACCCACCTTCGGCGATCGCCTCTTGGGAAGAAGAGTGAAATTCTGTATTAGCAGAACGAGCCGGCACCAATGTCAAGTCTTTTGTCTCTGTGGTAGGAATAAACAGCTGGGTGTAGCACAACAGGTGCTGGAGTTTCCTACCTACACCCTCAGCAGTTCGCTTTAGGGGGCCTTTAACGTCTTCTTTGGTGAAATCTTCACCCCCAACTAATTCACTGGCTGGAAGGAGGAGATTGTTCGCGTAAGCATAGGAGGTGGCAAACTCTGGAGTTGCTTCTGGCTGCCGACGCTTCGTGCGAGCGAAATCACTTCCGTAGCTCCATAAAGGTGAAGTTTGACCTGCAATACGCCCATAAACTCGGACGCCAGCAATTTCTGGAATAGCTAGCTGGCGAATGAACTTGACAATAGAATCACCCACTTGACTTTGGGAGGGACAGGTGGGTGCCTCGCTCATGATATGTAACAAATCTTGTTGGCGGCGAATAGTAACGTGAATGCCACCAGTAGCCAATCGCTGATCGAGGTCAGGATTAATTAATCGTTGTAACAAAAAGATTAGGGCTTCCTCATCTCCCTGCTGCGCCAAGGTTAAGGGGTTTGGAGCTAAAGCCGGATGGATTGAGGCTGGTAAATTGAGCCACTCAATCCAGACTGGTGACTCCTGGGATGCTTCCAGATGGCGGCTCACCTCAACCCCATAGATAGTAACAGCCTGGATACCTTGCGGAGCTAAAGACTCCAACATCGGCGCGATCGCCTCTATTGCCGCTTGCTTATCGGGAGCTGCCCCTGCCATGGCAACGTTGGGCAACCAACCACAGAACAAATGCAGCGTTATGCCCTTGAGCACCGCTCGCACTTCCATCTTCTGTTCTGCCAGAGCCTGATTTAGAAGTCGGGCGATCGCTTGCACATCCCCCCATCGCGCCCAATCAGACAGCATTTCTTCAGGAGGAGTCAAATCAATCCGCAAGACCCAATCCGGGTTAGCTTCACCGCTAACTTGAGAGCGAATCACAGCATCGGAGAACCCCTCCAGGTTCAAATCCCGCAACCGCTGAGCCACCGGCTCAGCCAGCAATGACGCATCGGGGCTGTAATCAGAATTGCAGATCACCCAAAGACACCGTGCTTGGCAAGGATCAGCTATGTAGGATGAGGGAGCAATTAAATTCTCATCTTTTTCCTCATTCATCCTCACTGCTTCCTTTGTGGGCAGCTTCTGGATGAATACATTAACGCCAACCCCAAGAGGACTAAGGGTTTCGCTCAGATAGCGGGCAATAGCTTCGGGCTGACCAGAGCGAGCCAGACTTTCGTTAGAAACGATCAGGCCTGAACTTGCTTTTTGGGACTCGGCAGAGCCACTATTGGGCGTATTTGAAGCACCAATATTAGAACCACTGGGCTGATGCCAGCGCTCCAAATGCCGATCTAGCTGATGGACATCAATTGCCTCTACCCAGTCGGGGCGCTGGCGATTTAAAGTGCGACCGTAGAGGATGACATGGTAGATGGGTTGCCCTAAGTCAATAGGTAAACCAGCTATCCCATTCGTGGCCTTGAGCGCCCTGAGGAACTTAGGCAGCACTTTGGCTGCTTCTGGGCACTGGGTGCTCTCACAGAGAATATGTAGGTTATTTCCCCGTAACCGAGTTCGCAGGCGCATCCTTTGGATTCCGATGGCTCGGTAAGCCCACTCGGCGAGGGAGGATGGATGGCCTTTCTGGGTTCGCTGATCGACATCCAACATTACAAACCTGTTACCTGGACTTGCAACAGAAGATTATCTTCCCTTTTGGTTAATACCTGCAATGACCCACAAAGCATAATGTACAATGGCGTCATTGCTATATACATCTCCATAGTCTGACACAAGCTGAGCGCTAGGCTATTTACACCGCGATAGATAGAGTTCCAAAAGCCCTCAAATACAGATGCAATCTTCTAACAAAAAGCTACCGCAAACAACAGAGTTTAACACTCAAGGCTTCAAAAATTCCGCAGAAATTTGCTTAAGCTTGGTCACGGGTCCCTTTCTCGTGGGTCTGGTGGGAGTTCAGATGCTGGCTGAATGCCTACATAATACAGGTATTAGCAGTGAGGAAGTGTTCCGGGGCGATCGCTTGCCTACCTTGCACTTCCCTAAGTCTCAGCCATCTGATACGCCATAGTACAGGCATAGCAGCAATAGACCTTTAGTTATAGCTTCTTGGGTCTAGGCTTTTGGGATTTCGTTATTACCTTTAGGTTTTTTAAGCCTCTCGCCTATTAGCGAGTGAACACCCTCACTGTGAGATGAAACGCTCGTCAGCCTTTGGCGACCTTTGCACTTATTAAAAAAATAATTTGTGTAGGGTGAAACTACTCCTGGGGAAGATTCCCCCTAAAATGATTTGATTATCTTTGCTTAGCGCGAGGTCCTATGAGTTCGCTCCTCCACCCGTACGATCAGGACACGGTACTATCTCCCTCCAACCTGTTTCTGCGCCATCGCCTGAAAGTTGTGGAGGACTTGTGGGAGTCTGTTTTGCTCAAGGAGTGCGGTCAGGAATTGGTCGATCTGCTCAAGCAATTGCGCTCGATGTGTTCGCCTGAGGGACAGGCAACTGAATTTCCTGAGTCCTCAGTCCAAAAGCTGATTGAACAGCTTGACCTCAACGCAGCCATCCGGGCGTCACGGGCTTTTGCTCTCTACTTCCAACTGATAAACATTGTTGAACAGCACTACGAACAGCGCGAACAAAAGCTCTCACTACGTACCATTCACCACTATGCGGCTGCGACTAAGCGTGCGAGCCATCAAGTTTTTGAGTTAGAAGAGGGTCATGCAGCGATTTCCTCTTCACACCCAGTGGAGCCACTAGGAACGCCCACAACAGGCGAACAAACGGGTGGCCCAGGAGCAGATATGCTGGAAAAGAGCTGGCATGAAACTAGTGTAGCGCGACGCGATCCTGGCACCTTCCACTGGCTGTTTCCCTACTTACGCTCTCTGAATGTGCCGCCGCAGCAAATTCAGCGGCTAATTAACAATCTGGACGTGCGCTTAGTTTTCACGGCTCACCCCACGGAAATTGTCCGCCACACGATCCGGGACAAACAGCGGCGGATTGCCCATATTTTGCAACAGCTAGACCAAGCAGAGGAAGAATTCACAAGTTTAGGTCTTACCTCCTCTTGGGAAGCAGAAGCTTTACAAGAAAAATTGACAGACGAGATTCGCCTCTGGTGGCGCACGGACGAGCTACATCAGTTTAAGCCAACGGTGCTAGATGAGGTAGATTACACGCTTCACTACTTCCAGGAAGTTTTGTTTGAAGCGATTCCTCAACTCAATCAACGCCTGAAGCGTGCTTTACAAGTATCTTTTCCCTGGTTGACTCCTCCCGACAACAACTTCTGCCAGTTTGGTTCCTGGGTGGGTTCTGATCGGGATGGCAACCCATCAGTGACGCCGAAAGTGACTTGGCAAACAGCCTGCTACCAGCGCGATATAGTGCTGAAAAAGTATATACAATCGGTGCGACAGCTAACAAATATGTTGAGTTTGTCATTGCACTGGAGCGATGTCTTGCCAGATCTGCTGGAATCTTTAGAGCAGGATCGCGGACAGATGCCAGAAGTATACGAGCGGCTGGCAATTCGCTATCGCCAAGAACCTTATCGGCTGAAGCTGGCTTATGTGCTTTCTCGGTTGGAAAATACGCGCGATCGCAACTCTCAACTCTCTGATGGGGAAAATCTGCAATGGCAAATTGACAAAAGCCATATCCCCAGCTTTTACTCTTCGGGAGCGGAATTTTTGACAGAGTTACGGTTGATTCAGCGCAACCTGAGCGAGACAGGTTTAAGTTGCCGGGATCTGGAGAATCTGATTTGTCAGGTGGAAATCTATGGCTTTAACTTGGCACATCTGGATATCCGCCAGGAAAGCTCCCGCCACTCGGACGCACTCAACGAGGTTGCCCAATACCTGCAAATTCTACCCAAGCCTTATAACGAACTGTCGGAAGCAGAGCGATCGCTCTGGCTGGCAACAGAACTGCAAACAAGGCGTCCGTTAATCCCAGCTGAACTGCCGTTTTCTGAAAAGACTCGTGAGACAATAGAAACCTTCCGCATGCTGCGGCAGTTGCAGCAAGAGTTTGGCCCCCAAGTCTGCCAGACTTACGTGATCAGCATGAGCCATGAAGTCACCGACCTCCTAGAAGTGCTGCTGCTGGCGAAGGAAGCTGGTTTATATGACCCCGGTACTGGCATCAGTAGCATTAAGGTGGTGCCACTGTTTGAAACTGTGGAAGACTTAAAGCGGGCGCCTGCGGTGATGCAATCTCTGTTTGAACTGCCCCTATATCGCGCCGCTCTTGCTGGAGGCTACGCAGCTTGGCAAAGTGATGAGTTAGAGGTAAATTCTTCCACTCAAAACTCTCTCCAAGAAGTGATGCTGGGCTACTCTGACAGCAATAAGGATTCTGGTTTCTTAAGCAGTAACTGGGAAATCCACAAAGCTCAGAAAGCCTTGCAGAAAATAGCCGAGAAGTATGGGATTGCTTTACGTATATTTCACGGGCGTGGTGGCTCAGTAGGTCGCGGTGGCGGTCCTGCATATGAGGCGATCTTGGCTCAACCTGGTCAGAGCATTAACGGGCGCATTAAGATTACAGAACAGGGGGAAGTGCTGGCTTCAAAATACTCCTTGCCGGAGTTGGCTTTGTATAATTTGGAAACAGTTACAACGGCTGTGATTCAAGCTAGCTTGCTGGGTTCAGGCTTCGATGATATTCAGCCCTGGAACGAAATCATGGAAGAGCTAGCGACGCGATCGCGCTCTCACTATCGTGCCCTGATTTACGAGCAACCTGACTTAGTAGATTTCTTCCATCAGGTAACACCCATTGAAGAAATTAGCCAGCTGCAAATCAGCTCTCGCCCAGCTCGTCGGGGGGGTAAAAAAGATTTAGCTAGTCTGCGTGCTATTCCCTGGGTATTTAGCTGGACTCAAAGCCGCTTTCTGCTGCCTTCATGGTACGGGGTTGGCACAGCCTTACAGGAGTTTTTGAACGAAGAGCCAGAGGAAAATCTCAAGCTACTACGCTACTTTTATTTCAAATGGCCGTTCTTCAAGATGGCTATCTCTAAGGTAGAGATGACCCTGGCAAAGGTGGATCTCCAGATTGCCAACCACTATATGCGCGAATTATCAAAGCCACAAGATATAGAGCGCTTTGAAGCTTTGTTTGAGCAGATTGCCAAGGAATACCACCTCGTATGCGATTTAGTCCTCAGCATCACCGGCCACAAGCGCCTCTTAGATGGAGATCCAGAATTGCAGCGCTCAGTGCAGTTACGCAATGGCAGCATTGTACCGCTGGGTTTCTTGCAGGTTTCTTTACTGAAACGCTTGCGCGAACATGGCAGTATGACGGCTTCTGGTGTCATCCATTCTCGTTACAGTAAAGGTGAGTTGCTACGCGGGGCGCTGTTGACTATTAACGGTATTGCCGCAGGGATGAGGAATACTGGTTAAAGTTTTGAGTTTTGAGTTTTGAGTTTTGAGTTATTAATTCAAAACTCAAAACTCAAATTTAAAACTTAAAAGTTATGAAGCTTTTTAAAAAACGAGTTTTCATTTGTACGTTTACGGCGCTGGTGTCGGGATTATTTGGTGCCTATGTAGGTGGGCAAATAAATGCGATCGCCCACAACCACCAATGCGATGTGGGGACAAGGCAGGGCTTATCCATACCGGGATTGAACACCCTCTGTAAAGCCTGGAACACGCCCTTCGCTCTGTGGGAGGGTAGTACTACTGGCTTGTGGACAGGAACGATTCTGGGAGCCTTTATCGGTGGCTTGGCGACTCGCCAGACATCTGAGGCAACCGATGCTGATGATGGCCCGTCTCTTTCTGTTCAAGATAGGGAGGTTCTGCGGCGTCTTTTGGTGCTTATGGTAGTCAAGTCGGCGGCTTCTGGCACAGAGGAATTTATCAGTCAAACTTCAGCAGCTGAGGCAGAAAAACTTGTTTTAGCTAAGTTAGCAGATCAACCAAAACTAACTATGCCTGAGGTGCGTCAGCTATTATTAGCAGCAGGTTTTTCAGCGCTAGATATTGATCGTGCTTGGCAAGAATTGAGGACTAGTGCGAAAGGCGATCGCACGCTCAGTCAGTGAACTACCCGACGCTCATGCTTCTCACGGAGTGCGATACTTATACCTCCCCGAACCCCTCAAAAGTTAATCTCCAGCTTCTCTTGCATGCTGCCCATAGTTGGTTTGACGATCCCCATGGGCACAATAATAAAAAAAAGCTAAATTAACACTATGTTATGAGCCGTCAAAATCATGATTTTCCACCAGAGAGTAACGCTGTAGATCACGATCCCAATTCCCACCGTCGGGTTATTGCCTCAGCACCTGGCTGCGACTGGGTAAAGCGACTGCTCGATAGCCTCAGTATCAGGCAAAAAATTAGCTTTGGATATGCCCTAGCAATTGGTATTGCTATTGTGGGAGCCACTACCGGACAGGTAGTTGGAAAACACTATGAAACGCAGGCTAAGCAGCAATACGACTTTGCTCTTGAGGAAGAACACCTCTTAAGTGAATTGAAAATTGCGGTACTAGAGGCACGCTCACATCAGCAACAGTTTATTCCGCTGATGAAGCATCCTGAATTATATAAACAAGAGCATGCTCATTTTCTCAAACATATAGACGAGGTTAACAAGGTATTCTCACAAGTAAAATCTTATATAACTAAAGCATCAAAAATCGATTCAGACAACGCAAATCTAGAAAAATGGCTGCGAACTTACAACCATACGGTAGAGGGTTACAGCCAACAAATAGAAGCAGTTATGAGGCGCATAGATCCAGCAGATTTGCAGCCAGGAGAAGTAGCGGCAGCGCAGCAATCGCTTTTGGAATTTACCAATAGTGAGGTAGCGCTAAAGTTAGATAGTCTGTCAGATGATTTAACAGAGCTGATTGAGGCTGCTCACAATGAAGAGGATGAAGCAAAGGAAGCTTTAGAGAAAGCAGAGGTAATGCACCTCCAGATTATTGGGTTTAGTCTTTTATTGTCGATCGCGATCGCTGTGACTTTGGCGCTTGTTACCAGTCGGGCGATCGCCTATCCTGTGGAAGCTATGACAAAGGTAACGAAGATCGCCACCGAGTCAGGCAATTTTGATCTCCTAGTTCCCGTTACCACTAAAGATGAAGTTGGAGTATTAGCCACTTCTTTCAACAACCTCATCCAACAAGTAGCAAATTATACCCAAAAACTAGAAATTGCCCGCCAGACATTAGAAAAACGGGTAGAGGAACGGACGTATGAATTAAGCCAGCTGATCGAGCAGATGGAGAGCGAAATAGCTCAACGTCAGAAGATGGAGTCAGCATTGCGCCAGAGCGAGTCACGGCTCAATAGCATTCTGAACTCGTTGAAAGACGTAGTGTGGTCGGTTGCCGTAGATAATTTTGCGGTTCTTTACATGAATCCTGCTACCGAAATTCTATATAAGCGCCCAGTGCGCGAGTTTTTCGATAATCCCAATCTTTGGATAGAAACTATTTATCCAGAAGACAACTATTTCATCGACGATTTTTACCAGAAAATACTAAAAACTGGCAGCTATGAACGTGACTATAGGATTATCCTACCGAGTGGAGAACTGCGTTGGGTTCATAACAAGGCTTGGCTAATATACGATGAGAAAGGGAATACCACTCGCATAGATGGGATGGTTACGGATATCACAGAGCGCAAGCAGGCACAAGCAAAGTTGCAGCAAGCAGAAGCACAAGCGCGACAACAAACTTTCCAATTGGAGCAAGCCCTTCACTATCTACGACAAACACAATCCCAGCTAATTCAGACCGAAAAAATGTCTAGCTTGGGTCAAATGGTGGCGGGTGTGGCTCATGAAATCAATAATCCAGTCAACTTTATCCACGGCAACATCGGTCACATTAGTAGCTATGCTCAGGATTTACTCGGTTTAATCAACCTTTACCAGCAACACTATCCCCAAACTCACCCAGAAATTCAAGATGAGATAGAAGCAATTGACCTTGAATTCCTGAGCGAGGATCTACCTAAAATTCTGTCTTCAATTAAGATAGGCACTGAGCGTATCTGTCAAATAGTGCTGTCGTTGCGGAATTTCTCTCGCCTGGATGAAGCGGAGATGAAACTTGTCCATCTTAACGAAGGTATTGACAGCACACTGTTAATTCTCAATCACCATCTCAAACAGAGAATTGAAGTCATCAAGCAATATGGAGATTTGCCGCTGGTTGAGTGCTACCCAGCGCAACTCAATCAGGTATTCATGAATATTCTTAGCAATGCGGCTGATGCCCTGCTAGAGCAAGCAGATCGACCTAACAAACAGATTGTAATTCAGACGCAAGTGGTTGATTCTAACCAAGTTAAAGTACGAATTCGAGATAACGGTCCTGGAATACCGCCAGAGGTGAAAAACAAGATTTTTGACCCATTTTTTACGACGAAGCCCGTGGGTCAAGGTACTGGACTAGGGCTGGCTATTTGCTATCAGATTATTGCAAAGCACAAAGGTAAAATAGAGGTTTACTCAGAGGCTGGGCAAGGGACGGAGTTTGCGATCGCATTACCTATCCAAAACAAAAGTTCTCCAGTACCACCTTTGTCACAGCTAAGTTCCCCCCAGTGAAGTAATTTTGGTTAGGCTCAAATCGGCTTGTTTCAAACTCACCTCCGTACAGGTGGCGATGTTAGCGGGTGTAATCTCAAATTGATTTGCATTGCTTTTCTGTTGTGCTGCTTCTATGGCTAACAATGCCTGTTTACGATCAATTCCCCAGCGATACCCGGTTAGGGAGCCGTTGCTGCCCACAACTCGATGACAGGGAATTGCAACGGCAATGTTATTTGTCGCACAGGCACGGGCGACGGCACGTACCGCTTTGGGATTGCCAAGGCGTTGGGCAATTTCAGCATAGCTAGCAGTTTTACCGAGCGGAATAGCCCGTAGTGCCTGCCACACTTTCTGCTGAAACACGGTGCCTTGAATGTCTAGCGGTAGATTAAGTTCGGGCTGTGGTGTTTTGATAAACGCAATCACCTCTTCGACCCAGCGATCAAACTCTGGATCGTTTGCAGAGAACAGTGCCTTTGGAAAGCACTCTTGCAGCTGCGCGATCGCGGTTTTGGAATCGTCGCTGAACTGAATTGCACAAATGCCACCCTCTGTAGCGGCAACCAACACCCAACCCAAATCAGAAGGCTTAACGGCATAGCGAATTGTGACCCCAGTACCACCTTTTCGATAGTCCATCGGCTGCATTCCCAGAATCTCAGTCGCCTGATTGTAAAAACTACTGCTTGCTCTAAACCCAGCGTTGTAAACAGCCTGGGTTATGGAACTGTTTCCTGCTAGTTCGTGACGAACTTTTTTTGCCCGTAGAGCCATCTCATATTGTTTTGGGCTAATGCCAACGATCTCTTTGAATAGCCGTTGGAAGTGGAAAGGACTGAACCCTGCGGTAGTTGCTAGTTTTTCCAGGGAAATAGAATCCTCGGATGACTCAATTTGCTTGCAGATATTGGCAATCATCTCAACTTTCTGCTGGCGAGGCAAGTTTATCTGTGGTTGGCAGCGTTTACAAGCTCGAAAGCCAGCATTTTCAGCAGCCGTGTAGGAATCAAAAAAGAGAACATTTTCTCGGTTTGGCAGGCGAGATGCACAAGCTGGCCGGCAATAAATTCTGGTGGTTTTGACTCCATAAAAGAAGGCACCATCTGCTTCAGAATTCCTGCCTACCAGAGCCTCCCATCGCTGCTCGTTTGTTGAGAATTTGCGATCGTTCGCCTGCTGCATGATGACATTTATCAAGAGTGTATATGTTTGCATGCTAAACAATTACACCATCAACTAATATCCGAATCTTGCGGTCTAATTGGGGTTGCTAGAAGTATCGTACTGCCCTTAAATAGCCGCCCCCCAGCAGATGTCTGGCAATCGCTGCCAACTGTGCCATAAAGCCTGCCACCTAGGCTCTCCATCCGACTGGCTATTAATAAACCTTCCCAAACGAGCAACAGCCCGCCAAAATTGCAGCATCGTCAGTTTAGAATCAAGCAAGCCAAATAAAGCAGCCGCCATAAGGGTGCTTGACAACCGACCTTGCCGCCAAACTCCCATAAATGCTGCTATAACTGTATGTTTGCTAAAAGCTAATTGCTAAAAGCTAACTGCTAATTGCTATAAAGTCACCAAAACCTTCAACATACTGAACTAGCTAGACGCTGAGGATAGGTACGACTAAGGTTGTGCAACTGTAGTCACTTCACGGCGACTCATTGCCAGAAATCAAGCGTAAACGCTTTAAGGCATCCTGGAAATGCGTAAGTCCTGATAATCTGATTTTGGGATTCAAAACTGAAATTCTGGGAGTAAAACTTGGAACGGACATTTCTAGCAATCAAGCCAGACGGTGTACAGCGCAAACTCGCAGGCGAGATCATCCGTCGCTTTGAGACTAAGGGCTTTACCCTCATTGGCCTAAAGTTGATGCAAGTGAGCCGAGAACTTGCCGAACAGCACTATGACGTCCACCGAGAAAAGCCTTTTTTTGCTGGGCTTGTCGAATTTATCACTTCTGGCCCGGTAGTGGTGATGGTGTGGGAAGGTGATGGCGTTGTCGCCGCAGCTAGGACAATTATTGGCGCTACCAACCCCCTTAGCGCGGCTCCAGGTACGATCCGTGGTGACTATGGGGTTAGCATTGGTCGCAACCTGATTCATGGCTCTGATGCCGTAGAGACAGCGCAACGCGAGATTAGCCTGTGGTTTAAAGAAGAAGAACTAGTCAGTTGGCAGCCGACTTTGACATCTTGGCTTTACGAGTGATAGCAAATTAAGCCATAGGTGATAGGTGATGGGTAATTCAACTACCTTTGAGCAATTACCTATCACCGATCGCCAAAAACTTTGACCAAAAAGAAAACAGATCTCCAGCCCCCGGCATACCGTCTGGGGGACAATGCAAAATCGAATCACACGTCAAGTTGCGAGAGCTCCAATTCGTAATTGATAATTACGTTGCTCCGCAACACGAAGAGCGAACGTAATTCGTGGGGCTTGTACCGTTCAAAGTTCGGCGAGGAGTTCGGCGAAGGCTCACTCGAGCCGCTGAGCTCACGGCCGAAGCCTCTTTAATTACGAATTACGAATTGCGAATTACGAATTATTTTGGTTATCTTTGTTATCGGCTGGAGTTGTAACTAATAACTCCTTAGTCTCGCTCTCTGGCGATGACTTTTGAGTGGCGCGCTGGGAAAATCCCCAGGCAAATACCCCAGCAACCGCAGTAATCATTAACCACTCAGGCGGTGTCATTGCGGGGTTAATGGCTCTGATTAACAGTCGCAACCCCACTAGCCCAACTGTTATGTAGCCAGCGTCCTCAAGATGAACATACTCATCGAGCCAGCGGATAAACAATCCGGCCATGAACCGCAGGGTGATGACACCAATCGTGCCACCGAGGAGGACTAACCAAGTTTCTTGAGAAATGGCGATCGCTGTTGTGACGCTATCAAGCGAGAAAGCCAGATCAGTAAAAGCGATTATTGGTATTGCCTGCCAGAGTGAAGTAAACTTAGGGCCATGATGTTCGCTATCTGCCCCTTCATCGGAGCTAAAGTATTGGAATACCAGCCAAAGTAAATAGGCAGCCCCTAATAACTCAAACTGCCAGAAGTTAACTACCCAGGTAGCTGTCAGAATCAAGGTAATTCTGAGAATATAAGCAACTGCTAAGCCAAAGTTGAGGGCGCGACGCTGAAGTGTGCTGTCTTCTAAGCCCTGGGCGATCGCGGCTAAGGCGATCGCATTGTCTGCTGACAGCACCGCCTCTAACGCCACCAGGATCAGCAGTACAAAGGAGGCTTCAATTCCCCCATGGAATGGGGAGTCCATGATTTGGTCTAGCATTAACGATTGTTCAAATTTGAGATATGCAAACCAAAAGCAACCAGTAAGTCGCTAAAAACAGCAAAAATGATTGCTATCTTAACCAAGCTTAACCTAACGCTCGCAAAATTCTGCTGAAAATTGAACCGTAACAATTCTGCCTAATGGGGTTGATTTGCTGTGCTTGTGTGTTGCATCTTGTTACAAGATAGTTAAAGAAGAGCCAATTTACCCCAAATTGTTGAAATATAAACCCTGAAACCAGGAGAAAAACGAACAATGTCTATATCAGATACCCAAGTGTTTGTGGCTTTAGTTGTAGCGCTGATTCCAGGCATCATGGCCTTCCGGCTAGCGACAGAACTGTACAAGTAGGTCGCAGTAGTGATGCTGTAGGGAATCTATCGACAGCAGGCGAGAGGCAAAAATCATAAGGTGAGAAAAAGACTTCTCACCTTATGATTTTTGCCCCTTGCCTGTTAAACCTCAATTAAGTGAAATAGTTAGGCCCAGATATTTATCTGTAATTTCTCTGGTTGGCTCAGTGTTCCACTTGCTGGCGTAGGTTATTTGCCACTTGCGGTGATACTCATCCAACACTCATGGTAGGTAAAAAGCGGTATCCAGACTTTGCCATGTTTTCCTCAACTCAGCTACACTGGCTGGCGATCGCGATATCCTGACATCATGAACGCAATTCAACCTTCAAGACCTCCTCTGCAATCGGTCAAATCCCGCCGGAGGCCCCCCCGGACAGCACGACCTCAGCGGATTCATCCTTACCGTGAACCCGCAGCTGAAACGACTGCTAAGTTAGTCGTCAATGTGGTGCTGTCAGTGGCAGCGATCGCCTCACTGATCCAACTTGTGCCTTTTCAAATGTCACAGCAAGCAAAGTTGCAGGAAATCCGAGCGGAAGTTAAGCGAACTGAAAAACGGGTCGAGCCTTTACGCAGCGACTTCAGTCGCGGTTTTGACCCTCAGCAATCCCAAAGTATTATGCAGGAGGAGAGCCATCGGGTTGACCCCCATCAGCGTCAGGTCGTTTTGCTGGACAAGGACGCTCCAGATGAGGAGTCTGTTTCAGAGCCATAGCAAAAGTTTTAAGTTACGAAGCGGATTTATGACTCAGTGGATTCAACAAGTCGTTCATCCAATTTTGCACTTGCAGGCGCAGGCGACTGGCAGCGTCAGATGGGGGTTCAAGCTCTAGGAAGCGCCGGTAGTCAGAGATCGCGCAGTTCCAGTCACCTAAGAGGTGATAGGTGCGCCCGCGTTCGGCATAGATGTGACTTGCCAGTTGACCTAAGTGCAGGGCAAACTCAAAATTATCCAGCGCTCGCGAATATTGTCCCAGTTCGCGAAAAGTGATTCCCAGGTTTATCCAGGCACGAATATTACGAGGATTGAGGTCAAGGGCTATTTCGTAGTCCCCTATCGCTTCTGACAAGAGTCCTTGAGCTGCGTAGTAGTTAGCTCGGTTGTTGTAGGCGCTGTCGAGCTGAGGATTCAGTTTCAGAGCCTTGTTGTAATCGGCGATCGCGTTTGCCAGTTGACCACTTTGGAAATAAATCAGCCCCCGATTGTTGTAATCAACAGCGCTGGTGGGGTTACGGTCAATCAGCTCAGTCAAAAGCGTGATCGCACCAGCATAATCTCCCTGCTGCGCTTTTGCCCTAATGTATGCACGTAGGCAGCTAGTGGATTCTGTTTGAAAATGTCTGGGACGCCCTTGAGCATCATTGCTACTTCCTGGAATGCTAGGGTGCCTGTGTTTCCTATGGTATTGCTGGTATAGAGAAGTGCGAGCGTTCATTTTTTCCTCAATGGCACCTGCAAACGGTCACCGAATTCAATTTATCTAAAAATGCAAAAAGAGGAATCCCGCTATAGTCGAATACTTAGGGGTAAGAGTTGTCAAAAGCTTTTCCTTCTGTGCGGGTAGGTTTGTGCGTCACTGCCTTATGCGTATGCCATGAAAGACATAGGCTTGCAGGTGCGATCGCTCAAACAGTCCACTTCAAGTTAAATTTATTGAGTAAATCTACACTGCCACTCAGGTTGATTCCGAAAACACCATATTTTTTTTTATACCAAAGGCATCAAATGCCCTATACGTAATGGTTTGCCGTCAAACAACTCTGAAAAGTCTCCGGGCTAATTGGTGTAAGGAAGAACATCGAAAGCATAATAAAGGTAAAGATTTGCAGTTAGGAATCGTTAACTGGTAAAACCTTTGACCGATGTGTTGATTCTTTAAGAGGAATATTTTCATGACAACTGCAATGTCCTTTCCTAATGCGCCTGATGTGTCCGCAGATGACTACCTGGTTTTGGGCTTAGCCACCTGCTTCTACAAAGAAGACGGTGAAGTTCATCAAGTCAAAATTGTCGAGCCTATCCCCTCAGCGGCACTGGAAGCGATTCTCAAGGGGATTCCCACCTCTTATGAGATGGCTTATGCAACTACATTAGGTGATGTAATCCCAACTGAAACGCCCCAGATGCCAGCATTATTTCCAGCAGAGGCTCAGTTGAGTGATGAGTTTGTAGAAAGAGCGCTCGCAGCTGTTCGCACCTATAAGCGTCGCCCAGAGGCTCAGTCCCATATCCCCATAGGCAGCAGTCGCAATGACTTCCAATACACGGTAGAACGCAAGCGCGTACTCAATGCCAGCCGCGTTGTTACAAAAGATGACAATGTGAAACAACACTCCCATACTCATAAAGTCCTTTAGATCCATAAGCACAGTATGTTGAAACTCTATGGCGGTGCCCGCAGTCGGGCGTCAATTGTCCAGTGGTATCTCGAAGAACTGGGCGTTCCTTACGAATTTGTCATGCTGGATATGCAGGCAGGTGCCCATCGGCAACCAGACTACCTCGCGATTAACCCGATGGGGAAAGTCCCAGCGATTGAGGATGGAGATTTTAAGCTTTGGGAGTCGGGGGCGATTTTGCTATATCTGGCTCAGAAGTACGGCAAGATGTCTCAGTCTTTGGAAGATCAAGCCCACATCACTCAATGGGTAATGTTTGCCAATGCCACACTAGGGCCAGGAATTTTTGTAGAAGCGAGTCGGGAACGAGAAACACCCAATTTGATGACGCCGCTAAATCAAATCTTTGAGAAGCAACCGTTCTTACTGGGACAAGAATTTAGTGTTGCTGATGTGGCAGTTGGGTCAATGTTGGCTTATATTCCGATGATGCTAAAGCTCGATCTGAGTGACTACCCTGCTGTTGTGGATTATATCAAGCGCATTACGGAGCGATCGGCGTTTCAGAAGGCGATCGGTTCGCGTAGTTGATGGAGATGTGGGGGTAGGTGTTGTGCTTATCCCCATTTCTTAATTAGGGCGTGTCTGCTTTCAAGAGCAGATACGCCCTAATCTACGTTCAGAAGTGGCTACACTATGCCTTGCCTATATCACTTTTGATCGATAATAACGAACTCTGTACCCGATGGGGCTATCATCACTAATTATTACGTTTAGCTCAAATTAACGAATTGATACAGATTTTTAAAGAAAGAAGGAATATGATACTTTGTACTATCAGTTTCTTCAGAGTAAAATCGTGCTATTTTTAATATAAGTTGATCCTTAAATGCATCTACAGGTCGAGTCCACTCATTACTAGGTTGAATTTGATTCCAATATTTTTTAGCTTTTCTAATAGTTAGTAGAGCAAAAACTAACTCTTCCTTTTTTGTTATATCATGGCTATTTTGAAACTGAGATATCCAAGTATCTTTGAGTGTAACTATATCAGTAAAGTCTAATTCAGTACAATAACAAATACGATTACATACTCTTTGAAAATGTTTTTGCAAATCAATGTCGCTGGTAGTCTCATCAGCAATATCAAGGTGTAAATCCTCAAGCAGAATATTGCTATTATTGTAAACTGCCTGAGTAGGAAAATGGTCAAAAATTTCTTGAAGCTTTGGCAATAGAAAATATGCTTCTTTGTGAATTAAGCCTGTTACCCATATTCGGTGCTGTGAAGCATTAACCTCATTTACCTTGGCATTTTTATAAAGATGATTAAAAATTGATTCTGTATCAGAAAAAAGATAATCAGAAAGGCTTTTTACTTGAATATCTAAATCTACAATTGCGAAGAGTTTTCTTGGTTCAAGATAAGAATGACTGCTGTCGGTTTCGTGTAAATCTAATAGAGAGAAATATGTATTCAGTACATCATCTCTATCCCCACAATTGAAGAATTGTGGGAGAAATTCTTTCCACCAAGTTGGAACACAAGCCTTGTAAAAGTTGGCATCTGGCATACTCTCCATTTTTCCGTATGCCTGGGGAGAAGGTCTGCCCTGTAAATCAGGAATGTTACCCTCACAAAGTACAACCAGTTTATTGCGGATTCTGCGAGAAGTGAGAATTACTTCGCAGTGTTGCCTTAGCTGCTCTGGGTTCAGACTCATACTGGCTGTTCTGACTGCTTTAAAAGCTTTGGTTCTAATTCTTTGACATGAGCAGGTGTAAGGGCTTGACACAATTCATAAGAGTGAGTTGCTAGAATGTATTGATTTGTCGGTGCCCACTGAAGTAAGTCTAAGACAATCCGATACTGCCAATCTGGGTGTAACGCAATCTCAATTTCATCCATTAGCACAATCGCATCCTCAACGTTGCGGTACTTTAACCACATATAAATACTTAGTCTCTTTAATTCACCATGACTTAAATCTTCTGGATAAAATTCAACATTCCCATCATTTATCAATGGTTTGAAAGTTATTTCTGAAAGATTGGGACTTAGATTAATTTGCTTATTAGCTAGTAAAGAATTTAAGTCATTTAGTAGAGCTTTATAAGCATTACCATACTCTCCGGTCTCTATAGCTTCCTTAAAATCTTTATCCCGAGCGGCTTTAAAAGCATCAATAAGAATATCAACTTCAAGGAAATCATATGTAAAAAGACCTGGAATGCCAGATCTAGCTTCTTTAAGAAGTGAGTAATAATTATTACTAAAAGCATAACTATCTTGCTTCTTGAATAAGAGTTTGTTTGTTTCCCTACTTAAAAAAAGAAAGACTTGAGTTGATGGAGCGGCAAGAAAAACTTTGTTTGACAGACTTTCCAAAAATGGGCTTATCTCTTTTGGTCCTAAATTACTTACTTGGCAGACAAGGGCTTGATTATCACTACTATCGGAATCAGATGAATAATTGCATATGTATATCAAATTTTTTGAGTTTAAAAAGCTTGTTATTCTATTTATACTAAAAGATAAGGTGACAAGCTCGGAATTAATCCGATCATAAGTCTCTTTCAATTTATTTAATTGTTTTGTAGCTTGTGCTTGCATGGTTAGTATTAAGGTCATATCAGTTTTCCCTGTTTCTCGATATTTATTAAACTTAGTAAATTGTTCTAATCGATGTGAAAGCTCAGTAAACCGAGATCTGTTTTCAGGAGTGACAAAATTTTTTATATCTTCTAAGCCAGAAATAATATTTTCTAATTCAATTCGATCCTTTGCCAAACCAGACACGTTTTTTCTTATGTTTTCTAGCTCTGGAATCATAGAAAACTTTAGTTTGCTGCCTATGTTGTCATTGCTGTCATGTTCTTTACTTACAGATTCTTCAATTATTAGTTGCTCAATATAGGAATCTGGGCAACCGAAAAATTCAAGCTCTATTTCTCTGCCCTCATGCAAAATATTAATAATTGCAAGTGATTTGCTGCTACTACCCTTCAAATGAAAATATTTTAGTATATTTTTTAGAGCAGCTAGCCTATCAGGAGCAAAAGCGCAGTGTAGTAGTACAAAAATTAGCTGCAACAATGTACTTTTTCCACCACCGTTTTGGCTACCTAAAGGGAAAATTCTAGGAGAAAAGTTTTTTTCAAAGACAATATCAACATCTTTAAGGACTCTAAAATCAGGAACTTGAATTCTTTGTAAATGCATACAAAATCCTGTTTTCTTAGGAAGGAATCAATCGAAAGTAGTTTCTTGCCGTTAGCTTCGAGGTATAGCGCTTTTATTTTAGCCCACATAGTTAGGCATTATTAACTGTCTATCCTCTAACCGTTGCTGCAAGCCCAAGCTATAGCGGGTAGTTCTTTTGAGCGTTTATTTTGGACATTCCAGCAGGAATTTGTCTTGGGTAGCGCTGCTGGCGCTTTTGGGATTAGCGGGTAAATCAACTTCTCCAGCGGCGCTGGGTATTCCTTAGCTAAAAGAATGCTGCGATTATTAAAATAATTGGTTTATAAAAAAAATAGGCACCGACAAGCAGTGCCTATACCAGATAATTTGTAATTTTTGGTTTAGCGGAACCCAATAGCGGCCTGCCAAACGAAAGCCAGTAGCAAGAAAAACACAGGAATGACCGGGAGAACGTCTACCAAAGGGTCAAAGATGGAGTAAGCTTCAGGCAACTTCGCCAACAGCAGTGCGGCTTCCATGTTTAAATCCTCTTTTCCAACACAGTTTTCAGAATTGAGAAGTATCTTAACATGACTCGGCTTCCACCTGAGCCGGAGCGGGTGGCTCCAGCCACTGGGCAAATTCTTTCGTGAAGCGATCGCCCAAAATCGCCTCCCTGATCCGTTGAGTAAAACGAATCAGTTCCGTAACGTTGTGAAGCGAGATTAAGGTATAGCCGAGAACTTCCTTGCTTCGCACCAGATGACTCAGATAGGCACGGCTAAAAGTCTGGCAGGTATAACAAGGACAAGTGGCGTCGAGAGAAGTGAAGTCCCGCCGAAACTGGGCGTTTTTCAGGTTCCAGCGTTCCCCCTGCACCAATGCGGCACCGTGACGCCCCAATCGTGTAGGAATCACGCAGTCAAATAAATCAATGCCAGCGGCGATCGCGCGCGCCATTTCCCGGTAAGTACCGACACCCATTAAGTAGCGGGGTTTCGACGCTGGCAGCAGTGGCGCAGTCGCTTGGACGATCGCATCAATAAGTTCTGGCTTTTCGCCCACACTCACACCGCCAATGGCATAACCGGGAAGATCTAACGCGACTAAAGACTCAGCAGCCCAGTGTCGCAACTCCTGGTAAATACCACCTTGGACAATACCAAATAAAGCTTGCTCATCTGGGCGCTGGTGGGCTTCTATACACCGTTCCAGCCAGCGATAGGTTCGCTCTGTTGCCGCCAACACCTCTGAACGCTCTGCGGTTGCAGGGGGACACTCATCAAAGGCCATAATCACATCCGCACCCAGAGTGTTTTGAATCTGGATCGACAACTCCGGCGTCATGTGGATCAGCCGTCCATCGCGGGGGGATCTAAAAGTGACACCAGTTTCGCTAATAGTTCGGATCTTACTCAAGCTGAACACTTGGAAGCCACCAGAATCTGTGAGCGTTGGTCCTTTCCAGCCCATAAACCGATGTAGCCCACCAGCCCCGGCGACGATTGCTTCTCCTGGTTGCAGGTGGAGGTGGTAAGTATTCGCCAGAACCATTTGCGCCCCAGCTGCCTCTAGGTGTGCTGGTGTCAGAGTTCTAACCGTCGCCAGCGTTCCCACGGGCATAAAGCGCGGCGTTTCCACTACTCCATGAGGCGTGACAAAAACACCTGCCCGTGCCTGGGTTTGGCTACAGGAGGCTTGAGATTGGAAAGAAAATTTAATACTCAAGAGGGATGAAATATTCAGTAGGAAGTATGAAATTAGTTATTGGGTAATTGGGCATTTGTCAAGAGGAAATGGACAAATGGCTAAGGATTGCTTTATCCTTTCCTGGAACCTTCAACTTATTTCAGCCTACCCAACAACTGTAGGCTACGCCATACTTGCAAAACACTTCATCCCTTCTTTAAGCCTTGCTCCTGGTTACTTTAAAAGCAGAAATCACCGTCGTCGATTTGGACATCCCACTTGGCTGAGAGGACTTGCGTAACCATTGCTTCTAGGGCAGCAGCATTGATGTGGCGCGTACCTTCATCTTGCAGGGGGTTCGACAGGGGGATTAGCCGCAACTGGCGATTGTCATGAATCAGATCGAAGTAGGTTTCTTGTTCTAGAGATTGGGTTAGTTGCAGGTAATCAAAACTTTCGACGTTGAGATAAAGGGAATGGTTGGCAATCAGCGTGGCTCTTTGCAGGTCGGCAAACACCTCTAATAGGCACCCTTCTCCCTGGCTCTGCAATTGGCCATCAAGGGTGTGGATGTAGCGAACCCGCCCTAAATCAGCTAGCAGGCGTCGTATGTCTTGCTTGTTGACAATGATGCCAGTGTCAATGATGCAGGGAGCTGGTAGTCGAGGCGGAGATTGATCGTGACTCATGGAATAAACAGCCTTTGGTTTAAAGGGGCCTTATCTTGCCTGGTCGCTGGGTGGAGATCCAAGTGAGGTCAGACCCTCCATGTGAGCAACTCCACAAGTGCGACACACCCAGTAAATTATTTTGGGAAACAGCAAAACATTTGGATACGAGTCAATCTTAGCCCAAGATTTATCAGCTGTTCCTGCGGTAATATACTGAACTTTTTGGTGGAAATCCCCAATGAAGTGGTTCAGAGATCAACTATTAGCCTCATGGGGGCGTCCTTTGGCGGCAGCTATTGCCTTCTACACCTGTTTGCCGATTCCCTCTAGCTGGGCGTTAGAGTTTTGGGGTGTGGCTCGTTGGGCACCGACAGTGGGGCTGTTGATTGGGGGATTACTGGGCTTAGGGGATATGGGCCTGCAATATCTGGGTATACCCGTGCTGACTCGGTCGGCTCTAGTAGTCGTTTCTTGGATTGCCCTTACCGGGGGACTGCACTTGGATGGGGTTATGGATACTGCGGATGGACTGGCTGTGCAGGACCCTTCCCGGCGTTTGCAGGTGATGGTGGATAGTGCCACGGGGGCATTTGGGGCAATGGCCGCGATCGCACTGTTACTATTGAAAACGTCTGCCCTAAGCGATTTAGATGACCACCGATGGTTAGCCTTGATGGCAGCCGCTGGGTGGGGACGCTGGGGGCAGGTGGTCGCGATCGCTTATTATCCCTATCTCAAACCCACAGGCAAAGGCGCGTTCCACAAACAGGCGGTTCGCACGCAAGATATTTTCGTGGGATTACTATTGCTATTGGGATTGAGTGGGTTACAGGTATTTTTGAATGCTCACTCATTGCCTATGGCGATAGTGACATCAGCCGGGGGATGTGCGATCGCCTTGCTCACTGGTGCTTGGTTTCATCAGCAATTGGGCGGTCACACTGGTGATACCTACGGAGCAGTTGTAGAGTGGACAGAAGCTCTGTTTTTGTGCCTACTCACCGTCTTTTGAGCAAAGTTATGAGCTATGAGCTTTAAATTAAGTATTTCAACTCAAAACTCAAGTACGGGCACGGCAGTGCCGTGCCCCTACAAAACTCAAAACTCTTAAATCGGCCGCAGCCGTGTCACTTTCATTTTAAAAGCACCACCACTAAGTTCACCAAAACCGCGAACGCGAATAATGTACTGACCCGCCTCCTTAATTCGGGCAAACAGAAGTGAGTTGCTGCTGCCATCGGGACCGTCATCGTTTTCTCCTATTGTCGAACCGTCAGTTGCCATGAGGGTTACGATTGTGTCAAAACTCTCCGAGGACAGGTCGATGGCTACTTGGTCGCCTGCATTCAACTTCACCGTGTAGTCGCGGGCAAATCCCCCTTGCCCGGTGGGAATATCTTTTTCCGAGAGCGTATCAGAAACTTCATTACTTGGGGGCAGAAGAATCGGGTTATACACCATCCGGTTTTGTGCCCTAGCTGATACCCCACTTACGCCCACAGTAACTAAGGCGGCAAGAACAAGCAGGACAGGGTGAAGTCGAACAGCGAATAGGTGGGTCATAAAGGGTCGGGTTCATGAAGCTTAAGTGGATTTATTATAGAGGCTGCGGTGGAACCCGCTCCGGCAGAACTTTTCAGGTAATTGTTATCAGGAGCGTGCTGTTCAAAGGCTATGGTAGCTTGTCCTATTTTGGCTCAGTTGAACTGGCTGACTCTGGCAATGTTCTCAGGGCATAAGTGCGATCGCCTTAGCTCAATTTAACAATCACCACAGAATAAATCAGAGGTCGCAGGCGTGTTCCTTAACAGTCGGAGAGAATCAGCGCTTTTATGAGTTTGCGGTTAATTGCTACCTAAATATATTGTTGCAGCACTTCAACGGTGGCTTTTCCTGTTTTAGCCCAGCTGAAGTGGCTAGCTCTGGCGATACCGGCTTGACGAAGGCACGATCGCCACTCAGAAGACTCTGCTATAGTCTGCATGGCTTCGGCAATTTCCCCCACATTATAGGGGTTCACCAATATAGCAGCATCACCAGCAACTTCTGGCAGAGAGGAAAGGTTAGAAGTAATCACGGGTGTCCCGCAAGCCATCGCTTCTGCGACTGGCAAGCCAAAGCCTTCCCAGAGGCTAGGAAAGACAAGCGCGATCGCTTGATTTATTATCGTCGGCAGTTGGGCGTATGGCACGTAGTCGAGGAATTTCACCTGATTGGTTAGGCCCAGCTGTTCCACTTGCGCCATCAAAGAGCTGGTATAGCGCCGGTCAGGTGGCCCTGCTAGCCATAGTTCGTAGTCGTGGCAGCTGGGTAAGGCAGCGAAGGCGTTAACCAGGCGTTGCAGGTTTTTGTAGGGATCATGCCTACCTATGTAGAGAAAGTAGTTGCTGGTGGGTAAATTGAGAAAGCGAAAGCGATCGGCATCATATGCCAGAAGAATAGGCGTAATTTTTTCAGATGGAATATTGAAAAAGTCGATCATATCCTGAGCGGTGGCGGCGGAGTTGCAGATAATATGCTCAGCTTGGGCTACAACTTGGGGTATGTAGTAGCGGAAGTATGGTGTCAGGGGTGAAAAGGGTTTGGGAAAGCGCAGGGGGATGAGGTCGTGAACCATCACCACATAGCGGCAGTTTGAAAACAGAGGTGCTTCAGGGATGGGGGAAAAGAGGAGATGCGATCGCAACTTCTGATAAATTTGCGGTAGATGCCATTGAGTCCAGATCAGGCGGCGGAAGTGGCCTGCGGTTCCTTGCGCTGGCGTTAAGTTCGCAGGGACTGGGTAGCAGGTATAGTTAGGCTTAACTTGCGAAACCAGTAATGTAGGATTGAGAGGCTGTAGATGTGGAAATAGATTGGCAGAATAAGTTGTAATGCCGGTTGGTTTAGAAGTTAGAAAAGATAGATTAATTAGCAATTGATTGTCTAGAGAATCATGTATACCTATCATGTCATAAGATATTTGTAAGCATTAATTGTTTCTTTAGCAGTTCTCTCCCACGAAAAAAGTTTAGCTCTTTCTTTACCTTTATCAATTAATTCCTGGCGAATTGAGGAATCGCTGATTACTTTCAAAATCGCATCTGCCAGCTGTGTTGGATCGTTGGGGTCAACTAACAGAGCAGCATCTCCTGCTACTTCAGGTAGTGATGAAGTATTGGAGGTGACAACTGGAGTGCCTAGTGTCATTGCTTCCAATACAGGAAGACCAAACCCTTCATAGTAAGAGGGATAAACAAACACATCAGCTTTTGAATAAAAGTGGGCAACTAAATTATCACATAAGTAATCTAAGTGATAAATATGCTGTTCCCACATACTACTTTTAATAGCTGTAAATATAGGTTCATAGTGCCATCCTTTTTTACCAACTAAAACTAATTGATGCTCAATATTATAATCATTTTTTAACAAGTTAAAAGCTTTAATTAAATTAATAATATTTTTTCTTGGCTCTAGCGTACTTACAAATAATATGTATGGCTTTGAAAAGTCATATACTATATTTAGATCTAATCTACTAGCTATATTGTTATAAATGTAACCCTGATAATAGCGGCTAGCTAGGGGAGTTACACAAATCCTATTAGGTTCTACTTGGAGATACTCAACTATATCTTTTTTAGAGCTTTCTGAAATTGTAATAACTAAGTCTGTCCATTTTAAGGATTGCTGAACTCTTCCTTTATATCTTTTAACACTTGAATTTACATAATTAGGATACTTAATAAAAGTAACATCAGGAATCGTCATAACTTTTAAGCTTTTCTTACATGGATAAACAGTATAATCATTACCATGAACAATATTGGCATCTTGAAACCCATTTTCAAAAGCAGATAAAATTGGATTAGGGAATCGAGCTAGTAAGTTAGATATTCTAACAGGAATAGGAAGCATGTAAAGGTTAGAATAACCTTGTATTTTTTCTGGAAGAACTAGCTGACGAGTTAGCCACTTTTTCAAGCTAGGTTGATAATAAATACCTAGTTGAAAATTTTCAGTTTTTTGTAAAATATGAAGTGATTGAATTAAGTTATAAACATAAAATCCAACACCAGTTAACTTGGGTAGTAAAGGCGTTGCATCAAATACAACTTTTAACATAATTAAAACTAAACTCTAAATGCTTAAACTTCTGAATTTAAACTTATACAGCTAGATACTCTAGCGATTGCTTCTGTAATGGTGAATAATTTTTTTTACTTGCTTATGTAATAATTTTCCAAATAGGGGATTAGCATACAGATGATTAACTACAATATCTATAAATTTATATCTAGCGCCAACCATATGAGGGTTTATATCTAATTCAAAGTACGGATATTTTAAGGTTTCACATACAGATAAAACATGTTCAAAAGAATAGCCTTTATTTACAGGCGTACTATCTATGATCTCATTTAAAGCAGGTACAGTCACATTATCTAAATCACACTCTTGCTTCAGTGTCTTTATGGCATTCTGGCTAATGTCTGCCAATAATTTTGGATTTTCTAAACACCAAATAAGTTTTTTATAAATTTCAAAAATATCGTTCCTATCCTTAACTAATATAGCATTATATTCATTTTTAAGGATTTCACTGTTACCGGCTTTTTCAGTAAGCATAACTGGAACTTGCTTCGACATAGCTTCAAGTGGCGCATAAGCAAATGGCTCATTATCATTAAGTAGAAAAATAGCAATATCGTATTCAGATATTTTTTGTTGAAGAGATTCTTTATTTAAAAATCCTTTTAAAACAAATACTTTAGCTAATTGAGCGTCATTTTTAATTTCTCTATCTAGCCAATCAACAAATAAATCTTCACCTTTACCGTATAATTCTATTTTTATTCTATCTTTATAAGCAGATTTAGCTATAAGGTTAGCTAATTTAAACAAAATTGCAACTCCTTTTATTTCTGAGAGTTGACCAAAATACAATATTTTTAAATAATTAAGTCTTTTTTCACCAGATGATAATGTTGAATCAGATAATATTTGATCTTCATACAAATCCTGATCATTATAAATCCTATCTAATTTAATCCAATTGTAGATTACCTTATTGTAATAATATTCTCCGAATATAGTATTTGATTCTAAAATTTTTTGAGAACAGGATACTGCTGTAACTTGAGATTTAAGATGTTTCCATTTAGCTGTCAGATTCACGCTTTTACTGTAATCCTGGATAACCGCATCAATATGCTCCATTAAATGGATAATAACCTTCGTTTGACATGAAACAATAGTATCAAGGATACCAATTGGGCCTATTCCCAAAGGATTAAATAACCAAACCAAATCAGGACTTTCAGTTTCAATAAGCCTTCTTAGCGCTATACAATTAGGTTCAATGTATCCGGCAAAAGCCATTATTTTTTCATAGCAATATATACTATTTGTTTGAAAGTGATGATTGTACTGCTCGTCATAATAGTTGACAGGATTGAATATACGTCTAACATCTATATGCTCAGGATGCGGATAGTTTTTGAAAGTCTCGTGGTTTTCAGATGAAGCAACAATAACTGAATGACCTATCTGGCTGTATTTTTGGGCTATTTCTAAGCAACCAAGTTCATATCCTCCTCTAACGTGAGGGGGAAATATGTTTGATACCAATAGTATTTTCATATTCATAAAATAAATATTTACTCTTCTAACTTTTACGAATTATATTTTGGAGATTAAACCAATAATTGTCCCAGAGAAACTGCTGTCGAATAATATCTTTGGCTTGCTCTATAAGCACTCTATATTCATTATTAGATAGAGAACGGACAAGGTTCATTTTTTCGTAAAGAGACTTAGGATTTCTTTCTTGATATACTAAATGCTCAATCTTTAACACGCTCATAACTTCTTTCAAAGCAGGCAAGCTAGAAGTTATTGGTAGAGTATTATTGAGTATAGCCTCAATAACTACTAATCCTAAAAGCTCACTATGGGGAAATACTCTATTTTGATAAGTAACAGAAGATGAATTAACAAGCAAAGCAATAGAACTGGCTACTATACGGTCTTTTTCGCTTGAGACAACTTCTCCAACTATATGTACATTTTTACCTCGAGATTTGGTTTCTAAAAACTTTTTATAAGCAGGGTTTTCAGAGTCAGGTCCAATAATTACCAAGTGATCCGTTTTCGGCAAGGCATCAATAGCAACTTCAAAAGCTTTGTGAGGTAAAAGCCGACCTACACATACAAACTTATTTTTATCGGTAATGGATATATCTGATGATATTTCTAAATTTTTTTTCCAAGCGCCAGCATAGAGGTGATTCACAGATTTAGTGTACTGTTGGGTTCTCTTAGCAGAGTATTTAGATACCTCTATAAAATAGTGATTAGGAAGCCTGCTGTACCTAATCCAAAAATCTTCTGCATACTCTTCAAATCCATGATTTGTCAGATAAATAATTTGCTGATTGTGAGTTGCTAGTAGCAAATCATATACAGAAGCAGTTGCTAAGTACTGATGTATCCATAAATACTCATATGCAGGTACGCTTTCTAAAATTTCTCTAAATGTTTCTTGGGTAGTATAAGATACACTACCAGCATTAAATACTTGTTTTGTGAACCATTTATGGAAACGTCGTTCTGAACTATCTCCTATAAAACTTCTGTCAGAGGGCGCTACAAGCTCGCACCCTATATTTGCCATAGATATAGACTTAGCGCAGTTTAAAGTATAATTTTCACCTCCGCCGGTAGCTGATATTGGATATAAGCTTATAAGTAAAATACTTTTTAATTTATTGGGCATTCCATCGTGATCAAATAGGCAATTTGTATATGTCATTCAAATTATTATTAATAGAGTTGAGATAATAATCTACTGCTTCATTGGTTTTTCCAATAAACATTATTTTCCCCTTATTTAGCCACACTGCTTGTTGACAAGCCTCTTGAATAAACTTTAAATCATGGGACACTACTAAAACTGTTGCATTACCATCCCAAAACTTTTTAATTCGCTGCTTGCTCTTATTCTTGAAACTTTCATCACCCACAGATAGTACCTCATCTAAAATTAGAATATCAGGCTGCACATCCGTAGCAATAGCAAACCCTAAACGAGACACCATGCCTGAAGAAAGGCCCTTGACAGGAACCAGCGCGTGGTCTTCTAGTTCAGCAAATTGCAAAATTGACGAGGCTCTTTCTCGCATTTCTGTCCTAGAGAATCCTAGCAATACGCCATATAGCATAATATTATCCATCACCGAAAGCTCGGAATCAAACCCGGCTCCTAGTTCAATTAGCGGTGCAATCTTGCCTCGTACGCGTACCGAACCACTACTAGGTTGCAAAATGCCACAAATTACTTTTAATAAAGTTGATTTACCTGAGCCATTTGCACCAATAATCCCCAGTTTATCACCAGCTTTTACAACCAGATCAATTTGCTCCAGGACTAATTTTTGGGTAGGCTTGCGATATTTGCCCTCCAATAAAGATAATATAGTTCTCTTCAAGTCATAAGAAAACTCTTCTTGTGTCCGTCGCCACAGGTAAACCTGATCTAATCGGATAATTTCCATTTACAGCAAATCCATAAACTGAGATCGCCGCGAACTAAAAAACACCCATCCCAACGCCATAATTAGCAAGCCGCTAAGCAACGCCCCCCAAATCAAGCTTAAATCTGGTAAGGCTCCTGATAACGCTATCTGCCTAATACTTTCAATAATTGGTGATAAGGGATTCAGTGCTAAAAAAGGTTTGATTTGTGCTGGCACAATAGCTGCTGGATAAAATACTGGACTTGTCACCCATAACAAAAATACCACTAATTCATAGAAATAAGGTAAATCTCTAAAAAATACATATAAGGCACTTACAATAAATCCAATACCTGTACTAACCAAAATCAATGCTAATAATGGCAATAACAACGCTAGTACATTCAGTACACTCTTGGAAATTACTAGCGTCATTATCACGAGTAAAGGCAACACGCCTACCGCTAACTGAAATACATTCGACGCCACCATTGATGCGGGAAAAATACTTACAGGTAAACTAATTTTATTCAAAATTGACCCATTCCCCACTACACTTGCCAGAGCCTGAGATGTAGACGCAGAAAAAAAGTTGACTACTACCAGTGCTGTAAATGCTGCCAATATATAGTTGACTATAGAGTTGTTGTAGTATGAGGCAAATGCTGCACCAAAAATGGCAGTATATAAACCGGTCATAATTAACGGATTTAGCAGGGACCAATAAACGCCCAGAAACGATCCTCTATAGCGTACTTTCAAGTTACGCTCTACCAAAACGTGCAATAACTCCCAATAACGTCGCGCTTGCGACCACCTTAATTTAGCCTTGAGAGAGTTAGCTTTTAGGGCAAGAGTCATGTTTTGTTCTAAAGGCAAAAGGCAATTCAATTTGGTATTCTACAGTATTTATAGCAGCATTGACTAGTTGGGTGGTAAGCTCATCTCCCTGTTGAGGGTGGGGGAGTTTCGCGTTAGTGATTAGTTGTATTTTTTACTAACCACTTGACAGGTGCTCTCCTTTCACCAGCTATGCGACCGAAAAATCGTTAACTTCATTGTATGGTTGCGGATTCAGTTACACTGTGGAATGGTTCATTACATTAAGTTTAAGTGGGAATGGAAATCGGTCAAAAAGTTAAAGTCTACCGCCTTAGAGATCGCGTCTCTCCTGTGCTCGTCAACAAACTCGGCCAAATCGGCACCATCAAAGACTTCAGAATGACGGATGGCAGTGGTGTTGGCGTTGTGGTGCAGTTTGATGACAAATCTACCACCTGGTTTTTTGAAGACGAACTGAAATCCGTCGAGAACTAAAATGTCCCTAATCCTCACCTTTTTGGGCAAAGGCGGCACTGGCCGTACCACAATCGCGATCGCAGCTGCCAAACAGCTGGCTAGCCAAGGTCAGCGGGTGCTGCTAGCAGGGCAAGATCCTGGTCCCGCCTTGGGACTGATGCTGGAAACCTCCACAGGGCCAGAACCCCAGGAACTCGCCCCCAACCTCCAGGTAGTGCAGTTCCAGACAACGGTGCTACTAGAGCGCAGCTGGGAAGAAGTTAAAAAGCTGGAAGCCCAATACCTCCGGACTCCCCTGCTGGCAAACGTTTACGGTCAAGAACTGGGTGTCTTGCCAGGGATGGACAGCGCCTTGGCTATGAACGCTCTTCGGGAGTACGACGCCAGTGGCAAGTATGACGTCATCATCTACGACGGCCCTGGAGACCAAACCACGCTACGGATGCTGGGCTTGCCAGAAGTTCTCAGCTGGTACATACGCAGGTTCCGAAAAGTGGTGGAAGATTCCGACGTCTGGAAATCTGTATCCCCCTTTATTCAACCCGTCACCAGTACTGTACTCAACGTTAGCTGGACGGGGGATAACTTTGCCCAACAACCTACTAAGGAAGTCAATAATTTACTTGACCAGGGCAGAGCCGCTGTGGCTGACCCCAATCGCGTTGCTGCCTACCTAGTGACCATCGGTGACGCAGCCGCGATCGCCACCACTAAGTACCTCTGGGGTAGCGCCCAACAAGTGGGATTGACTGTAGGAGGCATCCTGCTCAATCAAGCACCTGCTACCGAAGCCTTTGCTGCTGAATTTGCTCCCCTTCCCGTCAGCACTATCCCGACTCGCCCAGATGGCGACTGGCAACCTTTGATGGACGCCCTCCCAGACTTTCGTCAGGCATCCCAGGCACCCCGACCCATCACCGTTGACACCCCCGCCCGTCAGGTGCGCTTATTTTTACCCGGTTTTGACAAAAAACAGGTAAAGCTCACCCAATCCGGTCCGGAAGTGACCATCGAAGCAGGCGATCAACGGCGCAACATCTTGCTGCCGCCCCAACTGAGCGGTCAAGCAGTCAAAGGTGCAAAGTTCCAAAATAGTTACTTGACCATTTCCTTCTAAACGTAAACCTTTAAGACTGGTAATGGGAAATCGATAATAGACCTCTCCAACAAAGAATGTAGAGACGCGAAATTTCGCGTCTCTACAATGGTTCAAGGGTTAGCACCTTTAATTTTTGGAGATGTCTAATTAGTAAAGAAAGTATGAATGTTGAGTTTTGGTGAAGAAGTTCTTAATTCAAAACTCAAAACTTAAAACTCAAAACTTTTTGCTCACCAATCACCAATTACCAAATATGTCCGAAGCACCGCCCTCTCCCACATCCCCTGATCCTGTTGACCGTGCAGCCCAAACCCGGCAGATGTTGGGTATGAAAGGAGCATCTGCCGGAGAAAAATCCATTTGGAAAATCCGCTTGCAGCTGATGAAGCCGATCACCTGGATTCCCCTGATCTGGGGGGTGGTGTGCGGTGCGGCTTCTTCCGGTGAATATAGTTGGACGCTGGAAAATGTCTTGAAAGCAGCTACGTGTATGTTGCTGTCTGGCCCTTTGCTAACTGGTTATACCCAAACCCTGAACGACTTATACGATCGCGAAATTGACGCGATTAATGAACCCTATCGTCCGATTCCTTCGGGTGCAATTTCAGTTCCCCAAGTAGTAACCCAAGTCTTGGTACTGTTACTCACTGGGGTGGGATTGGCCTACGGCTTAGATCGCTGGGCGGGTCATGAGTTTCCCATGATTACTGCCCTGACATTGGGAGGCACATTCATCGCCTACATTTACTCCGCCCCACCCTTAAAACTCAAGCAAAACGGCTGGTTGGGCAACTATGCCCTCGGTGCCAGTTATATTGCTCTACCTTGGTGGGCGGGTCATGCTTTGTTTGGTGACCTCAACTGGACAATTGTAATTCTGACGCTGTTTTACAGTTTGGCAGGGTTGGGAATTGCAGTGGTAAATGACTTCAAGAGCGTGGAGGGCGATCGCCAGCTGGGTCTAAAGTCGCTACCTGTAATGTTTGGAGTTAGCACAGCTGCCTGGATTTGTGTCTTAATGATCGATATTTTTCAAGCTGGAATTGCGGTCTATCTGATTAGCATTCACCAGAATCTCTACGCGGCCATTCTGCTGTTATTCCTCATCCCCCAAATTACCTTCCAGGATATGTACTTTCTCCGCAACCCCCTGGAAAATGACGTTAAATATCAAGCCAGCGCCCAGCCCTTCCTGGTACTAGGAATGCTTGTAGCAGGTTTAGCGTTGGGTCATGCAGGCATATAACTCTCGGCGTGGACTCATCCTGGAAAATATCATAATTAGCATAAAACCTTTTGCCGGAGCCTGTTGGAGCCTCTGCTTTTAGCTGCTACTAATATCGCAGAGGAACTCCAATAGCTCTACAGGCAGTAGCCTATTTACGCATAGTGCTGGACAGCTATAACTAGCTGGTTTGCCCAGTAAGCTGTGAGTTTGGGGCACTCGGCTTCCACCATGACGCGGATCAAGGGTTCTGTGCCAGAGGCTCTTACTAAAATACGTCCTTGGTCTCCCATTGCCGCTTCTGCTTGGGCGATCGCACTTACAATCCCATCGCAGTTTTTCCAGTTGAGCCTAGTCTCGCGGTCTTCCACCCGGACATTCTTGAGTAGCTGCGGGTAAGTCTGGAAGCTTTGATCTACCATATCTGCCAGAGATACACCTGACTGACTCACTAGCGCTGCCACATGTAAAGCCGTCAGCAAGCCATCGCCAGTAACGCTGTAGTGAGGGCAGAGAATGTGTCCCGACTGCTCGCCGCCCAGCATTGCCCCAGTGCGCGTCATTTCCGCCTGCACATACTGATCGCCAACTGCTGTCCTGACCATCTGACCGCCCAGTTGTTTCCATGCCCGCTCAAAGCCTAAATTAGCCATCACCGTGGCAATAATCAAATCTCCAGGCAGCTTACCTTGCTGCCACAATTTCTGGCCCCAAAAATAAAGTATATAGTCGCCATCAACAACGCGCCCTTGAGCGTCCACAGCCATTACCCTGTCGGCATCTCCATCAAAGGCAAAGCCCAAATCAGCTGAGTGCTCCTTCACGGCATCTTGCAGACAACCGAGATAAGTCGAGCCACAATTGACATTAATGCGATCGCCATCCGGTCGATCGTGCAAGCCGATTACCTCAGCCCCCATGGCGGCAAAAACTGTTGGCGCAAGCCCCACGGATGCGCCCCATGCCAAATCCAGAACAATTCGCAGCCCCTGCAAATCAATCTCCGGTTGTAGCGGACGCCGCAGCGACTCAACATAATCCGCGACCAACTCCGGTCTATGGTAGTGCTTACCCCACCCAGTGAAGCAGGTGATGCCGTTGCCACCTCTTAAGGCGGCTTCAATCTGCTCTTGCAACGACGCTGGCAACTTCATCCCATCAGCGCCAAAAAACTTAATACCGTTATCTTCTGGCGGGTTGTGGCTGGCGGAAATCATCACGCCCCCCACTGCGTCTGTGATGCTTGTCAGATAAGCAACACAAGGAGTCGGGCATAACCCCAAGTTCCACACTTCTAGCCCCGCAGAAGTTAAACCAGCGGCTAAGGCGCTAGCTAACATATCGCTGGAGTTTCTTGAGTCTTGCCCCACAATCACAGGCCCAGCGACTGGTGCCAAACTCCGCAATACTTGACCCGCAAAGAAACCGACTTGCAGCGCTAGGGGGGCACACAGCAGATCCCCTACTCGTCCACGAATGCCATCTGTACCAAACAGGCGACTCGCTGGCAAATTAATTGGGTTCCAAGCAGCACTGACTTGGTGATGTTTTGCCGTTGGTGCCGATTCGATCAAAGTTAAGGGTGATTCTGAAACAATAGAAGGCTGATGCCGGATTGAGGATGTGACCATAAATAACAAATACTCCACACACAACACACATACAGTGGAGAATAGCACCTTCAGTAATGACCCTAACCTCTCTAAGGTTATGCCTTTTAGGTGCTTACAACAGAGGTGGTTAATGGTGCTGGGGAACTTGTCGGTGGGATCGGGAATGCGATCGCAAACTCTGTTCCCTGCCCAGGTTGCGAGTGAACCTCGATAAACCCTTTGTGCTTTTCAATAATTTGGTAGGAAATAGCCAGCCCTAAGCCAGTACCTTGACCAACTGGCTTGGTCGTGAAAAAAGGGTCAAACAACTTGCTTTGGATCTCTAGGGGAATGCCAGGACCGTTATCTCGAATTCGTACCTTAACTTGGTTATCATCAACTACTTCCGTCTGAATCACAATTTTTTTGCTGGATTGAGATGGAAGCTCTAGCAGGGCATCAGCCGCATTGCTGAGGATATTCATGAATACCTGATTGAGCTGCGCTGGGTAACACTCAATTCGTGGCAAATCCCCATATTGCTTAATAACTTCAATCTCGTGTTTGAGACGATAATTGAGAATTAATAGCGTGCTATCAATGCCAGAGTGGATATCGACCGATTTCATCCCGCCTTCGTCTAGACGAGAGAAATTACGCAACGACAGCACTATCTCACGGATGCGGTCTGCGCCCATCTTCATTGAAGATAAAGTTTTAGGCAGATCTTCCATTAAGAAGTTAAGGTCGATTGCTTCTATCTTATCTACGATTTCCGTATCGGTTTTGGTAATGGGAGACTGGTAAAAACTGATTAAATCGAGTAAATCCTGAATATAGTTATTAACGTGAGCTATATTACCGTAGATAAAGTTAACGGGATTATTAATTTCATGAGCCACACCCGCGACCATTTGACCCAAGCTGGACATTTTTTCTGTTTGAATCAGCTGGGCTTGGGTTTGCTGAAGATCTTGTAAAGCTTGACTAAGATCTTGCGATTGGGATGCCAACTCCGCATTCAATTGTTGTAGATGCGTATGAGCTGACTCTAACTGCTCATTTTTTTGCCAAAGTTCCTCAGTCCGTTCCTCTACGCGCTTTTCTAAAGTCTGACGAGCTATCTCTAGTTCTTGCGTGTATTCTGCTACTCGCTGGATCAGGTTGTTGAAGGAGATCGCTAACACCCCAATTTCATCTGAGGTTGTGACAGGTGCTTGAAGTTGAAAATTGCTTTCATCTGTCGCCATTTTTGCTACTTTGGTGACTGCTTCCAAGGGACGCGCGATCGCACCGCTGGTGTAAAGAGCTAAAGCCACCGCGAACAAAACTGACAGCATCATGCTCAAGCTAACAATTTCCGTTCGTAATGATTTGGCTTTACCGAAAGTCATCTCTGCCTGATTTTGATTATTTTGAGCATCTTTAATCAGCTCTATTAGATTATTTAAAAGACCATCAAAATTGAGGGTAGCTTTGGTGGTTGTAAAATTTAGCAGTTTCTCCTGCCTAAATCGCACCTCTGCTAAGTTTAAATCTGGCCCTTGAGAAGGATCTACTTGATTCAGTAACACTTCCATCTGAGCGGCATAAGTTTCTGTTATCCCTTCTGAGGTTCGCAGAAACTGCTTGAGATTTTGTAACTGGCTCGTCTCTGCTAAAGAATTAAGTTCAGGTAGTACCTTCTTAATGCTGTCAATATGGGTCAGGAAGTGGTTGTGTTTTTCCTTAAATAAAGTTGGCTGCTCGATCATCGGCACAAGCTCATGCTGGTGCAATCGCATATGTAGCACATTGCGCTGCAACTCATTGAGCAACTGCTCTTGAGCAATAGCTTGAGCTAGTTGTTTCTGAGCTTGGTCTTGATAGCGCTCTCCCACTGTCAGACCAGCAGTAGTTCCTAAAATGGCGATCCCAATAGCCAGAGTATACCCGAAGCCAATTTTTTGCCTGATACTAAGGTGACGCAGCAACTGCTTTACCAAACTGGGTAAAGCTATCTCACCAGCAAATTGACTTTGTAACTCAGGAGCATGTCTGTTATTAGCGACGGCTTTTCCTTTTGCGGTAAGGCGAGAGTCTTCATTTTTATCTATCACACTAGTTGTCCCATACCACTATTCCAAGTAGCAATCGGGGTGATGACACTCCCGGTGAACGATTGATTTATTCATGTCTTAAATTGCCACGAATGATTATAGAGTAGGGTTTTTGAGCCTATTCCGGTACATTTCTACGGTTAAGCTCCTGTTTATAGAGGCGGGGGGATGCCAATAATAAGGTTTTAAGACTTTCTACAACGCCACAATGAGTGCCTGAATTATTGCTATTTTGGAAATCTGCTGCCAATAAGGTAGTATTTTGTGTACGTTTATATCCCACATATAAAGGTACCATAGTACCACGTCCGCGTTGCGGTAAATCGGTACTTTTTAAAACTTTTGTCGTACCATCTCTTATTTCTTTGACAACAGTTTGATAACGTCCCCCGCCATAGTATGATTCACCAATAACAACAGATATTTGTGATTCATTATTAAGGAATGCTGGCTGATTATTTGGTATTTTTGGAGAACCAGGATATAGTAATCCACCTAGTACTTCTGTTTTACCGCCATTAATTGTTTCAACAGCAGTACCTCTATCCTCTGTTTTGAGACCTAGTATCCATAAGGTTCCGCCGTTGTTTAATATTTTCCTCCCGTCACCTTCTGGATTCAACTGACGTGCCCAAACCTTTTGACGATTAAACTCCCACGGCCCTCCGGTCACGTCCTCAAGAAATAAGCGACCGGGCACTGTATTTCGATAGCCGCCAAACATAATGTTCTTGATAACTAAGGTTCTGGAGTCAGCCTGCTCTATCCAATACTTTGGATTTGAACCATACATACTCCAAAAACGCTCCAGACGTACAACATCGTGTTTCCCATCTTCAATGCGGAAGACAGGCTTGTTTGTCCCCTTGAAGGCTGGTCCCTTCGCTTGAATAGCAGACTCCATGCCAATTATCCGTTTGACGTTGCCACGCACATAAATGGTGTCGCTGATCCGATAATTGCCGTGCGGGAAATACACTGTTGATTTCCCAGAGTCGATTGCCTTTTGGATGGCTGCGGTATCGTCTGTTTCAAATCCGTTCTTCGCCCCGTATTCGGTAATACTTACCCAATCGCTGAAGTCGTCGTCCGGGACTGTTGGCACCTGCTCCACAGGCAGTCGCAACGAATTGTGAGGGGTTGGGAATAGGCTGTATACTCTCTGGGAAACATATTCATCAACAGCGCTGCCCGGAATAATGGTACTTCCATTTTTGATGGCTGATTGATACCCTGATGTCCTAATATTGCGGGCGTATAATACCCCTTGTTGGTTTTCTATAGCCGATCTTGACGAGGAGCCGCCGCTGAAGTTTCCATCAAGTACTATAATCATGCCTCTGTCGTCATTCACATTTTGAATGGCAGGCACAGAATTTTCACTCTTTATTCCCTGGATACTCAAGATATTGGCACTGTTATCAATGCCAGCAACTTTTTGGTTCTTCAGAACCAAATCTTCAAAAACAATGCTGTATTCTGGGTGACGAACCATAATGCCATAATCAAAGCCGAGAATACGCACCTTCTCTATCGTGGCAGGACCAGGCCAAGCTTGTGTTAGTGCTAGACCAGTTGCCCCTCTTTTGTCAGGGTCACTCGATTGGATAGTTACATTGCGAATACCTCCCTGGTTGTTGCTTGTAAACCGAATACCAATCGCGCCTGGGTTGCCAGAACCCACATCTAATGTCAGGTCATTGATGGCATTTCGAAATGCTACACCCGTGCTTTTTCCTTCAAAAGTTGTAATAACTGGTTTCGGATGCTTGGGGTCGTCAAAGCCAGGGCAGTTGTCCCGCAGCCTAATGATGGTGCGCTCGCGGCTTTCCCCCTGTAAAATTCGGCGCTTCGGGGGGTTTCCCCACTTCAACGTGTCGCAGACTAGATAAGTTCCATTGGGAAGGTAGGCAAACCTGGTTTGGTCTTCAAGTGCCCGTTGAATTGCCTCAGTATCATCCGTAACCCCATCACCTTTGGCTCCATAGGCCATGACATCAACAGCACCCCCATTTTTTGGTAACGCTGCTGCATCTACTAGAAGTGAAATCCCCGCTAGGCTAATTATGCAGATCAGGCTCAGCGTTATCAAAGTTTTCCAATTTATACGGCTTCTACTCAACATCAGCATCATCTCTTCATCATGTGTATGGTCTTGTAACTACTTAATGTTTGCTTTGCAGTGTGGAATGATTTGAATCCCAGTTCTCAGCTAAGCAATCTTTTAATAAATAGATGGTCAAGAGAGATGCTTGGGACTTACCACAATCCGGTTCGGTTCATGATTCCTGACTGTTGTGGTTTGATGGCTTTAACCAGCGCTGTGTTTTGGGGGAAAATACCTGGTTCCAGACGCGAGCTAGCGAGTATCCCGGATTTAGAGCTGCTGACAGACTTAAGTAGAAGCACGCCTGCAAGTATTCGCCTTCACCGAAAGATAACCCAGCTTTGCGATAACAAAACATTCCTGAAGTCTTCAAATGCCGCTTCAGGCGCGACAAAAGGGGTTGCTGTTGATAGTCCTGCAAAAATTGCTCAAAACTCAATTCTTCATGGCCAGCCAGTCGCGAGCGATGACGAGCTACTACATATCTCATCAACAGCCGCTGAAAAAAGAACCGCTGCATGGAAACACTTCCAGAGTGTACCCGATACAGCAGTAGCGGCTCTGGAATTGCCAAAGTAGGGCCGTACTCTGCCATCCGATCAAATAACTCTAGTTCCTCAACTGGCTCAAATTCTGTTTTGTAGCCGCCGATTTTTAATAAAACCTCTTTTTTAAGCAAGACAGTCGGATGGATCAATTGCACTAAATGCCCGTTGCTCCGAAGGTCATTAAATTCTTTTTCGGTTGTGGTTCCGCTTCGAGCTAGGCTCAAAATCTTGCCTTTGGAATTGATGTGGTGGGCATAGGTACCCCAGGCCACTACATGGGGATTTGTTGCTGCTGCATCGATTTGTTTCTGAAAGCGTTCGGGCAAGGCAATGTCATCTGCATCCATCCGGGCAATCCAGGGATATTTGGCTTCACCAATACCTCGGTTAAGGGCACGGCTCAATCCGCCATGTTCGCACTGAATCACTCGCACCCTGGCATCTTGCTCTGAATAACGCTTCAAGATTTCCAGAGTGTTATCTGTCGAGCCATCATCGACCACAATCACTTCAAACTCTTGAAAGGTCTGCTTTAAGATACTCTCAATCGCTGGCTCGATGAATTTGGAAGCGTTATAAGCGGGGATGACGACGCTAATCATAGTGAGTTGGTTACGCGAGTATGATCATGACTAGACATTAATAATCAGGACTTATGCCGCTAAACAGTGGGTGATGGGGTAAGAGTTAAGGAGTTTGGGTAGGTTTTACTTCCCCTAATATGCAAAACTTTTACCTTTTGAACAAAAATAACTATTAAATTATTGGCTTAAGTCCTAATAAAGTTGAATGCCTTTGAAAGTTTTATCGGGTTTATAATTTTCATGCCCAACTGAGAGCGCCTTATACTAGAAAGCCAGAAAGAGCGATCGCAATTATTCCTTCATCACTTGCTCATAAAGTTGAACAAAGAACTGACGCTTGGGTTCCCAGCCATAAAATTCACTGACGCGGTTTTGGCCAGCCTTTCCCATACGCTCGCGCAGTTGGGAATCATTAGCCAAGGTTTTCATTGCTGTTGCCATGTCGCGCACAGCTTGTTCAGGGTCGTGGGCTTTGATTTTAAAACCTGTTTCTGCGGTGATTTGAGCCGCAGGTCCTCCTAAGTCTAAACAGAGGACTGGCTTGCCTGCTGCCATTGCTTCTAAGCAGACGGTGGGGGAAAAATCATGCAGGCTGGGATGGACTAGGGCATCACATTCTCCCAAGGTAGATAAGGCTTGTTCACGGGAGAGTTCCCCCAAAAAACGCAGGCGATCGCTAATTCCTAGTTCCTCAGCTAACCTCTCTAGACGCTGCCGCTCTGGTCCTTCCCCAATAATCCAGTATTCGCTATCCTTGAGATCAGCCTGGGCAAAGGCTCGCAGCCCTATGTGAAAACCTTTCCAGTGCAACAAACGACCCAAGCTGATAAACCGTATCGGTCTGTGTGCCGACGAACTCGCCAGCTTTTTGAGTTTAATTAGTTCCCCCTCGTTAATTCCAGTCTGCCCAGCGATAGTTTCAATCCGCTTGGTACCCAAGGCACTGAGGCGGGCAGCCGTTTCAGTTGTCGCCACAATTGCAACAGCACACCTATGAGCAGTCAAGCGTACAAGTGGGTCGCGTTCCCCTACCCAGCGAGACAAATTTCGCACGGTTTCATAAACCTGACCGCGAAAACCAAAATCTGGCCAAAAGCTATAAGGTGCTGACTCTCCTCCCCCAACAGGCCCCCAAATAAAGGGGATGGGCATCAACGCCAGGAAACTAGGCGCACAGTACCTGCCATAGGTGACATGGTGTACCAAGTCAAAATTAATCTCCCTATGCAGGTTGCGGGCTGTGAAGTAAGCTTCTATTTGCCAAAGATAGTAGTGGAGATGCACTTCCCATCGCTCCTGCTTCCACCATCGCAGCCACCCAGGTAAATCACTGTAGACAAAGTGAAGTCCAGGAATGGGATGAAGAGCAAGTTCAGCTTCAATAGACGGGCGATTGTTTGGTCGAGTCAGAACCCAGACGTCATGGTGCTTGACCAATTCCTGAGCTATGTTCCAGCCTACTCCTGGCTCAGAACCTTTATCAGGTCTACAGGCATAGGCAGCAATTAAAACTTTTAAGCGCTTCACGTCGAACTCCCCCATGCTTTGATAAGCCCCTTGCTAACCCTAGTTTCTCCTGACCTAAGCATTAGCCTGGGTTGATAGATAAGCGGATAGTCTGCACACTTCATCGCTCGATTAATCTTTGAGAACGAAATTTGTTACTTCAGCAAGAAACTGGGCTGCTGCTTCTGGGCTATATGGGGTCATCAGTTCCTGGGATTTGTGACCCATTGAGTCAGCCAAGCTAGGGTTACGAATAAACTGGCTCATGATTTCGGCCAGTTTGTTAACATCGTAGGGATCGAAACGGTAGCCATTTTCGCCGTCAATTACCATTTCTGCTGCACCTGCCAATTGAGAACATAATACGGGTTTCCCTAAGACCATTGCTTCTAGTACCACAACCCCCCAAGTGTCTTCTAAGGTCGGCAGCACAAACACATCAGCTTGGCGGAAGTAAGCACCTAAACAACTGTAATCAACGCGACCTGCCCAGCGCACGCAGTTAGTCAAAGCATGGCGATCGCAGAACTCTTCGAGTTCTTGCCGTTGAAGTCCATCCCCCACTACTAGTAAGGTGTAGTCGTGGTATCCCTGTTTATCAAGTAGAGCACAAGCTTCCATAAGGAGATGTAGTCCCTTTCTGGGAATGAGACTGCCGACAAAGAGGAAAACCGGGCGCTTTAACTGGAACTTTCCTGACTCTATTGCCTCACAAGGCTCTGACAAAGCTATTGCCGACGGAACCTCATAGGGCTTAACAAAAACTTTATTCTTCGCTGCATTCAGGATATCTATGAGATAAGCTTTTCCTGCACAACTGTTCGTAATGCAAGCATCGGCAGCCCGAACCATCGCTCGCCGAATCGATAAACGCCTCGGTGAATTGCGATAGTCAACACTGGGTGAACTACCCTCGTAAGCAATGACGACTCGCCACTTGCCCACAGGTTTAAATAGCAGTGCAAGGATAGTCCAGACGCCAAAAGAATTAGAGAAAATCACATCTGGCTTAAACCGCAGTAATCGGCTAACAATGTTCAAGGGCAGGAATGTGAAGCTAGAGCCATAGCCCGTCGCTACCTTCTTGAGTGATACGATTTTTCTCTTTCCAACTACTTCAACGGCAAATGAGTCCTCAAACCCCAGAGCATATCCACGCCAGTTGGGAGCAAATGCCGTCATTTGCGGAAATAATTTAGCAAGGTGGCTCAGAGTAGGATGCCAGTAATAAAAGGCTGACGTTAAAAGCCAAGCGATACGCGGATTATTCATTTTACTATTTTAAAGAGTTGGTCACACGCCAAATATAAATAAATAGAACTCCGGAAATCACAGCTCCTAGAAGCCACTTAAAGGTATTTTTTATCAGAGCCAAACGTCTATCTGCCCAAGCCGCTTCTGTTTTGGGACGAATTGTTGCCCTTACTTTATTAATTTCTGACAATAGCGCGCTTTTCGCTTGCTCAGGATTTTTGATATTTAATGAGTTTGGTCTAACTTGATTGATGTAGTTGACAGCATCATTTATATCTTGAGGTGTACCCTGATTCACTTTGTTCTCAAGATTTTCCAGTTGAGATACCTGCTGACTAACTTGAATATTGATTTGATTATTGATTTGATCTCTGAGCCGAAAGCCGTCAACAACTAATAAAGGAGATAGCAGCAGAAATAGCACCCCAGCTAGTAAAGCAGCCCAGGATAAAAATCTCAAGAGCAATCGTTCAGATTGCGATCGCACATATTCAGCTCTATAAAATACCAGCCCTAGGGCCACAAAAGGTACAGCTACACGCTCTACCAAGAACCCTATTGTCTGAAATTCCCAAGCTGGATTCATAAACTTCGGCGGAAACAGAATATCAATGAAATCAAATAAAGTCAGTACCAATAAAACGTATCCTATTGGGCGAAGCAAAGAGCTAGAAAGCCATTCATTGTTTACTGATCGAGCCATTTGAACAAAATCCTGATTAGATTACATAGATTTTAGTGACTTTAACTAGCTTCAGTATTTTTAGAAGCGTTAAATTTCTAAATTATACCAAGAATACCCCCATTTTATAAAGCATAATAAGTATTTTCAATATTAGATATTTAAAATAAGTGCGTGAGAGAAAATAAACATAACTTTTTAGGATGGGTGATAGGTAAGAGGTTGTTAGCAATTGGGAAGACATAATTCTCGATCACTAACCTCTACAAATAAAATTTAATTATGCTAACTTAATTAAAAATAATTTTATTCGCACTTTATAAAGAGCTTTAGGTATAACTTAAGGCTTAGGAAAACGTGGATACCACCACTTGTACCAAGAAAACCATGCATTTTCCAAACTTGAATAGGCATTATTAGGCGAAATATTGTTTAAAGGTATAGATGAATGAAACCATAGACAGCGCATATCTCGAATATTTTGTTGACCGAATAACCAATAAAGTAAACGGTCGGGCTGGATATCGTAGGTATATCGGTTATGTTTAAATTGCGGAAGCGTGACAGTGCTACCACCACGCGGGTTAATACAACTTGTAAGGTAAGCTCGTTTTTGATAAACAAAAAGCATATAGTACCCCACTTTTTTCTCGTAGCGGTCAATTCGCGATGAAAGTTGGATAGCAGATGAGGGGATAGGAGTGTAGTTACTTATAAAACCCATAACATTGCCGCTAGTTTCAACTGTATAGCGCATCTCAATATCAAGAGTAAGTTTATTGCGGCTATATTTATAAACCATACCAGAAAGTAATTTAGGATGCTTAGCAACATCCTTTGTCAAAGCACGACTTTCTAAAGGCTGCCATCCGGGTAGTGGAACTTCTGGAGGAAAAACAAAAGAAGCAGGGGTAACTGTACGCTGGGCTGCGGTAGTTGGATATAAAATTGATTTCCCTAAAACAGAGAGAACACTACCAAAGGTTATAACCAGAAGAAAATGCCGAATTTGCGGCCAATTAATCATAGATTTTAAAACTCTTGAGTTTCTTTTTCTTGATTTACAGGTTTATCGTTTTGAAGCAGAAGATTACAAAATAAGCCAAAAAGCAAGACTGAAATTACAGAGAATATTAGTGAACCATCTCCGCCATGCCAGTATAGAAATGCTTCTTGTTGGGAGGATGAAGCTAGAATAGCCATAATTGCAACTCGAATACCATTAATTATAAATCCCAGCAGTACTGCTACAATAGGAGCCACTATTTTGGGCACCAAATTGGTAGGAAACATAAATAGAAAAATAACGGCTATTCCTAATAATTGAATAATGGCACCATAGCCGGAACAACCAGGATTTACCTCTACGCTTCCAGTAGGAAGAACAACATTAACACCTTGACGCGAAACTTGAAACCCTAAATACCAAAGTAAAGAAGCTGCGAATTGGGCTGTAAATTTAGATGTATCAATAAAGTGTGAAACAAATCCACTATGTGGAATAAGAAAACAAAGAATAAGCAACTCTTGCCAATATTGCTTTATTCCTTTGACACCAGAAGCAATTAGCCCAAGTCCCAAAGCTGAAAGTAAAGGTGAAAGCCGCAAAAAGAAATCAAAGCCGCCTAATGATTGGCTTTTAATCAGAACTATTGTAATAATAAATAGCCCTAGTGAACTGCCTATGATACCACTTTTTAGATTTAACTCGTTGTGTTTTTTAAATAAAATAGAACACACAGCAGCCCAAAAGAGAATACTTGTGGACAGCAAATTATCATCTCCTGTTTGTCCGACTGCCGTAATATGAATTGCAATCAACCCTGCTCCTATCCCCAACAAACAAAATTGAGAATTCGTTAACAGCTTAAAAAAATGGTTAACTTTCATTGTCCAAAATTTAGATATTTTTTGCAGTATACGCTATATATCCAGGTAAGTTATGCGCCTATCCTACAGCATTGTTGTCTAAACCCAATAAAATAAGTAAGTCTGGGTCGTACTATCGTAGATTAATCTTTATCTTAATTAAGTTAAGTTGGCTTATACCCTTTTACCCTTAAAGCGCTACAAATAAATCTGCTTCTTTTTTGCTCCCCCGCTCCGGGTGCTGATGTGTAGCATCATGAAGAGAAATTGGTATTAGTTAGCACCACTACTGGAATTAAGAGAGCGATTAAAAAAATCAGGGGCATCGCACCCCTGATCTCCCCCCGACCTTTTGCGCCCCACTATAGCGTAGGTTAATGAGGCAACTTCTTCTTAAGTTTTGATGACTTTCTCTGTAAAAAAGCTCCAATTCCTAAAGCCACACCTGAACCCAGGAAAGTAAAGGGTTCGGGAACAGCTTCGTTAACGAAAGATTCACTCCCTCCATTGGAAAAGCCCTGACCGTGAATACCGAGGCGTAGATTACCTCTTTGTAAGTCTGTAATGACAGCATTAAAGGGATCGTCAAAGCCCGATCTAACATTGAAGAGGATGCCTATAGATTCTCCTGGATTTACACCGTTAGGTTGCACTGGAGAATTTGAGTCTGCCGAGTAATCAGCAGAAAAACCAATATCTGCTCCTCCAGGTAGATTTCCCGGTCTCGCATATTGAGAAAAGCTGACTCCACTACTGTTTCGAATCTCTGCCACACTATAGAGACTAAATGGGCTATTGTCATCAAAGTAAATATCCGTAATTGATGAAGCAAGAGCTGTCATCCCATCCTTGGCTCTATTATAGAACTCAAATAATACCTGCCCCGTACTAGTTTGCGAAACTTTTGCTACAAACTGGCTTTCTCCAGTTTGGCAATTTCCGGCATTGGTATCAGAGCTACAACCAAAGTTCACATAAACCGGAGGAAAAGATACTGCTCCTGCTGGCGTTGCCGTTGAGATAACGGCAGAAATTGCAACAGTAGCTACAGCAGAGGAGAAAACTACAGATGGTCGTAAGGCTTTTAATTTGATCATGTCACTTAAATCCTGTAGAAGAATTACAACTTTCTTAAGGCGGGACTGTTGTTTGTAAACTCATCCTCCTGAATCCTTACAAAACTATTAATATGCTCCTTGCTTTTTCAGAACTACCTCAATGGTTTGGAGCAAGATTTTCAAGTCTAACCAGAGCGACCAGTTTTCGATATAAGAGCGATCTAAACGTACTACTTCTTCAAATTCCAGAATGTCCGACCGTCCCGACACTTGCCAAAGACCCGTCACGCCAGGCATAACTTCATTGCGAATGAAATGATGCTCAGAACACTTTTCTGCATCCCTAACCGATAAAGGTCGAGGTCCGATAAGGCTCATTTCTCCCAAAAGAACATTAAAAATTTGGGGTAATTCATCCAAACTGTAACGGCGCAGAATTTTGCCTATACGGGTAATGCGAGGGTCGTCTTTAATTTTAAAGAGCACACCATCTTTGGTTTGATTAAGAGCTTCTAATTCTTTTTGTAAATGATCCGCATTAACAACCATGGTCCGGAATTTCCATACTTTAAATGAGCGACCATGTAAACCAATGCGAGTCTGCTTAAAAAAGACTGGACCTGGAGAGTCTAGCTTGATGAGTAAAGCGATTGCTAGATAAATTGGTGATGTTGCTACGAAAAACAAGGCAGAGAAACAAAAGTCAAATGCCCGCTTTATCGAAAAACCTGCACCCGTCATTAGTGAATACTTAAAACTTTTATAAGGTATTTCTCCCAGTTGAGGAAATCCTTGATTTGAGTAATCTTGGTTTGCTTCAGTATCTAAAATATGCAAGGAGATGCCATATTTTTGAAAAGTCCACCAAATAAACATTCGATTTTTTATGGCGCCCCAAGCAACAAAAACTTCAGTGACACCCAAACGCTGAATTCTTTCCAACGTGGCTTTACGATTGGCTCTATCTAGCGAACTAGCATCCAGTAAACCCGCTATTTCATAATTTTTTTCTTTTTTTATTAATCCAGAAATTTTTTCTCTATCTGTTGGATCGCCAATAATGAAGGTAGATTGGGAACTCGTTAAAAACAGTGCAATAAATCTCAGCCATAATACAGACCAAAACTTATGCGATCCTGTGAATACAGGTGCCCGTAAATCAACGTTGTTAAATTCATTCCATGTAGAAAATGTCATATTTCAGAACCTTCTTACGAGTATGTAAATTTTTAATGACTGAATAGTGAAATTGGTTCCTGGGCTTTTCTTATATTCAAGATACGAAAAAAAAATGAATAACTTGTGAAGCAGAGAGTAATTTATTCCAGAAGCTCTGCGATCGCTACTGGCCTTGAGGTTGAGCCAAAGCAGTTGCAATCTTAGCTGGCAGCGTCAGCAGGTTAAAGGGCTTAATAATGATTGCTTTTACAGGGAGTTCCGGTTCCGTCCACCGTAGGCACTTGCCTAGTGATGAGGCAGCCGTGTACAAAATGACTGGGATATGTTTAGTAGCAAGGTTCTCTTTGAGTAGGCTCAGGGTGGTGAGACCATCCATGCGAGGCATAATCAAGTCCAGGAGAATTACATCCGGCTGCATTGCTTCAGCTTGGACTACCCCCTCCCTGCCTGAACTGGCGGTTAGTACATTCCAGTTTCCGATGGTTTCGAGGCAGAGCTGAATGATTTCTAGGGTATCGCCCTCGTCATCAATGACAAGGATACGTTTAGTAGTCAATGTAACAGCTCCCTTCAGCATTGCTTGATTATTATCTTGGTGATGGCTCTGCGGTGGTAATTGCTCTGAATGAAGACAGGAGGCGCAGCGAGCGACACCCATACTTAAAGTGGGCTGAAGATCTAGCAATAATTCCACTTCCGGCTGATGGCTCTTAGTTGCAAACATCAATGTGACGCAGTTTTGTGGCTGCGGGCGATCGCTCTACATTGAAACTAGAATCAAAAAATGAAGAACTTAAGAAGAAATTAAGAATTAGCTTAAAAATCTGGAGTTTAACTATGGGGGAGTTTGAGGTGCTATAAGTCCCGCGCTCTATCTGAAAGATGAGCGCCGGGATACATGGACCCCTCAAGCAGATTTTATCCGGACTTCTTGGATAGCTTAAAGCCTAGAGAATTAGGGGTATTGCTTCTGCTGAAGTCATGTTGAACTCCGGGTAGCTCATCTAGCAGCCCTAAATAACTCATATGATGTCCGCGCTTATTACCCATACAAGTTGACCCTTCGACTATGCTCAGGGTCAACTTGTATGGGCGGGAAAGCCCAAGATATTTGTGGGCAGGAGATTTTCTCAGATTTACCCGCCCCTATGCATGTGGTTTTTACCTCAAATGAACCGTATGGCAACAGGTCATGGTATGCCGAAATGGTTAAGTACCAGCATAGAAATGGCACAAAAAATAATCTCCACGATCACCTGTGACGTTGTTGGTTTTTGAGTAGTTTGAGCTAAGACAGCTTGGGCAGTAACAACCAAAAATATGAGGGTGTAGAGAAAAATTACTACAAATTTTCGCTTTGCCACACTTTATGTTTTCTAAATCAGGGACTTATTGAACTGAGCCACAACAATTAGGTGAGACCCAATACATCAAGATATTGTTGGGTTATAGCTTCCAATGAGAATTGGTTAAGCCAATCTGGCTCAACATGTTTGGTCTCGCCAGCTAACACCTTCAAGATAGCTTCTGCCAGCGCTTGACTATCTCCCACAGGAACCAGTGAACCGTACTTACCATTGTCGAGAATCTCAGCAGGTCCACTCTCACAGTTTGTAGAAACCACTGGGGTTCCCACAACCATAGCTTCTACGATGACATTGCCAAAACCCTCCCAGCGGGAGGACAACGCAAACACTGCGGCCCGCGCCATGTAAGCGTAGGGGTTATTCACATAACCAGGTAAGGCTACATCATCCTCTAGTCCTAACTCTTGCACCAGCGCTTCCAGCTGCAGTCGGTCTGGCTCTGGCCCCCAGCCCAAAATCATCAGCCGTACAGGTTGTACCTGTCTTACCTGAGCAAACGCACGAATCAGGGTGGGAAAGTCTTTTTGTGGTTCTAACTTCCCCACCCCCAGAATCACCCTTGGTTCCCCAGCGGCAAACCAAGGGTGATCCACAGGCGCTTTCGCCTTTTCTGCAAGCTCAGGAGTTATGGCAGGGTTGTAAATTACTCGGATACTATCCAAGGGAAGGCCTGTGACTTGAGTCAGATCCTTGGCAACACCCTGGGAAATTGCCACGACCCCATCCGCCCAAGGATAGAAGAGGCGCGCCAGCAAAGGTGTCTGACGCTTCACCAGCCGCGTTTCATTGCGCGATCGCAAAGAAAGCGTGTTTTGTTCACAGACCACCACCCTTGTGGATACCCCAGAGAGGCGTTTAGCTGCCACAGCAATTTCATTATTAAAGTGCAAGGCTGAGAGCAGAGCTACGGGTTGCTCTTGGCGCAGATAACGCATCAGAGCTTTAAGACTTGCGAAATTATTTGAACTGCCCAGATCGACAATCCGCACATCAGGCGGCACCTTCCACTGATGGGGGCCTCCTGCTTGGCTGAGTACAAAATCGACATTCAGTTCTTGTTGGGCAAAGCCGCGAGCCAAATTCGCCATCGCCGCCTCAGCACCACCACCACCCAGGTAGCGGAGAAAAAGGGCAACACGAGGTGGAACTTTCGTCATGCTAAGGACTCTCCAGTTCTACGTTAAGGAAATGAGGCTGAATGAATGCAATTGGGGAGTTAAAGTCATTTAGGTGGCAGTGATGCCTAAAGCTTCCAAGTACTGGCGAGTGGTTGTTTCCAGACTGAATTGAGTCAGCCAAGCAGGGTCAATTGGCTTCGAGTCGCCAGCCAACACCTGCAATATCGCTGTCCCTAGAGCCTGACTATCTCCTACTGGCACCAATGAACCGTACTTACCATGATCCAGAATCTCAGCAGGACCACTCTCACAGTTTGTAGAAACTACTGGCGTTCCCACAGCCATAGCTTCTACGATGACATTGCCAAAACCCTCCCAGCGAGAGGACAATGCAAACACAGCTGCCCGCGCCATGTAAGCATAGGGATTGTTCACAAAACCAGGCATAGTAATATCACTTTCTAAGCCTAGTTCCTGCACCAGTGCCTCAAGAGCAGGGCGACTTCCAGCATTATCCCCCAAAATCATCAGCCGAGCTGGTCGCACCTGCCGTACCTGAGCAAAGGCTCGGATGAGCGTGAGGAAGTCCTTTTGCCCAACTAACCTCCCCACCCCCAGAACCACTGGCGGTTCTCCAGGCGCAAACCAAGGGTGGTCTACAGGCTCTTTTGCCCTTTCTGCTAGTTCAGGAGTTACTATCGGGTTGTAAATTACCCGAATGCGTTCTGAGGGTAATTTAGTTAACTGACTCAAGTCTTTGGCTACTCCCTGGGAAACTGCCACGATGTCATCAGCCCAGGGATAAAATAATTTGGCCCACAGAGGCGTCCACCGCTCCACAATCCGAGATGTATGTTGAGCATACTGGGAAAGGGTGTTTTGCTCACAAACCACTAACCGTGTGGGTACTCCAGACAGGCGCTTAGCCCATAAGGCCACCTCGTTGCCATAATGCATAGTTGATAGTAGGGCTGTAGGTCGCTCCCGTCGCAGGTAGCGGATCAAATCCGGAAGGCTGGTTGATGTCTGTGATGCTTTTAGCTCTATTATTCGCACTTCAGGGGGTATCTGAGCCAGGTAAGGTCCTTTTGCCTGAATCAATACTAGATCTACCTTTAAGCCTTGTTTGACAAAGGTACAGGCCAGATTCGCCATTACTCGCTCAGCACCACCTCCATCTAGAGAGTAGACAAACAAAGCAACATTAGGTGAATTGTCAGCCATTATTCGGGTTCCCCAGTTTTATATCTGGTGAACTATATGGTATAGCAGTGCTTCCTTAAGAGGCAAATTCCTGCCAGCTTGCCTTAATGCCCTACATACAAGGGCATTATTTTACCATATGTCGTACGTCCGGGAAGTCCTACATCCGAAAACACCTGAGCAACGCCGCCCCTGTTCTCTTGTATCAAAGTTGCATAGCGGGAATTTAACCCATAGGCACTCTCACCAATGGAAACAGAAAGCGAGGATTCATCGTTTAAAAAAGCTGGCTGATAGGTGGGCACTTGATCGATGGGATAAAGCAACCCGCCGAGTACTTCTGTTTTGCCACCAGCACGGGTTTCTATGGCGGTGCCCACTTCTTCTGTCTTCAAACCTAGTATCCACAATGTACTGCCGTTGTTAAAGATTTTTGTGCCGACAATTTCAGCGTTTATCTGTCGAGCCCAAACTTGCTGATTGTTAAATATCCAGGGTGCCCCTGTCACATCCTCGATGAATAGCTTGCCAGCACCTGGCGTATTTCGATAAGCTTTTCCACTCAGTCCACTATTTCGGATAACTAGAGTATTAGGAGAAGCGTGTTCTATAAAAGTGAAGTTTACAGGGTCACTCAGATAGGCACCTTGAAAACGTTCAAAAACAACAGTACTTTGGTTCCCAGGTTCAAAGCGAAAGGCAGCTAAGTCAGAGCTTTTCAACGGGTCAACCACATTAATGGTAGACCACAAACCCATAATTCTCCTGACATTACCGCGTACATGAATCGTATTGCTGATCTTATAACTACCAAACGGGAAGTAGATTGTTGCCTTGCCTGAATCCATCGCTGCTTGGATAGCGGCGGTGTCATCGGTGATGCCGTCTCCCTTGGCTCCGTAGAGCTTGACACTTACCCAATTGTAGGATAAATCCCACTTCACGTCTGGAGTGTCCAGGATGGGGAGCTTTAAATGACCTTGTGGAGATGGGAACAAGCTGTAAATGGTTTCGGAGACATACTCGCTCAGTGATAATTCTGGAATAACTATATTTTTGTTGTTGAGAGCCGCTAGATACCCGGACGTATTAATATTGCGCAAATACATTTCTCCGGCAGCGTTTTGGATCGCTACATTAGTGAAGGAACCGCCGGTTAAGTTCCCGTCGATCAACGTCACTAGACCCCAGTCACCAATATTCTGGATGGCGGGCACAGTGTTGATACTTGTCATACCCCGGATGGATGAGATGTTGTCCTGGTTGACAAAGCCAGCTTGCCTTTGGTTCATGAGGGTTATGTTCTCAAAAACCATGCTGTAGTCTTGGGCACCGACCCTGATTCCCTGATCGAAACCGTCTACTGTGAGGTTCCGGATGAGGCCAGGACCTGGAAACGGCTTCGTTAAAAGCAGCCCTCTTGCTCCCACTTTGTTTAGGTCGCTAGAGCGGATAGTGACATCACGGATACCGCCGACGTTGTTATTGATAAAGTTGATACCTACTGCGCCAGGATTACCAGAACCGATATCCACAGTGAGGTTGAAAATATAGTTGTAAAACGCTTGAGCAGTAGTGCTGCCATCAAAGGTCGAGATGACGAACTTGCGGTTGTTAGGGTCGTCAAATCCCGTAGCATTATTCTTAAGCTTGATGATAGTTTGAGCTTGGCTTTGGCCTTGCAACATCAACCGCTTGCCGGAGCCACCCCACGTAAGATTGTCGCTGATTAAGTAGGTGCCATTGGGAAAATAAACAGGCTTTTTATAATTTACGTTATCGTTAAGTGCCTGCTGGATTGCAGCCGTGTCGTCTGTTACACCATCTCCTTTGGCGTTGTAGGGTGCTTTCTTGACATTGATCATTCCCGCATCTGCCGGAAAGACAATGTTTTCCGCTCTTGTCGGAGATGACAGCATCACTACTGAGCCAAGCAACACCATTACGGGAATGACTTTCATTATTAACCTCAACTTCAAGGGGCGATCGCTTTTGACAAAATTATCTGACCACGACAGTGTAGCAACGAGCTTTCGAGCTGATAGTTGTATTATTACTATTACGCTAAAGGGCTACTATACATTAAGACAGTTTGTGGGGCTGGAAACTGGGCAGTCTTCCTAAGCCCCAATACCCTTTTATTTTGCATCTATGTCTAGCAGAAAGGTTGACATTAATTCCTCTGAGCTAACTCCTAATGCTTCGCGAACAGAGAACGCTTCACGCAAGCTGATGCTATTCGATCTCTCCATTAATGGTCATCATCCAGCTTATATCACCCATTTGATCCGGTATTGGTGTGAAAATCAATTATCTGGATATCTGGATATTGTTGTATCACCAAAATTCATACAGCATCACTATGATGTTGTAGAAATAGCTTCAAATTACGATGTAAGCAATGTTAATTTTGTGGCAATTGACTCAGAGGCAGAAGCAGCTCTTAAATCTAGAAAATCTGGTGTTAATCGGACTGCCCGCGCTTTCCAGGAGTGGGATTTACTTTGTCACTACGCTGGTTCATTAAAGGCTACTCAATGCTTGATTATGTACTTTGATACCTGCCAGATACCGCTCGTTTTTGGGAAAAAACCGTGTTGTCCGGTTTCCGGTATCTATTTTAGGCCCACCTTTCATTACAGCAACTTCGCTCACTTTGTACCTTCTTGGCAAGATCGTTTGCAGCAATGGCGGGAGAAGCTGCTGCTGTCCCGCGTGTTGCAGCATCCCCAGTTGCAAACCTTGTTCTGCCTAGACCCATTTGTTGTCCAACACATAGACCAATTTCATAGCTCAGTCAATTTTGTGCCGTTGCCAGACCCAGTTCCACTTACCACTGTCTCTGAGACTCAAGTTATCAGTTTAAGGGAGCGCTTAGGCATTGACCCTGATAAACAAGTGTTTATCTTGTTTGGAGCCTTAACGGGACGCAAGGGTATTGATCAATTACTAGAAGCAGTGGCGATGTTACCACCTGAGCTGAGCCAGAAATTTTGTTTGGTTCTCGCAGGGCAAGCTAACCCTCAAGAGCAGTCACGAATGGCAACCCACATCAGTGACATTTGTCAGGCTAGCCCAGTGCAAATTATTACTAATTATGAGTTTATTCCTGAGCCAGAGGTTCAGACTTATTTTCAACTTGCAGATGTGGTGTTGGCTCCCTACCAGCGCCATGTCGGCATGAGCGGAATTTTGCTCTTAGCTGCTGCTGCCCAGAAACCTGTACTCAGTTCCGACTACGGCTTGATGGGAGAGATGGTGCAACGCTATAGCCTTGGTCTGACCGTTGACTCTACTATACCCGCAGAAATTGCGAGGGGATTGACTCGATTTCTGCTGGAGCCTCCTACAGAGTTGTGCGATCGCACTAGCATGAAATCTTTTGCAGAACAGAATTCTGCCGAGCAATTTGCGAGTGTTATCTTCCAGTATGTCTTGTTATGAAGTTATTTTAGTAGAGGATCTGTCACATCTTTGAAACTTACCTATATTCCTCAAAAATGGTGACCTCTCAACGTCACCATTTCTCTGGCTCTATAATATTTTCTGGCTCTATAATAAGTTGTGACCCTGTAATTCTAGATTTAGGGGCTATTTTAGAATCTTGGTAACTACTAGAAGAACTAGATATAGTATCTTTTGCCATATTAGCTACAACTCCTAAAATTGGAGTGGTAGATACCTTTAACTCATCTAAGGCTTGCTCTAGTACGGAACGTTTTAGTTTGCCTAGACCAGTAACTAGCACAAGTCCATTAGTATGGGCAGCCACGAGGTAGGAATCTGCAAACCCTAGAAGGGGTGGCGCGTCATAAATCACTAGATCAAAACCTGCTTGCATCTCATTCATCAAATCCTGCATCTTATGAGACGCAAGCAGCCTAACCGGGTCTGGAGGAATTGGACCAGCAGTTAGTATAAACAGGTTGTCCTCTAAAGGCGATCGCTGAACGGCATTCTCAAACTCCAGCTCTGTAGAAATAAGATCCGTTAATCCCTGGATATTCCTCAATCCTAGTCGCTCGTGCAGGCAGGGATTACGCAGGTCTGTATCAACTAGTAACACCTGCTGACCCATCGTTGCTGCTGCTTGGGCTAGGTGTGCAGCAATAGTAGACTTACCTTCTAAGGACGTAGCTGAACTGATGACAAAGGAGCGAATTCGAGTATCAGAGCCAAGAAGGCGAATATTTGTATAGAGAGAGCGGAAGGCTTCAAAAAAGGGAACAGTCTTATACTTCTTAGGCTGACCACTATTGCTTAGCGCCAAATTAGAGTTTGCTTGATTAACCAAAAAAGCTTCATTTTTTTCAGAAGCAAATTCTCGAAGTTCTTTTTTGAAAGGAATTATCCCTAGTAGTGGCAGTTTAGTAATATTTTTGACTTCCTTAGAGGTGTAGATGACGTTACTGAGCTTTTCTAGGAGTAAAGCAGCTGCCATACCTAACAGCAGACCTAACATAGCACCCAACAACAAGTTATTCTTGACATTTGCTACAGAAGGTTGAGGCTTACCCACAGGGCTAAGTAACTGCCAAGGCACCTGCTTTTGAGCAGCGTCGATTCGCAACGCTTCTCGTTTTGTTAAAAATTGATTTAGGTTCTCAGTGGCAATATTTAATTCCCGCATAATGTCATTGTAAGTACGGCTAATTACTGATAATTGTTTCACTTGCAGCTGTAAGTCAGCTAGATATTGAGTTAAGGTTTGATTGCGCACTTCCAGTTCCTGGATGCTGCTAGCCATCTCTCCCTGATCTCGTTGCCCTTGCTGAGTCAACAATGTCTGAACTCGTTGCTCTTCCTGAGTTAACAAAGGGAGCAAGTTTTGTCGTTGCTGGCGTAGATCCTCGATGGTAGGACTCTCTGGCTGAAAGCGGGCTGACTCCTTGGCAATCTGAGTGTCTAATTCCTGAAGTCTATCCAACATCCTTTGGTAACGAGGATTCTCACTCAATTCCAAAGAAGTAGCCGATTTGGTTGACCCTTGCGGTAACTCGCTTTGTAACTTTGCATAGCGGGCTTGGGCTTCATTTAATTGAACCTGAGTATCTAGTTGCTGTTGTCCAAGAGCAGCAATTTGGCTAGACAGTTGTTGGCCTTTCGTTTCTGGATCAACTAAGTTATACTGCTGCCGAAGCCTTTGCAGTCGCTGTTGCTGGGCTTCAACGCGTGACCGTAGTTGAGGCAGTTGTTCTTCAACAAATTTTATTCCCCGGCGGATGTCTATCTGGCGTTCCTCTAGACTGTAGTCCAGATAAGCTTTAGCAACTAAATTTAAGACAGCCTGAACTAGCTCCGGGTCTGAATTTTGGTATGTGACTTGCAATATATTGGTATTTTTACCAAGAGTTTTTATACCTAAATTGCCAATAACTGATTGGTAACTAATGTTGGGATAGCGAGTCTGAAGCTGCTTGACAATGGGAAGCAGCACTTTGGAACTTTGTAAAACTTGAAGTTTAGTTTCGTCTACGCCGACAGCACCTACTTTTTCCTCACTACTCAAGGTTTGGGGTACTGAAGATAGAAGCTGTGACTCGCCTGTCACAGGCTCGGTTAAAATCTCGAAGGAGGCTTGATAGACTGGAGTCTCGCTTAGAGCCTTAAGCAGGGCTCCAGAAGCCACTACAATTGTTATACCAGCAATTAAAAGTACTCGGCGACGAATAGCTCCTAGAACTTGACCCAAGTCCAACCCGCCTTCATCACCCTGATTTAACTGTGCTACTTTGGCTAGAGGCAATGGTTGAGAATTTTGTCCAGCCTTCATCTTGGCCTCTATTATTTTAGAACCAGTTTAACGTCTCATTTTAATCTTGTCATAAACAGCTAGATATTGCCATGCAAAGACCCCTGATTGGTTCAGATAGTAGAAAGTTACTTCTCAAGAGTAATGCTATTAAGCAAATAATCAATTCAAGCTCAAAAGCCTACCATATGGGCTTTTATATCTTGTTTGTTGCATAAAAATGTTTTCAATTATCTGTAGTTTAAACTGCTTATTGAGAATAAAGTCTTACTAAAATTGGCTAATACCGTTTCATCACTTTCTAGCTATTTACTATTCTTAAATATTAAACTTTTAAACAAGTAGAGCCACTTAATTATTTATAGGATGTGTAGAGCAGTAGCGTTCTCTTAGCATTTGTGCAGGAAACAACCCATCAAAGCTTTACAAAAATTGGGTTTCAAACCTCAAAATAACCTACTTTGGTCGTGGAAATCTTCTATCTTCCAGCGGAGTACTTTTTGTACCTTATCTCTAGAATATTGATTTATGTTGTTTCTAACAACCAATCCGTTTTGTAGGTGAAGACAACGACCCAGAAGAGTTTCACCTTTTTTGATTGAGAAAAAGCTTTGATTTTAATCTTTACTCGATCCGTGCACATATCTGTAGTCTCAACTCCAGTATCCAAGCAGCTGGTATTAACCCAATATGACTGGTGTTTATAATTCCCACTCCAGTAATTCCGCGATTTGATTAGCTAGATTAACTGGATCAAAAGGCTTTTCAATTATTCCCTTCACACCTATTTCATCGAAGCGACGACGGTCAGCAGGCTGTAGCTTAGCAGTTAATAAAACTACAGGAATGTCCCTCGTCGAAGCTTTAGCCTGGAGCTTCGCAAATGTAGCGGAACCATCTAGGTCAGGCATCATCACGTCTAGAAGGATACCATTTGGTTGTTCAGCCTCGGCTACGAGCAGCCCCTCAGTCCCCGAACTCGCTATCATAACTGTCCACCCAACAGTAATTTCTAGGCAAAGCTGAACAACTTCCTGAATATCCGTTTCATCATCAATCACCAAGATGCGTCTATTTGTCATATATAATTAGGTCAACTAGCATCACATTTAGTTGCTGGGCGATCGCCTGCCCTACCGCTACCTACCTGGCCTGGTGGTTACGACTCAGTAGCCTTGCTCTTCCATTAAGGCTTTCCTCAGTTGACAAGGCTAGCGTTCATCGTCCCACATCTAGAGTTCCCAATTTAATAGAAAAAATTTCCATTTCCTCAATTATTGAGTTTGACATTTATAAGGATACACCGCGTCTATCTTATTGCTAATCCTGTTTAAAACTACTTTTGTTAGCTTACCTCAATATCTTTTGCAGCAAAGGCAGCGTGAAGTAGAAGCTGCTGCCCTGATTCACGATGCTGCTGACCCAGATGCGACCGCTGTGCTGCTGCACAATGTGGCGGGAGATGGCCAGCCCTAATCCGGTTCCCCCTTTCTGGCGAGAATCAGAGGCATCAACCTGTTGGAAGCGCTCAAAAATACTCTCTATCTTATCGGCTGGGATACCTCTTCCCTGATCTGTGACCTGAAACACTACCTCCTGACCTTGTTTCTGGGCAGTTAACCACACCTTTGTTCCTGGGGAGGAAAACTTGATGGCGTTACTGAGCAGATTGGTCAACACCTGAATAATGCGATCGCGATCTGCCCACAGCAGAGCCTTGAGCGGAGAAAAACACAGGGTAATAGTATTTTTTTCAGCCATGCTTTGCATTTCATCAACAGCTTGCTGCATTAAGTCAGCTGCATTGCAGGCCTGTTTTTCCATGTTTTCGGTGCCAGATGAGATGCGATCGAGATCTAATATTTCGTTAATCAAGCGTATGAGGCGATCTGTATTGCTGACAGCAATTTCTAGCATGCGTTGGCTTTTTTCCGGTTGGGCAAGCAGTAACCCCGAAGCCAGCAACCCTAGCGAACCGCGAATTGAAGTCAGGGGGGTGCGGAGTTCGTGGCTGATTACCGAGATGAATTCATCCTTCATGCGCTCTATCTCAAGACGTTCAGTGATGTCTCGAAGCACAACTTGAACAGCAGGCTTACCCTTGTAGAGAATGCTGCTGGCGTTCATCTCCACATCAATCACCTGTCCCGACAACTGCACCAGCTTGAGAGCTGGAAGTTCCACTGCTCGCTTCGCCGCTTGTACTTGCTTGATTTGCCGCTCAAAGGTTTGCCGATACTTTGGATGCACAATTTCTAGTATCGGCTTATCAATAATTGCTTCTAGGCTGCTTGCACCCAAAAGTCTGATGCCTGCTGGATTAATGTAGACAAATTTTCCCTGACTGTAAACGGCAATCGTTTCCGGAGAAAGCTCTACCAAGCGACGGTGGCGTTCTTCACTTTCCTGTAGCGCTAATTCTGTCTGTTTGCGGTTTGTAATGTCTTGGATATGAGCCAAAAAGTACAAAGGTAACCCGTTGGTCGAGCGCACCAAGGAGACGCTCAAGAGAATCCATACCAAATGACCAAACTTGTGGCTATACCGCGTCTCTATGTGGTAGCAAGGAATCTTGCCACTGAGTAATTGATGCATGCAGTTGAGATCGGCATTTAGGTGGTCTGGATGAGTAATGGCCTGCAAGGTAGTAGCTAGCAATTCTGACTCTGAATAGCCAACAATCTCGCACAAGGTACGATTAACCTGTAGCCAAGCACCGTCTAGGCTCACCAGTGCCATTCCCATGGCAGCATACTCAAACGCACTATTGCTAAACATGTTTGGTACGAATTTTGTTAGCTTGCCTCAATATCTTTTGCAGCAAAGGCAGCGTGAAGTAGAAGCTGCTGCCCTGATTCACTGTGCTGGTGACCCAGATCACACCGCCGTGCTGCTGCACAATGTGGCGGGAGATGGCCAGGCCTAATCCTGTTCCCCCTTTCTGGCGAGAATCAGAGGCATCAACTTGTTGGAAGCGCTCAAAAATACTCTCTATCTTATCGGCTGGGATACCCCTTCCCTGATCTGTGACCTGAAACACTACCTCCTGACCTTGTTTCTGGGCAGTTAACCACACCTTTGTTCCTGGGGAGGAAAACTTGATGGCGTTACTGAGCAGATTGGTCAACACCTGAATAATGCGATCGCGATCTGCCCACAGCAGAGTTTTTAACGGAGAAACACACAAAACGATCGCATTATTCTCTGCCATGCCTCGCATTTCATCAACAGCTTGCTGCATCAATTCAGCTGCATTGCAGGCTTGTTTTTCCATGTTTTCGGTGCCAGATGAGATGCGATCAAGATCGAGGATGTCGTTAATTAGGCGTATGAGGCGATCTGCATTGCTGACGGCAATTTCTAGCATACGTTGGCTTTTTTCCGGTTGGGCGAGCAGTAACCCCGAAGCCAGCAACCCTAGCGAACCGCGAATTGAAGTCAGGGGGGTGCGAAGTTCGTGGCTGATTACCGAGATGAACTCATCCTTCATCCGCTCTACCTCAAGACGTTCAGTGATGTCTCGAAGCACAACTTGAACAGCAGGCTTACCCTTGTAGAAAATACTGCTAGCGTTCATCTCCACATCAATTACCTGTCCAGACAACTGCACCAGCTTGAGGGCTGGAAGTTCCACTGCTCGTTTGACCTCTTGTACTTGCTTGATTTGACCCTCAAAAGCTTGCCGATCCTTTGGATGCACAATTTCTAGTATCGGCTTGTCAATAATTGCTTCTAGACTACTTGCACCCAAAAGTCTGATGCCTGCCGGATTAATGTAGACAAATTTTCCCTGACTGTAAACAGCAATCGTTTCCGGAGAAAGCTCTACCAAGCGACGGTAGCGTTCTTCACTCTCCCGCAGTGCGGACTCTGCCTGTTGCCGTTCGTGAAGTTCAAGCTGTAGCTGCTCATTAGCTGTTCTTAACTCGACTGTCCGCTCTGCTACTCTGACTTCCAGTTTATCGTTGGCTTGGTGCAGAGCAATTTCTGCCTGTTTGCGCTCAATTGCCTGAGGCAATAAATTAGCAACAGCCTGAAGAAAGTAGGTATCATCTTTAGTAAAAGTTCGTCGCCTAGTGGTATATACGCCTAAAACACCGAAAGGTCTTTCCTGTCCCTGAATGACTACACTCATCCCGCTGACTACTCCATGTTCATGGAGTAACGGTAATTCACTAAATTGTGTTTCTTTGCGAAGGTCTTCCACAATCACAGGTTTATCGTCAAATAAAATGTAGCCTGCCTGCGATTCCGCATTGATATCAACTGTTGCATGTCCTACAAGTCCTTCTTGCCAACCCACACCTGCCCGTAGGAAGACAGCACGATTATCTGGAAGCAACTCTAAAATCTGGCAATACTCCACTTCCAAAGTTTGCGCGGCAATAGTTACCACCCTATCCATCAATTCAGACAGGTCTCGACCTGCCAAAGCCTGCTGGCTTAGTTCTACTACCACCATCTGCTGACGTGCCCGATCTTTAAGCATTTTCTCTGCTTGTTTTCGTTCTGTGATATCAAGTACGGCAGACTCTAATACATTGCGACCCTGGTAGACACTCTTTTTCCCAAACACCTCTAATTGAAGAGGGGTGCCATCTTTCCTAACCGCAGCCACCTCGTAGGGTTGTTCGTATCCCAATTGTGCGTTTTGCATCATCAGTGTCTGAGATTCCGGTGTGAAAAAGGCTGCCGCAGACATGCCTATGACTTCGTTTGCCTCGTATCCAAACAGCTTGGCAAACGCTTGATTGGCATCAAGAATGTGTCCCAGATCATGAATTGCGATACCTTCAACCGTTGCTTCAGCTAATAAATTACAGCGAGTTAATGCTTGGTATAAGGTCTTTTCGGCTTGCTGGCAATTATTGATTTCGGCTTGTAGTGATTCGTTAATTTTGGTTAGCTCTGTAATATGTTCCTGAACTGTGATATCTAGTGCATCCCCTGCTGGCTGGTGATCGCGCCTTCGCTGCTGGAGTAGCAAAAAAAATCCAACTAGCAGCCCCAAACCCAAGGTATATTCAACCAGGAAAAAAATAATCGTTTTTTGAATACCGAGTTCTGATTCCCATAACCGAGGCTGCAACAATTGCCACTCTTCGGCTTTCATTGCCTCCAACCTTGTCAGGGCTGCATTATGTATATCTCTTCCCTGATTAATCAAACTCACTAGTACTGCTGTATTGGATTTGTCACTAGTCTGGAGGTCAATCGACTCTTGTAACAAGACCAATCTTTTGGCAATCAGGAATTGAAGGTCATTAAGTCGGCGCTCTTGGTTGGGATTATTAGCTGTCAATTGCTGGAGATTTTTTATTTTCTGGTTAATCGCTGCTACGCCCAGCTGATAAGTTTCCAGATAGCTCGCATTGTCGGCGATCGAGTAATTTTGTTGCTTTTCCTCAGCACTTTTCAGATCAGAAGTAACATCATTGATATCTTCCAGAACTGTATAGGCGTGCTTCACCCATTTGTGATTCTCCAGCAACCTAGCACTATTCTGGTAGTAAATCACACCTATGCTGCCTAGAATCAGTAACGCCAACACTAGTCCAATGGCAACTATTCTTCTTTCAATAAACCGTTGCATACGATCACATAGTAGTTAATTACTGTTACCAAAAGGCAGCAACCAGAGGTGGTGGCGCTAGCAAAATTTTACTTGACTGTGCTAATAGAGCGATCGCTAGTTGGGGATATCAAGTAGCCAGTCAGCTTCCTTGCTGTATAAACAATACAGACTCTGTATGCATTCGCATAACCTGTCATTTAACATCAAGTTAGGCTCCTCTCTCGGGCGGTTATGGATGGCAGTTTCTGACAACACATATAGCAATTAGCTTTTAGCAATTAGCTTTTAGCAGTTGAAGAGTGATAGCGGCACTTCTGGATGCATAGGGTTGAGGTCGATTGTCAAGCGCTGCCTTGGTGACTGCGATACTTAATGCGCTGGTTATTGACTTACTCGTCGACTTTACAGTGCTTGACGAATGTTGCGGGAGAGCTTGGCATTATTTGCACTTTTCAGGATGTAGCGACTCAAGTTGCATGCCTTCGAGACCATTGAACCAAATTGGAGGCTTTGTTCCTAGATCGCGATCGCCAATCATAATAGTTGATCAAATTCCTTAACTGAGCTAACTTCAAGATTACCCCGCAGGTAAAATATGCAAAGAAAGCTCATTGGAGGCAAATCTATCCTGGTGGTTCTTCACCTGGTGAAGTGCTGCATCGGCAGCATGATATAACTTCTGCAAGTCACTACCGTCTTCACTATACTGAGCAACGCCTGCACTAAAGCTAACACGGAACAGGGTGCCATTGGCAGCAGTAAACTCTTGCTGGTGAAAGTCTGCTAATAGCTTAGATAGCCGCTTGACGCCCTTGCTTTTATTCATGCCGTATAGCCCCAAGACAAACTCATCCCCACCCCAGCGAGCGGCTATATCTTCCTCCCGAAGAGAGCGCCGCAAGAAAGCCCCAAACCAATTGAGCACCTGATCCCCTGCTGCCTGGCCGTGCTGAGCATTGATTTGCCTGAAGCCATCTAGGTCTAGCACCACCAAACAAAAGAATTGATGATGACGCTTGGCAAGACTCAGCCAACGGTTCAGGTCTTGGGCAGACTTGCGGCGACTGGATAGACCAGTCAGAGAGTCAGTTTCAGCCTGACTCCGCACTAGGCGCAAACGCTCCAATCGATTGAGGATGCGTGCAACAAATTCTGATTCGATAATCGGCTTGCTGATATAGTCATCTGCACCGACAGCAAACACACGATGCACTGTATCAGCATCGCTGTGAGCTGAAAGAAACAGCACGGGCAGCTGGTTCCAACGGGGGTCATTGCGAACAACCTGGCACAGTTCAATTCCATTTACACCCGGCATCTCAACATCAAGAACTAGTAAATCTGGAACAGATGACTCCAAAGTTTCCCAGAACTGGTGGGGGTCATCAAGTAAGATTAGCCGCACTCCCCAAGGCTCTAGTAAACTCCGGATAGTGTCTAACACTATCGGGTCGTCGTCTACCACCATTACTTGAGCCTCAGCCTTAGTTGATGCCTGTAATAGTTGGGCGATCGTCTCCATCACCTGAGCCGGAGCGATCGGCTTAGTGCAAAACCCTCGCCCCCCTAAACGAGCCACTTTCACCCTGTCAGTAAAATTCTCCTTAGCTGTAAAGACTACTACGGGCACTTGAGGATTATTGGTACTCAGCTCTGCCAGTAACGTAAATCCATTTTCACTAGAGTCAGGAAAACATAGATCCAACAGCACCACATCTGGTTGATTGCTACTAATTATAGTTCTGGCTTTAGATAAATCTGTCGCTACCTCTGCTTGCATTCCCCAAAGAACAGCTTCCAATGCCAAGCGCTCTGCCAGTCCAGCGTCATCATCTACAATCAACAGCAAGGGCTGTCCATCTACAGGTCTGGGTACTGACGTGAGTTGAGATGGCGAGCCTTGACACTCCCGACGCAGGGCTGCTACCAACTCATAAATTTGCAGCAATTCAGCCTGGTTTAGTTGCGTTACTTCGGTATTAAACCGACGATCCAGTTCCTTTGCCAGCCGTGAGCCTTCCTGATGCCCAAAGATGCCTAAGGCTCCTGCAAGTTTATGGCTTGCTTGTATTGCTTGTTGTTGCAATTCAGGGGTAAGTCGATGTTCTAGTAATGCCGTGCTTGCCTGTTCCAAGATGGCGACGCCCTGGCTGTACTTATGCTTAGATTTCTCCCAAATTTCTGCCAATTTAGGTAGCATCTGTTGCTGAGTCTGGTCTGTTGCTGCTGGTACCTCCTGTGTGAATGGCTTCTGTTTTGTAGGCTTGCTAACTCCAGGAGATGACTTGAGGCGATACCCCAAACCATAAACTGTCTCAATCAAATCACTTGGAGCCCCTGCTGTCTTCAATTTATGCCGCAGCCCCTTGATGTGGGCTGTGACAGTTTGCTCCTCTGGGGGGTCTTCAAGAGACCAAAGATGCTCTATAATAGCTCCCCGACTAAAGATGCGGCTGCTGTTGCGTAAGAATAGTTCTAGTAGGCTGTATTCTTTTGATGTCAAAGGGAGAAGTTGTCCACTATAGGTAACCTCACAGCTACTGGGATCAAGGCTCAGCTCGCCCCACTCAAGCACAGGAGACAGAGCGGAGACTCCTCGTCGCACAATTGCTCGAATCCGTGCTAATAGCTCATTGAAATCGAATGGTTTGATTACATAATCATCTGCTCCTGCATCCAACCCGATGATTTTATCCTTGCTAGTGTTTTGGACTGTTAGCAGGATGATTGGTGTCTGCTTACCCTGAAACCGCATTTTTTTACAGAAGTTGATACCATCCAATTTGGGCAGCATTACATCTAGTAGGAGCAGGTCATAGGGACTTGCCTCAACTAGATCCCAACCTGCTAGACCATCAGAGGCAACATCAACAACGTAATGCTGAGCTGTCAGAGCAGCTTCCAGTGCCTTAGCAGTACCTTCATCATCTTCTACCAGCAGAATTTTCATAGCAGCAAGTAATCCTCGATTGCCTACAAGTATGCAAACTGGATGTTTGAGATCGTGTCTGCGTAAACGTATAACTTAATTTATTAAATGTATAAATTGTATAAGTTAGTGCTATTCTCTATAGTAAAAGTGCAATTCCAGGACAATGCGCTACTTCTATAATCGCTTTGTTAGTACCCAGTGGAGAACGCAGCTGTGGTTGAATACTCTGCCCACAAGGAGCAGAGATTCAGTTAGTTGATAGTTGATAGTGGTTAGTTGATAGTTGTTATTTCCTACTAACGGCGGCGGACGGATGAGCATCCTCACCCATGAAGGGATGAGGCTTTCCCGCCGCCCTCGTAAAAGGCTCTCCTGCTGGATCGTAGAAGATAGATACATAACATAGCAAATTTTTCTTCATTTTAAAATTTTGTTTACTTAACGTTTTATTGAACTTTCTAAATAGTTGCGTAACTCTTGTGAAGTGATCCTATCCTACTTAAGGAAGTATGCGATCGCGCTTTGTTCATTGTCACGAATCAGTTCCCCTCAAATTATAGTAAGACTGATACCAGGCTACAAAACGCCCAACCCCCACTTCAATAGGCGTACTTGGCTTAAAGCCAACATCTTGCTCTAAATCCTCAACATAGGCATAGGTTTCAGGAACATCGCCAGGCTGTAGAGGCAGCATATTTTTTTGAGCCTTCCTGCCAAGACAATTTTCCAAAACTTCAATAAAATGCCCTAATTCGACCGACTGATTGTTACCAATATTATAAATTTTGTAAGGTGCCGCACTCGTACCTGGATCTGGGCGCTCCCCCGACCACTCAGAATTCGGCTCCGGAATTTTATCCAAGACGCGGACAACTCCTTCAACAATGTCATCAATATAGGTGAAATCTCGACGCATTTTTCCATAATTAAAAACATTAATAGACTGGTCTTCTAATATGGCTTTAGTAAACAAAAACATCGCCATATCTGGACGCCCCCAAGGGCCATACACTGTAAAAAAGCGCAGGCCCGTGCTTGGTATGTTATATAAATGACTGTAGGAATGAGCCATCAGTTCATTAGCCTTTTTGGTTGCCGCATACAGGCTTACTGGATGATCCACATTGTCATGAACTGAGAAAGGCATTTTAGTGTTGGCTCCATAAACCGAACTAGAAGAGGCAAACACCAAATGTTTAACTCCCCAGTTGCGACAGCCTTCCAGGATATTCATAAAGCCTACCAAGTTGCTATCTACATAAGGATAGGGATTCTTGAGCGAGTAACGCACGCCTACTTGGGCAGCTAAATGAACCACTTTTTCTGGCTGAATATCCCCAAATAACTGCTCCATTCCTTGGCGGTCGGCTATATCCAGTTTAGAAAACTGAAAATGCTTTTGGTTTTCCAGCTGAGATAACCGAGCATGCTTTAAACTCACTTCATAATAATCATTTAAGTTATCAATGCCAATAACTTCTTCACCTCTATCTAGCAGATATTTACTTACGTGAAAGCCGATAAAACCCGCCGCGCCGGTGACTAAAACTTTACTCATGTTCTATATTCTCTTCTATTTAAGGTTCTAGAGGCACCAAATAACTGTCAACAGTCCCAATCAAACTTAAGGTCTAGTAACTGATACAACCGTTGATTGTGCGGCTTGAAATAGTCTACTAAGTGCTCTCTAGTGGCAGGGTTTATTCCAACTGTATCCTTATTGCGTGAATTATAGGAGCTGTATTGTGTTAAATGCCACGCGGGTAGCTTCAGGAAGTCTAAAACTTGTTGGAAGATGTGGCTTGGGTTGGCAAAGAAATCTTCACTACTCACAACTAAAATTTGCTCTTTAGGAAAAAGGTCAAACCAGGTTTTTAACTGGTCTGCATACATCCCTCTAGACAGATAGGAGTAATGCATATAGTTGTAACTGAAGTAACTTTCATCTTGGAGCAGCTTCTCCTTCTCGCCATGCAACCTGTCTTCTTCTCTATCTATCGCTTCTTCAAACGATAAATCCTCCCGTCCCACATCATAAGAATTAGAGGCTTTGACGTTATGGAGGTAGTGTGAATAAGCCCGATCAATGGGGTTTCGCAATAGGGCGATCAACTTTACCGGAGGCATTCTCGCGGCAATTCTCTGAGGGGCGTGGGTATCAAAAATGTAATCAGGGCTACCTTCACCTGTAATCAGGTTCTGCCCATACACGAGTTTTTTATATAACTTGTACCCACCATACTCAAAGTGAGAACGATACCAAGCCATACCTTTGCCATAATTATGGGCAGGGGTATGGTTATCAAAAAAATGTACCTCTTTAGCAAACGCCGAAGCAACACAGGGGTGCTGAATCAGGTAGTTGTATAGGGATGTCGTTCCACCTTTTTGTACGCCAATAATTATAAAGTCTGGTAGTAGCCTGAAAGGGCTAGTAACCACTCTGTAAGTTTCTAAACTTCTTCTCAGAAGATAAGCTGGATCTTTCAGTCTTCTCAAAAGATAATATGACCTGTCAGTTATGCTTTGTGAGGTCATAAACTTTTACATTGGCATAGATTTTTAAATAATTATAATATATTTTCACGAGTAACCATATAAATCCTGCGAATCTTTTGATAATAAATTCTCCATTCTAGAATTTAGATACTCAATATCTTCCTCATTTAGGTATTCTCGATAGCCTCCCACTTTTCCTTTTCTGACATGGTAAGACTCCTTATCACTCTGCTGGAAACCTTGCATATGCAAGTTGAAAGTATTCTTTTCTTCTAGATTTCGCATATTGCTAAAGGAGGCAAATTCTACAGCTTCAGAAATAACTTCATCGCTAATTTCTTGTAAGCTCAAAAAGTTTAAGACTTTACGCAATTCTTTATGAGGGTTTATGTGCATATCTTCATAACGGACAAGTAGAAAGTCTCTGGGAACATTCTTGTTTTCTGCCCAAATGTTGTAATAGGTCAGTAAGGTATCAAACCCACCCTTTGGGCTACGCAGGAATGAAGATAAATCATGTGCTTTGATATTGTGTGGATCGTTAGGGCGCTTTGTAAAATAAAAATAGGTAGATATTATTACATCCCTAGGATCGCGGCTTAAGAAAATAATTTTCGCATATTTGAAGTTTGCCTTTGATTTAACTAGCTGTTCAGGTATTTTTCCGTGTGGCTCATCGTCGTGCTTTACTCGAATTCTTGGTACATTAGGATGCAGTCTCGCTAATTGATCATCCAAGTTTACAATTAGGTTTAAGATATCAGGATGAACGAGTTCAAAATGACGCTGAAGCGCTCGTCCTATCATTAGCCTGAGCCATGTTCTGCCGGCTTTTGGAAATGAGATTAGATATGTACCAACAATTTTTTCAGCGCACCAATCTACTAGCCACGGCATTGCAGACACTCTATCCAATAGCACTGTGCTAGTATCTTTTTTTGGTAAAACATTCTTAATAATGGGTCGTATACTATAAAGTAGCTTTAGGCTTATTTTTTCCATTAAGTCTTTAACCTTACTAGACTATGATAAAGGCAATATTAACATATATTAGCTGGTTAGGCTTATAGTTAAGAAATTTTAAGTTTAGCTTGTTTTAAGTAAGTTTGTGAATCGCACTATGTAATTCAGTTCGTCTCTTAAGAACTTACAGAAAATTTACGGCGTATCATGTCAGGTATTTTTCGTTGATACGAGCGAACACGATTGCTTTGTCTAATTATGTGGTTTCGACCAAGAGCAAGAATGTCGCAGTCTTGCGAGGGGATAGTATCCACCGTTACAGTTTTATCCTTTGGTGCATTGCGCTCTGCTTCAGGAATAAATTGACTAAGACGATACCGAATCTCTTTAACAAAGTGACCTGCTACTAATTCGTCGGAAAGAGCGGTATCTGGTCTCATCAATACAACTTGCTGAGGATTCCACAGGCGGCAGCCAATTCGGTAAGCTAGGGCAGCCCAACAAGTCTGTTCCATTTTGTGAACAGGCTTGCTACGAAATTCTTTTTTACTTAAAAACCATTCAACAAAGTCTAAATCATAAGCGCTCTTTCGCACAAACATAAGTCCAGCATTAACTTTACTGGGAAGCTTCAGCTTACCTACACCTATTAGATGCCATGGAAAGACTGAGTAAGCCTCTAAATAATCCCTCATAAATAAGGCTGAAGTTTCGGCATTAGGCCAACGGAACATTCCCTCAAAAGGTCGCAAGAAAAGAATGTCGCTATCACAGTAAGCAATATCTCCTTGGCTCAACAATGCTGTATCCAAAAGTTTTAAAAACATTGGATGCTCGTATCGAATTTTGTAGCAGTGTGGATGATTTTTCAATAATGGATTCATCAACTCATCTGCTTCAGAACGAGAGATGATTGTTAAACCATCCAAGCCCCTGAGTTTCTCTGTATCTTCAGCAGTCAATGAACCGTCATCATGGATGACCAACTGCAAAGGTTCAACAGAGAACTTCAATAGAGAACCAAAACATACCAGTGCCATATCCACATGCTCATGGCAAACTAAACCATGAACTTTTACAGTTGAAGTTGTTTCAGACATAGATTGTCCTTACTAGAATCTAGAATGCTGAATCTCCATCTGTGTCATCAGCAGCTGCTTCAAAGCCAACCAGATAAAAGGTGGAATAGTCTTGCTATAGCGGCTCCAGAGGCGGCGCGGCTCTTGAACCAGCCGGTAAAGCCATTCCAATCCTGACTTTCGAACCCAGATCGGTGCCCACTTATGGATTCCTGCATAGACTGGGAAGGCTCCGCCTAACCCAATCATAACTGCCTGTATTTTACCCTTATGCTGAGCTATCCAATGTTCTTGTTTTGGACATCCCAAAGATACTAGCACCAAACCGGCACCACTTTCATTAATCTTTTCAATCAAAGCCTGATCTTCAGCTTGAGTGAGCGGACGAAAAGGCAGGGGTTCCATGCCTGCAATTTGCAGGTTAGGAAATTCACGCTCTAACCTTCTCCTCATTTGCTCAAGAATTTCTGTCTGAGAACCAACGAAGAAAACACTCACATTATGCGGTTGAGCTAGCTGAGCTAAGGCTAAGAGGATATCCATCCCCGCAACACGATCTTGATTAGAAGCTCCCATTTGCCTCATCATCCAAACTAGAGGCATGCCATCAGGAGTGACAATATCTGCATTTTCTAATACATCGGCAAACTCTGGATTCCCATAAGCCTCCATGAGCATGTGTACATTGGCCACGCTTACAGTCCGGCTCTCACGAGATATTGCCCACCTCAAAATTGTTTGAATTTGGTCTTTAAAGGGTAATGCAGTGATAGAAAAACCAATCACCTTTTTAGTAGGTAGCAGTACGTGCTGAGTTGGGGGAGAAAATGTATCAATCATAAACAATACCCCTTGTAAAAATTCATTTTGAATATCTAGAAGCTATAGCCCAGGCTGGGCTGACAATTGACGTATTCATCACGTTTTATACGTCCAGCGCCATTTTCGGTTGCTACTGGTTTTGAGGCTTGTGACATGATGGCTTTGTTAAATTCCTCTCGGTTAGCAAATATTTCAATTACTCTATCCAGACTTGTCAATTCCAACACCATTTTTACTTGGGCGTTGATTGAGCATAGATACAGTTTTCCACCTGCTGCTCTCGTCCTTTTTAGGAGCGACAACAAGGCAAGGAATCCCGAATTATCTATAAACGTTACATTTTGAAAATCCATTAAAACAGTATCAGAGGCAGAAGTTATAACATCACTAATTTCTCTACCTAAAATGCCAGACGGATAAACCACTTTGACAACAGAATTCATAAAAGGTATCCTCTGAAAAGTGTGATTGAGATTTGGCTTCAAAATCAACTGCTTTAGCCTCAAGGCTGGTGTCTGGACTGCCGAAGGAGGTTAAGCATCAGGTGCTTGGTAGCAAGTTGACAAGAGTTCTATAAGCCCAGAGCCACTTATCTGATTCTGCAAGCTTAGTAAAAAGAAGTGAAGATTTTATGAAAGAGTACACAAATTCGTAAATATGTTTTTTAAATACTAGGCAGTAAAGTTCATAAGTATTGCCTATGAATAGTGCAAAGCTAAAAATTCTATATAACTTCTCATAAAGAAGATGCAACAACTACCAACGGAAAGGGCGTTAGCCTACTCCGTAGACTAACGCGAAGGGTCGGACGCCACA